>WLWH01000310.1_pt1 | contig 41153 bp, 41 predicted proteins | sample 6712741 | NCBI WGS metagenome assembly WLWH01 (sample SAMN12718694, study PRJNA515312) | sponge metagenome | isolation source: marine sponge | host: Mycale hentscheli | place: New Zealand: South Island, Marlborough, Capsize Point | collected 2003-05-01
AAAAAAGTATATTATGAAACTAAAATAGACGGCAACACAATGAGGTTATTGTTCTATAAAAAAGTGTTGAATGCATACTTTAATGAAGTACCTGACAAAATATATTATAAGATATATTAAACAAAATAAAATTAAATGAGTAGTAAAAATGAAATACAAAGTGATGCATTAGATGCTATTAAAGGTAAACAGAAAGCAGGTATAGAAGTTTCTATGGGTGTAGGTAAAACTTTATTAGCTGTAAAACATATGGCATCAAACTACACAGACATATCTAAGTTTTTGGTCATTGCTCCAAGGTTAAAGATTTTTCAATCATGGAAAGATGAATTAGTAAAGCACGGATATAAATACATGGATGAATGCATAGAGTATAGTACTTATTTATCTTTAAATAAACAAGGCTTTGATTATGATGTAGTCTATCTTGATGAGTGTCATAACTTAAAAGAAAATCACCGTGAATGGTTAAGTCATTTTGAAAACCATGGAGGTGTAATTATTGGTATGACTGGTACATATCCTGTGATATCTAGTTCAGAAAAAGGAAAGATGTGTAATAAATTCTGTCCAAAAGTATACGAATATAAAACAGATGATGCAGTAGCAGCAGGTATATTAAATGATTACAGTATTACAGTTCACTATATAAGTCTAAATGACAAGAAAACAATAGCTAAGCAGGGTAAGTTTGGTGACTATGCAATATCAGAAAAAGATGAATACAATTTTTGGACTAAAAGAATTGATGATGCAAGTACACAGAAGCAAGAGCAAATAGCTAGAATAACTAGAATGAAGAAGCTACAGGGCTTTGATTCTAAAGAACAATATGCTAGACAATTGTTTCAACTTTCTGATAATAAAACTATTATCTTTGCTAATACACAAAAGCAAGCTGATAAATTATGTAAGTACTCAGTACATTCTAAAAACAAAAAATCAGATGAAAATTTAGAGATGTTTAAAGATGGTACTATTAATAAGTTAAGTGCAGTTGAACAACTTAGTGAAGGTGTAACTATTCCAGAATTAAAGACAGGAATTATTATGCATGCATACGGAAACAATAGAAAAGCAGCACAAAAGATTGGTAGATTGTTAAGATTAAATCCTAAAGATAAATCAAATATACATGTGCTGTGCTATAGATATACTATTGATGAGAAGTGGGTAGAATCAGCATTGAGTGACTTTGATGAATCAAAAATAAAATGGGGAAATCATGGAGAATAAAATAGAAAAAGGATTACTAGGTTACAGTGGACTAACATCTAAAGATTTAGAATCAGGTAAGTTAGCAATCTTAAGAGATAACAATGACTACTTAAAAGTAACACTGATACATAAAGATATATCAGGTGCTTGGAATGTAAGCGGAGACTTTAATGGAAACACTGTACAAGATCCTACATTTTATACAATATTATTTTATGCTGAATCAGGTATATATAATGTTAATATAAAAGAATGGCATAAAGTAATAGATAAAGAACTAATAGAACAGAAAGAAGAAGTAGAGTGTGTTATATCAGACTATCCTTTTAAAGAAGGTAAATATTCAATGACATGTAGTGAGTGTAACTCCGCATTTTTAGGTTCTAAGAGACAACCATATTGCAAAGAATGCTGCGCTAAAAATAGTACAGCATCATTACTTACTCTAAAAGCAGATAAAAAGAAAAGAGTAAGATTAAAATCTAAAGAACATGTATCTCAGTTATTAAATGATGCATACAAGTACGGTACAGAAGGTATGGTAGATGATATATTTAATGAATGGTCAGAAAAACAACTAAGAAAATGGCAATAACAATAGTAAAAACAACAGAAGGTTTATTAAAAATAGAAACCTTTAATGTAAATCCTAGTGAAGAAGATAAAGAATACTTTGTCCCTAGACTAGATGATGAAGGTAATGAGTTAGAAGATCAGTCTATATTAGTTATGACTACAGGATTAGTTGATGAAAAATTAAATCCTTTAAGTGAAACAGTTAAGCATGAGCTAATGATTAATGAAGATGAAGCACATAAAGAAATAAGATTAAAAGCTGATTCAGAAGGAAAACTTTTAAAAAAATTATGTACAGATCCTGAATGGCATCCTGGTTATAAAAAGAAAAAAGAATGAAAGAATTTGAATGTGTAATATGCGGTGAAATCCGTAAAGGAGAATGGGACCATAGTCCTGATCCTGTATCAAAAGAAGGAAGATGCTGTACTGATTGTAACTATGATGTAGTTGTTCCAAAAAGATTGGAACTAATGTTAAACTTAATAGGTAGGAAAGATGAAGATTGAAGAAGATAATATGTACCAGGAAGGATACTGGGCAGGAAGATCTGTAGCAGAACATGTAGAGAAAACTACCTATAAAGATCTAAAGACAGCAATAGAAGTTAAAAATAAAGTAGTAAAACAATTTGAAGATAAGTTCAAGTATAGTAGAGAAATGAAAGAGTTTGATACTAACTACAGTTATAATGTAGGTATGTTAGATTACTTAATACAATACTCAGAAGAAAATGAAAATTAAATTAGAAAAAGTAGATTACAGTAAGAATCAAGAAAAGTTTTATAACATATGGATTGAGTCTAATAATGATGTACACAAGTTAATGACTAACTATGGTAGACTATATACAATGGGTGTAACAACTTTAAAATTAAGTTCATTCAATTACTTTGAATGTAAAAAAAAGTTAGATTCTATTGTACATCAAAAATTATCAAAAGGTTATGAAATCATTTAGATTTCGTATATTATAGTATGAAGAAGTATAATCTATTAGTTGAAATAAAAATAGATACTGAAAGAATTCAGGATTTATATCCTGATTTTGAGATATACTTTGACTCAATAGAAGAATTCCTTCAAACTATATATACGCAAATGGAATCAGATGATGGTTCATTAAATGAATTAGGCTATTCAGTTATAGTCAAAGAGAATGCAACTATTCTACCAATTACCTTTAGTGAAAATTAAAAATATGAAGATGAATGCTTATGACTATATCATAGGTATATTACTAGTCATAGGCGTTCTACATTCAATGTGGAAAGATAAAAGCAAATGAAAGATAATATATTTAGTGTAAAGTTAGTCAAGAAAAAAGGTAAGTTAACCCATCAGAATTCAGGGGACTTATCAATTTATAGAAATTTTGTAGATAGTCTAGAAGAAGGTCAGATAGTTGAAACCTTCTTTGAGGCAAACAGTAAAGGTAATTCCAAAGCACAGTTAGCTAAGATACATGTATGTATTAGAAAGTTAGCAAATGAGATGGGATATACCTTTGAAGAAATGAAGTTAACAATTAAACAAAAAGCAGGTTTAAGTTATGGTGATTTAAATACATCAGATGGATACGTTAAATCTTTTGCTGAATGTTCTAATGATGAAATGCAATTAGTATTTGAAGCTTTGAATGAAGCAGGAGAAATGGTTAATATACAATTTTAATCAATGTCTTCTTCATCAATATCATCTATAACGGGAAGGTCAAGCTCAATTTCATTATCAACAGTTTGACCATCCTTTTCAAAAGCTTCTTCAACAGCTTTTAAAAGTATAATAAGAGTTTCTAAATTAAATGTAAAGTCATCTTTATCAACTAATCTATCAGCTTTTATTTTAGCCATAGCAACAATAAGTTTTTTCTGATCAACTGAATCACAGTAATCAATAAGAAATTTATTTAATCTTTGGTAAAACCCACCACCTATTTCTATAGATGTAAGTTTATCAGTAGTTATACTTTTAATATTTACTTGGGTTTTTTTAGTATCCATAAATCAAATATAAAAAATTTATTATGACATTATTAGAAATACAACAAAAATTATATGAAAGATTAAAACCATCAGGATGGGCTGATGTATTGAAAGCGTTTATATTAAGTAAAGAATTTTATGAGATATTAGAAAATTTACATGAACAAACTAAGTCAGGAGACAGAAGATTTACTCCAGTTATAAAAGATTTATTTAGAGCGTTTGAAGAATGTCCATGGGACAAGTTAAGAGTTGTAATGATTGGACAAGATCCTTATCCTAAGTTAGGAGTTGCAGATGGTATATCTTTTAGCTGTAGTAAAACAATGAAAGAACAACCATCATTGCGTTACATATTTAACGCATTACAAGCCAGGGATCCTGATTACATAAGAAATCCAGATTTAAAACGTTGGTCTAATCAAGGTATACTAATGTTGAATACTGCATTAACATGTCAGGTAGGTAACATAGGTGCACATATTAATTTATGGGAACCATTTACATCCTACTTAATGGAAGTGATGAATGAAAGGAATACAGGTCTTGTATATGTGTTATTAGGAAATAAGGCAAAAGCATGGGAAAACTACATAGATGACTATAACAAAAAGCTATATGTATCTCACCCTGCTTCAGCTGCTTATCAGAAAGAAAGAGTATGGAATGACAACAATATATGGGATGATGTAAATAATCATGTCACTCTTATGTATGGTGAAGATCAAAAAATAGAATGGTAGAAGTTGTTGAAAGAAAAAGTATGAAGATTAGACCTAGCGGTAGATCTACAGACTTTATAAGTCCAAGCTTTGGTTATGGTTGTTTATACAACTGTACTTATTGCTATATGAAAAGACATAAGCCAGACGGGCTAACTATTGCAAATGACAAGAGTGTAACAGATATATTAACAGAAATCAATAGTCATGTATGGTTTAGCACAATTGATAAACCAAATCAGACACATGAAAAATACATTACGTATGATATATCTTGTAATGAAGATTTTGCTTTGCATCATAAGTATCATGATTGGAAAAGGATTTTTAATTTCTTTAAAGATCATGAGCTTGCAATGGGTTCATTTGCTACTAAGTATGTAAATAAAAAGTTATTAGATTATAACCCTGAAGGGAAAATTAGAATTAGATTTAGTTTAATGCCTGAAAGGATTAGGTCAATAGTAGAACCTCAGACTAGTAGGATAATAGATAGAATAGAAGCTATCAATAAGTTTAAAGATGCAGGTTATGATGTGCACATAAACTATAGCCCTGTAATTGTTACCGGGGAATGGTTAGAAGAATACCAAGAGCTATTTGCTTTAGTAAATGGTATAGTAAAGAAGGAGTATAAGGAGAGTGTGAAGGCTGAGGTAATATTCTTGACACACAATGAAGATAAGCACGCGTATAATGAATCCTCTAAATTAAAAGGAGAGGAACTATTATGGCAACCTAATCTACAAGAGTCAAAGATATCACAGTATGGAGGTGAAAATATAAGATATAAAAGAGAGCTCAAAGCTGAGTATATAAACTCATTCAAAAAACTTCATAACTCTATGATTCCGTGGAATAAGATTAGGTATATATTCTAAATGAAAGAAGCTATGACAAGACTAAGTAAACCTACACTAGTAGATAGCCAACCTATCTTTGTCCATTTAAGCTTCTTCTTAGTTGATTTAAGAGCTTCTCTTTCAACTTTGATAATACTACTCTTGTCATTAATTATAGAGTCTTTATAGTCAATGATATTGTCTTTAGTAGTTATGACCTTATTAAGTTCATCAGCTGCTAGGTATGACAAAGATAATTGTTGTTCCACAATAGACAAGAGTGTATCGCACTCTGAGGCACGTAACACTCTGCTTGCAATCTTTTGCAATTCAGCATTTGTATAGCAAGTTAGAGTGTCTTGTCTTTCACCAGTTTGAGCGTATAACGCTGTCAAGTTGACTGTTACTATAGTGGATAATATCAAGATATATTTCACGGTATTCAACACGTACTTTAGTTTTAGTTGCTTGTAAGCTATCAATCATTAACCTAGTAACCTCAAGGCTATCATAATATGTATGAACTCTTTGGTTAAGTAAGTTAATTTTTTTTTTCTTATCAGCTATTGACAGCTCAAGTTTTTGTATCTGTAAAGCGTGGTTACTATCATCAACAGCACCACTTCTAAAAATCCAAAAGCCTAAAGCAATCAGCGCAATAATAAAAACGCCAACATAAAAAGCATTTCTTATGTAATCACTTTTTGACACCAGGTGCAAACTTTCTTAAAACTGATACACCTAACATTGTAGCAGAGAAGATCAGCATGCTATCAAACATAGCGTCATTAATATCGTACCAATGAAAGCCATCAACAACAAAAGCACAAAAAGAAAGCAAGCCAGCTATAACGCCCATTACTTTCTTAGATGAATATTTTTTGTCTTTAAGGTCTTCAGTAAGAATGTCTTTTAAAAATTTCATAGTAATTAATTTTAACAAATATATAAAAAAACAAATAAATGAAACCAAAGAAAGATTATAGTCAGAAAGATTTATATCAATTGGAAAAATATCTATTTAAACTTTATGAGTACATATTCACAAAAGAATTTGAATTATTAAAGAAAGATAAAAAAGTATCCATACAACAAGAAATAACAGAAATGAAAACTTCAATTGATGTATTGAGAAGTATATTTAAAATACCAGAGTATGACCAAGAAATGTGGGTTGCTTTTAATATTGATGCAGATAAGAAAAAAGAAGATGGATTTCAAACTGTTTATAAGTTTGCCAATAAATCTTTGTTAAATTATGTATTTGACATTAAATTAGATGTCCACTTTCAGAGAGCATGTCAAGGAAATAAAAACGCATTTAAATCTTATGATGGATGGACCTTTATTAAATTGGATAACTATATAGATCAATACGGTAATCCAGGTTTTAATACAGAAATACCAAACTTTGAAGCAAAAATATTATTACATGAGCAAAAAAAATCTATTAAAACAAATGGAGTTCTTTGATGAAATGTCAAAGCATCAACTCACACCAAATCAATACTATCTATTATGTTGTGTAAGAGATGGTATATCATCATTACTAATAAACACACATTTAGAAATTAGAAATTTAAAATCTAAAGATTGGATAACACAAGAAGAGTCTGTAAGTAAATATAAACTTACACCAAAAGCTTATACGTTAATTGATCAGTTAGAAACTTTATTTAGAGTGAACAAAAAGAAAACAACCAAACAATTACTTGGAGACAGTTTTAAAAATAACATAGTTAGTTATAGAGAAATGTTTCCTAACCAAAAATTACCCAGCGGAAAAGCAGCTAGATCTGCAGTTGGGAATCTAGAAAAAGCATTCAGATGGTTCTTTGAAAACTTTGATTATTCTTGGGAAGTTATATTACAGGCAACAGCTGTATATATAAATGAACATCAAAAGAATAATTATTTATATATGAGAACATCCCAGTATTTTATAAGAAAAGATAACCTAAGTGACCTTGCAGATATATGTGACAACATATTGAGTGGAGGATATCAAGAAGAAAAGAAGTTGTATTCAGTAAAAGTTGTATAATGACAAGAGCAGAAAAGAAAATACACTCCTTTGCAATATCATTTTTACTAACCATGGTTTTATGGGTTATTGTTACTCAATTCATTATAGCTATTGAGTTTCATAAGTTTATTTTAATAGAGATTCTTGCCGCATTTGGCAATATTTTTAGTATCTTTATAAAGGATAAATTTCAAATAAATAATTCTAAAAACCAACAAGATAATGAGTCTGAGTAAACCTTGGAAAGATCAGCGTGCTGCCTATAAAGATGCATTAAAATACATCAATGGTAGAAAGCAAGGTATCATTACAAGTTTTAGAACGCCATGGGATAAAGTAAATGACGCGGGAGTAAATGGTTTTGAATGGCATTCAATGACTGTCATAGGAGGAAGACCAGGTACAGGTAAAACTTTGATCAAAGATCAAATTATAAGAGAAAGTTTCAGTAGAAATAAAGGACAAAACATAAACGTTTTAGAGTTCTCATTTGAGATGGTTGCAAAAGCATCTAAAGTAAGAGAGTTTTGTTCTATTTTAGGCAAGTCATACAAGTATGTATGCAGTGCTTATTCAGATAATAAACTAACAGATGAAGATTTCAATAAGCTTTATGCACATGCAAAAAAAGCAGTTGATATTGATAAGTATCCAGTTAGTATTGTAGAAAATCCGTGTGAGGTTGAACAAATTAAGAATATAGTATCTAACTATATGATTGATAATTCACAAATCATAGACGGGAATAGAGTGTTTACTAATACAGTAATTACTCTAGATCATAGTTATCTAGTTAACAAATCCAAAAGTGAAAAATCAAAAACAGATATGCTTTACAATTTAGGTGAAGCATTAACAGATCTTAAAAGAAAATTTCCTATTGCATTCATAGTTCTTTCACAATTAGGCAGACATGTTGAGTCTCCAGAAAGAAATGAGAATGGTAAGTATGGTAATTATATTTTAGAAACAGATATTCTTGGCGGTGATGCACTGTTCCAACATGCTGATATGTGTATTGGCATTAACAGACCTGCTATGAAGTTCATTGAGTATTACGGACCTGAAAGGTATATAATACAAGATGACTCAGTATTAGTATTTCATTTTCTGAAAACAAGAACAGGAGATACTAGGATGAGTTTCTTCAAAGCAATGTTTGAGAAAATGGAAGTGCAAGAAATGCCAACCCCTGGTATTCAACAAAAAAGAGTAAACACAAATTAATTTAATAATGGGAATAAGTACAAAAAAAGATAAAGATAATACCAGCCCTACAAAAAGGGAAAAGGTTCAAGCTTTAATGGAAAAACACAAACCGTTATTTGAAAAAGAAGGTGTTTCTAATCCTAAGTTTATACCACGTATGGCTTATAAACATGAGGGAGAACTAATAGTAGGATTTTATCCAAAAGAAATCTATGGTGAACAAAATATCTATACAGAATTCTGTAGTAGAGATTATGAACCTGAAGATAGCCAAAGAAGACTTTGGAAATGGATATATAATCCTGATTTTGAAACTGAATATAAAGCATCTGAACCTCATCCCACAACGGGTGATGTAAGATACTTTGTTCCAGTAGATGAACTTATTGATGTGGCAACACAACATAAGGATAAACAAGAACAAACTAAGTTAGAATTTAAAGACTTAGATCAAGATGTTTCTGATATGCCTTATGAAGCTATGACAATGAGAGATTATGCTGCAATTCAATGGAAGAAACCTGTTAGTTCTAAGAAATGGTTAAATGAATTAATAACTAAAAATTTCAAATAATGGATGAAATTAAACTACCTATGCAAAAGGTAAAGGCTACAACACAAAGCCCTAAAAATTTGATTATATTTTCTAAACCTAAAGTAGGTAAGTCATCTCTGTTAGCAGAGCTTGATAACTGCTTACTAATTGATTTAGAAAGTGGCTCAGATTATTTAGATGCTGTCAAGATCAAAGCCTCTTCAGTTGAAGAAATAAAACAGATTGGTAAACAAATTAAAGAAGCAGGTAATCCTTATGATTATATTGCTTTGGATACTATAACAGCATTGGAAGACATATGTATTCCTTATGCTGAAGTATTGTATGCCAAGAAACCAATGGGTAAAAGTTGGTTTAAACAGACAGGAGATGGGAAACTAGATCCAAGTAGCGGTAAAGCACAATATGGTAACATATTAAATTTACCTAATGGTGCTGGTTATTCTTACTTAAGAGAAGCTATGACTAAAGTAATTGAATACGTAAAAACTTTAGCTCCAAGAGTTATACTAATAGGACATATTAAAGATGTGTTATTAGAAAAAGCAGGAGCTGATTTTACATCTTCAGACTTAGATCTTACAGGTAAGATGAAAAGGATTGTTACATCACAATCAGATGCCATTGGTTATTTATATAGAAAAGGTAATAAAAACTTTCTTAGTTTTGCTACCTCTGATTCTATAAGTTGTGGTGCAAGACCTGCCCATTTGCGTAATAAAGAAGTATTAATAAGTGAGATGACTGATAAAGGATTTAAAACTTATTGGAAAGAAGTTTATATTGATTAATAATTTAAAAAAGAAAAAATGATTAGCACAAAAGACATAGCTAGTGAAAGTACAGGTGGAGGCTTGCCTAAAACAATAAAGCCAGGACAACAGGTATTAAAAATTAATTCAGTTGGATTAAAAAGATTTCCTTTTATGGAAGTAGATAACGGATACTATTTTGTTATGAACGTAGAAACTAAACCGCTTGAAAACTTTGAAGGTTTTATGAAAGATCAGAATGATGAATCTTTAGGGAGATATGAGGGACAAGTAGGTGAGATAAAAACTAACAGGTATTTCTACAAAGATGGTAAAACCAAAACTGGTATTGAAGTTTTTAGAGATGAAGAAATTCTAAAACAAGTTAGAAAAATATCACTTGCTTCTACAGGTAATACTAAATGGCTAGATTCAGTAGATGGTAAATATGAAACCATTGAAGAGCTTGTTGAAGGATTTAATGAGTCAGGTGTATTCAAAGGTTTATATTATAATTTCTGCGTAGCAGGTAAAGAATATGAAAGAAAGAATGGTTACACAGGATATGATTTATTCTTACCTAAACTTACTAGAGAAACAAGTGCATTTGAATTAGAAGATAAAGGTACAGATAGACTCTTAACTTTTAATGAATCAGATCATTGGATAAAATTAGAATCAAAACCTGTAACTTCATTTGGTAATGATATTACTGCAGGAGGGATAACTAATACAGACTTTGACTTGTAGTAGCTAAACTATAAATTGCAATGAAGGGGAGGAGACTCCCCTTTTTTGTGCTTAAAAATTAAATATGATAAGAACCAAAACAATAAATGATCTAGTAAATGATGTGCCAGATACATGGATCTTTGAAAATTATTTATCCATACCTAAACTTACAGGACAAGATGTTGTAATGAAAAGTTTATGGAATCCAAAAGATAAAAACCCTTCATTTAAAATTTTCTATAAAGATGATAAGTATTTATTCAAAGATTTTTCAGTAGGTAAAGGTGGTGATGGTGTACAGTTAGTAAGATTGATGTTCAATCTTAAGTCTAGAAGTGATGCAGTTCGTAAAGTCTTAAAAGATTATAAAGAATTTATTGATAGAGGTGGTAAACATAAAGCACAAGAAATGAAACCCGTATCTAGATTTAAAGTTAAATCATTTGATTTACGTAATTGGGTAGCATCAGATGCAGCTTATTGGACACAGTTCAATATAAATTCTAACACACTTAATCATTTTAATGTTAGCCCTTTAAGTTCATATACTTTATGGAGGGAAGATACAAAAGAAGAAATGAATATAACTGGGTCAAGAATATATGGTTACTTCAGAGATAACGGTACTGTTTATAAAATATATCAACCAGGTAATGACAAATACAAATTCTTTAAAGCTGCTGATTATATACAAGGTGTTGATCAATTGACATTTAAAAAGGATTACTTAGTAATATGTAGTTCTTTAAAAGATCTTCTCACATTCCATAATTTAGGGTTCACAAATGCAGAATGCATAGCACCGGATAGTGAGAATACAATGATTCCAAAACACGTAATTCTAAAATTAAAAGAGGCATATAAATCAGTATGTACTTTGTTTGATAATGATGAAGCGGGAGTAAGGTCAATGCAGAAATACAAAGATATGTATGATATAAGTGGAGTACATCTAAAGCTTGAAAAAGATTTAGCAGACTCTGTAAAAGCTCATGGTATTGTAAATACTAGAATACATTTATATCCTATAATAACAAAAGCTCTAATAGGTAAATCAAAATACTTAACATGAAAGCAATTAAAAATTTATTAAATGGTGATCAATTTGAAAGTATAAGACTAGCTAGTCAAATACTTAAGATTACTGAATACAGAATTAAAAAAAATATAGATTCAGGAAAAATTCTAAGATATAAAGGTAAGTCATATAGGTTTGTAGAAATTAATTGGGGTGATACATCCACTAAAACAAAGATTAGTAAAATAAATAGACTACCATTTGGTAAATACAAAGGTGAAATAATAGAGTTTATGACAGATGTACCATATATGAGTTGGTTAATAGATAATACTGATTTAGATGCACGTTTAAAAATTAAACTAAGAGCAAGAATAAATTTTATACAACCCCCTGATTACTATGAAAAAAAGATTAAAAGATAAAGTAAAAGAGGAAATGTATCCTTGGAAAATGGAAGTAGATAATGGAACTAGACTTGTAAAGTTAATAGACTTTACTGAAGATCTAATTCCAAAAGATGCTGTAGGTTTTGTTTATATGATGAACTATTTAGCTAAGGATGGAGTAATGTACTCTTATATTGGTAAGAAGAATTTTTATAGTAAGAGAAAGAAAAAGTTTGGCAAAAAAGCATTAGCTGCAATGACAGACATGAGAGCTAAGAAATATGAGACAGTAGTTAAGTTAGACTATAAAAACTATTTCAGTAGCAACAAAGAACTAAAGCAAGCATATAAAGATGGTAGAATGATATATAGAACCATACTTAAAATTTGTTATAGTAAATCAGAATTAACTTATCAAGAAACAAAATATCAATTTAAACATGAGGTTCTTGAAAGAGATTATTATCTGAACGGAAATATATTAGGAAGATTTTATAAAGGAAAAATAAATTAAAAAAAAATGACGGAAAAAGAAATAACATTATTAGTAGAAGAAGGTATTGGATATATACATATAGAATATATGGGTGGTGGTGACGATGGAGCAATAGAAAATATTAATTATGTATCAAACAGTTGTGAAGAAATGCAAGACCTTTGGAATACTGAAGAGATACCACCTGGTCTTCCACATACATGTGACATAATAGGTAAACCATCAAAACTTGATGAGCTTATTATTGAAAATCTTGCTTATGAACATTTAAATAATATAGAAGATTGGTGGAATAATGATGGTGGTTACGGTGGTATGATAATAGAAATACCATCACTACAATTTAAGAATGCAAATATCATAGAGTATAGACAAAGTGAAACTTATATGCATGATGGTATTCTAGAAAAAAAAGAATTATAATGTCACATCCAATACAGCATGCTAAATCTTCAGCTAAAAAGTTTGGAGGTATATGGGAAGACTATATTATAATTCATAAATGGTTTGATGAAACTAAAGCTTGGTACGGACATTCTAAACATAGAATGTTTCGTCACCACAGTGAAGGGATCTTTGAATGTGAACAAATATTTGGAGAAGCATTTACAAACTCAGATGATAAAATTGTATATACTAGATACGTTGCAGAGCAACATGTCAGAGAAGATTGCTATGGTTATATACCAACAGCAAAAGAATGGGTAGATAATATCCATGCAAGTAAACCGCCAGAGTGGATGATAAGAACAGAAAAATTAAAAGACTAATGTTTATAACAGAAGAAAAATTAAATAATATTTCAGAACAATTAAATGGTACTCCAGAAGATAAAATGCTAGCTATAGATTTATTAGCAGCTTTAATAAGTGATGAAGATATGAAACTTAGAAGTGACAATCTATGTCAAGTATTATGGATATTAAGATTTGAATGTAAAATAGTATTGGGTGCAGAAGATTCTCCATGGAATAAATCAATACATAAACTACTTGATGCTTTAAAATTAAACATGCATAAAAGGGATAGCCATAATGCTAGAGCAAGATTCAATGCTATAACAAGTATGAAGTACAGAGATGTATTAAGTTGGGGCAGCCCTAAAGGTAAAGCAATAGTTTTAAAATCTTTTGCTCGTAAATTACAAGATGTATATGCAGCTGTACCTAAATTAAAAACTAAAATAACTTTTGAATATGACGGAGTTGAATACACGTAAGAATATAGATACGCTAGCAAAAGCTAGTAAGACCCTTATGATAAAAGAACCTTTCTATGGTTTATTACTCATGTCACTTAACAAAGTGTGGTCAGATAAATTACCTACAGCAGGTGTTAGATTAAAAGGAATCAATTATGAGTTGGCAATCAACCCTACCTTTTGGCAAGATCTAACACCAGAAAAACAACTGGGTGTTTTGAAACATGAACTGTTACATATAGCTTACTTTCATTTAGTAAGCTTTACTCATTTGAGTAAACAGAATCATGAGGTAGCTAACATAGCTATGGATTTAGAAATAAATCAATACATTGATAGAGATCATTTACCAGAAGATGGTTGTTTCTTAGACAAGTTTCCTACACTAAATTTAGAACCTAGGAAAGGTACAAAGTATTATTTTGATAAGCTTATGCAGAATGCTAAAATAATACAATGTATTTGTGATGGGGACGGTGATGGAAGTGGATCAGGTAAAATACAATTACCAGGAGGAAAGGAAATTGATAAACCATCTCATGACTTTGGTAACAATGAAGAGCTTAGTGAATCAGAAGCTAAACTTGTTGAAGCACAAACTAAACATATAGTTAATCAAGTTGCAGAACAAGTAAATAAAATGAAAGGTACTCTTCCAGGAAATATCAAAGAGATTCTAGATAAAATTAATAAGCTAGATCCTCCTAAGTTTGATTGGAAAGGATACATAAGAAGGTTCACAGGTAAAGCTATTAAAACTTATACTAAAAAATCAAGACGTAAATACAATAAAAGATTGCCAGATAATCCAGGTCTTAAAATTAAAAGACAAAAACATATTCTTGCAGCAATAGATACGTCAGGATCAGTTAGTACAGGTGAACTAAAAGAGTTCTTAATGGAATTACATCACTTAAAGAAAACAGGATCAGATGTAACACTTATACAGTGTGATACTGCCATTTCTCATATAGGTAAGTTTGATCCAAAGAAAGAACTAAATATACATGGTAGAGGTGGAACAGAGTTTCAACCTGTTATAGACCATTTTAATGAACATCAACGGGAGTATTCTTGCTTGATATATTTTACAGACGGTGGTTGTCAATCACCAGAAAATGTTAGAGGACATGTACTATGGGTACTATCTTCTAATGGTAGTGAGTGGGAACCATTACCAGGAAAAGTAATACAATTAGACTAATTAAATTTTAAAAAAGATGAATCAAGTAAGCTTGGACTCAGGAGAAATGAAAGATTTTCTCAAACACATTATTGAAAACAATAGAGAGATACAAAAGAATGGAAAGAAACCAGTAGCTACAGAAGTTATTGGACCATCAGGACTTGGTAAAACAAGTGTTGCCGTACAAATGGCAGAAGAATATAATTTAGATTTAGTAAAACTTAATCTAGCACAGATAGAAGAATTGGGTGACCTTGTTGGTTTTCCAGTTAGACAATTTCAAATGTGTAAAGAAGGTGCAGAAGTTAAAGCATCTGAACCACAGTTTAAGGTAGTAGAAGAAGAAAAAACATTACCTGGTGGGCAAGTAATAAAAGTTAAAAGAAGAGTAGAAGTTGAGTCTGAAGGAGAACAGCAAGAATGTATATGGGTTGATGAAAATGCTATTGACCAGTATGCTAAGCAAGGTTATGAGTTTACAGGTAGTAAACGCATGTCTTACTGTCCACCTGAATGGATAGCAGATAAAGATCAGGGTGGTATATTAATGCTTGATGATTGGAACCGTGCAGATATTAGATTCATTCAAGCCGTAATGGAATTGGTAGACAGACAAGAGTATATCTCATGGAAGCTACCAAAGGATTGGCATATACTATTGACTGCTAATCCAGATGATGGAGAATACATGGTTAATAGTATTGATGTTGCACAGAGAACAAGATTTGTTTCAGTTGTAATGAAATGGAATCATGAACGTTGGGCTGAGTGGGCAGAATCACAAAAGATTGATGGTAGATGTATCAATTTTGTTTTAATGCATCCAGAGATAATAACAGATAGAGTTAATCCTAGATCTATTACTACATTCTTTAACTGTATTAGTTCTATAAAGAACTTTAATAATGACTTGCCATTAATACAAATGGTTGGTGAAGGTTCAGTAGGTGGTGAAGTAGCAACACTATTTACAACATTTATCAATAATAAGCTAGATAAATTAATAACTCCAAAAGACATGTTACTGGATGGTACTAATGATTATATGATTAGAACATTACATGAAATAATTGGTCAAGAGGATAGTTATAGAGCAGACATAGCTAGTGTATTAACTACTAGGTTTATTAACTATACTGTGGAATACAGTAAGAATAATAAGATTACTGATGAGATCATAAGTAGAATATCAACATTGGTTAAAGATGAAGATATATTTACAAATGATTTGAAGTATCATGTTGTTAAGAAAATACTAGCAGGTAATAAATCTAAGTTTTCTAAATTATTATTTGATTCTACTATACAAGATCTAGCTACAAAATAATAACTAAAGGGAGGTGTTTATTCATCTCCCTTTTAAAAAACAAAATATGAATTTAAAAAATTATTTATTAATTGATTATGCAAATGAAGATAACAACTATTTTAATTATAAGTTAAGTATTATTAAAGGTTTTACAGGTGATAAATTGGGTGATGCTTTAGCTGATAATCCTTGGAAACCAAATGGTAATGACGTTGTTTATTTTTATAAAGGTTGCAATGTACCTAGATTTAAAGTAAGAGATAAATTTAAAGTGACAATCAAACCTGAAAAAGCAACAGCTAATTTTATTGGTACAATACCTAAAGATGACAATAAACTTGCTATTAGTTTTAATAGAACAATGTCATTAGATAATGTAAGAGAACATGTTATAGATTTTGTTATGAATAATATGAGGCAGTTTGTTTATCTCCAAGATAAAGTAAATATATATGACAGCATGCTTAAGCATATAAATATTGATCACGTTTTACTTAAAGAATGTGTTTGGAATAATGCATATCATGATAATTATTTAGGACAGTCATTAGCTAGTTATGTAAGTACTAAAGATAGTTGTAATACAGGATTAGATAACCTTTGGCATTATGGTAGAAAGAAAGCAGATCAAGATTGCAATACTCTCATACAGCCTAAAAAAGCTCTTATAGATTTGGCTAATAAAGGTAATTTATATAGTGAAAATGATATGCTAGGTTTACTTAATGAAGATCAAATGACTATTGATAATGAAAAGTTTGAAGAATTATCTTCTTACTTTGAAACAGAACAAGATGATGATGTTACATTAGCAATGGAAATTATGTCTAACTCTGATTTTACAAGCAGTGCTTTGTATTTACTAATATTACTAAGTAACTATAAAGAAAAAATGAAAAAGAATGCAGGTGTTAAACATGTAAATTTTAAAAGTTTATTAAACTATTTTGATTATAGTCATATGACATCACGTAAATTTAGATGGGATTGGTTAACTACAGAACAAATAACTACTAAATTAAAAGCCAAAGATTTATATACAGAAGAAGTATCAGAAACATTATCAGAAATAATATTAAATGGGGATTACTACAACAAAAGAGAATAGTGTAGACTTACTAGAAGCAGAGTTCTATAATAATAAATTTTATTTTAGCTACTCAAGTATTAATAAATTAATGCAAGCCCCTAGTGTATTTTATAGGGAGTATATATTAAAGCAAAAAGATGATGAATATAAAAAGTACCTTTTAGAAGGTACTTTAATTCATTTTCTAATCCTGGAAGACCAGGCAAGATTTGATGACCATTTTATAGTGTCATCAGAAAATTTACCAAGTGCAAATAGTATTGCAGTTATAGACCAAGTGTTTAAAATTTATGAGGGACATGGTGATGAATCACTAGAACTTAAAGATTTTACAACAGAAGTTGACGAAGCGTTAACTGATTTAAACCTACATCAACACATCAAAGATCCAGTAAAAAGGTTAGCTAAAATTATAGAACCTAAAGCTGAACAATATTTTGAGTTTTTAAAATCAAAAGGTGACAAAACAATAATAGACTCAGAGTTATTAGATAAGTGTACACAAAGAGCAGACATAGTAAAGGGTAATACAGAAGTAAGAGAACTACTAGGATTAGATCTTAAACAAGACCCAAAAGTTTGTGCAGTGTACAATGAATACAAACTTGAAGATAATAATGAAAAAGGTTACGGCTCATGGGGTTATAAAGGTATAGTAGATAATTTTGTCATTGATGTCCCAACTAAAACAGTAAGGATCAATGATTTTAAAACATCATCTAAACCTTTAGATCAATTTACTGAAGCTATAGAGTATTGGAATTATTGGATACAAGCCATTGTTTATTTAAAACTTATTCGTAACTTTTTAGAACAAAGGGTAAAAGTAAATCCTGAAGAATGGAATATTGAATTCCGTTTCATTGTCTTTGATAGGTATGATCAACTATATGCATTTAAAGTTTCTAATTCTACTCTTAGCAAGTGGGAGCAAAACTTCAAGATGATTATACAAGATCTAGAATATCATATGGATAATAAAGATTTTACTTTGCCTGCAAAATATGCAAGAAAAGATGTAGAACTTTAATAAATAACATATGACAATATCTTCCATTTATCCTAACTACATTCAAAAAAGTAGATTGTTTTTATACCCAATTTTGGGTATTAAAAGAGGCAGTAGTGTAACGCCTAAAGAAACATATATGAGTTGGGATAACATGTATACTTTAAATGATAACAGGCTTATAATTGTTTATCATTTACGTGAAGATTTAGAGTTTAAAAAATTTGAAGAAAGTATTCAGAATAATAAATATTTTGAAACATTTTTTGAGTTAGAAGATGATACAGGTGCATTTGTATTTGACTTGTCTAAACATAAATCTGAATTCAAAAAAATTGTAAAAGGTAAATATTCAGAACTTAATGAAGAGTTTAAAATTAAAACATTAGACTTCTTTAGAAACCATAAAAAACATCACGTTTATATTATGAGCTATCTATATCCAATTAGATACTATAATACATATGGTAAGGTTCTAAATGTTTCTACCAGTTTACTAAAAGAGGTTGGTGAATTATGTTCACTGCCTGATCTAGAAAAAGAAAAGTTAAGTATATCAACAAAAGTTCTTAACTTGCAATCTATTTAATAAATTTTAAAACCAACAGATATGTCCACATACGGAAAAAACATGTTACTTATTACCAGTTATTGGGGTGATAAAGATACATTCAAAATGATACCTTTAACAAATGATTGTCCTTATAGTGAAGTAATATATGATCCTGCAACTACATTACTTGTAGTAATAGGTAAAGGTAGCAAAGAGAACTTCCAAATGGTTCCACGCCTTGATGAAGCAGGTGATTCTATTCCTGTTAAGAAACCAAGAATGAATGGTAAAGCTTATAAAGAACAACGTACTACCTTAAATGTATTACATGAATACTATGTAGTAGACAAAGAAGAACAAGAAGCTTTTATGGAAATGTTCGCTGTAAACTTTAAGGATTATGATTATAAGAAATTCTTAAGAGATATAGAAACTGAACCAGCAATGATGCAGATGGAAAAACCTTCTCTAGTTTCAGAAGATGGTAGAGAGTTAAAAGCCTAGTTAAATATAAATCACAAATGAGAGGGGATATTGTCCCCTCTTTTTTGTCTAAAATAATTAAGATGAGAAAGATATTATTTTACTACAGATTAGGTAGAGAAGTTTATAGAATGTACAAAGACAATCGTTTATGGAATGATGCTGATCTTGGTGCAGAAGTTAGACATGAAATACGGTTTAGAAGAAAGTAGTATGAATCATTGGGTAATGGACTATGAAACAAATGTGAATTGTTTCTTGGGTGTGTTTACACACTACAAGACAGATGAGACACATGTGTTTACTATAGGTAAGTTACGTAATGATTTAGATAAATTACTAGAGTTTTTTCAAACAAATGCAGATAATAATGAATGGCATATATCATTCAATGGTTTAGCTTTTGATGCGCAGATAACACAGTACATCATACAAAATAAGAAAACACTTCTGTACTTAGAAGATGGTGAGGCAATAGCATTACAATTATATTCTAAAGCTCAAGACTGTATCAACAGAAGTTCTAATAATGAGTGGCAAGAATTTTCTGAAAAGAAGATGTCCATAAAACAAATAGATATATTTAAACTTAATCACTGGGACAACCCCGCTAAAAGATCAAGTCTTAAATGGATACAGTGCAGTATGCGTTGGAATAATGTGCAAGACATGCCAATACATCACAGCACTAGAATTGATACATTAGAGCAATTGAAAATGATTGCATCATATTGTCGTAATGATGTGTCCAGTACAAAAAAGATTATGGAGTTATGTGCAAAAGAAATAATGCTCAGAAGTAATCTTACTAAAGAATATAATATTCCATTATACAGTGCATCAGAACCAAGGATCTCTAAAGAATTATTCTTATACTTTTTAGAAAAAGCTACAGGTATACCTAAGTATGAACTTAAACAACTTAGAACATACAGAAAACAAATACATGTCAAAGACATATTACTCCCTTATCTAAATTTTAATGGAGTAAAAGAGTTTGAAGATTTACTAAGTAGGTTTAAGAATCTAATTGTAGATGGTAACAATACTAAAGGTGCATTTAAATTCTCTGTAAATTACAGAGGTGTTAAAACAGATTTTGGTTTAGGTGGTGTCCACGGTGCTAAGAAAGGTATATATGAATCTGATGAATACATGACTATACTAAGTAGTGATGTTGTTAGTTATTATCCCAACTTAGTTATTAGAAACGGATGGTCACCAGCACACTTGCCAAAGCGGGAGTTTTGTGAACAGTATGAATGGTTCTTTAATGAAAGAAAAAAGATACCTAAATCTGATCCTAGAAACTATGTTTATAAGATTGTACTAAATAGTACGTATGGTTTAAGTAATGATGAGAATAGTTTCCTGTATGATCCTGAACTAACTATGAAAGTTACAATTAATGGTCAGTTAAGTCTGATGATGTTGTATGTAGAGTTAGCAGAAAAAATACCGGGGTGCATTCCAATCATGTCTAATACTGATGGAGTGGAGATGATGATTCCTAAACAATACACTGAGCAGTATATGCAAATCTGTAAAGAGTGGGAAGATAAAACACAATTGCAATTAGAACATGATGAATATCAAAAGCTAATTGTTCCTGATGTAAATAACTATATTGGTATATTCAAGAATGGTAAGACCAAATGTAAGGGCAGGTTTGAACAAGAAAAAGCCCTTCACAAAAATAGTAGTTGTATGGTGGTAAATAAAGCACTATATGAATACTTTGTAAATGATGTTAAACCAGAAGACTATATTAAAACTAACCGTGATATTTTTGATTATTGTGCACAAACAAAAATCAGAGGTAAATGGAAATTTGTAGAAACATCTGTCAAAGATGAACAGATAGTAGAAGAAGAATTACAAAAGACTTTAAGATATTATATATCAAACAAAGGTTCTAAAATTGTAAAGAATAATATTGAAGACGGCAGAAAGATTCAAGTAGAGTCAGGACGTTGGCTACAAGAAGTATTCAACTACTATGAAGAAAAAGATTGGGAAGAGTATGATATAAACTATCAATACTATTTAGATAAAATCAACAGAGAAATAAAATCTATATCCCCTGATCTATATAATACACAACTAAGTTTATTTTAAATTAATTAATTATGCCTAGAAAATTAGGAAACGTTAGCAGATCAGTTCTGCTAAACGCACAGTTGCCAAGTGCAACAAAAAGTTATACTGTGATATCTCACAGTTTTATTATAAATGCAATCAATGCACATCTACAACAAAATAATTTTGAAGTGTCCAATGAATTGTATAAGTGTACAAAAGATGCTAAACAAGCAGTAGGTAAGTTCATACTTGATTACAATAGTGATCCTGAGTTACAGTTATCATATAGCTTTGTAAACTCGTATAACAAAACTATTAAGTTTGGTGCAACTTTTTGTGCATATGTAAAAGAAAGTGAATCATTTATGATTGGTTCAGGTGGATTATTAGGTAATTGGAATAGGAAACACACCGGCACTGCTGATCAAGAGACTAATGCGAAGATTGGAGAACAGATGGCAGATGCTAAGAAATATTATGAAGAACTAAGACTTACTAAAGAAAGCATGAAGAGAGTAACAATCTCTAAAAATGAGTTTGGTGCTTTGTTAGGTACTATGTATATCAATGGTTTCATGTCAAAAGATATGATTAGTATTGCTACACAAGAGTACTATAAACCTTCTTATACTTACAGTATGGGTAAAGATAATTTGTGGACGTGTTATAATCACATCCTACATGCATTGAAACAATCAAATCCAAAAGTGTGGATGGCTAATCAGTCTGCTATTCATTTCTATATTACTAATAAGTATAAGCTAGATGAATATTCGGAAGGGTTTGATAACACAACTGTTGATGACCATGCAGATTTATTAGACCTGAACTCACCTCAAATAGATGGTATTCCTAATGGTGATACTATGAGTGATACTAGTGATGATGAAATAGTTTTGCCGTTAGGTGATGATGATTTTAATTCATGTCCACCTGCAGAGGTAGAAGTTAAAACAGAAGTAGTATCTAGTGGTGATGAACTATTAGACCCAATTGTAGAAGATACAGATACACGGGACCTACAGCAGCTTCCAGGAGAAGTAATGGAAGAATCAAAAGCTGAAGGTAACATACTATATGTACCATTAGATGAATTTCCTGATGCAGTTATTGGGGATGTAATCTTTTATGACGGAACAGAACTAGAAGGAGAATATCTAGAAGTATCTGATATTATAGATGACCTTTTGGCTTTGAAGCCTTTAGTGCTTGAGGAGTCTAAAGAAGCTCCAGTGCCTGAAGAACCTGTAACGCCTGAGATTCCTAGTACTGATGTGTCTTTTGATTTAGATGCTGAGGAGAGTAAGGTTGAGGAAGTAGAGGTGGATTCTCTAGAGTTACAAGATGAGGTAGTAAAACAAGATATCTCAGTAGAAGCAATGGAATCTATAACCACTACAGTGTCAACTATATTCAATAATGATGATATAGATTTTGATGTAGAAATATCGGGTGAAGACTATATAGTGAATTTGACTTCAGGTGAATCGTTAGTATTGCCTAAGTCAGTAGTGAACTCTTAATGGTCTAAGAGTATACTAAATTAATGTTATGAGGAGTCGTATGGCTCCTCTATACATTTTATAGTGCACTCACAATACACTTAAAGGATACTCACAGTGCACTGTAAAAAATCAAGCAATTTATTAATCGTATAAACTATACATATGAGTAAGATGGGAAGTGCTGTACAATGGGTACAGGAAAATGGATTAGAGAATGATCCTAAAGCATTACAAAAATATATTATATATATAAATGAAATCAAATTAAAAAATAATGGAGATAATAAAAGAGATAAATCTGGAGGATCAAAAGATAATACAGATAGTAAGAGATGAAGATCCTCATAACCCTAGACAAGATGATACCTTTTCTACTATGTTATGTTTTCATAGTGGGTATAACTTAGGAGATAATCATGGTTATAACAAAGATGATTATGGAGGATGGGATTCTTTAAAACATTTTATAGTAAAAGATGAAAGACCTTTAATTATAAAAGAGTTACACATGTATGATCACGGTGGTATTGCTATAAGCACTTCACCTTTTTCGTGTAGATGGGATAGTGGTCAAATTGGTTATGTATGGATATCACAAAATCATATTGATCACATAGGTTGTCATATGCAAGATTCAGAAACATGGCAAGATTATATAAGTAGACTTGATAAGTATTTGGAAAATGAAGTAACAGAGTATAATGATTACTTACAAGGTAATGTGTACGGCTTTCAATTAATAGATGAAGATAAAAATATAATTGATAGTTGTTACGGCTTTATTGGAGATGACTTTAGTCAAAACGGATTATATGATTATATAGGTAGAGATCTTTTAAGGAAAACGTAAAAGAAAGGGGGGGTAATTTATTTACCCTTTTTTTTCTAAATCATAATAATAAAATCAATAATAATTATTATATTATATAGTACACATTAATTATAATTAAATAAAAAACATATGACACCAATTGTAGATTTACCACCAGCTGAGCAACAAGCTTTACTTAAGCAACTTAGAGATCAGCAACAAGACAAAGAAAAAAGAAATAAACTTAAACAAGCCTCTCAAGAAAGAGTAGATGATCTTAAAGACATTTCGTATGAATTACTTTACAGAGAAGTAGGAGATGGAGCACTAGCTAAAATGGCACATGTTAATTCACTAGCAAGAAGAATTAGTGATCTAGAAGGTAATACTGATGAATTTTATGATGGACCAGTTAAAGAAAAAGAACTAAATCAAGGTATTAAATATATTGCAACACCAGGAGAGGTTGCTGCTGATGAAGTGTTCTTAGTTGCTAAGAAAGTTCAAGAAGCATAATAGTATGGAGGAATTAATCAAGAAAGTAGCTGAACTTAAAGAAAGTCTTACTGGAGATATGATGAAAGATATGGGTATCCGTGACCAGATTCATAACCTTGAGATGAAAATATCAGGAACAAAACCTATGGACACTAAAGTGGATTGTGTAGGTTGTGGTTCATAATGTTTTAAAGACCTTTGGGAGAGTAAAGCTAAATATGGTTAAAGCCCATTACCAATGACAAATAGTTAAATGTCTTTAGAACAATTAAACCCTTGAGTGATCAAGGGTTTTTTATTACCGTGTACTTCTTACGTAGAATGATTGGAAGTTTTTAATAGCCAATGCTGGATCAACACTACTTCCAGTAATACCAAACATTTTCATAAAGTGATTGTAAAATTTAGGTTGACCTTTCTTTTGCCAATCGTATGGACCAGTATCTCTACTGTAATATGCTTTTTCATCACCAGTATACATACCTTTTAAATCGGACCATATGGTTCCATAAGCATCTAAAGTCGGTGATGCAGCAACAGATTTCCAATCTAACAAACTAGTATAAGGTTTGATCCCACCAGTCAATAAGTTAAATTGTTCATTCTCTGCACGGACTTGCATAAGCATATGTAATGTATGCAATTCCATAAAACCCATTCCACTAAATCCAGCTCTACCTTCTTTGTCTGTACTAAATGGTGTACCCATAGAACCAGACCTTGCTCTAAGCTTTTCCATTCTTTCATCATCATCTGGATCCCATCCAAAGAATAGACCCATTGCAGCTTGAGTAGCCATTAAGAATACTACTTCAGCCATAAACTTTAATGCTGCTTGTTTTTCTTCTTTAGTAGCATATTGTAGATTAGAACCTCCGCTCTTAACAGTATCTATCATTGTCTGCATAAATTGTATATAAAAACCTTTTTGAAAATCTCCAGCACCTGGATTTAATCTAGGACGTGCATCTAATAATCTACCACTAAACCCCCATCTATTCACAGCCATTGCAGTAAAATATCTTCTTAAGTAAGATATCCATCTAAATGCTAAATACCTTTGAGCTTCTGGTTGATCAAACTTAGCATATGCTCCACCCATATTATTATTAACTTGTTGAATCCTGTTTTTCATAAACTTAAATTCACTATTGTCAATCTTAATAGTAGCACGTGATTCTAATAATTTATCATACTTATTATTAATAGCTCTTATCTGATCTAATGCTTTAGTTCTTAATTCAGGTTCTTCAATAGATTCTAAATCTATATCTTCTATATCATAATTTCTGTCAAACTCTATGTCTTCAGCTGCTTCTAAACTAGATTCAATTCTTTCTTCAGTTAGTCCTGTAACTTGTTCTACTTGATCTAAAGGTATATTATATTTAGTAGCAATGCTTTCAACAGTGTCACCTTCTTTAACAATATGATTAATAGCTTTTAAACCATAACGTTTATCAATACCTTCTTTAAGTTTTATTTGTCCATCAACAGTTTCAAATGCTTTAATATATGCCATTGGTTTTTTTGAACCATCAGGCATTGTTTGCATGATTTGTTTCTTGTACATCATTCCTCCAAACAATTGTAGAGTAGCTTGTATTTCCACCCACTTTCTAAAAGAATATAACCAACTCATTCCAGCGGCATCTTTAGCTAATGTTCTAGATATACCTTTACCAAATTGATCTTCAAATCTGTCTTGAACAGGATCAAATACTTCAATTAACTGTAAGTCATGTGATTTAGCTTTACGTGTATATAATTGTCCAGTAAAGCTTAATTCACCCATAGCTTTATAGGACCAAGCATTTCCTTTTTGTAAAGATACATGATCTACATATCTACCACCTGATGCTTCAATCATTTCTTGAAACTTCATACCAAGTGAGTTCTTAATTGCTGATGGAATGTTTAATGCAAAGAAAGAGAATGATGCTCTTTTAAACATAAGATTTGCAAAGTTATTGAGGAATGCTTGATCTGCTCCAAAACCTTTTTGTGTCTCTCCTTCAAAATGTTTTTCAATCCAGTTATTAACAGCTGCTTTTCTAACATTATCCTTCTTAGGTAGATACTTAGTTATATTTCTAGCAACAAAATTCTGTTTATGCACACGGTTAATATCATCAATTGCATTATCTTCATGATTAACAGTATTCTGAATAGCTCTTACTATAGGTGATATTTCTACTAATTGTTTTTGTCTTTCTGCAGATAACATGTACCTATTAATACTAGTAGTAACGTCAAGAGAAACATCATCTGGATCAATATCATAAAGACCAGATATAGGAATGTCTGTCATCTCATTATCAAACATATCAGCTCTAACTAAGTTAAAGTCATTGTTATATGACATACCATCTTCTGCTTGATCGGCTGTAGTTATAAAGAAATCTTTAACACGCTTTGCTAATAAAGTAAGACCTGTAAATTTAGCCTTACCTTTTTGTATAGGATTCTTAGCAAAAGTTCTGATTACTTCTAAGTTCTCTTTTCTATATCTAGGGACATCATATCCCAAACGGTTAGAATAAGAAAGACCTTCTTGATTTTGAAGGTGATTTTTTTTCATAATCTCAAGAACTCTAAATAAAGCTTGCTCTTTTGGATCAGTGCTATTTTTTAAAGTATCATAACGCTCATTAATAAATTTAGCATCTTTAGCACCCTGTTCTAAAGTTTTAGGTAACCATTGTCCTTGATTATCTTTAGTAACACCTACTATAGATCTAGTTCTATATTCTGGTTTTACTTCTCTTGTATAAAATTTTAAATTAGGAACACCTTGAACAGTATCTATTACTTCACCTAATTCATTTTTTATTTCATAACTTTCCATCATTGATGGATCACTAGGTTTAGTTACATTCCAAACATATAATCTTTCAAAGACAGGTTCCATCTGTTGTGTATCAGAATTATATTTCTCTTTAGGTAAATGATTCTTTTCATGCCATTCTTTAAACTCAGGACTTAATCCTTTTAGTTCTTCAACTACTTCATTATTTAGTAGCCAGTTAGCTGATGTTTTATCAATATTAGAACTCTTATAATCTTTCATAAACTTAGTACCTGAAAGATCTATATTACTAAGTATAGCATTGGCTTGATCTACATAATAACTTGTAGCTTCTTTACTACTCATAGCAGCTAACTCTTGATATAATTTATTTAGTTTAGTAATATCAGTTTTACCTAATCCTAAATTTTTAGCTTTGTTATTAAGTATGTTTAATTGTTTTTTATCTTCAGCAGTAGCAGTCTTATCTTTTAGTTTACCATATAAAAAGTTTCTTATACCTTCTTCTTTCTTAGTTAATCCAGAACGTTGATAAGTATTCTCTCTTATTTTTTCAAGCTTCTCTTGTAAGAGTTTTACTTTAGCAATAGAACCTTCAGACATCTCAGTGCCATTTACTTGATTATCTTGATCCTTTATACCAGCTGTTAGTTCTAGTATTTCTTGCCATACAGCAGATTGATTTAACTCAGATTTTTCATTAGAAGGTAGCTTATCTAAAATCTCATCTATCTCATTTAAAATACCATCACGTTGTGTATAGTAATCATCTTTTATAGCTACTCTAGTATTGGATTTTTTCCAGCTATCAATTGCATTCTTTTTCTCCTGCCCAGTAATACCTTTAGTTTTTAGTTCTTGTAAAAAATTAAAGTATTGATTTTCAAATACACCTTTTCTAATTTTCCATGAATAGAATTCACGTGATGATTCTCTAAATTCTCTAAGACGTTCTGCAATCTTAGCATCATCACCAGTCTTCTCCATTCCATTCTCATATGTTCTAGAATGCATTTGAGCATATTCTCTCCATAGAAGATCTATCTCATCCTGTTTAGATATATCATCTAACTGAGATTTATTAGACTGTGTAAGCATCCGCATACGGTCAAATAACTCACCTCTTAAATAGGCAGCTTCTTTACCAATTTTATCTTGACTAAGAAGTTCATCTTTTTCATAAAACTCATCCGTATATTCTTGGTGAAAATAATCTCTAAGAAATTGTTTTTGTTCTTCTACTGCTTTTACAAATGCGTTATAATTTTCTTCAGTATTATTTCTTTGATATTCTTCATGAGTATCTTCTACTGCTTGTCTTAAAACTTTAGTATCATATCTATAATCTTTAAATTGATTTAAAAAAGTATGTACTTTCTTTTTTTCTATTAACCCAGTTTTAGGATTTACAAATGCAATTGTATCTTCAAAAGTAGTACGTTCACCTAAACGTCCAAGACTTGATGGATTAAAACCTGCTGCTTTCAATGGTTCAGCTAATTCTTCAGCAAAAGCATTATACTTAGCTTGAGCTTTAACCATTACCTCATTAAGTTTATTCTTTGTATAAAGTGCTAGACCACCTACAACAGGATCATTATTATAAAGATAACCTTCTAAATAACTATTAAACCAGTTGGCATCTCCAGCTTCACCTTTCAATAAAGCTTCAATCTTTTCTTTACTTATAGATAAACCTTCTCTACTTAGTTGAGTAAGTCTTGCAAGCTCTTGTGTTTCCTTACTACTGAGTACTTTCTCTTTTTTTTCTGAAACTAATTCTTTAAAACGTTTATACTCAGCTTCATTCATACCATGAAACTCTCTGTATACTTTATCTATTCTTTCTTGAGGAGCATTCTTCTTTCTTAAATTAGATAGTATCTCTTCATACCTTTCTGATACACTTCTATTAAGAGGTTCTAATTGGTCATATAAAGCATCACGTGAGCCATCCGCTTGTAATTCTTTTATAATATCTTTAGTATTATCTAAGTTACCTTTTATACTAGATACTACTTGACGTATTGGAGCGTTATTAGGTACACGGTTAGTACGCATAGATTTATCAAGCTCTTCAATTAAACCTTCATAGTGTTTAATAAATGCATTATAGTAGTATGCTTTATTCATACCTTCTTGAGTACTACGTTCTTTCTGTATATCCTGCATGTGCTCATACATTTTACCTAGAACGCTATCTAAACGCAAAAGAGTTTCAGTCATAGCTTCTGACCTACCTTTAGCTTCTGCTACATCTTCAATAAAGTTATCTGTTGCACGCTTTACAGCTGTTTGGTATTTACCTAAGTTAGACTTCATCTCTTGTAAATCTCCACGGAGGTAATCATCCTTAAGTATATCTATTAACTCAGCGTAGTTACCATTATTATAAAGAGTATTAAGATGACGTGATATAGTATCATAAAAAGTATTGGTTAAATCTTGTAAGTCTTTCTTGTTCATCTCATCAAGACTTTCTGATATAGCTTCAAAGTTCTCTCTGTTGTATGCAACTATATCTTCTTGTGACACCAATTGCGTGTTTACTATCATCGTATCTCCTGCGCTCAACGTATCTGCAAGACTGTCCAATGTAGTGTTTGTACTCAAATTAGATATATTTATATTCTTTCCAAAGATCTTACGCATTGCTTGCTTCATAGCATACAATATGTTAGCTATAAGCTTTGCAAACCCACTCTTGTTCTGTATATTATTTATCTTATTATTTCCATGTACACTTAAAGCTTTTACTATTACTTCTTCTTTAAACAAAGGGTCTTCTATAGTAAGGAACGGATATTCTTTTTTTACCTGCTCAACTATTTCAGTTCCCTCAGCTGTATTTAGTGCTTCATTAAATAAAGTATTAAATACTTCAGTATTCTCTTTAGATAGATGTCTTACTACTGGGTGTGAAAATTCATGGAATACATTATCTGTAGTTAGTCTACCTTCTAATAAATATACACGTCCACCAAAAAAGAAAGCAGGTTGACCACTCCATGGGTTTTGTGCGTTCTTAGTAATATCTGTTGCTTGTTCTGGTGTAATATAACTATAGTCAATACCTAATGCACGGCTCATTTTATCAGCAAGTTCACCAGCTCTTGTCCTTTTGAGTGAGTCTAATGATAAAGGTTGTGCAGTATCATTAATAGTTTTATTTGCTAACTCTGCAATACTTGGCTCTGCACTAAATTCAGAAACCGGTTGTTCAGCAGTTTCCCTTAATTTTATTTTCTCTTGAACAACTTGTGGATCCCTAATCTCACCATTAGTTTCCATATAGTCTTTATAAGCTTCAAACTTACCAACAGCTGATTCAAGTGCTTTCCACTCAGCTAAATTAATATTAGGACAACTTGCCATTTTATATACAGTTTTTCATGAACTCTAGTACATCATGATTAGAATAATCATCTATAGTTCTATTTATTTCTTTATCAGTTATATTCTGATTCTCTTGCAGTCTAGCAACTGATTCTTTAACAGTATCATTGTTAAGACTGTTGTTTAAATATCCAGGGTTTACATATCCAAAGTTTTTGTAAAGCTGTTCAGACAAATATACAAAAGTTTGTGGAGCATTTTGATTACCGTTTTGTTGAGTTACAATCATATCTTGTCCATAACCAGCTCTATCAAAAGCTAATGTTTGACCTTGTGCAACATGTTCTCTAATATTTTTTATATTGGCATCAATAGATTCTTTAACTTCTGGATTAATTTTACCATCTACATCCCTTACTTCATCTGATCTAACCTTACCAGCTTCCATGCTATAACTCATCTTAGTAGTTATACCAATTGCATTCTTAGCTAAGCCATGTAGCTTTTCACTGTTTTTTCTACCTGTAAGAGGAGCTTCTGCTTTTAATGAACCATTGTATACAAATGATTTATCAGGATGATTTTCAAGTGTATTTTTTAGTTGTGATCTTTCTAAATTACCAGTTGAGTATAGTAAAGCTTCATACTCAGTACTATTTACAGTACCTGTTACTGCTTCTTGACTAGGTGTTTGTTTAGGAGCTTCAAAATTAAAATTACCTTGATCATAATATTCTTTACTGAATATAACATTACTAGGAATTTCAAAAACTTCTTCTACATTACCTTGTGCATCTAATCTTTGTATATATGATCCGTCCTTAAACATCTCAATCATTTCTTTGGTAGTATATCCGTTATTATTTCTACCTTTTCTATATGCTACTTTAAACTTTTTAGTTGGATTTTCTCTAGCCACTTCGTACATTTTTGCAATGTTGGTAGAAATTTCAGACTTAGTTAAACTTTTTTGTTGACCAGGTCCTTTAACAGTAACTAAACCATATGCATTACCAGAGTCAGACAATCTATTATCCATTATCTCACCTTGTTTTACACCAAATTGAGTTGTTGCTACTGAAGCAGACATGTTAGGATACTTTTTAGGATTGCCATTGACCCCTACTGGATTACTTCCAAATACAAATATAGTATCTTTTTCAGGTGTAATATTTCCTTCATAGTACTGAGGTTCTGTTGTTTCTTGTTCAAATAAGCTTAATTGTCCCTCTTTAGAATCTGAAATATCCATAAGTCCGTATTCAAAACCAGGTTGTAATAAAGGTGCTACAATAGCATCTTTTATACTATTCATTTGTTGATTTAAAGATGGACCACGTAATGAACTTAAAGTAATATTATTTGAATAGTCTTTACCTCTAATTCTACTCTTTCTTTTACTGGATGCATTTTTAGATTTAAATTGCTCTGTAAATAAATCTAAATATTTTATAGCAGGATCATTACTCTTAGTAGCCAACCCGTTATTAAAATTCTTCATTGGCTCAGCAATAATAGAATACATTTTATCTTGAGGTAAGAACTGAGTGAGAGCGTATTGACTTTTAGTATTCATACCAGACTGCATAAATCCTACAATAGGCATCTTACTAAAGAAATCATTGATTTCATTAATTTGAGCTACTGTAGCATCAGGTAAAACTTCTCTTACTTTTTCAAAGCTTTGAAGATTCATTATGTTCTCATGTAATATATTCTTTTGATCAACACCTAATTCTCTTTCATTTAGAAATAAGTTCTTTCTATTACCTTCTTTTGGATTATCAAAAGACAATGCATTCATTAATTGAAATGATTTAGCTAATTCCGGATATTCCTCTCTTAATCTTATAAATCTAGATCCATAGTTCACATCTTTTAATGTAAACATCTGATTAAAGTTGTATAGGTTATTTAAAGCAGTATCTCTCAGCCATAACTCATATGCATATTTAACTTTACGTTTATTATTATATGCACTACTTTCATTTTCTGTTTGTGTAAATGCTGGTGAACTGTTAACTTGATTTAGTTTTTCTTTAAATAGTACTGTACTTTGTATATCTTTTAAAGGATATGCATCTCTTAAAGTTTCTCTTTCAAATGTAAATTGAAAATATTGTTCTGGTCTTTCAAAAACTTTACCGTTAACTAAAGCCAATCCATACTCACTGTTATACTCTCTTGATGTATACATAGAGCTATCGTATTGTCTAATTAATGCAGCTTTATCATAATATAATACTCCATCTTTTACAAAAGCACCTCTTTCTAATAAAGCGGGTGATGCTTCTGTACCTGCAACTTGAGTTGATCTACTTTTATAATAGTCAGTATTATCTATATCAAAATATGTTAATTCATTTTGGAATACAAAGTTTATAAAATCTCCTTTCCAATTTTGAACTGTAATATCTTTCTTACCAAATAAATTTTTAGCTTCTGCACTTGTTATATTATCTCTAACATAATTATTAATTTCTTTAGCATTTCTAGATGGAAATATTTGACCTAGAAGTTCTACTTGAAAATCTTGTATAAAGAAACTTCCAATTGGTGAATTATTCATTAATCCATCAATCATATTTTTAGGTATTCTACCATCTTCTTTAAGTCCTGATACTTTACCTAAACGTTGTTGAGCATCGTATAAACTTACATCTCTACTAGTATCAACATTAGTAGTCATTTTAATAGAGCCAATGGGATCAGCCATATTTTCAATTTCTAAAAAGTGTTTAAAGACTTCTATATCTAATGATGTTGGAATATAATCCTTACCTTCATTCTTTGTTTGTCTTTGATTTTTAGTAGCTTTTATTATGTTCTCTATGTCTTGTTTAGTAAATGCTCTACCACCATTAACATTTTTTGTAACACTAGCTATAGAAGCTTTTGTATAATAACCTGCATCATTAACTTTTAAATCACCTTGATCTATATGCTTTTGAATAATATTATCTTTTGCCCACTGCTTAGCTTTATTAGCATCTTGTGGACCAAATCCAGTTTTAGTTCTAAGAACACTTCCTGCTCTTTGTTGCGTTGCAATATATTCTTTTACTAAAGGAGATGACACAACAGCTATAGCCGTTCTAATTGGAACTCCAGCTTGCATCATAAATAACAATGTAGATGCTGTTTCTTTATTACCTTGTAAATCAAATATAAAATCATTTGCTGCAATATCAACCCAACCATTTATTAATTGGTTAATTACATCTGATATAGAATTAGTACCATCAGCATCTTTAAGTCCAGATAATGAAATAGCTTTTTGTCCATCAACCTCTATTGTATTATGTGGTACTAATAATTTTTGTGGTTGCCAACTATCTATAAGTTTATTTGCTTCTTCTTTAGCTTTTTTAGAAGATTTTTTATCTTTTATAACAGCTCTAGCTGCAGCCATATCTTCACTACGTACAGTACCTGGACTCATATGAGCACCAATACGGTTAAATAAAGTATTATAAGTATTATCAACTGCTCCTAAACCTAATGTAGCTTTACCAACACTATTAGATCCATGTTTACCTAAGTTATAACCAATCTCTAATGCCCTAGTATGAGACATAACATTATTACCTTTTGGTCCTTTTCTTTTTTGCTCACCTTCTTCAGCATAAATTACATCCGTCATATCATCCTCTCTAGATGATTCTCTAAACTCTTCAACAAGAGGATCAAGTATATCAGTACTATTAGGTGTAATAAGACTTTTAAAGTTTGTAGGTAATGCTAAAATGTCTTTAATATTCATTATAAGATCATTCTCTACAGCTTTAGAACCTAAACGTTTCTTCTTAAATTTTTCAGGGCTTAATACTTCACCATTATTAATTAACTCTTCAAACTCTTGTCTTTTCTCAGATTCTAGTTCTTCAGCTGTTTGACCAGTAATTCGCATTATTAAAAGATCATTTTCAACATCCTTATCAAGACCTTGTAATTTTTGTTGAAAGTCTAAATATTCTTTATACTCTTGATCTAATTCTTCTTGAGTCCAGTTCCACATTTGAGGGTCTGCAACTTTTTGGCTAAACCCAAACTCATTCTTTTGATATTTAGCTTTACGTATACTAGGCATCATTACCGTCATTTTATCAACGTCAAAGTCAGCCCCTGACTTAGTAACAATCTCTGTTGGTGGAACTATTACTGAACCTGCAGATGGATCTAAAAATTCATATACCTCCATGAACTCCATAGAGTTTAAACCTTGAACAGGAATACGTACACCAACCATAGTAACCATCTCACGGTTTCTACCAGTATCTAACCATTTATCATCTTTAATCATTTCATTCAAACGTTGCCTATCTCTAATAGGTTGACCATCTAAATGAGTCATTTGTAATAAGTTTACAAAATCACCTTGTAAAGCAACTTTAACTTTCATTGCTGATGTTGCTCCATCTTTACCTTTACCTTCTCTATAAAAAGGAAGATCATTAGAACCAAACTTTTTTAATTCTTCTTCAGTTGGATTATCAAAGTTTCTACCTTCAGTTGAAGATAAATCTTCCATTAAGGTACTAGCTACTTGTATAAGACCTTCACCATTTACTTTTTGTTTAACCAGCTTCTTAACCATTAATGCATTTAAAAGCTTTTCAATTCTTTCAACACTTAGATGATAAGATATATCTCTTTTTAAATTTCCGTTTTCATCATACTCAATAAAGTCTATTTCATGCTGTGCTAAATCTTGTCTAGTAAGTTCTTTCTTTACAAACGCAATTAAGTTCTTGATATCACCCTTTAAAACTTTCTCACCATTAACAGTTTGCTCTTCCCAATTCATTTCCTCAAGCAGCTTGTCTTTAGCTATTTGAGTAAGCTTAGACAAATTACGCTCATAAGTTCTAAGCATTTTATAATATGGAGATTTGCTTTCTTTAGCTTGTTCACTCTTAATATTATCCCATTCTTTTTTAGTACCCCCATCTTTGATAAAATCAATTGGTACACCCTCTTCCATTAATCCATCTTCAATAAGTTTTCTAAGCTGCGTAGAAAAAATTACATTTCCCTTCGGCTCATCATAAATGGACAATTGGTTTTTTAAATACTCTAGATGTATAGTGTTTTTTGTAAAGTATGGAATAAGCTGACCTTGCCCATCAAATTTATCTTCTATAAGATCTTGTTCTAAAGTACGGCTATTTTGAGCAGTATAAAGTTTATCAAAGTTTCTCCTACCACCTACCTCATTTTCAAGAGGTGTGCCACTTTTGGTAACATTACCTACTTTAGAACCTGATTCAAAAGTAATATAATCAATACCCTCTTTCATCATTCTTTCCTGAACCTTCTGCATTGTTTTACCTTTTGCAACACCTGGTATCATTGGAAAGAGTGAATACTTATGAAAAGCTGTAATGGGTATACCTCTATTAGTATTAGCAAGAGGTCCCCAATACTGACCTTTAATAACAGGGAAGAACTTAACTATATCTCTAGGTGTAATGTCTTCTCCTTTAACAGACTTTTGAAATAATTTTTCATGCTCATTACTCCAAGTACCTTCTGTTGTTTTTAGTTGACGGTATGAATCAAATGAAATAAATGCTTGTGCATCAGCTTCATTTTGACCACCTTCATAATCTCCAATTTTATCTCCTAGTACATTTTTTAATTCTTTTTTATATGCCGCAGGTATATTCTGATCTTCTATAATACCAGTATTAAACTGACCATTAAACATTCTTTGAGGAATATTCTTCATAAAGTCTGCTTGTGCAGCATAACTAGTCTTATATAAATTATTATTTATATGATTAATCATGCTTGTATCAGTTCTAAAGATTGTTCCTGTAGAACCAATACCGGCATTACGTTTATGAAAACCTTCTTTAGCATTATTGTATTGAGCTAAATCACCATATAATAATGCAATAGATTCTATATTATGTATCCAATTATTATGTACATAAGATCTGACTAAAGCTTTCTTTTGTTCTGTTTGACTAACTATACCTGTTCTAGCTTGTACTTCTTTTAAAACATTATCAGCTACATAGTCTGCTTGTTTTGCTTTTGCTTCAGTCTTTTCAAATTGTTTTTCAAAATAATCATTAAGATCTTTTTGAATACTACTTCTGAGTTCTCTATTTTCAGATAAAATATTTTCAAACTCTGTTAATGTCGTCTCTTTAGTAACACCTAATTTTTTTAATTGATCTTTAGTTGATGTTCTTAATACATTATCAAAAGCAGCAAACTCCATACCTTTAACCATGTATTCATAGTCTAGATCTTCTTTTAACCGACCTTTTTTGTTTAGTTCATTAAGCTCAGTCATTTGTTTTATACGCTTGACCTCAGCTAAAATATGTGGGAGTAATCTATTATAAGTTTGTAATTCGTAATCTTTATTTTTAAAACTTTGAATAGGTATATAGTTATCAGTTGCTTTACCTTGACCTTCAAAGTTTCCACTTATAGTTACTGAATATGATGTACCTTTATCAGCATGACGCATTAACTCAGGTTTACCAGCAAAATTCAAATGTATATCCATTATTAACTTAGCAAACTTATCAGCACTTGCTGATGATATCCCTTCAGAGTTACCATCTTTTTCTCTAACATTTATACCACTTAGATTTACTAAATCAAGAGTAACTCTTGAATCTTTATAATATCTGGGTTTTCCATATTCAGGATCTGATTTTTCTAAATCTAGTTTAAATAATGATTTTAACCATAGTGATGATTCAGCAAAAGGATTAGTCTCAATGTTTAAATGAGCCATGTGAGGTGCTGAAATCAATGTTAAATAGTCTGGAGCATTGTTTATGCTATTGACCATTATACTCATTGAGTTATTTAATGTATGCTCAAATTGCATATTACCTTCAGCATTAGTAACAGCAAAATTAGAGAATACATCAGAATACCTTGACTCTAAATTTTGTAAAGCTTTATACAGTGGTAACTCTGTTTCCATTAAAGTACCAAGATCTCTAATTTCTTTTATATCAGATGTACCTTGATTTATTTCTTCTAAAAGCTCATGTACGTATGAAGGATTATATTTAGATTCTTTAATTTGCTGAGTTATTTCTTTAGTATCAGTAAAATTAAAACCTATTGCTTTATAAAAACTCAAAGGATCAGAAATTACTTTTCTTAAAGGAAAATCTTTTAATATTTTAGCTGTATTTAAATAGTTACCTGAGTTATCAGTTAAGATATAAGGATTTGTATTAGGTAAAGCTGCTGCAAAATTTCCTTGCCATCTCTTACCAACAACTGAATCAGAATTAAAAGCTTCTCCAACTCTTGATTGGTTACCTTCTAAACTATGCTGTATTAATGGCACTCTTGTTTTAGCAAAGGTTTGAAAAAATGCAGATTGTAAATTATGTTCTGAAGCTAATGTACTTGTACTAGGATCACCAAGTCTATCTATTAATGTTTTAATTGGTTCATACTCTAATGCTAAATCTTGTAGCTTAGAATACATTGTATCAAAGTCATGAGTATTTTGTAATGCTCTAGCTAATCTATTCCAAGTTGCATTAAATGGTGCTAGTTCTGTAACTCCAAATCTATTTTTAACCTCTACACCATTTTGAATATTAGGTAAAGTTTTTAATAAAAATATTACTTCAGGTTTAGATAATTCAATTAATGATATCTCATTACCACTTTGACTACTTAATCTATCTTTCTCAGCTACTGTAGCTTCATCTATTTCTTCATTTTCTAATAATGTTTCAGTATTAAATAATCCTGTTTTACTAAGATGATGACTAATAACACCTCTAACTACCTCACCAGATTTAGTTTTGTTATCACTAATTTTTGTACTACCTTTTACATTACTAAAGTTTTCTATAGCAAATTCTAATAATTCTTTATCTCTAAATAATCTAGCTTTTTCTGTAGCATCTGTAGATTTTAAATAGTCTATATTAAGTTGATCTTTAATAAGAGTTAATTCTTTTAATGCCCATCCATATGCTTGTTCCATTAACTTTGGACTTTGAGTAAGCATACCCATATATTTTATGCCTTGTTTTAAAGCTGCTTCTTCAGCCACAAGTTCAGCCTGCTCAGCCATAGAAATCTTACCAGTTAACTTAGCTTGAATTTCTTGTATTCTTGCTCTGTCTAATTTATTAGTACCTTTTAATACAGCATATTCAGCTATGAAATTATCAATCATATCATTGATAACCATAGAGTCTTGATAGTTTAGTTGTTGTACTCCTTTTTTAGCAGTGCTAGTTGCATTTGATTCTATTACAGTTATTCCAGAATTAAGTTTACCAAATTCAGCATTCTCTAATGAGAAATTATAACTTTTAAGATTACCAACTTTAAGATTTTCAAATACTTCTTTGATTTTACCATTACCTAATGGATCAGTATATACTTCAGTATAACTAGCATCAGTAAAAAAGTATTCTAATGCTTTTAATATTTTTTGGAAAAAGTTTAATGTCTTTTTCCCTATCTTGGTTTTCTTAGTATTGCCTTTACTAAGCATGAATTCACGGAATTCAAATGCTAAATACTCTTCTATTTGTTTATTAGTAGCATCTTTAAAAGTAACGTCTTTGCCATTATAATCTGTAAAGGTTCCTTTTTTTCTTCTTGCTTCAGCATATAGTTCTTCTCTCTGTTGAGGTGATAAAAAACCTTGACTAAAACCATGGAATGCTTCATGATAAATATCTGAAAAATTAGAACCTTTAAACAATGTTATACCAGCCATTGTCCATTGAGCAACACCATCTTTATTAGTGACGTTAAACATAGTCTCAAATGGAAATACTTCACTTAATGGATGATTACTATACCATTCCTTTGCTTTAGCAATCTCTTGTTTAGTAGCTTTTGATTTATTAGCAGCAGCTACTTTTGAAGTAAATAATTCATCACTATAATCGTCATTATCAAATTCTTTAAATCTATCTTCTTTACTTTGTTCTTCTGCTTCCTTATTTACATCTTCATTTCTTTTTTCAGCCTCTTCTTGTTCTTTTATTTTTTCTTCAACAGGTTTATCTAATTTTTCAGCAGTAGCATCATTAATATCAAATGTTACATAAGAATTAGTTTTTCTTAACTTACCATCAGATGCTAAATCCGGAGTACCTATTTTAAAGTTTTGTCTAGATAAAAATTCTTTAACAGGTACTTTTTGCTCAGTAAATTCTAAAGTACCATCAGCTAGTCTAGTTATCTTTCCTGTATTAATATTTTCACCACTAACATTTATATTAGTCTTTAATTTACTTACTACTTTAGTATACTGACCACTTTGATCTTTAGCATCTATTTTATTATTAGGTATAAATTGATTTGGTTTACTTTGACTAACAGATTCTGCTATTTCATTTTCTGCTAATTGATCAACTTCGTTTTGTCTAACTGAACCTACTTGTTTACCTTTTCCAACTGCTAACTCTTGTTCATTAAGTAATCTATCAAAAGCTTCTTCTGCTTGTGCTTTTTCCTGAGCTTTACTTATATCAAATATTTTGTATCCATTTACAGGATCAGCTATTGTTAATGACCATCCATCATCTGTCTTATTCATTAAGACAAGCTTACTTCCTTGACTTTTACCTTTATTTTTTACATTTAAATAGTTCTGTAATTGATCTTGTCTTTTTTCTAAAGATAGTACCTTACCTTGTATATCTTTAATAGGTTCAAATAAAAGTTGTTTTACAAAATTTATATCTTCAGATTCAACTAATCCAGGTTGTTCCACCCTTATCATTTGACCATGGAGTTCTGAAGATGTAACATAAGTTATACCTTCTACCATATCTCTAGTTGGATCACTTTTAGTAGCAGTTTCTATTTGTACCTCACCTTTAACATCTTTTAAATTAGATAATACGTATTGACTAGTAGCAATGTAACCCATTGAACCACCTGTTAAATTAAATCTTAAATTTTCAGTTGGATTATCTTTTAAATACTTTTCTATTTTAGCAGACTTATTCCATTGATCTTGAACATATGCATTAGCTTTAGCCATTGCTGCAGCATACTTTTGTTTAGAATAACCACCTTGCAAAACACCAGCTTTTAAAGTAGAATTATAATAGCTTTTAGCCATCTCTGCTTTTATAGCTCTTGAGTTTTTCTTATTAGATGCATCATTAACAGAACGCATTGGTTGATATGCAGGTTTTCCACCACTTACAACAGGATTAAAAGCTTCATCAAAATTTATTGTCTCTCCAAAAGAATTGACAAAAGTCATCATTAATGTATCAGGATTAGCTTTTAACAATAAGTCTTTTACATTTGATGGATAATCATTTAATTGATCTAATCTAACAGCTTTTATAAATACACCTTCTCCTCCAAACTCTCTACCTAAATCTAATTTAGATCCATCATTATCTATATTAGCATCCTGTAATAACTTTATTATTGATCTTTGAGAACCATAAAAATGATTAGTTTCTTCATAAGGTACTCTAAAATTTGCTTCTCCTTTATTTTTACTATAATAATAACTTGCTTCTAATCCAGATGTAGAAAGAAATGTAGGTACTACTGCATTCCATAGCTTAGCTATTTTATCTCTTACAGCTTGAGTTGTTTTAGCTAAGTAACTTTGTCTACTTGGATCTGCTTGTGGTGTAGGTTTTGTTTCTTGTCTAACTTCTTGTTTTTTTACTTGTACTGGATAATAATTTATAGCTGCTGTAGTATTAGTACGTGTAGCATAATCTCTTAACATTTGTTCAGCTTCTTGAGGGCTGATTTCTTTTATTTTT
>WLWH01000313.1_pt1 | contig 40713 bp, 68 predicted proteins | sample 6712741 | NCBI WGS metagenome assembly WLWH01 (sample SAMN12718694, study PRJNA515312) | sponge metagenome | isolation source: marine sponge | host: Mycale hentscheli | place: New Zealand: South Island, Marlborough, Capsize Point | collected 2003-05-01
TTAGGAGTAGGATCTACATTAGCAGGTATTTATAGAGCTATTAATCCAGCTCCATTATTTGGAAAATAATATGAGTAGAATATTAAAGAGACCTATGTTCAGAAAAGGCGGGGAGGTCATGGAAGGTGTTATGACTGGAATTAAACCTAGACAAAACTATAACATAGGTTCTGGTAATGAAGGTGTAGTTGAAAATGTTAAGAATAAAATGAATTTAATTGATATGGTTGCAGGTGGAAGAGGACCAGATGGTCTTTCTCAGTTTTTAATTGGTGGTGGTTTAAATTTAATTGATCCAGAATATCAAGGTGATAATATTTTACAAACAGCAGCATCAGCTTTCAAAAAACCAACTGAAAGATTATTTGCACAACAATCTAGAGACGCACAAAGTAGAAGAGCTTTAGCAGGTCAATTAATTGCAAAATCTACAGTAGGTGATGCAGCAAAAGCTTGGAAAGAATATGGTAAATACACAGGTTTAAGTGAAGAAGCTTTCTACAAACAATATGGTAGATCTAAATTATATAAAGATGAGCCTACACCTCAAATGAAACAAGCTAAACTAAAAGGTGATTTTGTAAAAAATTTAACTAAAAAGAAAAATTTTCTTCAAGAATCAGATGTAGACTCTAATGAAGCTGCTGAAATTTTTGAAGGATATCAGTCTTTAGTAAACGGTAATAAAGATTTAGCTAAACAAATAGATTCTGGGCAATTATATATACCAAAAAGCGCTGAAAGCTTTGAACAAGTTAAAGGTGGTTTTGTTCCTAATGATACAGATGGAATGAGAACAAATAAAATATATTTTGATTTTAATAACTTAATGGGTCAAGGACAAACATGGTTTTTGTTTGACGGAACAAAATTAATACCTAAAGCAAGAGTAGATTAGGAGGGCTATGTCTAGCACTTTTAGAAAGTTAACCGTAATTGAAGGTTTTGATGAAGAAGAAGTTATTGAAGAAAATCAAGATTTAATTCCTGAAGAAGCCAAACCTGTAGAAATAGTACCAGAAAAAATACCACAAGATAAAGGAATTATATCTAGTACCTTAGAAAGTTTAGCAGAGCAAGATTCAACAACATTAGGTACAACTTTTAGTATTGCAAACAAAGCTGCTCAAATAGCTACAGGAGAAAAAACAGCCAAAGAATTAGAAACTTCTTTAATAGAATCTATAGGTGCTGCTGGTGTAAGTGCAGGTATAAAAATACCAAAAGGTTTAGTTACCTTTGGCACATTACTTTATGATGCGTTACAAGAAGAAGGTATACCTGTAGAAGAATCTGCAACAGGTCAATTCAACGAGTGGTTTGACAGAACTACATTAGGAAAGATAGAACAAGCTACTGAATCAATGGCAGATGAAACAGCAGCAGGTAAGATAACAGAAGCTATTGGTCAATTATATGGCGCAGGTAAAATTGCATCTAAGACAGCAGTTCCTGTAGTTCAAAATTTATCTAAGTATTCTAGAAAATTAGTTAACTCAATTAAAGGCGGTCGTTATGTTAAAACAACTAACAGTGCAAATGCAGCCAAAGCTGTAGAAAAAGCAGCAAAATTAAATCAAGCATCTAAAACAGATAAGTTTGTAGCTATAGCTGTGGGTGGTGGTGTTGGTGGAGGATTTATCGTATCTGATATAGAAGACATAGGTACATTTGGTGATTGGGATTTTTTAGATTTTTTACCTACAGGTATGGATAGAGAACAAAGAATAAAAGGTTCTGAAGACGCACAAAGACAATTATTAAATAGATTTAAATTTGGAACGGAAATGGGTTTTCCGATTATACCTACAATAGTAGGCACTGGAAAAATAGGTAAGCTTCTTACACAAAAAGGTAAAGACATTGTTTATAGTGATAGCATGTTGGAAAGATGGGTAGATAAATATATTGGTAAACCTTTTAGATCTAGAAGTAATAAAACACAAGAATTATTTGATGGTATACAAAGATTAGAAGGTAAAAAATCTGCTACAAAATTATTAGCTAAAGATGCATCTAGAAATATAGATGATAGTCTAAGAGAAATATCACGAGAAACGAGAGGCGCGGCGCAAGCGATTAAAGATCCAGAAGCTATGTCTAAAATTGTTTCTGATTTTATGTTTACAACAGATGATATTGTTAAAAAAAAGAATATATTATTTCCAGGTTTTAATCAAAAAAGTACTACTGCTTTTAAAACAGCTTTAGAAAAATTAGGAGTTCCTAAAAATTCTATCAATAAAATTATTTCCGATGCTAACACTTTTAGAGAAACATCGGCTTCTTTAAAAAATTTAATTGGCGCTAGTAAAAATGTTTTTGCCGGCGTAAATAAATTAAACTCTGTTCTTAATGAAAGATTAAAAAATGTTTTAGCGGTTGATTACAGGCTTGTAGATGAAAATGCAGGATTATTTAATCAATATAAACCAATTGCAGAAGATATAGAGAGAGTTGCAAAAGTACTACAACGATATGCTAAAAATAATGGAAAGTCTTTAGATGATGAAACAGCTAATAAACTTGTTAACGACATTACTAAAAATGCTTTTAAAGATAAAACAACAAATGCTTTAGTATTTGATATAGGTGAGATGAGTGCGTTAGCAGATAAACCTGTTCAAAGAGTTAATATAGGTAATTACATAACTTCAGGTAAATTTAAACCTGATGGTAAAGGTGGACTAATACAAACAAAATCAGATCTTCAGGCTTTTACAAAACTATTCGGTGAATATAAAAATGCACAAAACGGTATCTATAATGTAATGACAGATTTATCTGAAACTGTAGCTAGAGATAATTTTTATACAGATTTAATAAAAAGTTCTGATGATATTGCAAAGCAATTAAAAGCTGGAGCAGACCCTGGTCAAATAGGAAGACCAATATTTTTTAAAACATATAATGAAGCTGTTACAAACTTACCTTATCAAGAAATTATTAAACAACCTTTAAAATTAAAAACACGTTTACCAGACACTGTTTATGCTAGTCCTTTGGATGGTTATTTTACAACAGTTCCCTATGCAGAAGCAATAAGAGTTGGAGATGCTCTTGTAGGTAGTGGTATTACAAGAAACTTTTGGTGGAGAACTTTAAACTTAATACCGAAAGGTTTATCTCAAGCAGCTAAAACTATTCTTGGACCTTTTACACATATGAGAAACTTTTTTTCTTCTATGTTTACTACAATACATAGAGGTAATATTTTAATACCGCCTCAAAAAATTGTAGAGTTTGCAAATAGATCTAGAAAAGCTGTTCAACCGCAAATGATGTATAGATTAACAGGTAATAAGGCATATAGAAATATGCCTGAAGATCAAGCGTTGTATAGATTTTTATTAGAAGAAGGTGTTACAAATCAAAACATTGTAGCTAGAGATCTTGAAGGAATATTTAAAGACATAGGTCAAATAAGAACAGCTAACATGAGAGCTGATCAATTTTTTAAAAAAATATTAAATACAGGAACTCAAAAATTTAAAAGACTATATGATGTTGCTCAAGATTTATACACTGCAGAAGATGATATATTTAGAGTTTATAATTTTTTAGCAGAAACTTATAAATTAAGTAATGCGTTTGATGTTGCAATTAAAAAAGGTTTAAAAGATGCAACAGGTAAAGCTATTGTAAAACCAAATGATTTAGAACTTATGAAAGAAGCTGCTCAAATTGTTAGAGAAACAGTTCCTAACTATGCATATGTTTCTGATTTTGTAAAAGGTGTAAGACGTTCACCATTTGGAAGTTTCGCAGCCTTCCCAGCTGAGATATATAGAACAGGTGTAAACACAACAGCAAGAGCTTTAAAAGAAATTAAAGATCCAGTTAGAAAAGAAATCGGATACAAAAGTTTAGTAGGTCAAGGTTTTACTTATGCAGCTTTACCTCCATTGGCTGTAGAAACATTTAGAGGTTTATATGGAATAACAAGAGAGACACTAGAAGCTATAAGAGAAGTGTTACCTACATGGTCAGAAGACGATACAATTCTTCCAGTATACGAAGATGGTAAATATAAATATATAGATTTTAGTCATGGTTTTTTCTACGACACAATGACTGCTCCAGTGCAAACTGTATTAACAAAAGTTCAAATGAATCCGGATCAACCTTTAATGCCAATGATGCTTGAAGGTATGGCTAAAGCCGTTGGAAAAGTTATGCAACCTTTTGTACAAGAATCTATTTGGACAGGTGTTGTTTTAGATCTTTTTGCAAGAGGAGGGAAAACAAAAGAAGGGAGACAAATATGGAATGAAAGAGCACCTGATGGTGACAAGTTTAAAATAGCTATGGAATATGCAACTAAAGAATTATCACCAGGATCTAGAGAACAAGTTATAAGATTATTTAAAGCGTTAACAGATCAAACTGTCAAAGGTACAAAATATGAAATACCAGATGAGCTTATGGGATTATTTGGTTTTAGAAAAGTACCTTTAGATCTTGAAAAAACTTTAAACTTTAGAATACAAGAATTTAATAGAGATACACGTGCTGAACGTGGTTTAATTTATCAAGGCACAAGAACAGGAGATCCTGTTAAAGATGAAAATAAAATTATAAGACAATACATATTAGCTAATAAACAAAGACTTGAAACTTATGATAAGATGAGAAGATTATATGATGCTGTAAAAGTTTTAGGTATGAGAGATCCAAAAATAGCAGAAATATTTATACGAAGAAACTCAAAACCTTTGTATCAATTTATAGAAAACAACAGGTTTGAACCATTTAGTGTGACTAAAAATGTTATACGAGATTATGCAATAATGTCTAAAGAAAATAATATACCTAATCCATTAAATAGAAGAGTTTTAAAACAATTAAAAAAAATAGAAAAACAATTATATAAACAAAGATTAAATAAAGACTTTATTATCAACGAAGAAGACTATTTATTACCAGAACCAAACACTAGCATGGTGCCACCATTACCAGAGATGCCACAACCTAATGTTTCTGTAGCACAATCTACACCAAATGTTATGCAAACCGGCTTGACACCTGTTGAAACTGCTTTATTATCAGAAGAAGAGAAGATGATAGCTCTTAAAAACAGAGGATTAGTTTAATGAATTACATTGATAGAAAAGGTTTTATGTACGGAGGCGCTGATGATTTTGGTTATGGTGTTGATGCCGGTATAGGTTCTAGCATTAGTTCTGGACCTGGTGGTGGAGATCCAAATGCTGGAGACGGCGGCGGAGGAGATAATGATCAAGGTTTCAATGCTCAAGGTGCTTACTTTACACCTAAAAATCAAGGTATACTACAAAATTTAGGAAATAGATTTTCAAGTGGTGCAAGAACAATAGGTGATTATTATAAAAATAATTCTAGAGGAATACTTGGTAGTATGATTGGTTCAGCTTTATTGGGAGGACCACTTGGTTTAATTCTTGGAGGATATGCAGGTAGAAATTTTGATAATTTAAAACAAGGATTTAATAATTTTACAAATAGATTTAATACTGAAGATGAAGGTGAAAACAATGCAGATAATTTTCCTATAAATCAATATCAAATTCCTTTTGATACCTTGCCGCAAAATAATCTTACGGGTCTTGAATATTTGAGATCTATCTATCCTGAAAATTTTGGACCAATGGCATAATGACTAAAGACAACGCACTACAACGAATAGACTCACACGAAAAACTCTGCAGAATTATGCAGAAACAAACTCACGACAAGATTCAAAAATTAGAAAATCAAATTACTAGAGTAGAAAGAATATTATTAGTATCTATGGGAGCAGTCATCACAGGTATGGGTGGTGTTATTTTAGTTCTCTTACAAAAACTTTAGATCCAAGCTTTCAAATCTTCGCCCATAATCTCAGATGCAATGTTAACTTTGTTACGTAATGATGTAACAATCTTTGTATCAATAGTATCTTCAGCAATCAAATCAATATACGTCATAGGTTTTTCTTGACCAATACGATCTATTCTAGCTTCTGATTGCATTCTTTTCTCAAGATCATAACCATTAGAATAATAAATCATTGTTGATGCACCTGTAAGTGTAATACCATAACCACCTGTTTGAGGTGTACCTACAATAAATCTAACAGGTGAATCTTTGTCTTGTATTTTCTTAATAGCTTTTTGTCTATCATCTGTAGACGTATCACCGTAATAAGTTACCACCGCATTTTCGCCATATTTTTTTGATATAGCCTCTACAATCTTTTTAATATCATATCTATAGTGAGCCCATATAACAGCTTTACCTTCCATCTCTTCTAATACATCCATCAGTTGACCAATACGATTGCTTTTAACATCTTGCACTGCACCATCATTAGATGTGAAGTGGCCACAAGTTATTTGATGTAGTCTCATAAGCTGTGTAATAACCGTAGCTGATGTAACCATCTTACCATTTAAGAATGCAATAGCTTCTTGTTTCATTTGTTTATATAATTTTTTCTGTTCATCTGTTAATTCTACGGTACGTCTAACAAATGTTTTTTTAGGTAAATCAAGACAATCATCTTTTAATACACGATATGAAAAAGGTTTCAGTTTTTCTGATAATTCACCTAGATTTCTATATCCAACTACTATTTCTACAGATCTACCTGATACATTTATTTTTCTACACACAGCATACCTAGTTCTAAATACAAAGTATGAAGATTGATCTAATAAAAAAGGATCTAAAAAATAACATTGTGTAAACAAATCTAAAGGTGATTTAGTAACTGGTGAACCTGTAAGTATTCTTCTATATTTTGTAAGTGGACTTAGTGATACTATATTTTTAGTACGTTTTGCTGCAGGGTTTTTTATAGTAGTAGATTCATCTATACCCATCAATGTTTTGTGACTAGATAAAAACTTTTTAGCAAAGTCCATACCTTTCTTTGTAGAGAAAGCTTCTACATTCATAATCAATATGTGAAGTTCTGCGCCTGTAGCAAACAAAGGTTTTAAATCTGGAGCATCTGGTTTAGTTCTCCATAAACCTACTTTCTTTTCTATGTAATCAGGCATATGATTTGGTATCTCACCATCAAACCAGTTTTTATATACACCTTTAGGTGCCACTATTAATGCACCATTTATTTTGCCAGCGTTATAAAGCATGGCAATGTTATCTATTAATACTTTTGATTTACCTGTACCCATTTCCATGAAGTACGCAAAAACTTCTTTATCCCATGACATTTCAAGGGCTTTTTTCTGGTGTGCAAAAGGCTTGCTTTTATATTTGTAATGCATATTATTATTTTACTTTCTATTGAAAGCATATATATTATGTGTTATACAATGTCAAGAAAGTAATTTATGACTGATTATGAAAAGTTAAAATATACAGATAAGAACAGCATAGTATATGTTATTCAAGATGTACCTGGTTCAAAAATAGGAGCGCCTAAAATAAATATTATTGGTGCAACCCAGTTTGGACAGTTGAAAGTTTTACTTCCAGAAAATTCACAAATTATTTTAAGTCCTAATTATGTAATAACAACTTTAAGAAGTAAGTTAAAAGAATACACGTCTAAAGATTATTTATTACTAACTGGGGATCCAGCTATTATTGGCGTAGCATGTTCAATAGTATCTGATACAACAAATGGTAAGTTTAATTTGTTGAAGTGGGATAAGCAAGAAAGAAGATATTATCCGGTTGAGATTGATTTATATAAAAAATAAATCTTGACTTATTAATAATAACGTTTATATAGAAAGGCGAGAAAGTTATGACAAAAATTGATTATGAAAATGATAGAATGCAATCTGTTGAACAGATAGATTCTGCTAAAAGACTATCAGATAAAATATTAGAACTAAAAGATTTTGAAGATGAGATTGCAAATGCAGAAGAGTCTTTAAAAAAACTTAAAGAAAAAGCAAGAGCAATTTCAAGCATTGAGATTCCAGCGATGATGGATGAAATGCAGATTACAAAATTAAAGCTGAAAGATGGAGAGGCTGTAGAAATCAAAAAAGTCTACGGTGCATCTATTCCTAAAGATCAACAGGAAGCAGCTTTTACATGGCTTCGTAACAACGGTCTAGGTGATATTATTAAAAATGATATTACCGTTACCTTTGGTCGTGGCGAAGATAACAAGGCAGCATCATATGCTGAACTTGCACGAGGCAACGGGTTTGAACCTATCCAGAAGATTGGAGTAAACCCGATGACACTCAAAGCACTGGTCAGGGAGCGACTTGAATCTGGACAAGACGTTCCTGCAGACCTATTCAAACCGTTTGAGGGTAACCAAACTAAAATAACAAGGAGAAACTAGAAATGAGTGACGCGAAACAAGTAGCAACTAAAAAAGAAAACTTGCCTTCAGCTTCGTTATTCGAAGCAGATGCGCAAATGGGTTTTGAGAATGTGAAGACAGATAGTCTGGCTCCACCAATCTTAAAACTACTACAGAACGGATCAGCAGAAGCACAGAAACGTAATCAAAATTACGTAGAAGGCGCAGAACCTGGTATGTTCTTAAACACTGTTACGAAACAGTTATACAATGGTGATAAAGGAATACATACTATTCCATGTTACTATAAGTTAGAATACCAAGAGTGGGCAGATTATGGAACAGGTTCAGGTAGACCTGAAATGATTTATCCTGACTCTTCGGATATTCTTGAAAAGACTACCAAAGGACCTGATGGTAAAGACAGATTACAAAATGGTAACTACATATTAACTGTAGGACAACACTTTGTGATTATCTCAGGTGATAAGGGATCTGAAACTGCAATGATATCTATGAGTTCATCTCAAGGTAAAGTTAGCAGGAAGTGGAACTCCATGATGAAGTCTATTAGTTTAGATGGTAAGAATGGTCCTTATACTCCACCATCATTCAGTCACATTTATAAATTATCTTCTGTATTAAATACAGGAAAAGGTAATCAGTGGTATGGCTTTAATATCGAGAAAGTTGGAATGTTAGAAGATGCTAATATGTATGAACGTGCTAAGAAGTTCTACAATAGCTTCGCTAACAGAGGCTAACAGTTCTTTGGGCGGCAGCAATGCCGCCCATTTTTTTGGTGGACATGACAGAATTAGATAAATTTATAGATATATTTGGCGGATCGTTTAGTGCCTACGGTCAAACTAGAAAGACAGATGAGTTTGATGATAGAGGTAAGCACAAGACTAAATCTTTTATTATTAAACAACCGCCGACAACAAAGATGTTTGAAGAACATCTTGAAGGTAAAGATCCTGCATTAGGTATTATACCTATTAACGAACAAAACAAATGTAGATGGGCCTGTATAGATATTGATTTGTACAATGGCTTTGATCACAAAGCTTTAATTTTAAAAATAAAGAAACATAATTTTCCATTAACCGTATGTAGATCTAAGTCTGGTGGCGCACATGTATTTTTATTTACAGGTGAGTTTGCACCAGCAGCTGTGTTTAGAAGTAAACTAAAAGATATGGCGGCCATATTGGGTTATTCTAGAGCAGAGATATTTCCAAAACAAAACCAAGTTGACATGCATAAAGGTGGTACAGGTAGTTTTTTAAACCTTCCATACCACAATGTAAAAATGACAACACGTTATGGTGTCAAAGATGATGGCTCAGCTATGACGATACAAGAATTTTTTGATGTGTATGATAAAGTTAAACTAACAGAAGATCAGTTAACGAAACTAAAAGTCAAAGAAGAGAAAATATCAAACGATTTATTAAAAGGTGCACCACCTTGTTTGATAGCGATTGCTAAACAAGGTATACCAAATGGCCAAAGAAACAATGCCATCTATAACTTCGGTGTGTATTGTAAGAAAAGATATACAGACTGGGATATGAAAATATTTAAATACAATGATGAGTATTGTAAACCCCCGTTAGATAAGAAAGAAATAGATACACTAATAAAATCCATAGACGGTAAAGACTATCAATACAAATGTAAAGATGAACCTATTGCATCATTCTGTAATTCTAAAAAATGTGTACTGCAAGAGTATGGTGTAGGTGATGATGAACTTCCTGGTGCAGAGATAAAAGAAATACAAAAGTATGATTCAGATCCACCATTATTTTATGTAACGATAGGTGATGAACAAGTTGAAGTAGAGTCAGCAGAATTGCATGAACCAGATAAATTCTCACTAAAATGTTTAGAACAAATCAATCAAGCTATGCCACCGATTGGCAAACACATATGGAGAAAGGCAATAAACAAATTACTAAAAGAAACTATACCGATCGAAGCTCCAGAGTCTACAAAGATTGATGTACAACTAAAAGAAATACTTACAGATTATACTACAAAGATACCAGGTAAAGATTGGAAAGATATCTTACGTGGTCTAGCCTATACAGAAGATGGTATTAGTTATTTTAAATTTAAAGATTTTTGGAAATATTTATTACGAACTAAATCATGGCCGGATAAACAATATCCAAAACAAAAGACAGCTAGATTATTAGAAACATTGTTTAAAGCAGAAGAGATACCTGGCAAGATAAATAATAAAAGTGTTAGATATATTGCAATAGAACAACAAGAAGTTAACAAACCGATTGTAAGAAAGAATAAGATGAAGGAGCCACCTTTTGCTTAGAACTATAATACCAGGACCACCAGGGACAGGTAAAACACATAGACTGATGTATTATTTAGAACATGAACTGAAGCAAACAGATCCTAGTAAGATTGCTTATATTGCCTTTAGTAATGCTGCAGCAGATGAAGCTAAGAAAAGAATTACCAATGACAATGTTATTGTAAGTACCATGCACGCCTTTGGTAGCAGAGAACTACAGCTGAATACTTCAACACATTTATTGAAGGGAGATAAATGGAAAGGTTTTAAAAACTTCTCAAACATATGTGCTGACTTATCGTTTGAAAGTTACATCAATGAGTCGGGTTATCCTCAATATAAAAATAGTCATATGAAAATTATTGAATATGCAAAGAATAAAAAACTACCTTTAGACGAAGCTGCACTACAACTAGAATTACATTACAGCACAGATATATATTTAACCGAACAAATCCAAGCAGATCTAATTACATACAAAGAACAAACAGGTATGTTTGAATATTCTGATATGATTTCCAAGTTTGTCGAGGAGGACAAATGTCCACCAATTCATACTGTCTTCCTCGATGAAGCCCAAGATCTAAGTCCACTACAATGGGAAATGTTTTTTTACATAGAATCTAAATCTCAACGATCATACATCGCTGGTGATGATGACCAAACTATATACACGTTTCAAGGCGCAGATCCTGATATCTTTATAAATTTAAAAGGTGTTACAGATCCACAGATAAAATCTAGAAGAGTACCTAGAACAATACATAAATTAGCTGAGTCTATATTTCCTCACATGTCACAGCGTTTAGAAAAACAATGGGAACCAAGAGATGCTGAGGGTAAAATATATAATGACATACCATACCAAGACATAGATTTTTCTACAGGTAACTGGATGGTATTAACTAGAACGAATAAAATGTTGACTGCATTAAAAGATCATATGTATGATTTAAATTTAAGGTTTGATGCAAAGCAACAAGAACTATTGCCAAAGAGAATGGTCAATGCATATAGAGTTTGGACAAGATTAAACCAAGGTGCTTTTGTAAATAAAGAAGATCTAAAAGATTTGTGGGATTATTTAACTGTAAAAGACGGACACCTGGTAAGAGGATACGCAAGCAACAAGACGCTAGAATCTATTACATCGATTGATATGGATGGACTAAAATCTGAATACGGGTTGCGAGCAGCGGGGGGCTGGGAAATATTAAACTTTCCAGAATCAAGTAAGATGTACATTAGAACCATTCTAAAGAACGGTGATGATCTAATGAAACCTGCAAGAATAAAATTATCTACGATACATAGTGTAAAAGGTGAGGAATGTGATAACGTTGTTTTGTTTACTGATTTAGAAAGAATCATATATGACTCAGCACAAAAAGATGCAGACCCAGAACACCGTACATTTTTTGTAGGTATAACAAGAGCAAAAGAAAAACTGTTCATAACCAATCAAGATTATGAATATCAATATAACATAGGAGCACCAATAATATGACAGATGTAAAAATGTTTAAAGAACTTATGGCTAAGGATAAGCCACAAAATATTCAGGTAGGAGGAAGTCACTATATGTATTTTGACATTCAGCCGTACGAATTTATTTCAAAAAATAATCTTTCGTTTTTCCAGGGATGTGTTGTGAAATACGTTTGTAGATACATGTATAAAAATGGAATAGAAGATCTAGATAAAATAATTCACTATTGCGAATTAGAGAAAAAGAAGTTAAAAGATAAGAAAAGGAAAAAGAAATAATGTTTGCAGTACAAACTGAATGGGATTGTCCAGAAGACTTTCCAAATTTATCTGATGCTAAATTTATAGCTATCGACTTAGAAACAAAAGATCCTGATCTTAAAGCAAAAGGATCTGGTGCCATACAAGGTCATGGTGAGATTGTAGGTATTGCTGTAGCTGTAGAAGGATGGTCAGGTTATTATCCGATTGCACACGAAGGCGGTGGTAATATGGATAAAAGAATTGTTTTAGAATGGTTCAAAAAAGTTTGTGCAACAGATGCTGTAAAAATATTTCACAATGCAATGTACGATGTATGTTGGATTAAATCATATGGTATACCTATCAATGGTCACATTATAGATACAATGGTTATGGCCTCACTGATTGATGAGAATAGATTATGGTATTCACTAAACAGTGTATCCTTTGATTATCTTGGTGAAGTAAAGAATGAGAAAGCTTTGAAAGAAGCTGCAGAGTCTTGGGGTATAGATCCTAAGAAAGAAATGTATAAACTACCTGCAATGTATGTAGGTTCTTATGCAGAGAAGGATGCAGAATTAACATTAGAATTATTCAAAGTATTATCTAGAGAAATTACAAAACAAAACTTAACAAACATATTTGATTTAGAAACACAGTTGTTTCCATGTTTAATTGATATGAAATTTAAAGGGGTGTGCGTTGATGTCGACAAAGCTCATACAATGAAACAACAACTATGTAAACAAGAAGAGCAATTAATGTACCAAGTAAAAGCAGAAACAGGTATAGATGTCCAAATATGGGCAGCAAGATCGATTGCCAAAGCTTTTGACAAGCTGTCTTTAGATTATAGTACCACTGAAAAAACAGGTGCGCCTTCATTTACAAAAAACTTCCTTTCCAATCATCAACATCCGATGGTTAAGAACATAGCAAAAGCTAGAGAAATAAACAAGGCACATACAACCTTCATAGATACGATACTAAAACATCAACATAAAGGTAGAATACACGCAGATATTAATCCTATTAGATCAGATCAAGGTGGTACAGTTACAGGACGATTCAGTTATTCTAATCCAAACTTACAACAAATACCTGCAAGAAATAAAGAATTAGGACCAATGATTAGATCTTTATTTATTCCAGAGAAGGATCACAAGTGGGGTTGTTTTGATTACAGTCAACAAGAACCAAGATTAGTTGTGCACTATGCAGCAACAACAGAGCCAATTTGTTTTGATGAGTCTGTTGGAAGTATTGTAGATAAATTTAAGGACAACAGTGTTGACTTTCACCAAACAGTAGCTGATATGGCTAACATATCTAGAACACAAGCCAAGACGATCAATTTGGGTCTTTTCTATGGTATGGGTAAAGCAAAACTACAAGCTGAATTAGGTTTAAATACAAAACAAGAAGCTGAAGAATTATTTAATACTTATCATATGAATGTACCTTTTGTTAGAGATCTTATGAATTACACATCTAAGACAGCTCAGACATCAGGATCTATTGGTACCTTACTAGGACGTAGATGTAGATTTAATAAATGGGAACCAAATCAATTTGGTATGCACAAACCTATGGACTTTGAAGAAGCAGAAAGAACTTATGGCAGAGGTAGAATCAGAAGAGCATTTACATACAAAGCTTTGAATAAATTGATACAAGGTTCTGCAGCAGACATGACAAAAAAAGCTATGGTAGATTTATATAACGAAGGCATTGTGCCACACATACAAATTCATGATGAGTTAGATATTTCTATACAATCAAAAGAGCAGTCTAATAAAATCATTGAAATTATGGAAAATGCTGTTAGTTTGGAAGTCCCTAACAAAGTTGACTATGAATCTGGGTCAACATGGGGAGATATTAATGGATAACTATGGCTTATTTAAATGCAAACATACCAGCAACCTACGCTCAAATAAGAAGGGAATATTTATATGATTGTAAAAAACATCATGGAGAAGTTGAAGACTGTATTATCTTTGGCCTGTCAGCTATCACTGGGCGTGCTATACTCTTTCACTGTATTATGGAGAGTGGTGCAGTATTTTATCGCCTCCCTATTAGCGCGTTTATTCAACGGGGTTTTAAGGCAACGGAAGTTCCACGAAGACGACTTGATGAGCTTCAGCTTTGGAATTCTTTCAGTTACTACCCTGCTGTTCATTCTTGGGATATCTTAGACGGACAATCCGGTAAATACATTGGTAAAGACAAAAAATGGCACAGTGGTGCTTACTTATTTACTGTTGATTTTGCACACCCAGAGAGTAATATATTAGATACCGATCATTCGGAAATACCGCACGAACATAAGTGCGCACACATACTTGCTTTAGATGATGGCAATTATGCAGCACAACCTAACAATAGACTAATTTGGGACATACCATCTTTTACAGTTAAAGATGAGATTCCAGATTGGAAGGTACAAACGAATGAGTGGAATGTAGAAGATAGTAGGAAGTGGCAAACAGAAGACACAGATAACTTCTTTTACGAAATTGAGGAGAAAAAAAATGATTGAAAAATGTAAAAATATTTGTTGCAGAGTATGGGACAAAGTTAAGTCTATCTGGGACAAATGGGTTAATTGGATTTTTAAAGGTTTTTATAAGTAATGAAAAAGAAGCCCAAAAGTAAACTAGAATGGTTCAAAAAGAATATTGTAATCGTTCCGGTAGTGGGAGCAATCCTAGCCGGAACGTTTACGTCTGTTAGATACGTATTAAATCTTACAGATACTATTTCAGCTAACCAAGAAACAATTATTAAATTAGAAGAAAAAATCATAACAGCAAAAGCAGATATCAACGACTTTAAACAAAGATTGTCCGCAGCAGAAGCAACATGGACTATGGCAGAAAATTTATACAGACAATTAGCAGACACAGTGAGAGATCATACTTATGACCTTAAAGACCTTACAAGATAATTTATTATGGATCGCATTATTTCTTTGCGTTGCAACTTATGCGCAAGCAAGAAATGAATATCTAAATGACTATGGAACTTGTGAAAGAGGTAGTTGGGAAACTTATACAGAACTTCGACAACAAGAATATAAAACAGGCACAAGTAATGAATACCAAAATCAAATGTTAGGTTTTAGATTTCGTATGCCTCTAGGTGCTGTATGTAGCGATGAATATATTGCAGAAATGCAGAAGAAAAGTAAAATAAAAACCCAACTTGAACTTATAAAAGAGTGTAAAAGAATACCTAATATTAGTCCTCCACCCTTAGAATTTGCAGAGTTATTTAATATGTGTAATAAACTAGGAGTTGTAGGAATAGTAGAAAATAAACAACCAGATGGAAGACATTGGGATAATTTAAAGATACAATATCTAAAAGATAATCCAGATGTTGTAATAATGAAACAGGCAATGCCACAATGAGTAATAAACCTTTAAACATATCGGAATCCGCTTCCGTGCAGATGCCTATGAAGACGGTTGCTAGCCTTATAATTCTCGTTGCAATGGGTGTGTTCGCTTATACCGAGCTGACTTCAAGATTAGTATCGTTAGAGACATCACGTGAGTTGTTTCAAAATGATTTGCTTAAGAAGTCCGAACAGGTCCCCGTCGATCAAGAGCAGATATTTTTAATTGAAGATCTTTACAAGACTGTAGAAAAAATGGAACAAACTCAAGAAATGAATATGACAAACAAAGTCAACATAGAATTTTTAGGAGAACAATTAGATAAAGCATTAAAAGATATTGAAGATTTAAAAGATAAAGTTAGAGCAAACGGGAACGGTCACTAATGGTAGCAGAAATTGTAGCATTACTTATGTTTATAGGACCTGATATTAAAGAGCATAGAATACAGGAGAACATGAGCACATGTTTAAAACATAAGCGTGAAGCGAGCAGGGTGCCAAAAGAAAATATACAGTATAAATGTATTAGATCTAAGGCACAATTAGAGACAAATATAGATGGATCTAAGTCTATCAAAGCTTTAATATTAGAGTAATGGAAATCATTTGTTATGTATTTATTGTGTTATGGGTAATGGGAATATCTGAATAATGGAACCTTTTTTCCCCATAAATACGGTTGTTGCAGGTCTTGCAGTATGTATAATAATATACTACAGTCTCAAACAATAAATCATGAAATTAACAGCTAACATAACTTTAGACGAGCTTTGTAAATCACAAGTTAGTGAGAGAAAAGGTATTAATAATAACCCTAATCCACAGCAAATAGAAAATATAAAAGCACTAGCCGTAAATGTGCTTCAACCCATACGTTCTCATTTTGACAAACCATTAATTATATCTAGTGGTTTTCGTTGTGCAGAATTATGTATTGCAATCGGCAGCAGTGTTAATAGTCAACATGTTGCAGATGATGGAGCAGCCGCAGCAGACTTTGAAATACCAGGCGTAGATAATTTACAATTAGCTATTTGGATTAAGAATAACTTAGACATAGATCAAGGAATTCTTGAGTTCTACCGTGAAGGAGAGCCTACGTCCGGATGGATTCATTGTAGTTATGCTAAAGAAGGCAATAGAAACCAATGGCTTAAAGCTAGAAGAGAAGACGGATCAGTTAAATATTTACCATGGACGGGATGAAAACAATAAAAATTGGATACATTGATACGGTGCACGGTGAATGCCCACACTGTAAAGAAGATACTTTATTAGTAGCTATCGTTACAGATTTTTATAAATGTACTATGTGTGGTGAAGAGACTAGACAATATGTAAATGGATCTATTAAGTATTTAAAACTAGATGATAGAGACAAAGAGTTTATTGAAGAAACAAAAAAGTTAGACGAAAAAGATGGCTAAAAAGAAACCTTTATATGGAGTAAGTAATTATCACAAACGAACCCCTAAAAAACGTCCCGGTGTACACACTAAGAGATTAAACAAAAGAAAACCTCACAGGAAGAAGTACAAAGGCCAGGGAAGGTAGTTTAGAATTATTCTAAAGTATGAAACCCATAATGATCACTTTAATGTATTTAACTTTTGGTGGAGACATCAAGTTAGATAGCTTTGAAATACAACAAAGTTGTAGTAGCTGGTGGCATACTAATGTGGTACAATATGAGAAAAGAAAGAAAACATTTATGACTAATCATTACTATTATATGTACAACAAAAAAAGAGTAGTAGGTTATGTCTGTAATGGAAAGGAACCAACATGAAAAAAATAATGTTTAAGATAAATGAAGCCGCTAATAATTGGAATAAAACAAAAAATACTAAGTATAAAGAAGAATGGTATAAATTAGTTAAAGAATTCAGGCACCATGCACCTGGCGACACTCAAAATGAACAGCCACGCGATCAGCTTCGACTCTTTTAGGACCAAGTTCTTGAATTACAGTAAGGCTGTTTAAATAACCTGCAGTTGCACAGGCATTATAATTATCATACATAGGGTACATCTCCGATGGAGACATACACGTTTGATATATACTAGAGCATACGGTTATAACTAATAAAAATTTCACTTGACCTCTATTGTAATTATTGTATATTATCCTATATAATAGATAACAAAGAAAGGTTATATTAAAATGACAGATATTACTAGATATAAAAGTGTAGCGCTCTCACATGACAGCACTGCAAAACTAGATAAGATAAGAAAAGCTATTGTTGAAGACACCGTAGTGTCTAGAGCACAATGTCTTAATATACTAATAAATGAGAAAGTGAGAAAAATGAATGGCAAACTCGAGAACAAGACAAGGAAATAAATGGTTAGAAGCCATTACGGTTGAGCAAAATAAAATACCAGAACAAAAACTTTGGAATTCTGTTTTACTTGTTGCAGCATGTGATGCTTTAAGATTTAAATCTTTTGATATGTACGCTAACAATGATTCACAAATGGCTAAAAATTGGTTTATCAATGATGGATTAGATTTTAAAAGAGTCTGTGAACTTGCTGGGTATAATCCAAAATATGTTCGTACTAAAATGTTAAAAAAAATTAAGGAGAAAGATGAAAAAGATAATTTGTCCGAGATGTATGGGAAACGGATACATCACGGTGAAAAAACAAGTCGGATCTGATGAAGATGTATGCACACAATGCACTATGTGCAAATCACAAGGTGAACTTGATGAAAATAGCTTTGATAATAATGTTATTAACTTTAACAAGTTGCAGTGAAATACTAATGATGTCTAGTTTAGGTGGCGCTGTAGTATCACAAAGTCCAGCAATAAAAGCTTATAATGGTGCTGATGCATTAACCATAGGCAGAACTAAAAAAAGTATAAAGCAACATGCTTATGAACAATTAAAAGGAGAAGATGAAACAAAAAAGTCTAAGCCAAATGAATAAAGAAAAATCTTTAAAACAATCTAATAAAGATTCTAAGTATCAAGGAGGGGCTGCATACAGAGCCTTTTTAGAACTATTTCGTAAACATAAACAAAAGGAAAAAAGAAAATGAAAAAAATAGCAATAATACTTACTGCCTTATTATTGACAAATTGTAGTTATAAAGTTCAGTTTGGTAAGGCGTGTACGCCAAATAATTCTGAATGGAGTTATGTATGGTTAAAAGAAAAAGGAGAAGTAAACATATCTAAGGAAAACTGTAATGGCTAATAAAGTATTTATACCGATGACAATGGATGAAGAATATCGAAATGCAGACGTTCCTCAACCTAGGGGTCCTAATGATTTAGAAGCTGTTATTGAAAGACTGGAATTTAAAAATAAAGTCTTACATCAACACGTAGATAAATTAACGGAAGAACTTCTTGAGGTAAGAGTAGATAATAAAAAACTAACTAAACAAATCGAAGAACAAATCAAACAATTTAGAAACAAAGGAGCGCTGTGAGAAACGTTATAAAATTTATAGTGCGACTTAGAATGTGGTACGCCGATATTCGTGGACATCACGGTAAGCGATGGGACTATGAACCTGGTGAGTGGTATATGGGCCGACACAGAAAGAGGAAAAAATGAAAAGAAAAGACGCATTAACATTTAGAATAAAATGTATAGCGAAGAAATGTCGAGAGACAGGCAAATGGGATCTACTTTCTAGATTATGTTATAAATATAGTTGGATCGATCTAACGTCAGGAGAAGCTGATTATGATTAAAACCATACCTGATTTAATAGATGATCTTAAATATAAATATAAAAAATTTATAGACGTACCTTTATCCTGGATGGAATCGATAGGTAGTAGAATGAACGGCTTTGCCTGGCGTAAGAGATGGAGCAACCGGCATCAGGGAACTGGATATGGAAGAAATAAAAACTCTTAGACGTAAATACGTTAATCCTAATAACGCAGAAAAAACTTGCAAGAAGTGTGAAAAAACTTATCCCATGACGTCAGATTTTTTCTATCCGGTAAGCAGAACAGATCCCACTCGAGGTCTTTATCCAAGATGTATTAAATGTGAAAATGAAAGATCCAATCAATGGAGAAATAATAATAGAGAAAAGAAAAGACTAAAAGATATAAGATACAAATCTTCCGAAAAAGGATTTTTTAAAGAGTTATGGAACGGCATTAGAAAAAGTAGAGCAGGTAATGAATTTGAAAGCTTTGAAGAATTTTTTAAATGTTGGGAAGATCAACAGAAAATATACGGAAGAAAATGTCCTTACTACGGATTTGAAATGACACGAATCAGAGGATTGGTTAGCGGCACGAATAATAGACATGTACAGTCTTTTACTAATATATCTAGAGACAGGATTTTCTCTCATTTGCCTTATAGTAAAAAAAATATTATGTTTGTATCGTGGAAAGCTAATAATGAAAAAGGCAACATCACATTAGAAGTAGCTGAAAAATTTATCAAATTTGCAAAGGAGAGATTTAATGAAGACTAGAGATTTTATATACCCTACCAGTAGCCGACAGACCCAAAATGGACAGCGGGTCTATTCTGTTAACGGTGAAGCTTTACCCTCAGTAACAACCATATTATCTGCCACCAAGTCTGATCGAGAGAAACAAATCTTACAGGATTGGAAGAATAGAGTAGGTGCTAAGGAAGCTGATAAGATTAGAGATGCTGCAGCCAATAGAGGTAGTGTGATGCATAGAATCATAGAAGGATATATTAAAGGAGAACGACATTTAGATATGACTGAGCTAGGTAATACGGCTCATAATATGGCCGATATTCTAATAGAGAGAGCCATAGAGGACCGTTTACAGGAAATTTGGGGAGTTGAACCCACATTGGTGTATAAGGGCTTATTTGCCGGTCAAACCGATTTAGTGGGTATTCATGCCGGTGTCCCTAGTATCTGTGACCATAAGAATAGTAACAAGCCAAAAAGAAAAGAATGGCTTCACGACACATACCGATTACAGCTGGCCGCTTATGCTTTGGCGTTTGAAGATATGTTTGGCGAACACATACCGAGAGGAGTAAACTTTGTCATTACACCTGGAGGATACTACCAAGAGTTTAGTTGGGATGGTGAAGAGTTTAGACAAGCCAAGTACGACTGGTTGAGGAAGGTTGACCAATATTACAATCAGAAGAAGAATAAGGCATAAATATGGCAGAATGTGGCAAGATTATGACAATAAAGGCTAGAATATGGCAGAATTGTGTCCTGAATCTGGCTTCAGGCACCTGGGAGCACCCATATAGGTATATTTACCTAAAATGTTTTTTAAAAATAAAAAAAGATGCAAAACACTGTTACAATGTTACAATTGGCAAAATAGTCAATAAATTCAATGACTTACGTCTGTTACAATGGTGTTACAATTGTAACAGGCTGTTACAATTTATACATAGTGATTTCCCTACGCGCGCGCGCAAAAAGGATTTTTCCAATGTGTATTTAGGTAAAAAAATGTACTATGGGTTATTATGATCAGGAAGAAAAGCAAATACAAACATGCAACCATAGGTAATAAAAAATATTACTTCTATAAAATCGTATGGGCAGATCCGTGCGGGGATTCGGGGCATGCAGATTCATCTGAGATGAAGTCTTTAACACCTGCAAAGATGATTACACAAGCTTATGTGTTTGCAAAAGATAGTAAATGTGTTTGGACGTTTGCTTCGTATGATTCTGAAGCTGCTGTATTTTCTGATAGAAATGTTTTCCCAAAATCTATAATATCTAAAATGGAGAGAATAAAAATATGAAAAGAGAAAAAGGTAAAAAATATGATGGAAGATCAAGACCAACTAATGAAGCTTATAAAAATGGTTGGAATGAAATCTTTCTTAATAAGGTATTAAAAGAAGAAGTAGATATTAATGGTACAGGGACGCACAAGTATAGAATTAAAAATGGTCCTAATAAAAATAAAGTTGTTTAGTCTTCAGTTACGTTTTTAAGTGGGGGTAGTTTACCAGTTGTTTCTTTAGATTCTTTAACTTTCTGTTTCATCTCTTCTTCCGTTACGCCTTCTAGAATAGGTGAGTAGTCATCCATAATTCTTTTCATTTTTGCTTCTAGTTCTTCGGCTGTCATATCTTCTAATTTACCAGTTCTAATAATTTTCTGTTCAATGTATAAACCAGCTGCCTTACCTCTTGCTACCTCAGCGTTTACAGCTGCAGACCAAGCTCCCTTCTTTAAAGCTTCCTGTCTAATCTTACCCAACTCTGATATATGCCTTTCAAATGTAACTGCATATTTCTTTTGATACTCTGCTCTAAGTTCACCTATGTGTTGTACTACTAATGGATATGCTTTTGGATTTTGTAATTTACTTGCATACTGTCTTGCAGATTCTTTTGAGAAGCCAGCGTCGATAGCACATTGTGTTGCCGTCTTCCTGCCTTCATTGGTTATAAGTTCTTGAGCAAATCTCATCTGTTGCTCAGTTAATTTCTTTGGTAGTCCCATATTGACTTTAGTATACTTTTAGATATAAATAAGTCAATGTTATCCGGAAAGATGTTTAGACAAGCTTTGGACAAGTTCTTAAAATCACCTGTTGCTCAGGATGCTAGAGTGCAGGTTATACTTCCTAATGGTGAGTTTTACGATATTGAAGCTATCAATTTATTAGAAAACAAATTGCTTGGTGTAAGAGAAACACATAGATTAGCCATCACAATTAAACCCAATAGAGTTAGAATGGGTAAGGTTATTGGAAAGCTGTAATAGTGAAACCAGAAAGCAAATTTTGGAACGAAATTAAAGCTTTCAACATTAAGAACAAATGCAAATTATCCTTTACTAGAATAGAAAATTTAAGTTCTCTTGGTTGTCCGGACCTATTAATTTATAATGCCAATCATTACTTCTTTACGGTTGAGTTGAAGGTCACTAAGAATGACAACACCAAGATAAAATTCAGTCCTCATCAGATTGCGTTTCATGTAAAACATCCCAATGCTAGTTTTATCCTAGTAAAGGCCCTCTCTTCCGGGACCATTAAACTTTATGAGGGGAAACAAATCCAGGAGCTTGCTGCTTGTGGCTTGAAGCTTGAGCCTTGTGCCCAGGGGCTTGAGGCTTGTTGCTTGAAGCTTGTGGCTTATGGTGATCTTTCACAAATCGATTAAGCTTGTTGCTTGTGGCTTGATGCTTGTGGCTTCGGTGCTTGAAGCTTGTGGCTTGATGCTTGCACCATCTAACCGGGTAGCCATTCTCACGGCACCAGGCATTATGTATTATTTCTATTTCAGGAATATCTTTAATGTTGGCCATACGCTACATTTTTAACGTTGTGGTCCCAACACATACGACAATCCTTACACTCATTATTTTGACTTGGAGCCGGGCAGCTTGCGCCCGTTGTTACAACCGTTGACGTGTTTGGCCAGCTTGCAGGCGCTGCGTAGTTTACCATCGGCGCAGAAAATCTAATAATTAAATTACTGGGACACTCTGGCAGAAAATGCTTGACCCACGCTTCCCGCGTTGGCATCCAGTGTTTGGTCTCCGGTGTCAATCTTGCTACCGCAAAAATTTTCATTAGATGCGCTTCGTCTTGAATATCTCCTGAATCATGCCACCTGAACCATTTAGATTTTTTTGAATTGATTAATAATGACATAGCCCCGACCCATAATGGTGACTTGATGGAATCAAGTCTCCGGTATTGTGCAGCCTGGACCACTTTGAACACATAACAACCTTTGAGAGCGTAACAACCTTCGCAGGTGCTGCCCTTTACTTTTACAAGTTTAGAACCTGTCTTGCACTCTTTGGCAGGTAAACCGTAGGCCCATCCAGGCATTTTAGAAGGCTTTGACAAACCTCCGACTAGTTTTAATGCTTCACTTGTTTTCATAATATATCCTTTCTAAATTCTTTGTACTTCACAACTATGGCCAAATTGTGGCTTGTTGCTTGTGGCTTGCGGCTCGGCTATTTCCGGCGGCCGCAGGTCACTTGTTGCTTGGGCCCTTACCCTGGCCCAGAGGGAATCAAATTGCGTGTTTCACTTTAGGCTAATTTACTTAACTTGACCCCGGAACCCTCTCAAGTGTTGCAACACACGGACCTCTAAGTGAAGGAGGGCTCCGGGCTCAAGGGCGTTGCACTTTGTTGGGTTTCAACAACAACGCCTTCGACCCGAAAGGACTTGAGGATTTCTATCCCTCAATTCCTAATACTATATAAACACTTGACAATCTTTTGTCAAGAGGATAATATAGGATAATTAAAAATAAATAGAAAGGATAAACAATGAGTAAAAATAAATATATGACGAAGTTTCAATTGGCGCATTTAGAAAAAAGAGTAGGTGCAGAAATTGACCCGTTCATAGACGAAGCGAAGCTAATGAGAAAATCAGTCGTAGCTGAATTAACGGCAAGCGCTGAAAATAAGTTAGCTAAAAAGATAAAAGCGGATGTAGTTATTAAGGACCTAGAGAAGGCCTTTAAAAACTTAGAACAGGCACAGCGTAAAGCTAAAACTTTCTTTACTAAGGGTGTGAATAAAGAAATGAAAAATGATCTTAAATATTCTTTTAAAGAATATTCAGCCGACAATTACGGCGTAGGCTTACAACCTCAGGATTGTAGAGAACAGCTTAGACAATGGGCCGAGACTTTGGCTATTAAAGAAGCTGAAAAAACTCCGGAAGGTAAGAAGGTTAAGCAACTTGAATTGTATAAACAAAGTGCAATCAACCAAGTGTTTGAAACAGGTCTACCGTCGGAGCTTCCAAAAACTTTAGAGGCTATATTCAAGCCGCTGGGGATTGTTTGGAATAAGACTGAGGCTCTACAATTAACACAAAATTAACCCCTTGACTGGCTATCCTATTTAATGTAGGATAGCCATAACAGAAAGGATAATATGAATACATTATTAATTATAGGTCTAGGACTTACATGTCTGGGTTTAATTACTTTAGTTGTATCAATCATAATGATTGACCACTATGACAGAAAGATAAAACTAGTTAATGAAACAATAAGAGGTTTAAATAAAAAAGCGGAGGCAGCTTTAAATAGCTGATTATAAATATGAATACATTATTAATTATAGGTTTAACTTTATGCGGAGTAGGTGCATTGTTGTGGGTAGTATCGACAGCAATGGTAGCACACTATGACCAGAAGTTATGGGAACTAGAGCAGAGGAATAAATGGAGGTAGAATATATAGTAGGACTTTTAGGCGTGGCCTGGTTTTTATTTTGGTATATGCCATAGGCTAGATACAAGAGACCAGGTACAGGAACCAGGTGTCCATAATGGGTCGCGCCCCTGCGGGGCTACTTGACTTATTATTAATATAGGACTATAAAGGATATAGAAAGGACATATATATGAAAGTAATAAAATATAAAGATAAGGAATATAAGTTACCATTTAAAGTATTGTTATCAAATGAACCAACTAAGGAAGGCACAGTAGCCAACAGGTTCGGTGGTGATACATGTACACTGCCAGAGTTTGCTATTGCTGTGTATGATGTCATCATGGGTGCAGAGATGGTGCAGGATTGGAAGACACATCGTCAAGGACTTGACTGGTTTAGCAGAAACTTTACTGACCAATATTATACACTACTAGACTAACAATCATGAACCAGGGCGCCCCTGCGGGGCGCCCTGGCCCCTTCAATAGAGGTACCAGGCTGCTTGAGACTTTTTGACTTTTATTAGATATTGATTTACATATACACCGTAAGGGGTCCCAGGATATACCCTATATTACTAAGATTTAGATATATAAGCTCCTGAAATAGTTTTTGGGTTTTCAAAATTAATCCCTAAAAATTTTGCGAAAATTTGAAACTTTATGAATATAGACTTAGAAAAGATTAAAAAGTTACCACCTGATGTTCAGAAAGACTTTATGAGAACTTTTCTGAAGTACAGCGAAAAGAAAAAAGAATCTAAAATCCAAACTGATTTTTTGACTTTTGTTAAACACATGTGGCCTGATTTTATTGAAGGGTCCCATCATAAGATTGTAGCTGATAAATTTAATAAACTTTCTCAAGGCAAGATTAAAAGATTAATTATTAATATGCCTCCAAGACATACTAAGTCTGAGTTTGCATCTTATTTCTTACCTGCCTGGATGGTGGGTCGTAATCCTAAACTTAAAATAATTCAATCAACAAACACTACTGAGCTATCTGTAAGATTTGGTCGTAAAGCTAAATCACTTATGGACTCACCAGAATATAAACAAGTATTTCAAACAAGATTAAATCCGGACTCTCAAGCTGCAGGTAAATGGGAAACAGAACAAGGCGGTGAATACTACGCTGCTGGAGTTGGATCTGCCATTACTGGAAGGGGTGCTGATCTATTAATTATTGATGACCCACATACTGAACAAGATGCAATGAATGCTCAAGCCTTAGATAGAACTTATGAATGGTATACATCAGGACCAAGACAACGTCTTCAACCCGGTGGAGCGATTGTGGTTGTAATGACAAGATGGAATGAGAAAGATTTAGCCGGACGCCTGATGCATGCTCAAAAGGAGCCTAGAGCAGATCAATGGGAAGTCGTAGAATTTCCAGCCATCATGCCAAGTGGCCAGCCTCTGTGGCCAGGCTTCTGGAAACTTGAAGATTTAGAATCTGTTAAAGCATCTATTCCAACAACAAAATGGTCTGCACAATACATGCAGAACCCAACATCAGAAGAAGGCGCTTTGATTAAAAGAGAATGGTGGCAAGATTGGGAAGGAGATTTACCTCCTCTTCAACACGTCATTCAATCTTACGATACCGCTTTTATGAAAAAACAAACGGCTGACTTTTCAGCCATTACCACTTGGGGTGTGTTTCAAAAAGATGAAGACTCAGGTCCACAATTAATATTAGTTGATATGATAAAAGGTCGATATGAATTTCCAGAGCTTCGTAGAATCGCGCTTGAACAATATGGCTACTGGAATCCGGAAACTGTAGTTATTGAATCAAAGGCATCAGGATTGCCTTTAACGTATGAACTTCGTAAAATGGGAATACCTGTTTTAAACTTTACACCGTCAAAAGGAAATGATAAACATACAAGAGTTAACGCAGTCTCTCCACTGTTCGAATCAGGGAGGATATGGGCGCCCACACATATGGAGTTTGCAAAAGAAGTCATTGAAGAATGCGCTGCTTTCCCGTATGGTGAGCATGATGACCTTGTGGATTCTATGACACAAGCTGTTATGAGGTTTAGACAAGGTGGTTTAATTGATCATCCAGAAGATCACAAGGATGAGGAAATGCCACAAAGAAAAAGGACGTATTACTAATGTTAAAATTATTGACAGAATTATTTGGTAAGAGCTATGTGCAAAAGATGATTGGCACAAGATCCAATGTAACCAAACCTCGTAAGATGGATTGGGCTAGTCCTTATAAAGTTTATTCAGATGAAGCTTTTGAAGATCCTAAAACAATACAATTTATAGAAGATAAAATTGCTGAGTACGGTCCTTATGCAATGTCTAATAAAAATGCAGATGAAATTGCTAACTTTGAATTAAATGCTCAAAGACTTAAACAAGCTAAGATGAAACAAGCCGGTGTTTCAGAGAATATGATTAAAGCGGTTGAAGAAGCAAAGAAACCAAAACCTCAAGCTGATGTTATTGATATAGGTACAGGTAAGAAATTAGATGAAGAAGGTATTATGACTTTAAAACAAAGAGCTCCACAAACAGATGAGAAATCTTTTGCTAATTTAAAAGAAGACATTGCTAAACTTAATAAAAGAAATAGAACAGAAGAAGAAAGTCTAGGAGATCTAGCTGCAAAAAGATACAGTGCAGATGAAGAAGCGAATAGAGCAGGTGTAGTAAGATCTATTTTATTAAATGATGATAGATTAAATTTACCTCAAGGAATTAAAGATGCTTTACTAGGTCGAACAGATAAAGCAATCAATCCACTAGATGTATTCAATGAAGTTTATAAAAGAGATTTAAATAAATTAGATAAACTTGACGGTTTAATTTTTGAAGGTGAAGAAGCTGGAAAAAATGCTAACAAAGTAGCTAATGAATTTTTAGAGAAAGATTCTTTTGATTTAGTAGAAGATGATCTAGGAACAAAATTAAAGAAAGCAGATGACGATCCTGATATGCCGGAAATGGCAAAAGGTGGCTTAATAAAAATTTTAGGAGTTTAAATGGATATAGGACCTACTGATCTCCTAAAAGCAATGGATGCTTCTAAAACAGAATCTAAAAAAACTTTTGGTCAATACGCAAGACAAATTGCAACAGGAGCAAAACCTATTGGTAAATTAATAGCAGCAGAATCTGGTATAGGAGCTTTATTAGCACCTTTAGATTTTGGAGAAGGAAGAACAGCAAAAGAAGTTTTATTAAACGCTGTGACCCTTGGAGCCGGACTCCCGGTTAAAGACGCACAAGAGAGATCAGATTACGTAGACCGGTTTGGGTTAAAAGACGATTTATTATCTGCTCAGATGAAACAAGCAGGAGTAGGTAAAATAAGAGAAGGTATGGAAATGCCTGAATTAACGGATAGAGAGAAACTAGCCTTATCAGCTGCAGAGCAATTTGAACAAACGGTATTAGCCCCAAGATTAGAAAAACAAAAATTAAAATACAAAGCAGCTTCAAAACCTGATTTTGGTCTAGATGAAGAAATTAACTAGGACTATACCCCCTAAATCAGGACCCATGCCTCAGGGCTTGAGTTTATCCTATAATACTGTTAAACAAGTACCAACGGAGAAAATAAATGGCAGACATAGACAAGTCTCTACCAAACGTAGAGCAGGAAATAAAAATTCCATCACCTGAAGAGATAGAGTTAGCTCAACAAGAAGAAGAGCAAAAGCTTAATGAAAAAGGTGAACCGATAGAAGTTACAGAGAACGAAGACGGTTCGGTAGATATTAATTATGATCCTGCAATTGCTTCGATTGAAGGAGAACAAAATCATTACGATAATTTAGCAGAACATTTACCTGATGATGTATTAGGAAGATTGGGTTCTACACTTACTCAAAATTATCAAGAATATAAAAGCTCTAGAAAAGAATGGGAAAGAGCTTATAGAGAAGGTTTAGATTTATTAGGATTTAAATACGATCAAAGAACAGAACCTTTTCAAGGTGCAAGTGGTGCAACTCACCCTGTACTTGCAGAAGCGGTTACACAATTTCAAGCATTAGCTTACAAAGAATTATTACCTAGTGATGGTCCTGTTAGAACTCAATTACTTGGATTACAAACTCCAGATAAGGTTCAACAAGCACAACGTGTAAAAGATTTTATGAATTATCAGATCATGGATCAGATGAAAGAATATGAACCTGAATTTGATTCAATGTTATTTCATTTACCTTTAGCCGGTTCTGCTTTTAAAAAAGTTTATTACGATGAAACAGAACAAAGAGCAGTTTCTAAATTTGTTCCAGCAGATGATTTGGTTGTTCCGTATACGGCTACCTCATTAGACGATGCGGAGGCCATCATCCATGTTGTAAAAATTTCAGAGAATGAATTAAGAAAACAACAAGTAGCAGGTTTTTATAAAGACATTGAACTTAAACCTGGACCTACTAACGAAACAGAAGTTCAAAGAAAAGAGAGAGAATTAGAAGGAACATCTAAATCAAGAGATGAAGATATTTTTAATTTATTAGAGTGTCACGTTAATTTAGATCTAGAAGGTTACCAGGATATTAATCCAGAAGATGGTGAGCCTACAGGAATTAAACTTCCATATATTGTAACGATCGAAGAACACTCAAGAGAGATTTTATCAATCAAAAGAAATTATGAAGTAGGAGATGCTACAAAAAGTAAAGTTCAATATTTTGTACATTTCAAATTTTTACCAGGACTTGGCTTTTATGGTTTTGGTTTAATTCATATGATTGGTGGATTATCAAGAACAGCTACAGCTGCATTACGACAGTTGCTAGATGCCGGAACCCTATCTAACTTACCCGCTGGTTTTAAAATGCGTGGTATTAGAATTAGGGACGATGCACAAAGTATTCAACCAGGAGAGTTTAGAGATGTAGACGCGCCTGGAGGTAATTTAAGAGACTCATTTATGATGCTTCCTTTCAAGGAACCATCACAAACACTTTTAGGACTTATGGGCGTCGTAGTACAAGCAGGTCAAAGATTCGCTTCAATAGCAGACTTGCAAGTAGGTGAGGGTAATCAACAAGCGGCAGTGGGTACGACAGTAGCTTTGTTGGAAAGAGGTAGCAGAACTATGTCTGCCATTCACAAAAGAATTTATGCAGCTCTAAAACAAGAATTTAAATTAATGGCAAGAGTATTTAAATTATACTTGCCTCGGGAATATCCTTACGACGTAGTCGGTGGTCAAAGAATGATAAAACAAACTGACTTTGATGACCGAGTGGATATATTGCCAGTTGCAGATCCAAATATTTTCTCACAGACACAGCGTATTTCCCTCGCTCAGACGGAACTGCAATTGGCTACGTCTAATCCTCAAATGCACAATATGTATTCAGCGTATAGAAATATGTATGAAGCGTTGGGTGTAAAAAATATAGATTCAGTTTTAGTTAAACCAATGCCACCAACACCAAAAGATCCGGCGTTAGAACACATTGATGCTTTAGCAGGAAAACAATTTCAAGCTTTTCCTGGTCAAGATCACAGAGCACACATCACAGCTCACTTAAATTTTATGGCAACCAATATGGCTAGAAATAATCCAGCGGTTATGGCGTTGTTAGAGAAAAATATATTTGAACATATTTCTTTAATGGCTCAAGAACAGGTTGAAATAGAATTCAGACAGGAATTAGCTCAATTACAACAGATGATGCAAATGGCACAACAGAATCCACAGCTTCAACAACAAGCTATGATGATGCAACAGAAGATCGATGCAAGAAAAGCTGTGTTGATTGCAGAAATGATGAACGATTTCATGGAAGAAGAGAAGAAAATTACTTCACAATTTGATAATGATCCAATTGCTAAGTTAAGAGCAAGAGAATTAGATCTTAGAGCACAAGAAAACATGCGAAAAGAGAGAGAAGGTGATGAAAGAATCAATCTTGATAAGATGAGAGCGATGATGAACCAACAAAACACAGAAGATAAGATGGATCAAAACGAAGAATTAGCAAAATTAAGAGCTGATACTTCAATTGAAAAGACTATTCTTTCAAAAACATTACCAAATGCTAAGGATATGATACCTAACGTATCTATTGTTAGAAAAAGTGATGACTAATCTATAAAAATAGGTTAAAAAATAAACTAAGGAGTTAAAAATGGAAAAACTTGATAAAATTAAAGAAGTTAAAGTAGGTGAACAACAGATTGAAGTAGATCCAAGATCTAAAACAACTGCTGACGGTGCTTTTAACTACATTGGTACAGGCGGACCTGAATTAGAAGTTCAAGGTCAAGGTGCTGTAATGCCAGAAAAGAAAAGAAAATCAAAAGCGTACTAATATGGCTTGGTTTAGTTTAGCAAAAATTGCTTTACAAGCAGGAAGCAAAATTTACGCGAATAAACAGAAGACTAAGATGGCTATGTCTGATGCACAACTAATGCATGCAGAAAAGATGGCCCGAGGTGAGGAAGCTTACCAAGGTAAACTTTTAGAAGCACGTCAAAACGATTATAAGGACGAATTTGTACTTGTTATAATTTCGGCGCCTATCATAGTTTTAATGTGGGCAGTTATGTCGGACGATCCAACTGCGATGGAGAAGGTAAAATTGTTTTTCGAGTACTTCCAGTCGCTTCCGAAATGGTTTACAAATCTTTGGATCCTTGTAGTTGCAAGTATTTTTGGAATTAAGGGTACACAAATCTTTAGAGGAGGAAAATAATAATGTCAGTTATTGGAATAGCATTAAGAGGATTTGGTAAAGCATTAAAAAAAGATAAAACAATTAAATCTGTTAAACCCACAACAGGTACAAGTAAGACAACGGAATACAAATATAAAAATTTACCTAAAAGAGTTAAAGCAATTTATCAAGCCGAGATATTAAAAGGAGGAAAAAAATAATGGCAAATCCAATATATAACTCACAAGTTACTTGCAGTCGTTCACCTGTTAAAAGAGTGAAAAAGATGGCAGGTGGAATGATGAGAAAAAATTATGCTACAGGTACTCAAGAAAAAAATTTTTCTAAGTTGCCAGAAGCAGTACAAAAAAAGATTGATTCTAAATTAGCGGAAAAAGTATAATGTGGAACTGGATAAAAAGTTTATTTATTAAACAAAAAAAATTTATAGAAGTTAAATGCGCTATGCATTTAAGATTTATGAAAAGCTGTCCAGCATGTAAAAAGGTGGTAGCTAATGGCTAAACTTTGTGCAAAAGGAAAAGCAGCAGCGAAGAGAAAATTCGATGTTTATCCTTCCGCGTACGCAAACATGTATGCATCAGGAGTTTGTTCTGGTAAAATAACACCAGGTGGTAAAAAAGGTAGCCGTAAGAAAGCAGCTAATGGTGGACTTCAAGTTGCAGGATTGGCTAGAAAAAGAAGATGTCGCTAAGAAAATGGGTACAAGAGAAATGGGTAGATATAGGAGCTCCGAAGAAGAACGGGAAATATCAACCTTGCGGAAGATCGAAGGGAAGCAAACGGAAGTATCCAAAATGCGTACCACTTGCCAAAGCCACACGAATGACAAGCTCACAAAAGGCATCTGCTGTCAGCAGAAAAAGAGCAGTAAGTAATACAGGTCCAAAACCAACTAACGTAAAAACATTTACTAAAAGAAAAACAGCAAGTGCTGGTGGTTACATTGGACCAGCAATTAATTCTACATATGGTGGTGTTAAATTAAATAATCCATCTTATGCAAAATATTACAAAGGAATGTTGGATTAATGAGACAATATTTTTCAAAAGGTAATCCTATTCCTAGAACTAAAAAGAACTACAGACCTACAAAGTCTGGAGCAGGCATGACAAAATCAGGTGTCGCTGCCTATAGAAGAGCAAACCCTGGAAGTAAACTAAAAACAGCCGTGACAGGAAAAGTGAAGCCTGGATCAAAAGCTGCTAATCGCAGAAAATCATACTGCGCTAGATCACTAGGACAATTAAAAAGGTCATCAGCAAAAACAAGAAACGATCCAAATTCCAGAATCCGTCAGGCTAGACGGAGATGGAAATGCTAGAAGCACTTAAAAAAAGATACGAAGCACAAATAGCCGAAGCAATAGCAACCATTAATATTTATCTAAAAAATTCTGTAGGTATTGGAGAGCATCCACAACATATCGAAGAGTTAGATAAACTATTTGGTAAGATTGCAGAAGCCGAAGATAAACTTAAAGTTATAGAAAGGTGGGTTAATTAGATGATAGATGATCTAGTAATTGTAAATAAAATACAAAAATATCTAAAAGAAGAATATCAACAAATCGGTGATTCCATGATAGCTGGTACTGTTGACAATATGGAAAAATACAAGTACATGATGGGACAGGCACATGCCTACTATAAAACAAGTCAGGAAATCTCTAACCTGCTAGAACCTAAGGAGCAAAAAAATGAGCAAGACAGAAATATTATCAAGTTCGGGAAACACGATACCGAAGCATAAAAATGCTTTAGAAGAGAAGTACAAAGATAATCAACAAAAAGAAGTTGAAGGGTACGAACGTTTAAAAACAAAAGAATCAAATAAATTACCAAACCCAACTGGTTGGAGAATGTTAATTCTTCCTTTTAAAATGCCAGAAAAAACTAAAGGTGGTTTGTATTTAGGCCAAGATACTTTGGAGAGACAACAAGTAGGATCTACTTGTGGTTTAGTTTTAGCAATGGGACCACATTGTTATGATAAAGAAAAATTTCCAGAAGGACCTTGGTGTAAAAAAGGAGATTGGGTTATCTTTGCAAGATATGCAGGTAGCCGAATACAAATCGATGGAGGAGAAGTAAGATTGCTAAATGATGATGAAGTGTTAGCAACCATCGAAAATCCACAAGACATACTTCATCAATATTAATCATAGGAGGAAACTATGCCAGACGTAGAAGAAAACAAAACAGTTGATATAGATACATCAGGCCCAGGCGCTGATATTGATATCGCTGAAGAAAAAAAGGAAGAAGTTGTAGAGCAACCCACAGCTGAACCTGAAGTAGAAACTAAAGAAGAAACGGTTGTTGAAGAACAGAAAGAAGAAGCACCTCAAGTAGAAACAAAAGAGGAGCCTCAAGAAAAGAAAGAATTAGAAGAGTACTCTACAGGAGTACAAAAAAGAATTGCAAAACTAACTAAGAAGTGGAGAGAAGCTGAAAGACAAAAAGATGAAGCTTTAAAATACGCTGAGTCAGTTGTTGCAGAACAAAAAACGATAAAAAACAAACTAAGTAAATTAGAACCTGGTTTTTTATCAGCGACAGAACAAAGTATTAATTCTGGTTTAGAAGCCGCTAAAGCTAAACTTGCAGCAGCAAGAGAAGCAAGTGATCTTCAAGCTGAAATTGATGCTCAAACATCTATATCTGAATTAGGATATAGAAAAGCTAAGTATCTTGAGGCCAAGGAAGCTCAAGAAACAGCAGCTAAACAACAAGAAGTCAAACAACCTAATTTAAGGGAAGCAATTGCTCCTAAACAAGATACCCCTGATCCTAGAGCAGAATCATGGGCTGAGAAAAACTCTTGGTTTGGAAGTGATAATGCAATGACATACACAGCTATGGATTTGCATAAGAAGCTTACTGAAGAAGAAGGTTATGACACATCAAGTGATGAATATTATAAGGAAATAGACAAAAGAATAAGAGTTGCATTTCCTCATAAATTTGGTAATAATAGCGATACGGCTGAAAATACAACGACCAAGCCAGTACAAACAGTAGCTTCAGCGAAGCGAAGTACAAAATCAGGTCGCAGAACTGTGAGACTCACATCATCACAGGTATCAATCGCTAAAAAATTAGGTGTGCCACTTGAAGAGTATGCGAAACAATTAAAAATCACGAAGGAGGTATAAGCATATGAATAAAATAACAGAAAAGAAAACTTCCCGTGCGAGTCAGACTAGAGATAAAGAATCTCGAAAAAAAGTTTGGACTCCACCGTCATCTTTAGATGCACCCCCTGCGCCGACAGGATTTAGGCACAGATGGTTAAGAGCCGAGTCATTAGGATTCAATGATTCTAAAAATATTCAAGGCAGATTAAGATCTGGCTATGAATTAGTTAGAGCAGATGAATACCCTGATTCAGATTTTCCAACTGTGGACGATGGCAAATACAAGGGAGTAATCGGAGTAGGCGGCCTAGTGCTCGCTAGAGTACCTGATGAGATCGCGCAACAAAGACAAGAGTATTATGCTAATCAGCATCAAGAAAAGGTCAAAGCATCAGATAACGATCTTATGAAGGAAGAGCATCCAAGTATGCCTATCAATGTTGATAGACAGACTCGTGTAACTTTCGGTGGTTCAAAGAAAAGTTAATTTTTTAACGATTCCTACCAACGAATTAACATTAACCGCAAAACTACGTTGAGTGGTTTTGCAAAAGGAGAAACAATATGGCAACTAACCAAGACGCACCTTTCGGTTTAAGACCGATCGGCAAAGTTGGCCAGAATAGAGACAACCAAGGTTTATCCGAATATAGCATTGCAGCTAATGCAACAGCTATTTACCAAGGTGATGCTGTGAAAATGGCAAACACAGGTACAATAGTAGTAGCAGGCGCAGGCGGAGCTATAACAGGAGCACTCACTGGTATCTTCTTTACTGATGCTAACACAAGCAAGCCTACATATGCGAATCACCTAAATGCTTCTAACACTGCAACAGACATTGTTGGTTTCATTTCTGATGACCCTTATGAAAGGTTTGAGATACAATCTAATAATGCGGCGGCTTCCGCTACAACTGATATCTTCAACGTTGCAGATATCGTGTATGCAGCAGGAAGTTCTCCGGACTTCGTATCACAAGTTGAATTAGACGACAGCACATTAGCTGCTGGCTCTTCTGCAACTTTACAAATTCTCGGCGTATCTAGAGATCCATCAAACAATACCGTTGGCGCAGCTAACGTAAATTGGATCGTTAGAATCAACGAGCATGAGTTAGATATGAACGTAAATGGCGTATAATAGGAGAATAGGAGAATAATTATGGCTATATCAAGAGGACAACTAGTTAAAGAACTAGAGCCAGGATTGAATGCACTATTCGGCCTGGAATATAAAAGATACGAAAATCAGCATGCTGAAATATACACTTCAGAATCATCAGACAGAGCGTTTGAAGAAGAAGTTATGTTATCTGGCTTCGCTCAAGCTCAAGTTAAACCGGAAGGAAGTGGAATAGCTTTTGACAATGCTCAAGAGACTTACACTGCGAGATACACACACGAAACTGTGGCTCTTGCTTTCGCAATAACTGAAGAGGCGATCGAAGACAATTTGTATGATAGACTTGCGTCTAGATATACAAAAGCATTAGCTAGATCAATGTCAAACACTAAGCAAGTTAAAGCTGTTAACCCATTAATCAATGGTTTACCTTCAACTGCTACATTCACTTCTGGTGACGGTGTTTCATTGTTCAATACAGCTCACCCAACAATAGCGGGTAATGTTGCGAACACATTGGCTACTCAAGCTGACTTAAACGAAACTTCACTAGAGCAATCTTTAATCGATATTGCTGCAATGACAGACGAAAGAGGTCTTAAAATTGCTGCAAGAGGCGTGAAAATGATTGTACCTAGCGAACTTCAATTCACTGCTGAGAGATTGATGAAATCTCAAGGTAGAACAGGAACAGCTGATAATGATATCAATGCAATCGTTTCTATGGGAATGGTTCCTCAAGGTTACAGAGTGAACAATTACATCACAGATACAGATGCGTTCTACATCATTACAGATATACCTAATGGAATGAAGTACTTTGATAGATCACCTATCAAAACAGCTATGGAAGGTGACTTCGATACTGGAAACGTAAGATACAAAGCTAGAGAAAGATACTCATTTGGAGTATCTGACTTCAGAGGTATCTTCGGCGTTGAAGGTGCTTAATTCGTACTAAAACAAATTAAAAAGGGGGCTTTCGGGTCCCCTTTTTTTATGATAGAAAGAAAGAACCCATGAAAAATTTCCGAGTACAAATCAGAGCATATGGCTATCATGCTATCTTCAACCTTATATGTGAGGATAATGATAAAGCCTTTGAAAATGCACTAGTTGACAAACTAGGACAAAATGATATAGTCTGGGAAAAAGACGGATTTACTAGTAAATCCAAATTGTGGTTAACCTATGAGGAGGTTATAAATGACACACGTTCAGAACCTTTACACGGAAAAAAGGAGTCTAGAACTGAAGTGGTCGCAGCACTATAATCAAGAGAAAAGATATACTCTTGATATGGTAAGGATTGATGACAAAATTAGACAAGTCATTAATCACATTAAGCAAGCTGAAGCTAAAGAAGCTCACTTGATTAATAAGATAGATGCTGCTCAACCCAACGTTTCTGTAGCTACGTAACATAAAAACGCTACATCGCTGAAATCGCACTTTCTCGTAAGGCTCTCTTGCACTTCTCACAAAACTAAGTTATAAAATACACACTATACATTTAATTAGAACATAGACGCGTATAGTCGACGGCCTAGAGACTATGTTCGGAAAACTAGGAGGATATAAACATGGCACAAACACTATTTAGAGGACCAGTTCTGCAAGGTAAATTCAACGAAGCAGGTTTAACTGGATTCAATCTAGAAAACAAACAAGCTAACTACACAGTAGCAAATGGCGATTCTGGTAAATGTTTTACATCATCAACTGATGGCGTAGTATTTACTTTACCTGCAATTTCTATCGGAAGAGTATTTACTTTTGTAAATACAGGAACTGATGGAACTAATACATTAACTATTAGTCCAAATGCTAGTGATGGTATTTTGTATGCTGGATCTTTAACAGACGACAAAGATCTTATTAATACAAAAGCAACATCAAAAGTTGGTGACTTTGTAGTATGTGCATCTTTAAACTCAACAGCGCATTGGACGATTGTTGATGTACAAGGTGTATTTGCTAAGGAAGCATAATAAGTAATTAGTGTGGGGCTTCGGCCCCATACTTAAAATAAACTAGGAGATAAAATTATGGCAGGCGGCGGATCATTTTCAAGCGATCAAAAGTTTACCACTCTAACAGCAGATGGTAGATTTAAAACTATAACAGGTGGTTCTACAAATTTAGGACCATGTAGAGTAACTTATATTCAAGCTGCTGGAGTAGCTAGTTCTACAGTTAAACTACATGATGGATCAGATGGTACAGGTTCTTTAGAATTTCAAACAAGTTTTGGAACAGAAGGTTGCGATGTTTTTGTTCCTGGTTCTGGCATAAGATTTAAAAATGGAGTGTATTTAGATTTAACTAATACAACTTCTGTAACAATAGGATACACAGGATAATGAAATCAGACGTAAAAGCAATTAGAAAAACAGATGCTACATCAGTCTTTGGAGGTAGAACAAGATTAAGAGGAATTATTCTTGCTTCAACTGGATCAGCAGGTTCAGTAACTTTACAAGACGGTAATTCTGTTACACAGTTTCAAGTAGACGTTCCAGCTGGTGATGTTTTTTCATATAATTTAGCAGAAGATGGTATTTTGTTTGAGGGCGGTATGACTATATCAGCAATTTCAAACGCTACTGCAACAATTATATTGGACAAGTAAGGAGACTAAATGGCTAATACTACTTCAGGAACGACAACGTTCGACAAAACATTTGCTATTGATGAGATCATAGAAGAAGCTTATGAACGAATTGGTATGCAAGGCGTATCTGGTAATCAGTTACGTATGGCAAGAAGATCTCTTAATATTATGTTTCAAGAGTGGGGTAATAGAGGACTTCACTATTGGGAAGTAGCAAACAATTCAATTACATTAGTTGACGGTAAAGCAGAATATACAATGTTTAGATCAACAGATGATGGCACATCAGATGCTACAGCTGTTTATGGTGTTGACGATGTATTAGAAGCTGTTTATAGAAATTCTTCAAGTGTTGATTCACCTCTTACAAAAATAAACAGATCTACATATCAAGGTCTCTCAAATAAAACATCTGAAGGAACACCTTCACAATATTTTGTACAAAGATTTATAGATAAAGTTACCATTACTTTATATCTAACACCTGGTTCAACAGAAGCAGGTAATACAATTAATTATTACTATGTAAAAAGAATTCAAGATGTAGGGAATTACACTAACGCAACAGATGTACCATATAGATTTGTTCCATGTATGGCATCAGGTTTAGCTTATTATTTATCACAAAAATTTAAACCTGAAATGACACAACAAATGAAATTATTTTATGAAGATGAATTACAAAGAGCCTTAGCGGAGGACGGCTCATCATCTAGTTCTTACATAACACCAAAAACTTATTATCCAAATGTCTAATTTTTCAAAAGGTAAACACGCACAATTTATATCAGATCGATCTGGTATGGCTTTTCCATATAAAGAAATGGTTAAAGAATGGAATGGTTCTAGAGTTCACATATCAGAGTTTGAACCTAAACAACCACAACTGCAACCAAAACCACATGGCGCTGATCCAGAAGGTTTACCAATGGCAAAACCAGATAGAACAGAACCAACAACAGAAAATATGTTACCAGGAAACCCTTTTAGTATTACATCAGGAAGTACAACAATTACAGTTACAGAGCCTAGTCATGGAAGATCTTCAGGAAATACTGTTGTTTTTAGAAATGTAGATGGCTCTCCTGGTGGAGTAGCTTCTACAGTGTTTACAAATTCTTCAGGATTTAGTATAACTGTAACAGGAACAAATAATTATACTTTTATATTAGGATCAACTCCTACTGTAACTGAAAACTCAGGAGGGATGGTTGTAACGGCAGGACCCACAACATTGACACCATAATGGCAGGATTTACATACGCAACATTAACAACAGCAATTCAAAACTACACTGAAGTAGATACTAATGTCTTAACATCTACTATTACTGATCAGTTTATTGAAAACGCTGAAATGAAAATTTTAAGAGATATACCTCTTGATGCATATAAAAAACAATCAACAGGTAATTTAGTTACAGGTCAAACAACAATAAACGTACCAGCGAAAACTTTATTTGTTAAAGGTGTACAAGTTTATGATTCTACATCTGCTTCAACAGGGGCAAATGCTTGGTTAGAGAAAAAAGACGAAACTTATTTACAAGAATATATTCCTGCTGAAACATCTACAGGTAAGCCAAAATATTACGCTATGTTTGGTGGAGCAACGGGTGTGACGGACACTACTTCTGGAAGATTATTTTTAGCTCCAGCGCCTAATTCAACATATACATTTAAAATTCATTATGAAGCTATTCCTGATGGTTTATCGGGTTCAAATACTACAACTTATGTAAGTCAATACTTTGGAAATGGTTTATTATATGCTTGTTTAGTGGAGGCTTTTGGGTATTTAAAAGGTCCTCTAGATATGTTGACACTATATGAAAATAAGTATAAAGAAGAAGTACAGAAGTTTGCTTCTGAACAATTAGGTAGACGTAAAAGGGATGACTACACTGATGGTACAGTTAGAATACCAATTCCTTCACCGTCACCTTAATAGGAGATTAAATTATGGCAATATCATCAGCAATATGTTCAAGTTTCAAACAAGAACTTTTACAAGGTAAACACGATTTTGATTCATCAGGTGGTGACACTTTTAAAATTGCATTATATGATAGTGATGCAAACTTAGGAGCAGCTACAACTGACTATTCTACATCTGAAGAAATTACAAACACAGCAGGATCTGCTTACTCAGCAGGCGGTGCTGCATTAACAAACTCAGGTGTTTCTTTATCTTCAACAACAGCTTTCACAGATTTTTCTGATGTATCTTACTCATCAGCTTCTTTCACAGCTAACGGCGCATTAATTTATAACACAACAACAG
>WLWH01000314.1_pt1 | contig 40486 bp, 55 predicted proteins | sample 6712741 | NCBI WGS metagenome assembly WLWH01 (sample SAMN12718694, study PRJNA515312) | sponge metagenome | isolation source: marine sponge | host: Mycale hentscheli | place: New Zealand: South Island, Marlborough, Capsize Point | collected 2003-05-01
GTTTTCGTACTAGGGTGCCAGAGATCGGATAGCCCCTACCCCGCCTCGGAAACTACCTATCAGGATCGGAAGCCCGACCCTTATTTCGGCTTTCCCTTATGTCAAGCTCGGATATACGCAGGCAGCTAGACCCATTCACAGGCCCGACGTACAATAGCGGCTCCGCCTGAGGTCTGTATGAAAGAATGCCACTGCACAGGGATAGTGAAGCGTCTTAACCGCCACTGGTCTGTCGTCTGTCTGATCCTGTCACTGTTGAGCCTGAGCACCGGCGTCGTGCTGGGTATGGGTCTGTCCATTTAATACCACGCCTCGCCCCGATCCTCGCTGCCTGTCTTCTTGTCATGACAGCGCTTGCACAACGACTGCCAGTTGTCCCGGTTCCAGAAGACCAGCCGGTCGCCCCGGTGCGGCCTGATGTGATCAACGACCCTCGCCTCAACGATCAGACCGCGCTCGGCACACCTGACACACAGCGGGTTATCCATCAGGTACAAGCGCCGCGCCTTGCTCCAGTGCCGGTCATAGCCGCGCTGGTGAGCGTTCGGTCGGTGCTTGTCTTTACGTCGTCGTGTGGTTTTCTTCAGGTGCGCGTGACGAACACAATAGTCGTCCGTTGTCGTCGCAGGGCAACCGAAGGCACGGCAGGGGGTGGGGATTAATCCGGGCATTAAATCCTGATTCTAACAAATGAGCAGGATAATAAGTTCTGTATTTCTTCCTGCCGTTTTCGGCATGACTCATTTAGTTCGCCAGTGGTTTCATAGTGATAATCATCATCAACTTCATAAGCCGTGTTGTTATCAGAACAGTAACCATCAAGCCTATAATTATTTACTGTATACTGACGTGCAATACGGATTCCCTGTAATTGCTCTATCGTTGAGAGAGCAATATCTTCTCTGGTTTTTGAAGAAACCCGAATACACAAGTCAAAATGAAGCTTGACGATTTCTAGTCCTTTTCTTGTCATGTCATAACAAGGGTACAGCTTACCTCTTGACACATATCTCGATTTAATAATATCACTCGATAGTTCAGGGATTTTCAGCAGGATTCGCCTGATTGAACCAACAACATCCTTATGTGGTCTCCCGTAGAGAGACGCAAGATATGTACTATCTGTATAAATCGCATTATTAATCCCTTCTTTACATGAAAATAGATTTAAACAATCAGGCAATTCTTTAACCTTACGCATTCTCAAGTCATTCATTCGATTTACCTTCTTAAAGACGCAACCTGTCACTGGCGACGATGGCAAGAAGGTAAAAAAAAGCCATCAGCCAGGACAGGCTGCTAAACAGGATAAAAACAGGGGCACAAAAAAAGCCCTTACGGGCTGCTGAAAAGAGGGGGGTTAAGAATCGGACACTAAAACCCTAACCTAGTTAAATAGGGTAGGCTTAATTGATGGTTTTTCAAGTACTTAAAAGAATAAGCGCGTTACTAAAAGCCCTCAATCCCCAGCTCCTGTGCCAGCTTAAAGTCTTCAATGCGCCGCCGGGCGTTCATCCGGGCTAAATCGTCGGCGCTGACGGCTGTTCTTTTGACCGCCGGCGCTGAACGCTCAACAGAAATCCTGACCGCTGTCTTTTTTTTGCGGGTGCCGGTTTTGGCTTCATAGGCGGCGCGTTTTTGCGCCCTGATCGTTTCCGCGTGTTTGCGGTAATACGCCCGGTTCGCCTTTTGCTTATCGGTTAGGTCGTTCATGGTTAAGACCTCCAGAGCCGCGTTAATCATTGTTTAAAGTAGTTCGAAAAGGCCCCGAACGGAGCCCCGACACCCGGTTACACCAGCCGCATTACCCGCTGCTCAGGCTGTGTCACGAACTCGAACTGCCCGCGCCGGTTCTTGCCGATAATCCCCTCGTCCATCAGTTGGTTGTAATACTGACGGACCAGGCGCTCGCGCAGGTTCATCTGGCGAATACAGGCCCGCTGTGACAGGACACCTTCACCGGCGTTCTTACGCTCCAGCATCATCCGTTTAAACGCCGGGTAACTGTCGTCCAGGGCGGTGACGTTCGCCGGGGTGACTGTCTGCGCTTGTGGCTCTGGCCTGTCGGCTTCGATCTGAAGTTCCGGCGTCGGCAGCGGCGCTTTGTCCTGCGGCGGGGTCTGTAACGGCAGCGCGTCGTATTCCAGAACGCCCGAACGAATAAAGTTGACGGTCAGGGCATCAAGCAGGCCCGCGAGCAGCAGGATAACGACCGATTTAACCCACGCCAGCGGCATCGCCAGCACCGTTGCTAACAAGGTCAGCGCGGCGGTCAGTTCCGGCACTTCAGAACGGCTCAGGGCTTGCAGTTGGGCCTGCTGTTCTGACAGATGTTGCTGAAGCGTCCGGTTTTCGTCCTGTAACGGGCGTGCCTCGCCCCGAATCCGGTCAAGGTCGATATAGCGTTCAATCGCCTGGTTGTTCTGTTCCATCGTCCGGCGGGTCTGGTCGATCTGGGCCAGCAGCGTTTCCCGTTGCTGCAGCGCGTCGTTCAACGTGTCATCGGCGACGGTAATGGCGCGGTTGAGTCCTCCGGCGGAACCGAGCACGGAAACGCCGATCAGTAAACCGGCGATTATTTGCCTATGGTCGTTTATCGTGATGATTTTTCCGAGTTCCAAAGCCAGCGCAATACCCATTAATAAGACCCAGCTTAAACGGGAATCCGCGACCGAGGTAAACAGTAAAACCGATAAAACAAGACTTAACGCACTGGTCAACATGAAACCGAAGTACCAAATAGAGTCGGATTTTATTCGTTTAATCGACATTTTAATCTCCCTAAATTCTCTATTAATTATACGGCTACAGCCTTACTTAGACTAAGGATTAGCCGTAAATTGAATTAATTCTCCGCCCTCGGTAAAAAAAACACCTTTTAATTACATTGAGTAACTTAAAAATTAATTACTTATAACTGTTTTAATTTTTAAAAAAATGAAATGAATCCGTTTTCGTTTTTCCGCCATGAGGGTATTTTCTGATTAATCGGTTCATTTAAAACCGGATAGAAAATACCCATTTAATACAGACTGAAAACAGACAGACACTCGTCGTTTAATAGCCGCCGACTTTTAACCAGCCCCGGATAAACGAAGTGCCTTTCCCGATCATCCAGTCAGGAACCAGAGCGGTGACCATTTTTCCGCCGATGCTTAATGTCATCAGAAACTCATTGCCGACAACGGCTTCAATCTTCGTCCGTACCTGGCGGATTAACGGCAGCAGCACGAAATCAAACGATAACTGGTTCATTGCAGGGCTCCTTCTGAGATCAACACGGCCAGTGAAAGATCATCCTGGCTTAATGGTTTAACAGGGATCGGGGTGTTGGCTTGATACCAGGCGAGAATGCCGGGACCCTGGTTGTTAATAAACACGCGCAGGGCATCCTGAATAACGGCATCATTCAAACCGTCACAGCGGAACAGGTTTAAAGCGACAGCTGACCAGTCATAGCCAGTGAATACACGGGTTTTCAGGAACTGGTAAATAAACGGGTGGCAGGCTTTATAAGCCTCCGGGTCGTCACAGTGCTGAATATCGTTATTGTGTTCAGGTTGAACAAGGGGTTCGTTATTATCGAAAGCTTCGTTTTCAATGCTGAGATCATATTCGCATTGCAATAAGGAAGGGGCGATAGCCGCTTCCTTATCAATCCCGGCCTCTGTGTCACTCTCTTCATTATCAATACAGTAATTATCACTATTAATTAATAATACATCATTATTATTAATTGAAACTAAAGTTCCATTTTTACCGTTAATTGAATTTATTAACGGTGTTTTTAGTACTTTAGTTTCATTATCTTTTATACACTTACTCTCTTCTACTTCTTTATAGTTATCTAACTGTCCAGTTAATAAATTATCTGACTCATTAGTTAGAGAACTATCGTACAGCTCAGTAGGGTTATTCTCTGTCTTAGCGTCTTTATTAATTGACTGATCAGCCAGACTATTCAATAACAGATTAAGAAGCACCTGATCGACCCAGAACCACAACCGTATGCCGGTATTACGTCGTTCGCGGCGTTCACGCAGAACACCCATATTGCGCAGTTTCTTGCGGGCTTTCTCCTGCTGGTAACGCGACAGCCAGGTCTCGGCCTGCCATTCATCGCGGGACTTGTAGAACCAGCCCTGACGCTGAATAACTAAATCGTTCTTTGACCAGTACAGGCATTGAGCCAGGAACCGGGCGACGTTAGCCGACCCGGTCAGGCGTACCTGTTCATTAGTAACAAATACGCCTTTACTCATGGGCGGGATTCCTGAAAGGTCAGTTTTTGAATATTCAAGCCGTGGCGCATGGCGAAGAGTTCGACCGACACTTCAAATTTCATCCTGCGCGGTGTTAAGCCGTCTTTCATAACGACCAGGGCGTTATCATCCCCGGCGCAAATCCAAAGTTGAAACGCGCCGTTAACGCGGCAGGCCAGCAGTCGGTAATCACGACCGCTGTCTTTCAGTTCACCGTGAACATAATGAATAATGCGGTTGGCTTTGATGTTCATGCGGCCAGTCTCCAGCCACACACCAGCGCGCCGATTTGTTCGGCAATCGCGCGGGCTTCGGAGTAATTAAAGGCGGTGATGGTGGTATAACGGAGAACAGAGTTGTCGGCAGCTTTTGTTTCGGTGCTGGACAGGATCGCAAGGCGGAAAGATTTTTTCATTTTGGTTCCTAACTTCAGAGAATCGCCCCGTGGGGCAATTACCAGCTCACTCTAGCCGTTAGGATGGCTCCCTGGTTTTTCGTGCTTTAGCACTTATTCACCAGTGTCACAGGTAATTAGATGTAATTTATTACAGTATTGATTGAGAGGCAATACTGTAAAACACTAAACAACTTCCTAACTTTTGAGATATAAGCCATGTTGCTGTCGGCTTACGTGATGTATATTACTATTGCTTTGGCTGCCCTGTAAAGGTCTAATATATATTTTTAAATATTACCTTTATAGGTATGGAAAAATGCGAAGCAAAGTCTACAGCTATATACGATTCAGCACACCTGAGCAGGCGAAAGGTCATAGCCTTGAACGTCAGTTGTCTTATGCAAAAAAATACGCACAAGAAAAAGGGCTGACACTGGATGAAACTCTAACCCTTAAAGACGAAGGGCTTTCAGCCTATCACCAAAAACACATAAAAAAGGGGGCTTTAGGTGTTTTTTGTAAAGCTATTGAAGATGGGTATGTTGCTGCTGGCTCTGTGCTCATCATAGAAAATTTGGATAGGCTCAATAGAGGGAAGGTTCGTTTTGCAATGCCATTTCTTCTAAATATTGTTAACAGTGGAATTATCGTCATAACCGCGTCAGACGGACGTGAGTATTCTGAATCATCTCTTGATGAAAACAACTATCAGTTGTATGAAAGCCTTTCAATTATGAGTAGGGCTTATGATGAGTCAGAAACAAAAAGCAAGAGGGTGAAGGCGGCTATTGTGTATCAAATAGAGCAATGGATTAAAAATGGCTCAGGCAAAATTATCCGAAATGGTGCCGATCCATACTGGTGCAAACCAAGAGAAGACAAAAGTGGGTTTGATCTTGTCCCGGAACGGGTTGAAATCATCAAGCACATAATTGACCTTTATCAAGAAGGGTGGGGGTACAACAAAATCGTTACATACCTGAATGAAAACTTTAAGCCATTCAAAGGTGAGAAATGGTATGTAATGTACATCACAACATTTATAAAAAATAGAACACTTATCGGAGAAAGAAAATTTACCGTAAACAACGAAACTTATGTCATAAAAAACTACTACCAGCCAATCATGACAGAAAGTGAGTTTTATAAACTTCAAAAAATTATAGCCAGTCGAGCGTCTACTAAGTCACAGAGAAAATACCCGAGCATAATAACAGGAATGAAAATTGGGTATTGCGGAATGTGTGGAGACGTTCTTTGTGCTCAAAATTACGCCTTCAAAGAAAAAAACGGGAAACTATCAGACGGTTTTAGAAGAATCAGATGCGGCTCAAGCGCCAAAGGCTCGTCATGTAAAAATACAAAATCAATATCAATAGCCCCCATAGAACGCACCATCCTTGAATACTGCGCCGACCAAATGGAGCTATCCAGTGTACTAGGCGACAACGACAAAACCTCAGAGCTCAAGGCCAGAATAGCCAGCCTTCATCAACAGATTGAAAAAACAGAACTCGCAATCAAAACAGGCGAGCAGTCTATCGTTGATCTGTTAAGCCAGGGAGAGGGCGTTTCAGTCGTCACCAATATTGTTGAAAAGTTCAAGGTCGAACATGAACAGCTACAGCAGCAAATCTCTAAACTGGAGGACGAGCTGCGCTATGAGGGCAGCAGCAAGGCTATTGACCTTGTTAAAGAATGGCAGGAGATTAAGACCGATGTTTACAATCTGGATGAAAATGCCAGGTTGATGATTCGCCAGCTTGTTAACCGCACCTTCAAACGTATGGATATTTTCCTGCACGGCATGGCACTGTCTGACAACCCGGTTCATAAACTGATTAAGCAGTCACTGGCTACAGCAGACAACACGATTGATATAATTATGACGTTCCATAACGGCAAGACCCGCCTGGTATCCATTGATAAAGCCAGCGGGTCGTGGGTAAAAGGCTCTGATATTGTATTCAATGAGGCATTAGAGAGTAAATCCCTGGCGGATGCTCAGACAGCTGCCCGGACAGAACCTGCTTAAAGGATTCGCAGCAATCCGACACTACTTGTTTTAACAGGGCTGCCTGCATTTCTGCGGGCAGTTTAGTCTCGACCAGGTTGCCGTCTTGCCAGATATGGAACTGCCCGTTTGTGTAATCAGGCTTGATAACAACATCATTCATAATAAACCCTCACAGGCCGACCACCACAGTCGGCCTTTTCTGATTACTTCTGCAAAGCCGACATCTGCCGCTTATACGCCTTCACCGCTTCGCCTTTCAGGTCCGGGTGAATCATTCCCTCCAGGTCCTTTCCGCACGCTTCCAGCTCGCTGACCGTCTTACAGCTGACAATGGAATCAACCGCCATTTGTAATGTATTGCGGTCATCACTGGTGACTTCAGCGAGCGGTACCTGATTCTGTTCCCGTAATTTCCTGCGCAACCGCCCGGCGGTGTCTTCCTTCACTTCCTGTGTCGTTTCCTGTGTGTGTTCTGTGGGGGTGTTCTCTGTACCGGCCAGTTTCTCGCCGTCCACAGGGTCAGTGACTCCCCCTGCGGGCGGTTCATTACTCGCCGTCCGGACGGTGACAGACTCGCCGCCCGACTTCAGCCGGGCCTTGAGGCCGCCCTCGGGGGTAATGTCTTTCTCGGGCCGGTCCCGATGCTGTATTTCTTCCGGGGTATAGATACCCAGCACCACGTCCGGGCAGTGCAGCCGCGCCCATTTTTTCAGGGCCGTGTAAGACAGCTGTTGCTTCGGATCGGTCGCCCACTGGGTCGATAACCTCGGGTGCGCCTGTGACAGCATCATCCTCAGTACTCTGGGTTCATCCTCGCCGGTCATGGTCGCGCTGATTTCACACCAGAGCCCGGCTTCGTCTGCCGGCGACCAGTTAGGGACGGTGTACGGGCCGTTGTTGCCCTGTACGACCTTAAATTTATTAAGGACCTGCTCCCAGCCGTCTGAATAGGCAAACTGCGGGCGTCCGGTAATCGGTGCATGGCGGGTAATCACCGCGTTGACCAGTTGCGCCTCGTAGCCGATCTTGCCCTTGATGACATGGGACTTCTGCGCGACCGCAAACGGGTTCATCTGCCAGGCGGCGGCCTGTAATGAAATTGCGAGGCAATCGCCGGGATTATCCTGTAACTCTTTCGGAATCGTGCAGCGCCCGGTGGCCATTAACTCCGCAAAGCGGGTAATACGGTCGAGCGTATCGAGATCACCGAGAACATTCTGCTGGCTGTGACGGCTTACGAGGGTTTCCATTGATCTTCTCCAGTTCCTGTTTAATCTGCACCAGCCGGTGCTCCAGGTAGTCGAGACTGCGGGCCATAGAGACCAGACAGAACAGTGTCAGGGTGTCGCGCTCAATATCGTTCCCTTCTTCCTGCCCTCGGGCAATCAGTATCCCGAGGTAATGGTCCATCAGGTCTTCCGCGCACCAGTAATCCTCTTTGTTCATGCGACGGCCTCCAGTTGTCTCAGATGCCAGGCAGGCAGGGACAGGGTACTGACCGGCTCGGCATAGCCTGGCCACTGATCAAAGGTCTTGCACTCTTCCAGGTCTTTCATGGCTTTCTCGTAACGCCGGGTCGCCAGCTGAATGCTCCGGTTGTCCAGTTCGTACACCTGACACAGGTAAGGCGGTTCGCTTTCAACGGCGATAAAGGCGAACAGGTTACACAACAGCCCCGCGCTATTGAGCGTGGTCGTGTAATGCACCGCCTGAAGGTCGTAACCAAACTTCGCGCAGTCTTTCGCGAACGCCTCCGGGGAGGAACAGCCGCAGGTTTTCAGGTCGGCGCAGATACCGTCAGGGCGGAACCAGTCGGCCCGGCACTTGATCCGCTGCCCGGTCGCTTCATGGGTGCCCCAGACGGACAGTTCGGGCTCGCCGGCTTTCAGCAGTTCGGCGGCGTCGTCATTGGCCAGGACGCCGTCACGCATCCGCAGGGCTTTATCCCGGAGTGCGGTTTTGATGATCCGTTTTTTACTGTTGCGCTGACGGCTGAGTAAATGTTCCCAGACCGGGGCGTCGGGATCGTGCGCGATAATCCGCTGAATCAGTTCCTGCTTAATGCCGGTAGTCGCCAGCTCGTTCTGCTCGCAATACCGTTTCAGCGCCGGGACGGTCTTCAGGGCGTCGGGATACGCTTCGGGATTCAGTTCGGGTTCATAGCGGCTGTCGAACCGGTCGCCTTCCAGTACCAGGCAGTGGACCAGGGTGCCGAGCAGCATGGCGTCGGTTTCCCTGCGTTCCGCCTGTTCCAGACCATAGCGCCACTGGTAATGGCGCGGGGATTGTTTAACAAAGGTTTTCACCGCGCTGGAGGATAAACCGGGGGCCGCGTGGTATTTCCCGTCCGGGTGGTTATGAATCAGGGTGCCGGGTTGATAATCGTCAGGATTGAGTGAATAGGACACAACATACGTACTCAGAATTGATTACGTATTTAAAAATAGATTTGAAAAGGTGTATTTCAAAATAAAAATATTACATATATTTAAACCGTATAAGAATCAATTTATTAATATTTAAAACTGTACACAAACAGATACATACCGGAGATTTAACTATTTAATTCAATCCTTAGTCTCCCAAGGGATTGCGCGTATAATAAAAGGAGATTTAATTCTAGATTTAATCAAATTATCGCTTCAGGTCCCTAATAACGTGTACGGCTATGCCAATTAGAACATAATCATCTTCGATAAAAACCGGAGGATATTGGGGGTTCATCGACTCGATATAATGCCCTTCACAGGTCTTTGCGAGGCGCCCGAATAACCAGCTTTTCAGGTCCAGCGATTTTTTCAGGGCGAGGACGAAAAGGCTTCGGTCCAGAAGGAGGTCCCGCCATTCAACATCGCCGCTCATGACCCGCTCGAAAATAATAATATCGCCCGGACTGAACGCCGGCATCATATCGGTCTGGTTGAAGGCCATGGCAAAGCCGCTGGGGGAAACACTCGCGTTGCCGACATCGACCCACTCGGTCCTTTCCATATCGACAACCTCATTGGACAGCCAGCGCAGCAGCTGGTCCGGCTTCCTCATGACCTGCAGCTTGTTTTCAACCGCCTGGGTTTCGCCGTACAGCAGGAACTGGGCCGTGGTATCCAGCGCCAGGGCGATTTTCTCAATCGTACTTTGTCGCGGCATGTGCATACCGCGCATGGACTGGTTCAGGCTTCCCGCCGAAATACCGGACTTGTACGCCAGATCCTGACTGGTAGACAGCCCGCTCTCTTTCATCAGGTTTTTTACCCTGGACACCCACTCGTTATTGATGCGGGGCTTATCGTATGTCTTGACCATAACAACACCATTTAGAATTTTAAATTTAGAATTTTAAATGAATGAGCCGTAAAGATAGCCCATAAAAAAAACTTGCGATTATAAATTTAAAATCTATTCTGATGGTTTTATGAACGGATGAGGGGGAGCTCTCAATGACGCTCACCGAGTACCGTAAACAGCGCCATCTTTCCATCGAGAAGATGGCAAAAGAAATCGGCATCAATCCCGCAACGCTTCACCGGATCGAACACAACAGCGGCTATCACACCATTCGCCTGATTCTGAGCTGGTGTCAATCGACCGGCTTCAACCCGACCGACGTGTTCCCGCCGAACGCCTCGGCCTGACGGTGCCCCTGAAAACGCCCCCCTTCGGTAGCCGCCTGGTCATTCCCCAGTTACCGTTTCTATTTCTGTACGTCGGCGCACCTCAATGCTGGGAACAGGCACAGCAACATCAGCAATCCGGCTGCCATAATTTTCTCTGCCTGCCTGTGGCGGGCGAAGTCACCCGCTACCATTGGCCGATTGAGCACTGCGAAGTGTCGGTAATCGTTAACGGTCCGATCAGCCCCGATGATGAATGCACCCTGCTGTCCTGGCTGACACAATTTAACCCCGCAGGCATTGCGATTCGGCACTGGCCGTCCACCGATGTCATTTCCCGGAGGCGCAAACCATGAGCGACGACAGTCACTGGGAAACCACCGTACACAGTCAGGGTGTCAGTATTGACGCGCCGGAACTGAACAACCTGATTGATCTGGAAGCCGAGCGGCTGAATTACCTTCGCGACGAACAACATCAGGACCTGACCCGATCACCGCCACAGGCTGACCCAGTGATGTTTCCGGGGCTTTTGCGGGAGGTGATTGATGCCTGCTGCACGAACAATGAAGCCGTCCCGGTGGCGGTCGCGATCAATACACTGGTCCGGCTGTCGTCACTGATCGGCCCGACGGTGTATCTTCAGATTGGTGATGAGCGGCGCTTACTGAATGAATTTGTCTTAATGATCGGCCCGACAGGCCTTGGGAAAGGCGCGAGCAATCACGGCCCGAAGCGGATATTTAAGCAGGTGGAACAATTCCTTGAACTCAATTTCCAGCTTCAGCTTCAGGCCGGGAAAGGTAACGGTGTCGGCTGTTACCCGCTCCTGAAAGTTCACACCGGCGGTCTGAGCAGTGGCGAAGGGCTCGCCGCCGCCCTTGATGACGGCAACGCGGACGACACGCGCAGCCGGCAAATCACGGATAAAAGGATGCTCGCCTTTGAGCCCGAGTTCGCCAATGTTATGAACATGTGCCAGCGCAGCGGCAACATCCTGTCCATGGTCCTGCGCAACGCCTTTGACGGCTCCGACATCAAGCCGTTGACAAAGCGGGACAAGGTCCAGGTTACAAACCCTTACCTGTGCCTGATCGCCAACATCACCGCCGGGGAACTGGCCAGCCATGAGCAGTCCGCCACCATGAGTAACAACGGGATGCTTAACCGGTTTCTGATTCTCTGGCAGCAGCCGGTGTGCGAGGTCCCGTTCCCGGACCCCATGGACAATGATAAAACGGATCAGCTCGCGCAGAAGCTCTCGGAATGTATCCTGATCGCCCGAAATAAAAACCACGATACCCATTACAAAAAAATGCCCGCCGCCGCCCGAGCCATAAAACTGGATAAGGGCGCGATACAGTACTGGACAACCCATTACGGGCGATTACTCAACCGCCCGGACTGCGATCAGGTCATGCTACTGACTCGCCGTCACCGATTACACGCGATGCTGATCGCGTCCCTGCTGGCAATTCTTGACCACCGTCTTGAGATCGGCGTCCGGGATTTGACGTCGGCACTGGCCTGGTGCGAATACAGCCGCCGCTCGGTAATTTACGCGTTTAATTCACTGCAAGAGCAGAACGTAGCTATCCGCCGTCATAATTTATCATCCCAGTTATTGAACGCGATCAGGGACGCGACCCAAAACAACAAACCCTGCACCGCCAGCGACCTGTATAAATGGTTCCATGGCAAATTAAAGCGTGAAGACCTGTCCGGGGCACTTGAATATCTGCTAAACCATATCCCTCCACTGATCACCCAGCGGACTAAACAGTCAGGGCCGGGGCGACCCAGCCTGATTTACCGTCTGGCGAATCATGGAACAACCGGTTCAGCACAATAGCAGAGGTATTCAATGGCAGAAAACGATCCGTTTACATCAGGCAGTTTATACAACCGGCTCAAGGCATTGAGCATCAATAGCGGGTTTAATGCCAAATCTCTGAAAGCGACAAGCACTAGCAGCTTCAAAAAGGACGCCGAGCTTATCAGGGAGCAGCAAATAAACCACAGCCAGCATACACAGTCCGCTATTCACGAGATTCTGGAGGATTTCAACGGCTTGATTACGGAAGAGTTCGAGCAGTTATCGGATGAAAAGACTGGGGGCGCCGGGCGCTAGTTAAGCCAGCAAAGCGACCCCCTGACCTTTTATCCGAAGACTCTTACATGAGTCAGGACACCCGGCATAGAAGCCGCTAGCCCTGATACGAGAAATGTTCCCGCCCTTGCTCTGGTAACTAGCCAGTTCGGTGGACGAGCGGGAACCAGTCTACCAGACAACCACAAAGACACGCAATGTGTCCCGAACTGTCCGGCAAACCTACAGCAGTGTACCGAACCTGAAGACCGGATTCATCCGGTCGGGAGGCCCGTTTGAAAACAACCGTGAAATACAGTGATGCCGCGTTTATCCACCACCCGCCGAAGCCATACCGGCACGGGCTCGCCCTGTTGCCCCACTGGCAACAACGGCAGCAGCTGGAAAACGACACTATGAGCTGGCTCGCCAGTGGTCACTGCATCGAGCAATTGCCGCCGGGGGCCGTCCCGGACATTCGCTTTGACGGGTTTACTCATTTAATGATTGAAGCCGGTTTCCCCCATGAGCTCTGATACAGGCAAGAAGGCCTGCCGCAAAGGTAAAAGCGGCGAGCGCGAGTTTATCCGCACCGTCTACAGACTGACCGACGGCAAGATCGAACTGCACCGCAACCTGAAACAGAGTCGCGACGGCGGCGATGACCTGCGGGGGCTGAAGCCGTTCAGTTTTGAAATCAAGCGCTGGGCCCGCACCTCCGACGCGCTTATCCGGGACTGGTGGACACAGGCCCAGCGTAACGCCCGAGCCCGCAATAAGACGCCGGTGCTTGCCTATCGGGTCGATAAGCAGAGCTGGAAGGTCGCCATGCACCCGAACCATTATTTTAAGGAAGACGATGTGCGCGGCTGCATGATTATGGACGTGGAACTGTTTTGTCAGTTCCTGCTTGACCCGACGTGGATTAAAGACCATGCGCCGGCGGCCTGATCTCACCGACACCCTGCTGGAGCACTGGGCCAGCTGGCGCATTACCCTGGAGCTTTATGAAGGCACCGGCCCCAGCGCCATTGTCCGGTTCCGCGAGCCAGCGGGTACATCGGTTTCCGGTTCCCGCCCCCTGTTTCAGGGTATGCCCAGCCGTCGGTTATCAGCCCTGAACACTGATTTATGTATTCATCTGGGCCCCGTCAAAACCTATCTGCTGATCGCGCTTTACGGGTTGCCCGGTGAAGATCACTTCAAGGCGCGGCGCTTCGGCATCAGCCTGTCGGCCTTCAGTGCGATCCGCCGACAGGGCCGGGTCATTGCCCGGCAGCACCTTTCACCCGCCAGGCTTACCATCGGAGAGCACCATGATCCCTTACGAACAGAGGCTGCTGGATAACCCGGCGAAATACGTCCGGCAACATATCCTGACCGATGTCAGGGATTCGGACACCGCCGAGAAGCTACTGATTTATGAGAGCACGCACCGGCGCAGGAAAACGGTGCAAAAGGCGTTGATAGAGAAACTGAAAGACGTGGTACATATTGAGCAGAAGAATGTACCAACGATGACGGGATTATTAAGCAGGCGGTGGGTATGACCGAAGATGAACTGACCGAAGCCCTGACCGACTATGCGATTGAGGACATGGTCGCCGCGCTGTCCTTAGTTACTGTCGTCTTTGTCAGCCTGTTCGAGGCTTATTGCGAACTTCAGGGCATCAACAGCGAGAAAGCGATCCGGATCAGCAGTAACAACGGCGGGCGCCCTATCACGATTCACCCCGAACCGGGCACCCTGCATTAGGAAGTGTTTGTTATATGGCGATTACTCAGGAGTAGCAATGAAAGAAAGAGACAGGAAAGCCTACAAACAGGCATTCCCGATGCACAACATTTCGATCAATGAAAAGTGCAAAACAGTCAGACTCTATGTAGAGCATTCCCAACGGTATTTCCCATTTAGAGACTATGGTGGGAAATTTGGGGCGATACTTGCAGCGCAGGCAGCACGGGATATGATGCCAGCGGAGGTAATACACTCGCAGGCATGTTCTGATCGCCAGAGAACCAGAAGCAGTACAGGGCATAAAGGCATTACTGTTTACAAGAATAGCAACGGCGAACCGGTTGGTTATGCCGCTCAATGGCGGGAGGGTAAATTAGACAAGCGGAAAACAAAAACGAAAAAATTCCACTTTGAAAAATACAAGGACGCTTTAACGTCAGCGGCTAAGTACAGAAAAGAAAGGGAAGAAGAGAATGGGTTAGCTGAAGCCATATATGTTGACGATAGGCATGGAGTACCAATTTGGAAAGAAGAAATTTAAATCCGACTCTGAAATATCTGGTGCAGTGCGAAAAATTAGCGCCGTCACTGACACCGATTCAGATAGGGATCATGTTGTTGTTGATGGTTGAAAATGAACCAATGGATTACACGGGAATAGCATGTGAACTTAGGATTTCGAAAAACATGGTTTCAAAGAATGTGAAATTCATGTTGGCGAAAAATGGACAGGATGTAATTCAGCGCATCGACTGTAAAATATCGTTGACAGAAAAAGGAAAGTCATACTGTCGAGCAATGGTGACAAACACGACTCACGCTATTAACACAGAGTTTGTTAAGTCAACATAACCCTTGAGTTCAAAGGCGGTGCGTCAGCAGCGTCCTTTGGAACGAATTGTTATGTGGCGATAGGTACGAATTAATAGGAGCAAAAGACATGAATAGAGAGTATTACCAAAGAATTAAAATTGATCGGAAATCAAACAGCCGTGTTGTGACTGTGACTAACACGGATACTGGTGGTGAGTTGTTTCGTGTACCTCACTCATTAGATGATGACGATATACAGTCTATCGCTACCAGTATGGCAACAGCTTTCAGCCGAGGGGCTGATTATGGAATGGATGCTAAGGCGAGAGAAATTAGGGAAGCACTTAGTTTAGACACATAACCCTCAGCTTCAGCCGCCGACCGAAGGGAGGTCGGGTGGCGAAGCCACGAACTGAAAGCGTTTGTTATATGGCTATTGGCACAGGGTTGAATTATTGAGGAATTTTTTATGAATGATGTTGATAGATTAATAGGTAGAGTTTGCTGTGATTCGTGTGAAGGCTCCGGTGTTGAGCGTGATTATTTTGATGAAGATCATTATATCGAATCCAATTGTAGTGAGTGTGGCGGATTAGGTCATGTTGAAGATTACAAGAAATCAAAACCTCCTGTTTGGTGTGGACCATGCGATGGAACAGGACGCGAAAGTAAGCGCGAGGGTTTTGGTCCTCTTTGCGAACATTGTGGCGGCTCTGGTGTTTGATCAAGCCGTATAACCCTTATTGTTCTTACCGTTACATATAATCTCATTAACAATCGTACCCATTAACCCGGAAACCATAACAATGAACGAAACACGCTATTGCGAACAATGCGACAGAACCACCGAACACACCGTCGAGATGGAACGCGACGCGAACAATCCGCCAGAATCGTTTACCGAAGCCGAGGCCGAAGGATACGCCAGTCAGGCAGACTGTACGTTTTTCGCGAACGGGGATTCGGAGTATCGGATAACCTGTGCGGAATGCGGGAACAGCTACAAGGAAGTTTGATTCGCTGGACCTTATGATATTACGTATTGCAGATGTTAGCGTGATTTGTAGAATTCTTCCTAAAATTCATACGGAAGCTTAACCCACTCATCATGTCTATAGTTTTAATCAACTCGATAACAGAAGAAGAAAAAGTAATATCTACCGGATTTTCTTTTACTACTCTTTTCTTTGGCATTTTTAGGCGCTTTCGCAGGTTGGCTGATGAAAAAACAGCGGTTGATCAGGAATAGTCTTCTGATGACGATGCATTTGCTCAAATCCGAACCTATGGACGTAGATGATACGTTTATCAGCTATCCCTGTTTAACCGTTGTTCACGTTTTTCCTAAGTTTTCAGTTTAAATCTGGATCAGCACCTGAAAATCCATCAGCCAACCTGCGAAAGAGCCCATTTTTGTTCCTTTGTTCAGGGGTTACTGGCCTTATTTCTTCGGCCTGCTTGCCCTTTGCTTTTTTGGCGGACTGGGCATTATTATTGCCTGGTTTGTTTGCCCTTTTCTGATCAATAATCATTACAGGGATTATCTTATCAAGAACGGCTGGATGACCCAGACAAAGTACCTTGAAAATAAAGCCAGGGAAGAATCGGACAACCAGTTAAAACAGGCAATGCTTGCAAGTCTTGCCAATAAACAAGGTTAAGCTTTTCAGTCTAAATGCCTGCTTAAGCCAATACTGCTGTGCAGGCATTAGTCTTTATTAGCTAACCGCTTACGCCATTGCTCACGCTTTTTGTGAAGCTCGGTATCAGCAAGGTATTTATCCTCAAGGGCTTTCAATACCTCTTTATCAGATTCATCCAGTAGCTGGCTGACATCATCATGGCTAACATCGTTGGCCGTCATGCTGACATCAAAAGCCGGGGTATACGGCGTAAACCAACCCCCGTAAGAATTGTAATTTCTGACAACCCTGAATTGTATCCTGAACCGGCAAATTGAATTATTGTCGTATCGGTAATCGACCAGGCTGAAATTCAGCCGGAACGTATTGAAAACTTTAAACACCTTGAAACCCCGGTCAATCACGTTAACCGTACCGTGTATTCTTACATTTCCAATTGTTATGCCTACACTGTTGTCGCCGAGGTTAAAGCTATTAACGTTTAACGTAAATCGGCTTTGACTGGCGTTAATCGCGTTTACCGTGAACTCCATCAGAGTAGGCCCTGCAAGATACGCCGATTCAGAATTATTAGAGTCGCCATAGTCCCAGTCGTAACTGTACATATTACTATCGGTCGATAGCTGGATAGCAGGGCTGATCAGGAAGAATTTATAACGGTAAAAATTCTCGGCAACGACATCGTTTAAACCGTTGTCATAAGCGGCTGACACAATGTCAAATGTTAAGGTCGATTGCTGTGAATGGGAGCTGTTGTTGGGTCGGTCCACTCTGGGGTAACTGACATTTGCGCTGTCTTCGACTGTAAAAGGCGACAGCAGTGTCAGATATCGTGTGGTGCCTGGTCCCTTGTCGGCTTCCGTCGGCACCAGTAGCTCCTGCTGACCTATAAAATAAGACCCGTCAATAACAGAGCCTGATATTTCGGTGCCGTTCATTATCCCGGATTCAATAACGGCGCCTGTTATTTCACCTCCTTCTATCTCGCCGGCTTCAATCTTGCCCCCTGTAAAAATCCCGTTCCTAGCAAACAGGGTGCCTTCATCGTTTACCCTGAAATCCGCCTGTTCCGCATGATCCGCATCGGCCCCAGACCAAAACCGGATACCGTTGAGGGGTTCCCCTGCTTTATCACTCCCGTTCATCCCTGCTGTTTTATTCCCCGATCCGGCAGTAAGGGTGGTCTCCGAAGAAATTTCCCGTCCGGTAATGGCATCGGCTTCTATCTTTTCAGCGATCACCGAATTGGCTTTCAGCATGGGCGTGCTGATCGAGTCCGGCCCGATCTCGGTTTCAGTGATGGGACCGACCTCGGCTTCAATAATGCCTGAAAAGTTCAGGTCAGCACTTCCCCAGAGATCGACCCAGGCAAGTCGCATAAACCAGACACTGCCGGTCTCAACCGGGAAGCTCAGCAGAGAGGCGTGTTCTGCCGCCAGTAAATTATCCGGCTCAGGCTCGAACGTATTGTCCTGACTGCCATAGACCCTCAGTTCCAGAATGTCAGGGTCATAGTTATGGTCGCAGCGAATACGGATACTATTGAACAGCCCAACCGCCGAGACATTCACCGGCGCGTCCGGCGGCGGGTTCGTCGCTGTCACCGAGCCCCATTCGCCAGCAACATTCTCCGCATTCACCGCCCGGACCTGAACCGTAATGGCCCGACCGGCTACGTCTTTTTGGGCATCCTGCCAGTGGTACTCATAGGTTGTTATGTCCCGCTCCAGGTAAAAGCCCCGGCGGTACTGGTCCTTACTCCAGACTTCCAGCAGGTAACGGGCGGCGGACGGCTCGTGCTCCCAGTGTACCTTCATCGCCTCACCGACAAAGGGTTCCGACAGTTCAATCTCGACCGGCCCCGGCGTATCGAAATCACCGCCGGCATTGACAGGAATGGTCGCCCACTCTCCGCGCACCGCTGCGACAGCCGCGACGCGGCAGGTAATGTCGCCCGGCTCGCTGGTGAACTCATGGCTGTTAATCAGTGACAAGCCCGCGCCCGCCGGTTGCCAGAGGTCGCTTTCAGGGGGCTGGTATTCGATCCGGTAATGGTCGGCCCCTGACGCAAAAGCCCAACTCAAATAAATGGTCGGGCTTTCATGGGTGCCACCCTGGGTGGCTCTGAGGTCGTCTATATCCAGACCCGGCGGTGGTGGTTTGAAGTCCGGCGGCGGTGCGGGTATCTCGCCTTCATCGGCGGTGTGAACAAACTCGGATTCTATACAGCCCGCCAGCGCCACGCGGTCGTCGGCTTCGGGGGAAAGTGAGGTGATTTTGACCGGGAAGGCATACTCGCTGCCCTGACCGATCATAAAGTGGCTGGGTTCGCGGATCGGGTCGGTTTCAATCTCGGGGAGGGTATCCAGCAGGCGGACGCGGTGGGAATCAACAGGCTCTATGGGTATCGGTGGTGAAGGGCCGCCATAACGGTCCCGGATCAGGATATACCAGCTCTCGCCCTCCAGCGCGACATCCCGCGACAGCGTCAGCACCGCGCCATTGACCGCCGCGACGGTGCCGCCGAACTGGCGACCGGCTCCGAGCAGGTCATGGTTGACCCAGACCAGATCGCCGAAGGTCGGTATATGCCCTTCCATTTCCGTTGTCCAGCTGACCAGCTGCCGCCGTTCGCGGTTACTGGCCGCCAGGTACATACCTTCGCGCCAGGCTTGTTCGTAGTTCGTGCAGCCGAACAGGACAATCTCTTTCGGGTTGTCGGCGGGATCGTCGGGCAGCTGTGCCGTAATCGTGGTTTCGGCGTAATCCCGCGCCTCATCCCAGTACGTCACCTTGACCGAGTCGGCGGTGTGTTCGTCGTGCATGACGTAATCAATACTGAAGTCCCTCATATTACTCATGCCGAACACCTGCACCGGCGTTTCCTGATGCTGGTCCCGGATCAGCCGGTATAAGTTGCCCTGACGAATAGGCCCGCTTCGGCAGACCTGACCGATACGCCCGAGGGCGTCCCAGAGGTTGTTCTCGGTATCAAAGCGCCCGTCGAAGGTGTCGCCCCTTGAATCAAAAAGGCCTGCTAAATAATGCAGGCCGTACAGGTCAATCTCGGAGTCGGGGAAATCGCCGCCATAGCGGGCCCGTATAGCATCGGCAAACGCCCAGGCGGGGCTTCGGGTTTTCACCGGTTCAACGGTCCAGCCGTTGTCAGGGTTCCAGACCGGAATCAGGCGTTCATTAATCCCATTCACCAGGCGGCTGGCGGCATCACTGAGGTTCGCGGTGGCCCTGATCCGCAGGGCGAGCAGGGTCACATCGCCGTATTCGTTGTTATCAACCAGGTAGCCTTTCATCGCCCCGAGGGAACAGTTCTTTATATACTGGCTGCCGGGTTTAGCTGTCGTGCGTTCAATGCTCATCTGGTAACGACCCGGTGGCACGTCTTTTGCCAGGGTCAGGCGAATCGCGGTTCGGGTTTTTCGGGAAATCTCTTCATCAAAGATCACCTCACGGCCCCCGATAATATTACCTTCATCGTCTATCGGGTCAGCCCAGACATTCAAATGCACAGAGGTAGACTTTTCTTCGCCGTCGTCCTTAATACGGATCAGCCCGGCGGGGAATACAACATCGCAGGCAACCCGGCTGATTTCAGTATCCACGTTATTAATGACATAGGGCCCGAAGGTGATGGGTTCCGATAAATCCTGCCCGCCTGCTTCGGGCGCTTGAACAACAGCTGTATGAAAGAGCGTTACTTTTTCGTGGGGCTTCACCAATTCGACAGTCGCGTCGTCAAAGTTGGCTATCGGGGTGTTATCCAGCCGGATATTGCTGATGTCATTCAACCCCTGGCCAATGCAAAACAGCTGATAGAGGTACTGCTCGTTCGACTCGTATTCGGAGTAAGGGCGGGCGGCAAAGTCGGGATAAATCCGCATTTTGCCATAGTTGACGGGTATCGGTTGACCGAGTCGTGCCTGGTTGCCTTGTGCGCCTGCTGTGTAAGTGGAGCTGCCGGTTGACGGGCTGTTATTGCTGGGTTGTCCGGGGGGTGGGAAAACAGCGTTGATTAAGGCGCTGCCTGCAACGACAATAACACCCGCTGACATACCGGCTGCAAAACCGCCAGCCGTCATCGCACCACCAAACCCTCCTGCCGCAAGCCCTCCTGTGTATACCGTTAATGCAATTATAAGTATGGCGGCAATTGGATTAGTACCGCTATCCCCTCCAGCCGGAAGGGTAACAAAATAAACGGGTTCCTCTATTAACTGATCATACTCACTGCGCAATAGTTCACGATTTTTATACACACAGACCGTGGGCATTCTGTTAAGCCGTGAGACGCCACCATGACCATCCAGCCACTGCCGTATGGTCAACGATTTATCAAGGGAATAATGGGTAATATCAGTCAGGTCAAACGGATTATTTAACCATTGAACATTGGGCTTATTCATAATTAATACAAAAGCCCGAATGTCGGGCTATTTAGGGCAGGACAGTTTAATAAAATAAACGCCTTTTTTAGTACCTATAGCTGAAGAACCTCGATCAACAAGCTGTTCTTCGACAATGACAGGGCTCTGGCATGAGTTACCAAGCATTTGATGAATTACACGCATTCTGTCTTCTGATTTGCCAGTATTCCAACCAAAGTCAACATCACGATTAATTCTTACGTCATAATCATATTCAGCGGACTCAGCAGGAGTAAAAGAATAAAGACCGCGATTAATATTGTGTTCGATAATTCCAGAACGAGTACAGCCAGATATTGCCAACACAGCCATAATCAAAAAAACTTTTCTCATAAATCTGCTCGTAAAAAACAATCAAGCTGGAGTTTTACCACATATTAAATACTTAAAATATTGGGGATTACACCACCCGTTCATTTCCAGCGTAATCCTGTCTTCACACACGACCCCTGAATTTCTATGACTGTGCAGGAAGCGCCCGCCCTGACTATCCAGCCACAGCCCGCAATGGGTGGCGCGGTGATGTCCGGGGGTGAAAAACACCAGGCACAGGTGTTCGGGTTTCTCTATTCGCTGCCAGTCTTTCAGATATTCGGACGTTTCAAAGGTATTCAGCACCGCCCGCAGGTTGTTGGCATCCACGACTATCACCGGCAGTTCAATACCGAGTTGTTCCCGGTACACATCCCGCACCAGCGCCCAGCAGTCCTGCTCGCCGTTGACCCATTGCCTGCCTATATAGAGTGTCGGGTTAAAGCCCGGAGAAACGGTCACTGCTGTAAATTTCTTTCGGGAACGGCAGGTTCGCCGGGTTGATATGGGCGGCGGTTAATGTCGCGCTGGTCATGGTGACACTCGCGTTACGAATCGACAGGCTGATGCTGCTCAGGCGGGTAATGCTGCCTTCCTCCTGGTCTACCAGGTAAGGCCGGAACACACAGCGGATTCGTGACGGCTGGCGGCTGGCAATATCCAGATAAGGTGTCAGGTAGCCCGAGACATTATCAACACCAATGTTCATGCTCGGATCGGGTTCTTCATTGATCGGCTCTCGCTTAACCGTGAAGCCGAACGGCAGGAAAGTAACGCGGCTGCCGTCGTCAATCTCGGAGGTTAACGGGTCGTTATCGTTGACGATGTACAGCGTCTGCGGGTTGTTGTCGCTGTCGATAAACTTCGGGTGGTACAGCTCCAGGGTATAGAGCGTTATGCGGGTATCATCGGCGTTGGCGTAGGCTTCTTTCTCGGCGGGGGTCATGGACTCCTAACAGAGGAAAAGGGCTGGCAGCAAATGGAGTACCTGTTACCAGGAATGCTGCCAGCCTTAACCCTCATAAATAACGTTAGCCTAATTTATGCCAACGTTCATGGACAAAGCGGTTAAGTGATAATTCAAACCCGGGCCCTGTAATCCCGATCAGCGCCAGCAGCCAGTCATCGAGTGCGCTGTCGGGTATCACGCCCGGCACCGGTATATACAGGCTGGCGGTGGCTTCATAATTATCTCTTATCGTCTGTATGGATAACGGACCGTCAAAGCGGGCGTTGGTGTCACTGAAGCCCTGCCAGTCGGGCAGCTCAATCGTAAAATACTGTCCACCTGCCTGTCGGTGAAAGGCTTCGAGGCGCTGGCACTGATCATCATCACAGACCCAGCACAGGGTATCGGTAACACCGCGACGGCGAACACGGCGGCGTCTTCGGGTAAAGGCTTCGAACTCGCACGAATGCGATTCGCCCAACAGGTTGCGGCTGTAACCACTGCGGCAGGGTTCTATGTCATCGGGAAAGCGCATGGTCCATCTCCACATCGCCGGATAACTGCCACAGCGCCCCGTCCAGGCTGGCGCTCAGGTTGCCGGTAAAGTGTGCCCGGCCTTCACCGCCGAGCCAGCGAATACCGAACCAGCTAATCCCGTCATGGAGCCGGTACTCATACCAGCTTTCAAAGGCGCGGAATTGTCGTTCCGTCATCGTCCAGGAGACCGACAGGGTTTGCCGGTAATTCGGGTCCACCACCCGCTGCCGGGGGGCGATGTCGCTGTCACTTTGTAAGCGGTTTTCGGCGGTGGTGCTGGCGTTGCCGAACTGGGGGTCGGGAAGGCCCGGAGGCCAGTAAGCGCTCATCAGTAAGCCTTACGGGTCAGGCCATAGCGCCCTTCAAGGGTGCGGGCCAGTCCCTGACCCCGGCTGACCTGCTCGTTCATGCGACTATCGACCTGCTTCATAAAGATTTCGATGATGTCGCCCTCGGGACCGCTGCGGGTATTCGTTTCAGCGGTTTCTCCGGGCTGGGTGTAGATATTCACCACCGGCGCCGGGGGTTCGCTCATGGTCTCATTGCCGGACCGGGCGCTGGCATTGTTCACTTCATACGTTGCGCCCCGTTCGAGGGCCGTCGTGCCTTCCGGTTGCCTGGTTGGCATTCTTGCGAGACTGTCCACGATAAGCCGTTGCAGGCGATTAACGGCAACCGGTTCTTCCGTAACCGGGGCATCGCTGTTTTTATTGGGCCGTTCAGGTTCCGGCCTGACGGTTAATCCGCTGTCGCTATCCAGCCGTTCAAAATACGGTTCAAACGCTTGTTCAAGGTTAACCAGTTGCCTCTGGTTGAGCCTGTCCAGCTCCCGGCTGAGGGTTTTTATATCAGGGACCGGCAACTCGGGGGCTGCTACAGATGTTGCCTGTTCAATGCCTGCCCTGTTCAGTTGATAATTCGGGATAATATTCCCGCTGTTGCTGGCGGTGAACAACTCGGGACCGTCTTCCCCGACCAGATAAGTCGTGCCTCTTTCCACCGGCCCGCCCCGAGCCATGCCGTCTGGCGATCCGCCACCCGAACCACCCCCGGCAGACCCGCCGAAGCCGAAGCTGTTCAGAATTTGGTCGGTGATGTTCGCCTGGATCGCAATGCGGATCAGGTCGTTGATAATGCTCTCGGCCAGGTTGGTGAAGCTGATCTCGCCTTTCGTGACAACATCGGCCATGGTGTTGGTGAAACTATCGCCCCAGCGCTTCGTCGCCTGCTCCATGGTCGCGCTATTGGTTCCGACAACCGAGGCCAGCCGGTTAATGGCGGTGGTGTCGCTGATAATGTCGTTATAGACCTTCGCGTTTGCTGCCGCTTCGGCTTCGGCCCGGCTGAGCCGTTGCCATTCTTCGACAGTCTTTGCGACGGTCTCTGAAGGCATTTCAGCGTTCGCCAGCCGTTCAAAGTCGTCATAGGCATCGTTCGCCGCGTCGCGCATGGCCTCAATGCCTTCGACGACGTTGTCCGAATCAAACTGGAGGGATTTGTTGACCTGTTGGCCGAGGTCATCAAGAATAACGGACGCTTCCCCGGCCCACTTGCCGACCTGTCCGGGAAGCCCTGATCCCAGCGCGACCAGACTGGACAGTTGATCCGTTATCCACTGAATCAGCTTGCCGAGATTGCCGACGGTTGCGTTCAGGACGATGGCGACGGTTTCGGCGCTGCTGGTCATGGACTCCGCCGCGACCGCCGCCAGTTCCATCATGGCAGCACGAACAGCGACCGACCTTAACACCAGAATATAGAGGGCATCGGCGAACAGTCCGGCACTCAACACAACGGCGTTAAAGACTTTGGTCCCGACTTCCCCGATCCACTCGGTCTCCAGCGCCAGTTCCAGCATTTTATGGCTGACGGCTTCCACCGCTGGCGCAAAGGCTACCGTCAACTGGCGGCTAATGCCGGCGCTGACCTTGGTCATATTGTCAAAAGCGTCGTTGGCGTTTTCAACCTGGGCGGCATCGACCCGGTTCAGGGCAATGCCTAAATGTTCCGCCTGCTCCATCGCCTCCCGGATACCGTCGCTCGCCATATCCATGGTGTTGAGCAAAGCAACGCCGCCGGAATCAAACAGCTTGAAGGCGAGCCGGACCTGCTCCGAGCGGCCTTCGACTTCGCCCATGGCATCGGCTATGGCAAGAAACTGCTCATCCGGGCTTAACTGGTTCAGGTCTTCGGCGCTGATATTGAGTGCGTCGAGCGCGTCAACCGCTGTGCCGGTGCCTTTGGCGGCCTCTGCGACGCGCCGCGTCATCCGTTGCAGCCCGAGGTTCATGTTCTCGGTACTGACACCGGTTAAATCCCCGGCGTGCTGAAGGCCGCCGAGGGCTTGCGTTGTGACGCCGATCTTGTCGGCGAACTTCGACTGCTCGTCAATGTTGCCCGCCGTCACCGTATACAGTGCGGCAAGCCCTGTTGCGGCAGCGGTGCCCACTGCAGCAAAGGTCAGGGCGACGCCTTTGGCGGCCTTGCCTAACTTGTCGCCCCAGTTTTTCCCGGCCTTGTTCGCTTTCTCCAGTTCCGTCACGAACTGGCTGGAGTTGGCGATCAGGTCCCAGGTAATGGAACCGGCGCTGGCCATTAGCCAAGCACCTGCCGCATCTGGGCGTACTGCTGGTTGGCGGTCATGTCTTGATGCATAGCTTGAGTCATTGGTTGAGCGTCTTCACAGGTCAGATCAAACCAGGCAACCCATTCCACCAGTTCCGAGGCAGGCAACTGCCTCAGGAGGGTGGTAACGGGTTGGTGCAGTCTCAGGGCGAGGGCAAATATCAGGCGTCGGTAGTGGTTTGCAGCAAGGGCTTTTTTTCAGCATCGACATTCTCACCGGTGACACTGCTGATATTGAGGGCGTTCCTGAAAATATCGAGAATGGTATCGGAGCCGAGCAGCGTCATCATCCGCCCGACCTCATCCTCTCTTGGGGGTCGCCCCAGCAGGGCATGGGCAACAACCGTTGCAGCGTCCCGGATCGGCAGGGCTTTCTCCTGACTTTTCCGGTACACCTCATCGAGGACGCTGGCGGGCAGATCATAGAGCAGGTACTCGCGCCCGTCTTCCAGGGTAAAAACTCGGGTTTTCATTGGCGGCGGATCGGTCAGCAAGTCGTCAAAGTTCATCATGCGGCTTTACTCATGACGGTTTTTCTGGCGGCGCTTGCGGTCCAGTCCACATCGCCGGACTGTTTCCCGTACACGGTCCACATCAGGGCATCCGCGCCCTGGGCATCGTTGATCTGCCAGCCGGACAGGCCCATGGTGAAAGTACCGATCCGACCGTTGCTGTACTCGACTTTCATGTTGACCGTCGCGTTGTCTGCCGCGAGCTTCAGGAATTTCTCCTGATTCGCGTCACCGGGTACGTCGTTGCCGGTGATCTCCTTATCGGGCGGGGTTTTCAGGCCGGGGATATAGGTTCGGGTCGTGGCCTTAATCGGCGTCGTTTCGACAAACTCGCCCTGGGTCCCGGTCGCGCCGATGGTCCGGGCTTCGTCCAGTTCCAGGTAATCGCCGGGGGTGGCGGGGTCTTCAAAGGACAGGGTCGTGCCGGCGCCGATCACGGCTTCGGTTTTGTTTTTCCCGTTCATGGTTCAATCTCCCGTAACTGTTGTTCAACGAGGGTAATGTCTGCGCGCAGGCGGTCCATACGGCTGTCGAGGGTTTCCCAGCGCAGCTTCTGGACTTTGTCCTGCATGAGTTCATGGGCTGCCATGCTGGCGGTGTTACTGCTGACCGCGCCTTCAAGACGGACGCCCCAGACGATCATCGCGACAATGAAGCCGAGGGTGGTAATGATCGCGGTCAGGTCGATGTCGTTTTTAAGTTTCATGGTTCATACAATCTGTGACTGCCCGGTATCAGGCGACCAGAGGGTCAGTCGCTCACCGTTACGAACGTCAAAATGAAACCAGCTGACATCGGTTTCAATGAACGTAATAAAAGGGAACGTTTCTTTGCTGTTGATAACAAACTGACGGACTTCTTCAGCCGTATGGTCACGAAACTTGCAATCCATCGCCCGGCCAAAGGTGTGCTGGCTGGTTGGGCTGTATGCTTTGCATTCATCGGTTCTTAACCCGGACTGTTCGAACCGGCCACCAAAGCACCAGTCATTCACCGTACACGGTCCCAGTACCCGTCGCAGCTGATCCAGTGTGATTAAGACCCGATCATCAATCAGGCTTAAAGAACGCTCTCCCCTCTGCTTATAAATAGAAGGAGGTACCAGTTCCTGGGTTTTAAAAAAACGTGGTTTATACATGGCCTGCTTTGGTCATAAGAAAAGTTTTAAGTAGGAAGTTGGAAGTCAAGGCGGCTGTTACTTAAAACTGCCCACTTCAAACTTCCCACTAATCAATGGTAAATAACAAACGACAATATCTGCCGGTGCAGTGTCGTCTTCTCGTCGAAGCCGTCCTGCTGGTTTTCCTTGATAACGCGCTGGACCGGATAGCCGCCGAGTGAACCGGTGTGCTGGTGCAGGGCTTTTGTCACTTTTTGAGCAAGCTCTTTGACCTGAATATATTTACGGGTATAGCAGTCGATTTGATAACGGGACTCGTGGACTTGTTCCACGCCGGGGAGGGATTCGGTGATGGGATCGGAGATCAGGGTATAGACAACAGCGGGCAATCTGTCGCCCCGTAACTGGGCGTAGATGCTCGCGTTCAGGGTGTTTTTCAGGTGGTCAAACAGACCTTGCTCAAGGATCATTTTTTCGCTTTACGCTCGACGGCTTTGTCGATACGTTTTTTCAGATAGGTTTTAAACCGGTTATCCAGCTCGGCCCGCTTACTGTGGGCTGCGGGTCGGATAAACGGCTGCGCTCGTGTTTTGCTGGTGCCGTATTCGACAAAGCCGGCGTAAGGGGTAAAAGCGCCGACCCGGACCAGGGCGACCTGATCGCCGCTGAGGTACTTGCTGGATTTACCGACCTTGCGGATAGCGGAACGGGCACGGATTTTAAACTTCAGGAAGCCGGGTAGAATCTCGACCAGCCCCTTGCGTTTGCTGCGCCGTTTCCGGGGTCCGGCTTCAGCGGGTGTTTCGGGTGCCAGGCGTTTCATTTCCTGACGTAAGGGGGCGGCGGTGGCCATTAAGGCGCTTCGGAGGGTTTTAACGCCGAGTTCAATACCGAGGGCGCGGAGTTGTTGTTCGAGTTCTTTCAGGCCTTCGACTTTGGTGGTGAGTTGCATGTTTAAGTCAGGAAATCAATGCAGATTTTGTGCCAGCTGCCGAGCATGGAGTACAGGCTGTAGAGTTGCGCCCAATTCATAAAAACACTCCGAATTTTTTCGGTGGAGTGATGGTGGTGGTTTCTCCGGTGTCTGGGTCGGTTTCCGTAGTTTCGTCGTGTGGGTAGGCTGATGAATATTTGGCGTACTTGTCAGGATCGGCAAATACTTCGTCGTAAGTGCCGAGCACTTCAAGGCTGGTGAAGCTGTTTAATACATCGCAATCGGCCTGATTGACGCAACGAATCAGGGTGATGGTTTCAGGCTTGTTTGCTTCCTGTATCGGTGTGTGGTTCATTAGCGGAAATACCGGATTGTCGTCTTCGTCTACATAGCCTTTGTCTTTGAGTTCCTTACGGAGCTTTTCAATATCAGGACAGTAAGAGATTAAGTCGTTCATTATGCAACTCCCAGTGATTGGATTTGTTCATCGGTTAACGCTAAATGCCAAATGTCCAGATTGCTGAGTGTGCCGTTTATAGCTCTCTGTCCGTTATCACGAGTGCCGAGATACATAATGCCCTCTGTCTCACCGCTGAATATACAATCGGGGGTTGTGCTACGTAACGTGCCATTGACAAACAAGCTGATGGTCGTCCCTTTTTTGCGTACCACAAATCGGGCATTTCTTGACATACCATTGTCTGGATAACGTGCCCGATTAAAAATATTCCATGATGCTTGCCCTAAAATTACAGTATTACCAGCACTGAATCCGATAGAGAAAACACCGTCTGCATTTCTGTAGACAGTCACCCAGTCGTAAGTGGGGTTCGGTGATTTAACCGTGATAGCTATCGTCATATCATCGCTAAAGTGCGGTAGATTCAGATAGTTCTCAAGACTGGGAACCGTTGCGGCTCGGGTAACCGCCGATGCTTCGGTCGGGATATACGTTGTCAGCCCCAAACTCTCGGCTTGAGTCAATCCAAACGCTACATCGTCATCGCTGTTCAGATAAATCGAACCCACTGCATAGTTCGACGTAGCCTTCAACGTAACAAAACAACGGTAATACTCACCGTAGCGTTCAATGCCTTCGTTTTCTACTGTATGCCTGCCACCTTGATTTACCGTCAATTCACCTGTAGATGTGACGGTCATTATCGTTGCGTTGGCTTCTGATCCATCAAACGTTGACACACTCACCGTTGCTGTGGATGCCGGTTTAATAAAACATGAAAACGTGTATGTCGCACCGTTGGAGCCTACATTTGTATAGCCCTTTCTCCGACTGACCGCATTGCCCGTATACTGAATAATCGACACTGCCCCTAACGATACCTCTGCGGTTGTTGCTGCATCATCACCATACGATGCTAACTCCGCGCCTGAACGTATTATTAAATTTGTCGATGAGCTGTATATCTGTAAACCTCGTTTGAAAAAACAAGGCTCGTCTATCTGTTTTATTACAAATTTACCTGACGTGTTACGTTCTAAATCAGTACTGGCTCTTTTGAAGTTAAGCGCATCAGCAAAGCCGTCTTTAAATTTGAGGTTATTTATCAGAGGAGCGCGAACATCCGGTTCAGGGACGAATACTGCACCTAGTGATGGCAACCAGTCTGGGTGTAGTTTGGCATTACTATCAGCGATGGGAATACTACCCGCTTTAGGCTCAAGACTGGCATCGCCTTCATAAACAATGGCTTCAGCATCATCTCTGGCTTTTTCGGAAGCAATTTGCGCCTCTTGGGAGGCTATTTTTGATTGTTCAGATTGCTGGGCAGATTGCGTTGAATTTAATGCTCCGGTTTCTGCCTTGGTTGCGTCACTGCTGGCTGAATCGACCGCTTCGTCCAAATCCTGCTTTCTGATGTTCGTGGTATCAATCAGTTCCGTCGTCGCGTTGGTTAACCGATGGACCTCGTCAACCAGGTCATTCAAATCACTCATGTTCACTCCTTACCTGAAAGCGTGGTGTTCAGTAATAATCGCCTGGGTGCGTATTAACGATGTCGATAGGGCGATGATTTTTGCGCCTACCTGATCGAGTGCCCTTATAGATTCCGCTGCGGCTGCTTCCGAGTGTTCCTGCGCCTGCGCGGCCCCTTGCCGGTGTTGCCCGGCTTGTGCGCTTTCCTCGCCGGATTTCAGGGCGGACTGTTCGGATTGCTGCCGGTAACTGTCTGAAGTCTTGCTGCTGTTTTCCGAGGCGCCCGCGCTGGCGGCTGACTCTGAAGCGCTGGCCTTTGACGCCTGCGCCTGTTGTTCGGCTCGTTCGACCTGTTCTCTGGCGAGCGCAACCTGCCGTTCGGTTTCGCTAACATGCCCGGCGGCGATGCCTGCCTGGGTTTCGGATTCATCGGCGGATTGCTGCGCCTCGTCGCGGTACTGCCGCACCGTTTGTGTATTGCTCGCAACTTCGGCGGCGGAAGCGGCAGCGTCGGTCTGTGATGCCTTGGCACTCAATGCGGCGGTGTCGGAGGCGCTGGCGGCGTGCTCTGACTGAATCCGCTGTTGGGTCGCCAGCTCTTTTTCCTGTTCCGCTGCCAGAGCTGAAGCACCGGCCTGATCCCTGGCGCTTTCTGACGCTTTACGGCTGGCTTCTGAAGCGCTGGCGCTGGTGTCGGCGTTGTCGCTATAACCTTTGGTCAGCTGCACCGCTTCGGCTAAATCCTCCGCCAGCGGATCGGCGTTTTTCGCCCACTCGGTCTCGATGTCTTTTAACCGCTTACGCAGGCTGGGGATCGGGCCGCCGAGGCTGGGGATTTCGGTGTTGGCGTCGCCGTGGGTCACGTCGCTGGTGATTTTGACATCGGCTTCCAGCTGTTCGGTCGCTTTGACGATGCGCTGGTCAATGCTCATGGCGCCTCCTCGTTCAATCCCGGCAGGACGACATGCACGGCGTGGTGCAGGGGTTGCTCAAAGTGTTCGGTTCGCAGGCGTATGTCGCTCTGGTCGGCGGTGGTGACAATCTTCAGCCAGCGGTCGCCCATGTTCGGGTTCAGTTTTCCGACAATCCCGAGCTTGCGGTTCTGGGCCCAGAGCCGCCAGGTGTTGTTCATATCATCAAACGGCGGCTCGTAACGAATTGTCACCATGACGTCCAGCTGCCCGACAAAGCCCTGGGCGGCGAAAATCTCCTTCGCGGTGACGGGCCGGACTTCGGCGCTGCGCCAGGCGACGTCCTGATAGTCGGGAATGTCATCGGTGACACTGTCGCCGCTGTCAACGGGTCGCTGGATCAGGATGCGGTGGCGCAGCTTCCCGGCGTTCATGGGGTATCTCCGAGGTGATAAAGAACATAAGGCTCCCACAGGCGGGTGGTGGCTTCGGGCATTTCAGAGAGCGACCGTTCCACCGCGTTCTCCCGGTACTCGTACCATTGCCCGATCAGCAGCAGCAGGCCGTGGCAAATATCCATGTAGAGGGGGATTTCGTCGTCGTTCAGGGTTTCAGGATCGGTGCCGGGCGGTTTCAGGGCCTGCCCGGTGAAGGTTTCGAAGCGGGTAATAGCAGCGCCGAGCAGGTGCTTCAGGTAGTCGTTCTCGTCGTCGCGTTCGCTGCGGATATGGCTTTTCACCAGCGGCAGCAGTTCATCCATAGCGGCGGGACTCCTGGGGTTTGATCACCTGCCGTCTTGGGGTATCCGGCTGCGGCACCGCGACTTTGTCGTGCACCATGCGCCCGCCTTCCAGCGGGCTGACCTCCAGCACGGTGCCTTGCCGATAAAACTGTTCCTCGTAAATTACCGGCACGGTCAGGCGGATTTTCATTTGGCGACCTTCGCGGCACCGGCCATTTTCAGGGTTTTGACGGCGGCGTTATCCATCAGGTCGGAATCGGTGCGCATGAAGGCGAGGAAGCCGATTTGCCCGTAGTCGATGTACTTCTCCACCATCCGGTGCAGCGTAAAGCCGAGGGTGTCTCGGATGATAAATTCACTCAGATCGCCATACGCCATGGACACATTACCGGCGGCGGGCTTGGGGCAGCCCTGGTCAATGACAAACGGATCGCCATCAATCAAAGCCGGGGTGCCGTCGGCCATGGATGGCTTCCATAACGGGCGGCCATTGTCGTCGAGCATTTCCTTGAATTTCAGCAGCACTGCGTCGTTAAACACCCAGCGGCAGCCGCCCATGTTGCGATACGCCGGATCGACGGAATGCTTCAGCCGAAGCAGGTCCACATAGGCGACATCGGTAGCGCTGGCGGCGGTATGCCCGACGCTGGCGGCAGGCAGTAAGCCCTTGGGTTGCTTGGTGCCGGTGCCGGTCGCGTAATGTTTCGCGGTGATGCGCCCGAGCCGCTGCCCGAACTTGTGAGTAATGAAGCTGTCCAGGCCGAAAGCGCTGTCTTGTAACAGTTCAATACTGACGCGAATGACCTTGCTGGAGTACTTGTAAGCCCCGAGGTCTTTCTGTCCGAACTCGACTTCGGTTTCATCGACCTGTTCGTGCTCGGCGACCAGTTCGCCCTCGTTGCCGGTGTCGTCGTTGGTGGGGTAGTTGATGGTTTCACCGGCGCTGGTGTTCAGGACCGTGGCAAACTGGCGGATACCGCCATACGCTTTCATGGTTTCAATAATGCGGTTCGCCAGGGTGACGGGGATCAGGTAGCCGCCACTGCTGCTGGGGACGGTGCCCTGGGCGCGGGCTTCATCGTGGACAAAGTGCTGGCGCATGATCTGCCGTTGTTCCTGGCTTAAATCAATCATGCCGGGCTGATCGGAGCGCAGCAGGCGCATAAAAGTATCCTGATATTGCTGTTCCTCGTCCTGTCGTTGATCTTTGGATTTGTTCTTGGGCCGCAGCGGATTGCCGAAGTCGTCGAGTTCATACTCGCGGGATTCGGCGGGTAACGGGTTGCTGGGGGTCTCAACAGAGCGGCGCAGTTCCTCCGCTTCTGTCAGGTCGGCAATACGCTGGTCGAGCCCTTCAAGCTCGGTGCGCATGTTGTCCCACTGGCCGCGTTCATCGTCGGTGATGCCCCGGTCCTCTTTCTCGGCGGCTTCGATCAGTTTCGCCATTTTGTCCGCTATCGTTGCCCGCTGTTCTTTCAGGCGTTTAAGTTCTTCGCTCACGGTGAACGCTCCTGTGTGTTTCTCTATAAAGGAAGGAGGAAAGATCAGCAGGCGGGGTGCTGAGCCAGATAGAGCCGCAGCTTGTCGCGCTCCAGAGTGCGGCGCGTCAGGGTGCGGTGGTAGCTGTCGCAATTGCGTGCGGCAACGCTGGTGTCGGGATAGGCGGGATAGACAACGGGGGAAATGTCGTATAAGCGCCGGAACTGTTTAATGGTGCGAATCACCCGCCCTTCGTCGTCTTCTTCCCACTTGTCATCTTCTACCCAGAAGGCAAAGCTGCTCTGGGTCACGTCCTTTCGCTCAATGCTTTTGATCAGGTCTCGGGCGTACTGGGTGTCGGGCGGGTTGATGGTGTAACGCAGGCCGGTGCTGTCGGTTTCAAGCTCTAAGGTGTCGGCCAGGGTCCGGCCTAATATCAGGCTCGGTTCGTGGTTGAACAGCGCCCGGACATCGTCTTCCATCACCGGATCGAAAGCGCCGGGGGCGATTTGCTCCCGGAAGCCGCCGAGGTTTTCAGAGAGCTGATTAAATACCGCCGCATAGCCGCTGATACGCTGTTCGCCGTCATCGCCGCGCAGCTCAATGGTGCCGAGGCGGGTTTCGCGGGTGGGTTCAGGTGTCGTTGTCATCGTCTGCCGGCTCCTCGTTCGGGGGTGGCGTTTCGTCATCTTCGTCGGCGTCCTGCCCGCTGCCCATGTTCAGGGGTTGCAGGTATTCGTCCAGCCCGTCAATCCGGTTTAAATCTTCCAGCTCCCGCACCTCATTGCGCGACAGCCAGCCGTATTCAATGGCGGTTTTGTAATAATCTTTACGCTCGGACAGGGTCCCGCGCAGCAGGCCTTGCAGGTTGAACTTGCAGTAATAGGTGTTACTGGTGGGAAACAGCTTGCGGTTGAGTTCCTGCTCCCAGCGCACCAGCCAGGGGGTCATGGTGTAACGCAGGAAGCCGAGGTACAGCTCGCTGATATTGTTGAAGGTGGCTTTTTCCAGATCGTTGATCATATGACTGGGGACGTTGAATATCCGGCCTATGTCGGCGATCTGGAACTTTCTTGTCTGTAGAAACTGGGCATCTTCGGGCGGGATACCGATTTGCTGGTACTCCATACCCTCTTCGAGTACCGCGACGGCGGCGGAGTTCTCCAGACCGCTGTATAACTCCCGCCATTGTTTTCTCAGGCGTTCAACGGGGGACGGATCATCGGGTTTTTCGGCCTTGCGCTTGAGCTTGCCCGGATGCTTCAGGACGCCGGAGAGCAGGCTGCCGGAGCCGAACAGGCGGGCGCCGAACTTCTGCGCCGCCTGCCCGAGCCCTATCGCTTCCCGATGCAGGGCTATCGGCGACATACCGACGAGGCCATCAAAGCCGAGCGCCGGTATATGCAGCACGTCCTGCGGCAGCGCTTCAAAGCTGTGTTCATTAATCTGGGTCTGATACGTCAGCCGGTTATCTATCAGCTGCGGGGTTGTCCGGTCTGGAAGTAAAGGCAACAGCGCCCTGGGCTCGCTTTTCTGGTCGCGGATGATGTAGCTGTACCCGTTGCCCCAGCCGACGCAGTGGCTCATGACGCTGTTGCGCCAGCTGAAGGAGGTCATCCAGGGGTTCGGGGTGTTGTGCAGGATGTTGAACAGCGGGTGGTTAGTCGCCAGTTCGGAGCCGTCTTTGGTTCGGCGGCGTATATTCAGCGGCAGTTGCGCGAGGGTTTCGGATAACAGGCGGATACAGGCGTACACCGCCGACATCTGCATCGCGGTCCACTGGTTGACGCTGACGCCGGAGTCGTTCGGGAGGATTGCGTCGAAGCCGTTAAAGACCGGCTGCGGCGGTGGCGTCGGTGCAGGCTTTGCCCGGAACAGCGGGTTAAAGATCATGGTCGCCGTTGACCCGCAGGTAACTTAGCCGGGTGGCGTAAGCCAGCAGCATCAGTCCGGACACTATCAAGACGGTGGACAGGCTCCAGGCTAAATAGATACCGAACAATAACAACGAGGCACCGGTGATGCCGATCAGGTCACAGAGCCAGTAAATCTTCTTCGTCATAAACCGAATCATTCTCTTGTTGCAGTAGGGCGCGATTCATGGCCATAAAGGTCGCGACCGGCCCGTCGATTTTGCATTCGTCGTTGAGCTTGTTGGGGAACACGTTGTCGTTTTTATCGACTCGTGCGTTGACGTTGCTCATCATCCAGGCCATGACCGGGTTGTGCTCGTGGTGGATTCTGTGGTCAACCATCACGGCATCGGTTTCTTTCATTGCTTCACTGAAGTTCTTCACCGATTGCTGTACCTGGACAATGGTGAAGCCGTCTTCCTGTAACTGGGTCGCCATCTGGGTTGCGCCCCAGGGGTCGAAAGCGATTTCGGCGGCATCGTAATGCTGCGCCCAGTCTTTCGCGTCCTGATAGATGACGGTGTAATCAATAATCTGCCCCGGTGTCAGGGTTAAAAACCCTTCATCCGCCCATTGCTGGTAGAGCTTCTGGATATGGTGCGCCTTGCCGCTTTTGTGCGGGTCGAGGACCGCTTCGGGCAGGTAGAATTTGGCTTTCAGCTGGTAATGGCGGTCGTCATCGGGGAACAGGGCGACCAGCGCGGTGAGGTCGCGCTTGCTGGACAGGTCAAGCGCCAGGTAACAGGGCAGCGATTTAAGCCGGGGGTCGGGGGCTATTTCCGGGCATTGCCGCCAGTGTTCCATGTTGAAATAGGCGCTTTCCCCTTCGCACCAGATGTCCAGGCGCTTGCGCTTGAACTCGCTGGCGGCGCTGGGGGTCTGTTGCGCCTTCTGGCATAAGCGGCGCATGTCGTCGAGCTTAACCGAGATACCGAGGTTCGGGTTCGCCTGTACCCAGAGCGCCTCGTTGGTCCATTCGTCCGGATCGTCAAGGGTATAAATCAGGCCGAAGCAGCTGTCGTCGTCCAGCACGCCTTCGAGTACTTTCGTCAGGTAGTCGCGGACTTCGTAACAGATGCCGGTTCGGTCTTCCCCGGCGGTGGTGATGACCAGTAACAACGGCTGGCTGCGGGCAGCGCACGAGAGTTCCAGCACGTCATAGACGCGGCGGTTTTTGTGGGCGTGGAGTTCGTCGATAATCGCGCAGTGGGTGTTCTTGCCTTCAAGGGTATCGGAATCGGCGGCGAGGGGCTTAAAGGCGCTGGCTGAGCCTTCATCGCAGACGCTATGGTTAAGCGCCTTCAGGGCCTCTCTCAACTCTGATTTGCGGGTCATATCCCGCGCCGCATCAAAGACGATTCGCGCCTGGTCCCGGCTGGTTGCGGCGGAATAGACTTCGGAGCCGGCTTCGCCGTCAAAGCCGAGCATGTAAAGCCCGACGGGGGCGACAAACGTACTTTTCCCGTTCTTCCTTCCGACTTCTATATAGGCGGATCGGAACCGCCTTAACCTTGTCTCCTTATGGACCCAGCCGAACAGGTTAATCAGGCAGAAGCCCTGCCAGGGGGACAGCCGGATTGAGTTACCGGCCCATTCGCCTTTTATATGCGGGACGTGGTCATAAAAGTCGAGTACATCCTGTGCCCGTTCTTCATCGAAGACCCAGCCCCGTTTTTCGCCGTGTTTCAGGTCATCAAAGAAGCGCCGGCAGGCGAGCTTCACCCAGCGGCAGGCGGGTATCGCGCCCTGTAGGACGTGCTCGGCGTATTGTATCGCGCTTGATGTGGATACTGGCATAAATACGCAGTAGACCTTTAGGACACTTCGCCCTAGTGTTGCAGTCGTACCAGGGCACAACGCCCGGCATTAACCGGAGAAATTCTGATGAGTATGACCATCGCTAAAACCATTCTTGAGCAACTCGGCGGCAACCGTTTTATTGCTATGACCGGCGCTAAAAACTTCATGGCCCTTGAGAGCGGCTTGCAGTTTGATCTGCCTAAAACGCGCGGGCTTGTTAAAGCCGGCATTAACAAGGTTCAGGTTCACCTCGATCCGACGGACACTTACACGATGATGGCGTTTAAGCAGCGCGGGGTTGATTGCGATTTGTTGAAAGATGAAGGCGGGCTTTACTGGGATATGCTCCAGTACACCTTCACTGAATTTACCGGCCTTGATACTTACCTCTAATTAGGACCCGGGCGGGAGACCGCCCTTTTTAAACAGGATTTTTATTATGAATATTACTCTTTACGCTCTCGGTAACTACAACGCCGGCAACCTGATCGCTAAAACCTTTGAAATGTCGGATTATCAGGACCATGAAGATTATCATTTCGCGGTTTCACAATGGCTTGAAACCGTTCCTTACCCTTACGAGCCGGAGCGCGGCGAGGAGGAATGGATTGTCGCGGATTCGGAAGGGATACCGGATCAGTTTGTCGGTGAATATAGCTTGTACCGCGAGTTTTGGGCTTACTATGATTTACGCCGCGATATAAGCAGCGATCAGCTTGAAGCCTTCGACATCTTTTACGACCTGTTTGTCAGCGGTGATGATAACCACCTGCCTGAATTTCAGGATAAATATATCGGGTATTTTGAAAACGGCGATGATTTTGTTTACTACTGGTTTACTGAGGTTAAAGGCTTCGCTGAATTTCCGCCGAATGAGTTAGTGATTGATTATGAGGATACTAAAAAAGTGATCTTCGCTAATAACGCCCTCTGTGAAGAAAGCGGGCATTATTTCAATAATTGTTAAGGCCATTGCTATAGTAGGGCTTACTGTCCTACTATAGCCCTTTCTTATTCCTGAGCCTGATTCCTGTATGAATACCGAGATTAATCCTGCGACGATGCTGCCTTTCTTTAACCCTGATTATCAGGTGCCTTCCTCTGACGATATACGCGCCCTGCTGAAGTCCCAGAGCTGGACCGGTGCCCGCGCCGCCGTCATAGCCGGCGTTGATAGCCGGACGGTTCGCCGCTGGACAGGCGCCGAAAGCCCGATTCCTTATTCCTGCTGGCGGCTGCTACTCATCAATGCCGGGCTCGCGGATCGTTAGTCAGGCCCCTTTATTCGTTCGATTTTTCTGCCAGGCGCCGAAGCTCCCTTCTTCCGGCTCCTGTTCCGTGTTCTTGCCCTTGAGCCCGACCCTTGAGGCCGGTGTCATACCGAACTCGGTCAGGAGGCGCCGTAACTGATCGCCGGTTTTCAGGCTAATGGACAGGTAAGGGGAAACGACCGGCGTCTTGTTATCTTTCGGGGATTTGATGACCATCCCGTATTTTTCAATATGCGCGTTCGCTTCGGCCCATTGGGCCCAGTTTTCGCAGTAAAGCGCGAGGGCGTCTACGTCCATGTTCGCTAAAATATTCGCTTCGGACAGGGAGGCCATAATCGTGTGCCAGTGCTCTTTCGCGCTCTGGCTGAGGGTCGGCGGTGCCTCTATGTCCTTATTAATCGGCTCCGGCTGTATCTCGCCTTCCCGGTCCCTTCCGTGGCGCGTCGGGTTGTAAGTCCCGTGTAATAAATGAAGGTTCGTCGGCTTCGGTTTTCTGCCGGGGTTGATCTTGTTCATGCGGCTACATTCCAGAATAAGGCGCCGGGCTTCGCGTAGCGCCGGAAGAACGGCCAAGCTTTGGCGTCGTAATTCGGGCAACTCGGGAACGGAGGCGGCTGCTTTGCGGCTTGTTCGAAGGATTCCGGCGCCTGGTATCGCGCCGCCTTCCCGGTATTAATCGTGGTTTTGCCTATCAGGACGGTGTTAAATCCGGCCTCCGGCCAGGCGGCTTGTAACGCTTTCGTCAGGGTCCCGCTGCCGCTGACGGTCCAGACTTCCGGCGGGTTTATTGAGAGGCTCAGCGCGGTATCCGTTATCGCTGCGGCTATCGCCGGGAGGTCAGCGCCGAAGGGCAGATAACAGGCGCCGGTCGCGTCAGCGTAATCCTTCGCCCGCTTTTGTACGACGTTCAGATAACCGTACTTAACTTGGACTATCGTCGCTCCTAGCTGGTGCGCCCGTAAGGTCAGCGGGTGCGGCTTCTTACGCTTCGCGGTAAAGATCGTCGCCTTCTTCCCTGTCTCTCGGGCGCTAATAGCGAGGGCTATCTGGGCGTATCCGTAAACCGGGCTTGCGTAAACAAACTCACGGCACGGGTGCGCCTGTAAATAAGGGATCAGGCCGCGCTGTTTCGTTCCGCCGGGTAATCGGTCATCGCGGAGAATCAGCCCGTTGCCTAACCGCTCAATCATCGGTTTCAAGGATTTCCCCGTAATCGCCGGCCTGCTCTAAATCATCGGGTAATTCAACCGGGCCTATTGCCTCGGTCGCCGCTACCGGGTCGCCCTTAATGAAAATCAGGACGTTCTGGTGGTGGCGCCCTAACTTACGGCTCTTTTCAAACGGGCGCCGGCTTCTTAAACCTAAACTCCCGCAGCAGTGAACCAGTATGACCTCGTTGTATAGATGGAGGCCGGCCTCTTTAAAGGCGTCAATGGTCGCCTGTACGAATCCCCGGTAGAGCCCTTGTTTATCGCGTATATCGGAAACGACGAAGCAGGCGAAGCGGTTCTCTTTTAGCAAGGCGCTGCTGTTGCTTATGATCGCTGTGTAAGCCTTGATGAAGCTCGGGTAATCCATGTTCGAGAGGTCGCTTGGGTCATCGCTGTATTTTTCAAGGTCATGGTAAGGCGGGCAGCTGAACAGGAAGTCGGCCTCTATCCCCTTACAGAGTTTCTTAATCTGGTGGCTGTCGCCGGTGATCCAGATCGGTTGTTGGTCCGGGGTTATGGCGGCTGCTATATCCCTATTCTTTAGGGTCTGTTCTTCCCGTAAGTCAACGCCGGTGTATTCACGCCCTGTCAGGCTTGCGATAATGCCCCTTACTGAGCCGCCGGCGAAGGGGTCGAGGATCATACCGCCGGGCGGTACGTACCAGCGGTATAAAACCTCGGCGAGAACAGGGTCAAACTCTGAGGTCTCGGTGACGCCGGTTAATAATATCTTCTCGCCGTAACCTATTAAATCGTTCTCGCGCCCCTCGGTGCTGTTAATGCCTAGCCCTTTCCAGTAACGCTTTCGGTTTTGCCAGTAGCCCTGGCGGGTATCGAAGAGGGAAAAGGGCGGGATTAAAAACTGTTTTGAGAGGGCGCCGGTTTGCTTATCTGAATAATAATCGTCTTTTGTCAGCCGCTCAGGGGCGGTTAATTCGTTCAGCTCATCGTCTGAAAACCCTAGCAGGGGCAAGTCAAACTCAAGCTCGGACAGGTCGCTGATTTCCAGCTTCAGGAGTTCATCGTCCCAGCCGGCGTTCTCTGACAGCCGGTTGTCGGCGATAACATAGGCTTTCTTTTTGGCCTCGGTCCAGCCTTCGGCCATGACGACCGGGACAGTGTTGATACCCAGTTTTTTAGCCGCTTCAAGGCGACCGTGGCCCGCTAATACCGTGCTTTGCTCATCAATGAGAATGGGCATCGTCCAGCCCCATTCGCGGAT
>WLWH01000315.1_pt1 | contig 40450 bp, 67 predicted proteins | sample 6712741 | NCBI WGS metagenome assembly WLWH01 (sample SAMN12718694, study PRJNA515312) | sponge metagenome | isolation source: marine sponge | host: Mycale hentscheli | place: New Zealand: South Island, Marlborough, Capsize Point | collected 2003-05-01
CAAGACAAACAAGGCTGGTGTTGACCTATCTAATGTCATCCCTGAGATGTTGTTTGCTGGAGTTAGAGTATACCTCCAAAATGAAGATGATGCTTCTCAGTACCTGGCTGCTACAGTCACCAGTGTATCTGAAGTTAATGACACCTATACACTAAGTGTCAATGAGGTAAATGCTGGTTCTCTGATTGGTAACAACAAGAAGACTGCCTTTGCTGTCATTGGCAAGACTCCTCTGGATCTTGGTACCTTCACTGGTTCCATAATTGGCGATAGCGCAACTCCTAAGGAAGCTCTACAGGCACTTGAAACTGCCCTTGAAACAGAGACATCTAACCGCGCTATTGCAATTAGCGACTTGGTTGATGGTGCTCCTGCCCTGCTTGACACTCTGAATGAGCTTGCAGCAGCAATCAACGATGATGAGAACTTCGTCTCCACAATCACTAACCTGATTGACGCTAACGAAACTCACATCGATAACGTCGCAACTCTGACTGGTGTAGCTAAGGACAGCGCAAACCTCGGAACTTTCACCGGTTCAACTATTGCTGACAGCAGCACACTAAAAGCTGCTATTCAAGCAATTGAAACAGCTGTTGAAACCAAGGCAACCAGCACAGTTGTTTCTGAAATCGACGCCAACGTTGATGACCTCATCAGCTTGAGTGGTGTTGCTGAACAACAGACTGGACTTGGAACCTTCACCGGCTCCACCATCTCTGACGGTGCAAACATTAAAGATGCACTGCAAGATCTTGAGACTGCTGCTGAAGCTGCAGCCGCTGGTTCTGCTGTTGCTGACCGCACCAAGACTGAAACTGGTGACGCAGATACCAGTCACTATCTGACCTTTGTTGCCGACGACAACAGCACTGCAACTGCAGAGACTGTCTATACCGATGGCGGCATCACCTACAACCCAAGCAGCAACCTACTGAGCGTTGGCACAGTTGATCCAACCAACCTGAAGATTGGTGGCGTCACTGTTACAGCTACTGCTTCTGAGCTCAACACTCTTAACGGCATTACTGCCTTCACTAGTGAACTCAACATCCTTGATGGAGCAACAGTTACAACTGCTGAACTCAACATCCTTGATGGTGTAACTTCCACAGCTGCTGAACTCAACATCCTTGATGGCGTAACCGCTACTGCTGTTGAACTGAACTATGTGGATGGTGTAACCTCCAACGTTCAGACTCAGATTGATAGCAAGGTTGCTACTGGCGCTAACGTCAACACCTTGGTTGGCACCACGTCTGCTCAGACCGTGCCTGTTGATGGCAACGGCGATGACAACTACCTGTTCTTGGTAGTCAACAAAGCTACCGGTGCTCTGACTGCAGTTGATAAGACCTTCCTTGAAGCTGAAGGTTGATAACTAATGCCTGAAAGACGTTTCCTACTCTGGTTACTCACAGGCATTTTCCTTTTTCAAGCCTGCACTTTTGGTGTGGGCTTATTTTATTGTTCAAAAAATGGTGGATTAAAAAGTTGCCCTGACTTAGGTGATCGTTATGAAGCAACATTCACCGTAATGGTTGCAACAACGCTAGCATTACTAACAGGTAAGGGTAAAGAAACTGATGTTTAAGCCTGAAGATTTTAATCTCTCGATGGAGAAAGAACTGAAGCTCAGAGTAATTTATGATGATATCGAAGGTTGCTCTGAAATTACTACGCTGCAAAACAGTCTTAAGCAAGTGACATCACAGCTCATGAAATATCAGCAACTACTAGATGCAACATTAAGGCAGCTGCTAGACATAGAAATTGAAAAGTTAGAATAGATAAAGAATGCTACTAATAACAGATGGCTAACGTTGGGGACACCAAAGAACGTTTTGGTAGAGAATACATTTTTTTAAACCCGCCACCCAACGGAATTGGCACTGTCGGAACTTGGCGGATACGTAGAGATGACACAGGAACTCCACCAGTCGATGGTGGTAGTGGTGGTGATACTGATCTCAGCTTCCGTGCTCTTGTCGCCCCAGGTTCACCAGATATCAAGCTTGGTAATCTCGTATACCTAAATAGTCTTGGAGAAGTTGAACTTGCAAGTGCAGCATCTCTAGTCACATCAGCAGTTGCTGGTATGGCAATTCAAGCTAAAGCTGCTGGTGAGTTGATTGAATTTACAAGGAATGAGACCGAGCAAATCTTTAACGTCAGTCTTGTAGTTGATGGTGCACCTACATTCCTGACACCAGGTGAGGTGTATTTCTTAAGTACTACACCAGGAAACTGGACAACAACTCCAGATACAACAACACCAGGATCTGTCGTTCGTTCTTGTGGAACTGCACTCGACACGAACCAGATGTCAATCGAAATTCAAATTGCTACCACGGTAATCTAATGGCTGATCGTAAAGTAACAGTCCTCAACCCGCTGGGGTATCAAGAGCTCTTTCAAACAGGTGACAACCTAGTATTTGATGGCAGTTTAAATCTGCAGTCAAACACTATTACTGGATTGCCTACCCCATCTACAGACACAGATGGTGTCAATAAAAAGTATGTTGATGATATCAATCTCGACCTTACTAGTGACATTAGTGACTTAGACGTACGCATAGATGCGCTAGAAGTAACTGTAGGTAATATTGATACTACCTTGTATGTAGAAAAAGCTGGTAGTACGATGACAGGGTTTTTGACCTTAAGTGCAAACCCAACAGCTGTATTTCATGCTGCAACAAAGCAATATGTTGACGCAGAAAGAGATGATGCAATCGCAGCAATTGGTGACGGTAGCATTACATTTTCTGCAACACAGAACATGAATGTAAGTGGTAGTTTTACCACCAATCAGTTTGGTGATACTGAAATTAGTCTGACAGGACCAGATCTTGAACCATATTTACAGAAACCAACGTCAGATGGAAGTTTTGTAGTAGTAAAAGCTGGAGCAAATGTCAGCTATTCAGAAGTAATTGATGGTGGAACATATTGATAGAATAGGCACAGGATTGTTATCCGTGTCAATTGCTTATTAGCAGATGAAGTTACAGTTAAAGCGCTCAAGCGTATTAGAAGGAGGGTTTGCTAAAGAACCCACAACTGCACAGATGGAGTACGGCGAGCTTGCCGTTAACTACAACCTTGATGATCCCTGCATCTTTATCAAGGACAGTGCTAATAACATCATCCGCATAAGTAATGCAGGTATTCCGATTTCAGGTGATATCAACCTGCAGCCTGGCACGTTAGACGACCGCTACCTGATGCTGGCTGGTGGCACGATGACAGGACCTATTAGTTTAAATACTAATAATCCAACAGCAGATTTAGAAGCAGTAAGTAAAAAATATGTAGACGATTCAATCGTTGCTATTGATATTCCTGCCGCACCTGAAACTCAACCAACACCACCAGTTGATCCAGATACAGGACAGCTGTGGTGGAATACAAATGATGGACGACTGTATATCTGGTATGAAGATATTGATAGTAACCAGTGGGTGCCAGCAACTCCTGAGACAGAGACTGAAATTAACGCTGATCCTAATGGTGGCATTCAGAACTCTGAGAATGGGTTCGGCATCAAGATCCGTGCTGGTTACGGTCTAGCCGTTTCGGCAAATGGACTGCAGATTGGAGACGACTGGTCCAATATCCCAACACTTACAGCGGAGTAATAAAATGCCTACTAATTTGATCGTCAACAGAAATGGCGTAACCTATCATCTTGATGTTGAGAATACATCTGCAATCTTAGACACTGATTATATCCTTGTTAATCGTGATGGTGTCACATACAAAGCTCCTGGAGATATGATCTCCAAGGGTGGTTCTACCGGAGCTTTTGGTTCTGCTCTGCCTCCATTTACATCTGAATCAGGTCCAGAAATGACCTTGACAAATGCAGATGGAAAGATTGAATTCTCGCTGGATGGTAGTAGCTGGTCAACTAGTCTGAACATTCCACCTGAAACTATTTACTATTGCATTTGGGGAAGCGATATTCTATCGGCAGCTCACGACAGTAATTATGAAACTCTTGTTTCCGTCAACTATCCAAACTTAAGCATGGATCAAGACGTAGAAATTAAATTAAAAATCGACAAGCTGCCTGATCCGTTTAGCTTTACATTGCAAGCGGATGTTGTAGGTAATGAGTTGTATACATCAAACACAGTTTCCCCTTTACAATCAATCAACGCTCCCACTGCTCTGTGGGGAAGTAGTGATGCAATCAATCCTCAGATTGCAATTGGATCTGATGACTGGGAAGCACTCCCTACAAGCTTCAATACTCGTTATGTAAACATGAATGAGCGCGTGCGTGTTCGACACACAGCAGGCGGTCAAGGTGATACCGAATATTCAACAACTATTAATATAGGTTACGGACAAACTTCGGGAGAATTTGAGACATCGACATTTACAAGCAAGACAATTAACGCATTCATTGATGCACCGACGATTACTTCTCCGACCGAGAATCAGAATGTCAATATCAACAACGTCTCTGTAGTCAGCGCTGCCGCAACAGGAGTTGGCTTCGGAACTCACAACAAAACAGATTGGGAACTGGCAAACGATTCTGCGTTTACAGACATTGTCGAATCGTCTTACGATGATGAAACGAATCTGACGACGTGGGAGACTATTGATCGCGGAGCTGATGACGGTGAACGCAACTTCTATATTCGTTGCCGTTACTACGGCACAGGCGGACAAGTCTCAGATTGGTCTGCTGTTAGAACGACAAACGCAGTCAAGATGTATACCTGGCAAGTTCTTGTCACCTCTAAAGGTGGTGGTGGAGATCACAAGTTCGACGGCGGTCGTGGTGCTTCCGGTGGTGGTGGCACAGTCACACTACAAACAACTACTCCTTTCCTTACTGCTCCAGGTACTGTGAGAACAATATCTAATTACGCAAGTGGGGGTGACACTAATGTTTCTCAAGATATTAGTTTAGGTGAACGTGGAACAGGAGGTAATTCAGCTGCTTCATACATTAATGGAACTATAATTATGGTTTCTGGCGGTGGCGGAGGCGGTGGAAATAACCGCAACGATAGCTCTGGCACTCCAGGTCAAACGCTAACTATTGGAGGCAATTCAGGGGCTAATAACGGTGGATTTGGTAGCGGTGGTGCAGGTGGTGGTGCAGGCGGATCGCCCGGTGCTGGTGGTGGCACACTAGGTCAAGGTGGTGGAGGATTTGGCTTGCCTTTGGGCACAGTTATTGGTAACTGGGAGATTCAGACAAACCAAAGTGTTGGCGGAAACGGGGCTCGCTCGATCCAAGGCAGTAGTGCTCTAGAACTTAAACAGCAGTATAGAAGTGGTTCGTTTGTTTCAGTAAGCAGTCGGAGTGGTAATTACAACAGCAGCATCGCAGGTATCTAAGAGTAAATCTTTTGATAAAATACAAGTATTAAAAGTAGAATCATGGCTTTAAATTTTCCTGGCAGTCCTTCACTGAATCAAACCTACACTGCAAGCGGTGTTACGTATACATGGGACGGAACCAAGTGGACCTCCAGAGGTGCTGACTCTGGCACTCAACCACTCCTGCCTGATGAGAACGGCAACGTTATCATTACTGGCAACTTGACAGTTGGTGGCGATATTGACGCAAACGCTTAATTGTTAAACTAAATATATCTGCCGAGTGGTAACACGACGATGGCTATTCAAATTAGCGGTGTAACAGTAATTGATGACGACCTTAAAGGCTCTTTCAATCGCTTAAACATTGGCTCATATACAACAGCTAATCGTCCGTCGTCTCCTGATGAAGGGGACATGATCTTTGACTCGGACACAAAAGAATTTATGTTCTGGAATGGAACGGAGTGGGTTAGCTAATGACTATCAAAATTAATGGTGCAACAACTATCACGAACAGTCGTCGTGGCGTGTTTAAGTCAGTAAATCCTGGTGCTTACACTACAGCTAATCGCCCACCAGGTGCTAGTGAAGGTGACGTGATCTACGACACTGACGAAAAGAATATTTTTGTTTGGAACGGAACAGAATGGGTAGGTACTGGTGGCGGTCAAATTAATAACCTAAACCCTGCTATCCCTCCGTTCGTTAGCCAGTCTGGTCCAGAAACAGTTGTCACTAACAGCGATGGTAAAGTTGAGTTTTCACTAGACGGGAACAACTGGTCTAATTCAATTATTATTCCACCTGAAACTATTTATTATTGTGATTGGACCAACAATATTCTTTCAGCAGCACACGATAGCCAATATGAAACATCGATTGATGTTACCTACCCAAATGTAGGTGCTAGTCAAAATATTGAGTTATCAATGAAGATTGATAAGTTGCCTGCTCCTTTTGAGTTTACAGATTTAATTGATCTTGGTAGTGATACGACATACACTTCAAACACTATCTCACCACTTGATACTATCAATGCTCCCACAAGGATCTGGGGTTCGTCGAATGCTGTTAACCCACAAGTTGCAATTGGAGATGGTGCATTCCAGTCAATCCCTGGTTCACCCGGAAGTCTTTATGTAAACCACAACACACGTATCCGTGTTAGGCATACTACTGGTTCTGCCGCTTTAACTGATTACAGCACGACTTTAAACATCGGTTATGGCACAGGTGCTGGTGAATTTGAAACCTCTACCTATACAACAACTACATTAAATTCTGTTGTTAACAAGCCTTCTATTACGTCACCGAGTAACAACGACTTTGTTGACTCTGAGACCTTTAGTGTTACAAGCAGTGCGTATGTTTCTACAAATGCTGGGACGCACAAGTCAAGTCAGTGGCAAGTTGCAAGAGATGCCGCATTTACTGACATTGTTGAGCAGTCAACTTCAACGACTGATTTAACATCTTGGACACCAACGTTCGGTCTCACATTTATTAATGCAACTGGTTATGTCCGAGTGAGACATACAGGAAGTCTAAACGATGTTACCTCTGATTGGTCAGAAACAGTTGAGTTTACTCCACAGCAATGGTTCTTCTGGCAAGTTGCAGCAACAATTAGAGGTGGAGCTGGCGGTGGAACCAACGGTGGTGGTGGCGGCCATGCAGTGATTACAGTTACAACAACTGAAAGAACTTTTGCACCTACCGGAACCTTTAGCGGCGTAGTAGGAAATACAGCAAATGGTAAAAGTGGCGGAAGTGGTTACGGGCAAGGAGGTAATTCTGCCACCTGCTCTGACTACAACGACTCTGGTGGTGGAGGCGGCTCTACAAGGCTGTTAATTAATGGAAACGCTTTAGCTATTGTCGGTGGCGGTGGTGGCGGTGCTCAAGGCTACGGCGGAGGCGGTGGCGGAAACCCTGGTGAAACAGGTGGTAGTGGTGGAAGACACACGAGTTATCCTGGCAGCTCTGGTTCTGGCGGTAGCCCAAGTTCTGGCGGAGGCAGAGGAGGTGATTCTGGATGCGGATTCCACAGCGGTAACCCCGACCGCAGAGCACCTGGAGGCGGAGGCGGCGGTGGCGGCAACGGCGGTAATGCCGGATCTGGTAATACCCAAGATCAATGGCAGACCGGCGGCGGAGGCGGCGGAGGCGGAGGCGACTGGAACAGTGGCGATATCGCCGTCTGGCGTAATGATGGATGGTCAGCACTTAGTAGAGTTAAAGAAAATGGATTAGTTTCAATCCAACTACGCGCTGCACCATTAAGTGCTCCTACAGGCTTCGTTGACAGGGACTCAACCGGTAAAGCTTCAGGAGGATCATTTAGTTTTGATGTCTCTAGTCTTGTGTAATTTTAGAAGTTAGTTAAACCATATAGGCTTGACAGACTGCATACTTTGTCAGCCTATCTTCGTAAAGTAAATCTTTTGATAAAATACAAGTATTAAAAGTAAAATCATGGCTTTAAATTTTCCAGCAAACCCCACACTCAACTCCACCTTTACATCAGGTGGCGTGACCTATACATGGGACGGGGTCAAGTGGACTTCCAGAGGTGCTGACTCTGGCACTCAACCACTCCTGCCTGATGAGAACGGCAACGTCACGATTACTGGCAACTTGGTTGTTGAAGGCGCAGAGATTGTAGCTAACTCAGCTGATCTTTCTGGCAACCTTAATGTTGCTGGTGATATCGACAACGATTGATTGTTAAACTATTAGTATCTGCCGAGTGGTAACACGACGATGGCTATTCAAATTAGCGGTGTAACAGTGATTGATGATGACCGTAAAGGTTTTTTTAATCGCTTAAAAATTGGCTCATATACAACAGCTGGTCGTCCGTCGTCTCCTGATGAAGGGGACATGATCTTTGACTCGGACACTAAAGAGTTTTTGTTCTGGAATGGATCGGAGTGGATTAGCTAATGACTATCAAAATTAATGGTATAACAGCCATCACGAACGGTCGTCGTGGTATATTTAGGACAGTTAATCCTGGTGCTTACACTACAGCTAATCGCCCACCAGGTGCTAGTGAAGGTGACGTGATCTACGACACTGACGAAAAGAATATTTTTGTTTGGAACGGAACAGAATGGGTAGGTGCTGGTGGTGGTGGAGGTAACAGCCTTAACCCATCGATCCCACCGTTTGTAAGTAGGAGTGGACCGAAGACACGGCTGACAAACAGTGATGGCAAGATCGTTTTCTCTCTTGACAATGTCAGCTTTGTATCTGACTTGACAATTGAGCCAAATACTATTTTCTATTCTGAATGGACTAGTGATATCAATAGTGCTGTCCAAGGTCAGTCTTATTCATCAGAAGTTAACATTAACTATGTAGAGCTAGGCATCTCAGAACAGCTAGAAATTAAGATCAATCAGATTGATAAGATACCTGATCCTTTCAGCTTTACTCCTCAAACAGATGTCATTGCTGGAACTACATTGACTTCTAACCCTGTTGCGATGCTAGGAAGCATCAACGCACCTACATATGTATGGGGTTCAAGTGACAGCCCTTCGGCTCAGATCAATATTGCAGAGCTTGGTTGGGTAGCTATCCCTGCTAGTCCGACTGCCAGTGTTATGGTCACGTCTAAGGATCAAATTGAAGTGCGGCATGAAGCGCTTACAGGTGCCTTAATAGACACAACAACATCTATTAATATTGGTATCAGCGCAAATCAAGGTGACTTTGAATCGGCTGATTTTGTTACTACCAACTTCAACTCGTATATCATTACTCCAAGTATTACATCACCAACGAATGGAGCAATTCTAAACGTTCTTGCCGTTCCTCTCACCTCCTCTAGTTTCCAATCTGTGGGTGGACTGACCCATCAATCAACAGATTGGGAGATCGCATCTGATCCTGAGTTCCAGACTATTGTGTGGTCTGCTCTTGCTAATACTGGAGCCTTGACCTCAATCACTACAGCAACCCTCCCTGTTGATCAGCTGTATGTTCGTGTTCGCTACAGAGATACTGTAGGCTCAGAATCTGCGTGGTCCAATACTGTCACGTTCGATACTCCGTTTGCAATTACACCGGATAGCGGTAAAGCACAATTGAGTTCCAGAGATAACATGAATATCAGCAGTACTGTTTCTAACATACTCATTCAATCAGGCACTTACAAGTTCACCATCTGGGGTGGCGGTGGTGGCAATGGTCGCATGGGCAAAAGCGGTGGCGCAGGTGGATCAGTTAGTAAAACGATCACTTACACCAGTCAGACAAATATTTCATTCACAATTGGAACAGCCGGAGCAAACGGAAACCAACCCGAGGATGGTCCGGGACCAGTAGGTGGTAGCCCAGGTGGGGGTAACGCAGCTACTGGTGACTGGCGAGGTGGAGCTGGTGGTGGATACTCCAATTTTAGTGGAATGACAGCCGGTGGTGGTGGTGGCGGTGGCTCCTCGGGAGCAGGCGCCCCAACTGGTGGTGGACAATCACCAAGTGAAGGAAACAATTCCGGTGCTGGATACGGTGGTCGTGGTCAAAGTGGCCCTGGCGGAAGTTCAGGCTCAAACGGAAGCAGTGGAGGCGGTGGAGGTGCTGGCTCTCACTCGTCAGGCAACGAAAGTAATAGCAATTGCTCCGGTAATGGAGGTAATAACTCTGGAAGCTTTGACAACAGCTATCCAGCATCCTTCTCTTCATCAGGAAATCCGTACAATGGCTATGGCAACGCGCGTACAAATGGTGGGGCTAGGATTGAGAAGCTTTAAATACTCTCATCCATTTATCAATTGAATATGGGGGCCACTGGGAATAATTTTCAGATACCTTCCATTGATTGATGTGATCATTCTCTAATACAAAATTCTTAAACAGTTCCAGTTCAGCATCAGGCTCGGACTGGAATTTTTTTGTATGTTCCCAGAACGGAGTATCAAACCTTGCCCCTGCTTCATAGTGCCAAAGGATAAAAGCCTCTATTCTCTTCATTTCTCTTTGAACTTTTAGGTTGCATTCTGCTTTTGATTTTCCATTAAAAATATGTTCCCAAGCCTCCCTCGCTGTGTACAGATGGAAGCCAGTTGATGTTGCTTCTAGTGGTTCCAAGAATGAAAGTCTATTGCCATTAAGAATAGTTCGTTTACCATTCCACATAGTGTTTTCAATATAGTTTTCAAAAACAATCTCTGCATCAGAAATAACATCAAACATACTAGTAAAGTTTGCCTGTGCTTCTTCTGATGTCGTTACTGTATTGTTAAATAAATAACCATAAGAAATACTATCGTGATTAGGTATTACAAACGTCCAACCATCTGGCGTGGCAACACACCTTGTATAAGTAAGCGTTAAATCTCTACCAGGTTTTTTTCCCAACAGAACGCTATTGAGTGGGTTATTGAGTTTCTTCCTGCTTCCTTGATGCGACTTCCCTCGGCAGTCAAAGATCCAATCACTATCAATCTCTTGTTCTGGATTCACTATTGAACCTTCTACAACATTAAATAGACCTGAATTCAAGACTACTTCTGATAGCAAATTTGGCACATAGTGACAAGCAATTTTTCCCATCGGAAAGTTGTGAAACACATCTTGATGCCCCCAATTCTCATACATGATTCCATGCTTTGGAGTTGCTTTGATTGGGTTGTTTTCAATAAAGTCAATATTAAGTGTATTAAACAGTAGATCAGTTACTGTCAATGCAGAGCCTTGTCCAACCCTTTCAATTGGAATGGTTGGGTCATGATAAATTGTAATTTTATCAATATCATCCCTTCCCCAGTAGTGATAATGCAGAGCGGTCAAGCATCCAGCATTCCCTGCACCTACAATAGAAATCTTCTTTTTACTCATAGTTTCTAATTAGTTAAACCATATAGGCTTGACAGACTGCATACTTTGTCAGCCTATCTTCGTACCCGTTCCAACCACCGTTAATCTTGCGGCAGCAGGCATCAAACCCTTCTGTCAAACAGATATTGAGTAGATCATTCTCTTCAATCCAGATGCGTGCTGATGTAAACGGATAGGTATTAGAAACATAGTCCACACCATCCATTACCTTAGGATCGTTAATGCCATCAGACAGTCGCTGGTAATTGTATTTCCCTGTCAGCTGGAGTACGCCAGCACCTTTGTATTTTTCTCCGTCACCAGGAGATGTATTGCCCAGGTCAGTCCTGCCGTTATAGTCAGCGCCCGACGCAATCTCTTTCATATAAACAAAATTACAAGTCTCATGCATCATGTTTGCCATGAGCATCTGCATGGCTTCTAGGTGTTTGTCAAATCCTGTATCAGCGAACAAGCGATTGCAGTCATTTACAAAGACACTATCAAAGCTGCTTGCTTTATGTCCTGTCAGTTGCTCCATCAAGAAAGGAGTAATAATCCCATTAACTGGATTACCTGCAGGCGGCTTAGATTTAGTTCGATAAGTTGTGATCCACTTAGCTGATTCATCCTTACTTGCTAAATCAAGTGAGCGATATAGTTCAAGTACAGCTTCCTGCTGATGCTTCTCGTCCTTATAGTATTTAAAGAAATTAATGAACTCAGAAGCGGTTATCTCTGCCATAGTAAATGTAACTCTACAAGCACATTCTACTTTAGAATAGTATTAACATATGGCATTATTATGACCACACAAGAAAGAGAAGCATTCTGGAAAGCAATTGAAAGTGCAGAGAATCCTCTATTGTCAGTAATGCATGGCTTAGTAGAAAAGTGGGGACTCCCTGCAATTATCATGTGTCTAGGTGATATTGGAAATGTATTATCTGAAGATGCAGAAAGCGCTGCATTATCTCCTAATCAGCGCGGTCTAATTCTTGGAGCATGTGCACAAGTCTGTCACCTTAGTGATCAGATGCACGCTGAAATGGAACACTTACATAAGACTGAAAATGGATCAGCATGAACGCGACAACTGGCAGAAAGTAAAAGAAGCTTTAGAAGAAGCTAACAAGACAGATTGCTACTTTTATAAACGTGCGGTAGCTATTTGTGGCGACCTAGATGACCCTATGGACAAGTTAAAATATAAATAATTATGCTTATATGTAATGGCTGATAGAGCTGGAGCAAAGTGTAAAGCTTGTGCTCATAAAAAAAGCAAGAAGAAAGGTGCGATGGATGGAATGACCGTCAAAGGAGGGCATAAACTATCTGTGAAGCAAGGTGCAGGACTGACTGCCAAAGGTCGTGCATCTATTAATAAAAGAACTGGTAGCAACTTAAAAGCTCCAGCTCCTAACGGTAAGCCAGGAACTAAAGCTGGTGCACGTAAGAAATCATTCTGTGCTCGCTCACGTGGCTGGACAGGTGAACGTGGCAAAGCAGCACGTCGGCGTTGGAAATGTTAATAGCGTTAAAATAATAAAAGATATTTAACCTAATAAAATGGCACGACGTAAGGGTATTCGTAAGTCACAAGACAATAATGTTCCTGGCATGCCTGGTTCTACTCCATTTAGACCAACGAATGGTGCAGGACCTGGAAAACGTGACCCACGTTCAGCTGGTCAAGATGGTTCTGGTGGCATGGTTTATGCAGGGGGCACTCCTGGTTTCTACGACAAAGGTGGTCCAGGTGCACCTGGCAAAGTTTATGAAGGTGGAGAACTTCCACAAGTTGGATACCCCGGCGGTCAACACAATCCCGGAAGTGGCCAAGCACGTCCTCAAGACATGAATGGCGGAAGAAAGTCACGTCCTCAAAAAGGTGAACCTGGCATGGTTTATGCAGGGGGCACTCCTGGTTTCTATGACGCAGGTGGTCCAGGACACGGTTATCAACCGTTCCCTGGCGGAAATAATGGAGCTGGTGACAACCTGCCTGGTTTCGGTGGCCAATTTCCAGGTGGTGGAGAAAATACAATCGGTATTCCCCGTGGTGAAGTCGGCACACCTTTTGATGGGAACATGCCTCCTCAAAGCCCCGGCGCTCGACGTCAAAGGCCAACTAATGGACCTGAAGGTTTTCCAGCACCAGGCCCTGGTATTCCCCGTGAAGTAGGTGGCGGACAAAATACAATTGGTATTCCTGAAAACTATGGCAGTCGCCCCGGTCCAGGCAAACGTCCCCCACGTGGCGGTCGTCCACAGCGTCCCCCTGGCAGAGGAATGCCTAGTGGTGGTCCCGGTCTAAGCCGTCCTCAATTCCCAGGTATGAATATTCCTGGAGCGCCAGGGACAAATATTCGTAAGACACATGGTAATGACCCCATGAATTCCATCTATTAATCATGGCTGATGGAGTAGCAACAAAGAAAGACCCTGCAAAGTGGGCTGCGGCTAAATCAAAAGCCAAAGCCCGCATGGGTGGTAAGCATTCTGCTCGTGCTATGCAACTGGCAACCAAGATCTACAAAGATGGTGGTGGCAAGTATGAAGGCAAAAAACCTTCTGCTAAAAATAACAAGATGAAGAAGTGGACTAAGGAAGATTGGGGTACTAAGTCAGGGAAGAACAGCACGGAAGGTAAAGGTGCAACGGGTGAACGTTACCTGCCTAAGAAAAAACGTGACGCTATGTCCGATAAGGACTATGCAAAAACATCAGCTAAAAAGCGGCGTGACACAGCTAAAGGTAAGCAATATAGCCAGCAGCCAAAGTAGTTAAAATATAGATACTGTCGTAATCGTCACGCTAATGATTAATAACGTACAACGAATCCTTGGCTATAGGGACATTATTTATAATGTAAAAACTGCAAAGTTCTATACTTTTATAGAAGGTGATAACTACCAAGAGCTTGATGTAGATGCGGGAGGAGTAGGTAGTGGTGGCACAGCAGATAGGCCAAGTGAGCCTGAAACTGGTGATCTTTGGTATGACACTACGTTAGATCTTTTAGTTATTTGGAATGGAAATGATTGGGAACCAGTAGGCGGCTCTGCTGTCAAAGTTCCAAGCGGACCATCTGCAAATAGACCTGACCCAGCAGAAGAGGGAAACCTTTATTACGACAACGGCATCAACACGCTGATGGTGTATCACAGCGGTGCTTGGGTTCCAGCTGCTCCAGATGACATAGCAGTACTTACTGAGCTTGTATTGCAGGACGTTTCTACAGGCAGCGAAGTTGTAATCTCCGTGCGTAATGGAGCACTTATCGTTACTGATCCATTCACAGAATCAGTTAGTGAGATTGACTTAGGTGGCACAACACCTGACTCCGGCACAATCACGGCTTTGTTCTTGAATGGTTCCGGTCAATACACTTCAGGTAACGTCACCCAAGCAAATGCCAATGGTTTAGTTACTCTTGAATACATCAATACTCCAGGTCAGTTCTTCACAATTGAAGACATGGGCGGACCTGGTTTTGGTTATGGAGATCGTCAAGGCTTTGGTCTAGTGCGTGAAACTATCTATGACCGCACTGATCTTGACAACGGCCCTGGTGTATTTGACGGCGGTAGTAGTGGTGGTTGGTCGATGAGTGCTTTCTGGTATTACACAGGAAGTTCACCTAACAGCTATCCATACATTTGGACGAGCTATTCAACTACCTCACAGACTCCAGGTGGTTCTGGCAACGCAGCTACTGGTACATTTGGCGCACAAGGGAATCAGAAACTCTGGTGGGACCTCTGCACTAAAGCTGGTGTAGGTAAGAAAATGCGAGTTGGTATCGCTAATGGAACCGACCAGGCAGGTCAAGACTGGGGCAACAAACTCATCATGCAAGTCTATGTCTCGCAAGAGATGGTAGATCATCCTGAATTTGCAGCGTTGATGCCTGCAAATGTGGAAACCAATGGTGTTGGCTGGTATACATGTTATGCAACGACCGGTGAGTATGAAAATATGGGATCTTTCCCTGATGGGAATGACAAAGGTTATCGTTTCCGTTGGTCAACCTTTGGTAATACTGTATTGAACCAGTTGCCTTATGTGACTGGTGTTTCTAACAACGATCAAATTACTTCTGCTTCTGGACAGAGCCATTACGTTGTCTACGGTGTAGATGCTACTGATAAAGCTGCAGCTAACAGCGTGCTTACTTCATCAGTTACAGGAGCAAACAATAGGCTTTGGCCTGTTGGAACTACGGTTGATGTACTTCAATACAATGATCCTTATGATTTCCCAAATACTCAAGTAGATAATGTATTTACTCTCAAATACTCTGATGTTTCAGCTGTAACAGCGAGCCCTCTGTTTGTTACATACCCAATCACTACAGCAGATGACATTCTTGAAGCTGGCACGGCAGTAGCACCGTTACAGAAACTGCACCAGGAAGTTTGTGATGAGATTCGTAATGCAGTAACTGCTTACTATCTTGTGCGTGACTTCGATTCAGCGGACACAGCACTTGTCAATACCAAACTACAAACAGCAATTACCGCTGCTTTAGGCGGACAGCTGATTAATACCTATGATGCTATTGCTTTTATCTCACCAGATGACAGCCAGCCAGAGGGAGCTGGTGGTGAGGTTCTATTCCCACTTCTGCTGAAACTTGTTATTCAAGGTCAGCTGAGTCTCTACATGAATAAGTTCCCTGATAACTGATGTCTAAAATTACTGTACACAACTGGAAGCAGACCGATATCGAAGGCTCTGCTTTCGAGTTGATACCACCTGTGTATCACGTCACTTACTGGGAAGTCCCTAAGTGGTGGTACAAAGGAGACCGGACTGTCTACACCAGTTGTGCACGTGTTGATTTGAATGAGCAGACTAGTATTTATATTGATGGTACAACTCCGTTGATGGAGATTACGCTTGATTATGACGGAGATAAATTAAGAAGTCCAAACTGGCGCGACATTAGGCGTGTATTGATCTGTGCCAAGGATGATATAGCTGCAATCAATCAAGGTGTGTCTGATGCTTATGCTGATATAGAATTTTTTAAAGACTATTACATTACACGTGTAAACAATTATGCTCTAGAAGTTATTGATCCTTTAATCAATGTTCTCAAACCTACGTTCTATAGTGAGCTTCCTATAGCAGTTGGATCTTCTTCTCCATTTGATACAGGCACATGGAATGGTGGCGTGGAGCCTATCACTTATGAGTGGCGATATAAAGCACAAAATTATAAATCAGACGAATGGTTTTCTGTTGGTGACTGGAAAACCCAGCCCAATGAAGCAATTCAAGAGACAATATCTTTACCAGAAGATTCCGATGCTTGGTATATTCACATCGAAAGTAGAGCAGTAGACGCTGAAGGCACGATTGTCTATAACAACAGCGCCCTACGTAGAGCCATTCCTAGAGTCAAGAAAGAGCCAGGATCATCAATTAAATATTCCGCTTTCAATACTTATGAAGAAGGCTCTGAACTAGTTTTTGACACTGCTACTTTCTATGGTGGTGTCCCACCCGTTGAATACAGGCATAGAATTCAACAAAGAAATACTCCTGACGATAATTGGACCACGGGAAAGAATACCCAATACGACAACACCGTGCAGACCGCTAGGCATACAATTACATTCTCAGCAGGAGCCCAAGTGCGAATACAGTGTCAAGCAGTTGATTCAAGTCAAGGTGAATTGCAGGGAGCCTGGCAACCTGGGGAAGTAAAAGAAATCATTCCCGCAGCGACTCAACCATTAGAAATTGCACCTAATGGTGGTGCTAACTGGTTAGGTGGAAACGTCTATGAAGTAGGTCAAACAGTTTACGGCAAGACTGCTGCCTTTACAGGCGGTATTGAACCTATTACTTATAGGTGGAGAGTGCAAACAAGAGCCACACCTCAAGATAGTTGGAATAATGCAACATGGACAAACGTAACTAATGGAAAAATAGATGTTGTATACGTCATCCAAGACGTGGGTCAACTCAGAATTCAGTCTCAAGCAAAAGAGAATAACCCACCTAACTCGGTCACGGACAGCTTTACTGGAGCTCAGACCGTATCGAGTTGAGCCTGTGGAAAACTAGGGGGGTCTTGAGATAAGCCCTGCTTATTAGACAAGGGTTCTTGACGTGGTAGATTACGCTCAGCTACGCCTAAGTAGTGGGTCCGAATCCGACCCTCTCCGTTCCCCATCACCTACCTCACTATTTGTGGGGTTTTTTTGTAGGTTAACGATAGGCGTTGCTTATAACCCCACATGAAACAAATGAAGCTTCTAGAGCTTGCTGAAGAGATCCGTGACATGAAACGGATTAGACCAACGACGTACAACAACTGGCTCAAAGCACTCAAACCTTTAGAAGGTAGAGAGTTTGCCGACATTACAAAAGTAGATGTCAGAAAATATATCCAACACAACCGTCAACCCCTTGGACCATGGGCAGACAGCACGTTGCTGACTCGAATGAATTCTCTGAAGGGCCTTTGGAACTTTGCTATTGATTGGGACTACGTAGAATTTCAAGCTAACCCTTGGAAGAATGCTCGCAAGCTTGCCAATATCTCAACCAAGTGTCAGAGACGTAAGTGTGCAGATCATCCTTGGGAGTTCTACGCAGCATTTCATAACGACCCCTACTTTGTTTGTATGTGGTATACCGGAGCACGCATCGGTGAGATAGCAGGTATCTATAAAAGTAATATTGTTCTCGACACATCGATCCCTTACTTCAACTTTGAGAATCAAGAAAACAGGCTTTTAAAAAATGATGAAAGCATCAGGCAGGTTCCTATCCACCCTGCTTGTATGCCGTATGTAGAACATCTGTTCTTCTCAAAATCCAAGACTCCTGGTCGTGCTTGGTCTGAACGTTTTAAAAAGCAACTCGGATTACCACCTTGGGAAGCAGCCCATTCCATCCGTCACAACATCACTACTCGTTTTAATAGAGCAGGTGTACTAGAGAGGGTCCAAGACGCAATCCTTGGTCACGCATCTGCTGGTCACGGAGCAGGGTATGGCGAGATTCCGATGGATACAAAACTAGAAGCGCTAAAGAAACTACGCTAACTACCGTAGTTTTCTATATACCTATTTATTAATGCACCTGGTGGGCTCTCTCCCCCTAGGTGTATTTATTTAGAAAGGGTTAGATAGGAGCGTAGCAAGCGTAGTTTTGTAGTTAGTTAAAATAAATATAGTATGTCCACTAAAATATTATGGCTATCCTAGAATCCGCAATCTTTTGGATTGTAGTTGCTGCTGCTTCCGAGATCATCGCTTTGACACCGCTGAAATCCAACAGCGTTATCCAGCTTGTGCTCTCTGCACTTAAGTCAGTTAAGCCAAAAAAGGGTTAAGCAACATCCCGGAAGATGGCCAGTGGATATGGCGCTTCGATACACGCTCCGACTGGGAACGAGTACAACGCGCTATCAACCGTAAGAAGTTCTACACTTCCCTACCGCATAAGCTTAAAAGGGAAGAAGAGGCTTGGCATAAGGCGCAGCCAGTTGAAGAGAACACATGGACAACAAAAGAGACTGGCACGTTTGGTGAAGACGGTTGGTCTATCTCAACTAGCTACGACGCTATGGACAAAAATGATTGAAACTTTTATTCCAGCAGTTATTGCAATAGTCACAGGCACTGCTGTGCTTTTCAACAAGGTGAATCACAGAGTCACACTACTTGATAACAAACTGGACAGGCTAGAGCTAAAGCTTGTAGAAACCTATACGCCCAAACAGGAGTTCACAGCTGCGATGTTGCGAATGGAGGATCATCTTATTCGTATTGAAGACAAGATGGATCAGTTAGTTAATAAGAAGTGCACTACATAAACACAGAGGAGACGTTACATAACTATAGTTAAAGCAGTTGCCTAATAACAACTATGGGAATTGCTGAAGACTGGAAGGACCTAATGTTCGACCTCTCTTGTTTATCTAAACAAGTAGCCAAGCGCAGATTTAAAAAGTCAATTAAGTATGGATGGGGAGGGCTCTGCGGATACTGCAGATGCAATCGAGCCACCACTTTGGACCACATAAAGCCCAAGAGCAGAGGCGGAAGTAGCTTACGTAGCAACTTATTGCCTGCTTGTCTTGAGTGTAATCACTCCAAAGGAACTGAAGCTTGGTTAGTATGGTTTCAAAGGCAGACGTTTTATAACGAAACTGCTAAGGAATTAATAGAAGAATGGATTACAAACAAACGTTTTATCGAAGAGGAGTTAGGTGATGGATGCATTAACGATCGAACAGAGATTTGCCCTAACCAGAGCAAGGTACGAAGTATCAAGGATGAGCCGACCAGCCTTGGAAAAGACTGCCTTGCGACTGCTTAAGTCACGCATGGAGCTTAAGAATGGTACTCAGAATACCTTGATGGCTAACGGCATCATGTTCAAGATCGATGAGCAGCAATCAGGATTGCCTGAAATCATTAGCGAAGAAACGTTTATGGAGCTATTGATTAGAGCTGACGATGATATGCCTACAAGCATCGATGAGCAGGAATATGAGAACGATGATTTAGATGATGATGGTCTTATGATCGGTTGATATAAGCTAGACTTCAAGCAGTTAAATAAACAAATATGGAATATGTTGTAGGACCTGTGATTGCCCTGTTACTCGGCATGAAATTCACAGACTTTAAATCGAAAGAACAAGAGAAAAAGATTGCAAGCTTAGAAGAGAGTGTCACATTAGTCACTACATCAGCAACCACGATGGAAGCTGAGATGCCTAAGAAGATGCTTGCAACTATCGTGCCTATTGCACAAGCAGTTAAGAAGCTGAACCAAGAAGTGGGGCTGTGAATACTAAGGATGCTAGACGGATAGCATTCGGTACAACCCCTGCTTCTGATCTAGCTAACTACTTCGCTGCTTGGCAGCACTTGTATGACGCTGAAGTAGAACTTAAGGAGCCTGATTTGCTTTACTTAGACAAGCTTATATGCGACGGAAGCGTGACGCCTAGAGAAGGATACTTCGATATACTAGACAAGTAGTCGTAACAATAACGTGAAGAGTGCTGGCTTAAGGAATAAACCAATTGATAGACGCTACTTGCGTGACTCTGAGCGTGAAGCGTATAACGCTAGTGGCGATCACGGCAAGCGTGCACAAGCACTCAAAAGAACAAAAGCTTATAGAGGACAGATGGCCTATGAGCAGAACCGCCCGATGAATACTCAAGGCAGAACACCTGGTACTGGTGGCTTTGGTAAAGGCGGAGCAGTTACAAGCAAGCGTGGTGCACAGACCAGGGCAGCGACGGCTAACTCAGCTAAGTTGCGTCCTGATATGGCGAAGAAGCCCAACATCTACGATAAGTTGGACACCAGCTACGAATAAAAAAACATAAAAAAAGACCCCCGTTAGGGGGCCTAATGTTTTACTTATCAGAAGCGGTAGGTAGCACCAATCTTGGTACCCAAACCGAGGGTATCCACGTCAAACTCTTGATCTTCGGTAATGAATGCAACTTCTCCGTAGAGTTCGAATGATTCTGAGACATCGGCAACAATACCAAATTTACCAGACACTTCGGTCTCCAGATCTTCATCTTCAATAGAGATGAACGCAGGACCTGCTTGTACATATAGGCTAACAGTTTCGCTAGCTTCAAACTCATAGCCAGCATGGACTTCGGTTACCGCACCTTCGAAGTCGTTGCCAACCCAACCAGCGTTGTTCTCAACGTTGGCATAAGGACCTGCAATAGCAGGAGCAGACAGTGCAGACAAAGCTGCAACAGCAATAATAGATTTCATGATAAAAATAACTAGTATGAATAGCGATTAATACTCATCGCTCCCAATATTATATGTTATTAAAAAGCAAAAAAAGACCCTCCGTTAGGAGGGATATACAGTTAAGTAATTGGTAACTAGTGGCAGTAACTAACGCCACGATAAGTGAAACAACCGTGCCGCTCTACTGGAGCAGCTGTTACGACTGTGGGAATGCCACGGTAACGGGTCTCAGATAGACGGTGAACACGGAGTTCATTCTGTGCACGACGGTACTCTTTGCGAGCATTCTCGACAGCACGTGCTTGTAATTTGGTCATTGGAAACTCCTAATGGTGGGTAAGTTTCCCGTTCCTTCCCTCCATTCGTGAGGTACTTGCGTCTGCTTAATATCAGCAGATGAACGTATATCTATTATATATAATAGAAAATATAATTGATGCTAAAAATGAATATTAACGAACTATTAAATGATATAAATAATAAAGGGACAGCTGTATTTGATGGAATTACTGAAGCAGGTACAGGTGTGTTTGATGTAATAAATCAAGCAGGCTCAGCAGCAATCGATAATACAAGAGGAGCGTTCACTCAATTGCAAAATGCTGTGAGTAATCAAGGTGAAACAGGACCAAGTAAAGGGGTTCAATCAAGCTCTAGTCGAAAGGCAGGTTCTTCTATTCCTCAGCAAATAGGTCAGTACATAGATGAAATTAGTGATCAAGGTGCTATTCCTGTTGCCATCTCAGGTGCACATCCCATGCTAAGAACAGCTGCTGGTTATGCCAAATCCTTAGCAGGTCCACTAGGCAAACCGTTTCGAATTCACACTCCTCAAGAGACAAAAGATTTTTACCAAGACACTATTGATGCAGGTGACTACACACCTGGGACAGATTCATCTAACGGTACAATCATATTTAATCAAAACATTAAAAACAAAGAAGAGTATGACAGACTTGGTGGTAGTTTTATGAATAAGGATTATGGAAGATACAGAGCAGAAGTATTAAGGAACGGAGACGTTGTGCCAGATGATGATTATGACACTAATAGAGATGTAGGCTGGCACGCACGAGTTGCACTTACAGGCAAAGACGAAAATGGTAGATCAAAAAATATTACTGACAGAGTTATTTCGGCTGCAAGTGCACCACATAGAGCATTAACAGACGTAGGTTGGACTAACTTACGTCCTTTCGGGAATAACTATTCGATTGGGAAGAAAGACCTGAAATAGCAACAATAGACATAAGGTTACACAAAAGAATAGTACCTACATTCCCCCATGTATTAATTCGATGTCTCATTTCAACGTGAGAATTTCCGTTGGCTACAGCAGCTTCTAGCATTCGCATATCTTTGAGATACCAGTCTGCTCCATAGACTGCTAAACCAATACTATAAACAAGTGAAAGAGTCAAAAGAGTGTTTTTCATTAAATCAAAAAAGAACAAATAATTTAGTGTGTAGCTGCCCAGTTATCTCCATGATCAGCGCATGCACCAATAGGTACGCGCAGATTGTAGTACTTACCAGCTTCAGGTGCTGCTGCTTCTAACAGCATCTTCATGCGGTCAACTTCAGCAGGCACGACAGACATCTGCACTTCATCGTGTACATATGCACACCGTGTGTAGTCAACATCGTACGTAAGCCCTGCTTGATCAATTAGTTGCTGACCAATTACCACCCATCGCTTGGAGATGATTGCCCCGGCAGACTGAAGTAAGAAGTTGGGACTACTGTGCTCAGCACGACAGAATATAGGACGCCCATCAAGGCCCCTAAGACGACCAGTTGAGCGAACTTTAAGTTTGACAGCATCGATTAATGGCTCCAATCCAGGGATAGCGTCAAGAAATTTGCGTCGCAGCTCTTGACCTAGCTGCTTCTTTTGTGCATCAGATAGCTCTGGATGCAAGGTGTGGCCTAGCTTCTGATCGCCCGCTCCATAGATGAACGCATACGTGAGCGATTTGACCTGCGACCTACTGCATCCCACACGGTCAGCGTTTTGCTGGTGGATGTCACCGTTGACAACAACTTCAGCGAAGGCACCTTCATCAAAGGCGGCTAGGTAGTGCCCTAGCAGTCGAAGCTCCAGTCCTTCTAAGTCAGCACCAACCATGATGTGACCAGGGTGTGGAACAAATAGTTCACGTGCCCATGGTGCAGAGACGACCTGGCCCAAGTTGGGACCACGGTGAGCGTTACGTCCCGTCTGTGTTGACAGTGTGCAGCTGTGGTGGATACAGCCGTCGCCCTCAATAGAGTTGAACCAAGAGTTGGTTCCCTCCGACAGCTGACCAAGCCACTTCTGCAGCGTCAACAAACGGATAAACATCTCACACTCGTCATGCAATTGCTGCTGTCCTGCAGACAGAGCGATGTCACGAACTTCAGAGATGGTTGCTTCATCAACCTTAGGCTTACCAGTGTCAGTCACCTTGGTGAAACGAGCACCACGAAAGTTCTGCAAAGCCCAGGCAATATGCTGACGACTAGTAGGATTGAAATCAGTTAGGCGAGTCATAGGAGCGCCTGCAACATACCCTTTCTTCTTGTCTGCACGCTTAGGGGTGAAGACTTTGCCAGGCACATACAGGTACGTAGAGGTGATGGTCTTAGTTAGATCATCAAACTCTTGTTGCAGCTCAGTACGTACACGCACCGCTGCTTCCATATCAAAGCGGAAGCCAGATGTTTCTTGCTGAGACATGAGCTCAGCCATCTGCATCTCTAGTACAACGTAATCAGGCGTAGTCATTCATTCTCCTCTGTAGTAGTTCATATAGTTTTACGGTTACTTGCGTATCCTGGATGCAGTAATCAAGCATCTCTGGTGTGTAAGTAGACCAGTCGTTAGAAGTATTCTTAGCGAAGTCTCCCTTAAAACACTTTAATCGGTAGCCCCACGCTTCGAGACTGTGCCTGCCATACATTCGTTGCGGCATTCCTTGCGGTCTTCGTTCGTAATCTCGATCACTAATGTGAGGATAATACAAGCGAGACAAAGTAAGTGTGTCCATGACTTGACCTCTTGGTTTAAAGTCTGGAAACTGCTCTTTAAGAAGTGGGATGTCATATCCAATTATGTTGTGACCGATAAGAACATCGGCACGTTCAAGTGCTTTAACGCCTTGGATCACAGCCCTCTCAGGTTTGTAATCAAAGACTTCTGCTTCTTCTACATTAGCCATATCACGCACAACGATGCAGTGAATGGTGGAACCTACGCGTAATAGTCCCGTGCTTTCTATATCAAACAGTAGTTCAGTTGTCATGGATGGTTTCGATGGATGGTGTTTCTTCGTCTGGGTCTGGATATAGTTCCTTATCAATCTTCCTGTTTGCGTGCTTGTTAACAGACAGGCGTGGATCCTCATCTTCAAAGTGAGGTTCGATAGCGATGTTTAGTTCACGTGCAAGACGTGCAGCTCTACGGAACTCGTCCTTGTAGTAAGGCTCCCATTCGTGAGCAAGGATGACAATCTTTCTGATGCCCATGATGTGAGCTTGAAAGATTGATGCAGAGAATGGATAGCGAGTTGTATAGATGACAGCACCAGTCATAGGTGAGCCACGTTTGCAAGCACCAGCGATGGCGTAGCAAACAGGATCGATCTCAACTTTGGAGTCAGTAAGTAATGACCTACCGTCTCCCAAGATCTCTCTATCGCGGACGATAACACACCCACCAGGAACTAATGGGTGAGTAGATGCATTACCAACTGCCTTCGCAACATTAATAAAGTGTTGCTCCTTATCATCTATATAAGTTGGATCACCTTTGGGTGCGGACATATCACATTTAGGAGTCGTTACTCTTATATTAGGTAGTGAAACAACTATATGCGGATACATGGATTACATCAAATTCACTAAAGACTTCAAAGAATATACTGATTGGAACTTCAACAATTCAGTTAATGATGGGATTAAAGGAGCATTCGGTGATGATGTTCTAGTGTTTGACGATCGTGTCAATAGCCCTAGCCATTACACTGCAGGCAAGCAAGAAGTAATTGACGTTATTGAAGACGCTATTAAGACAGCTCCAGACACAACACAAGGCATGCTTCAAGCACAAGTGTTGAAGTACATGCTGCGTCTATGGTTGAAGGACAACCCTATTGAGGATGCCAAGAAAGCTGAGTGGTATCTGAAGCGTTTGATCTCGAAGATGAGTTAGATATCAGCATCGTTTAAATCTGAATAGGTTACCGACATAAGTGAGAGACTCGTGCTCTTGCTTATGTTTTAGTAGGCTATCGAAAATAGTTTCTGCTGACAACGTAGTGTGAACAAACTCTACAGAGATCCCTTCAGAGAACTCTTTGATACCAGGGTTGTACCACTGAACAGGACGTAGACATTCCCATGGACTTAATCCTTGTGACACCCAGGAGTTGAGCTCCTCTATACGTTGTGCTGTCTTAATGATGTGTGCCTCATGAGCTGCTTCTTTAGGCAGAGATATGAACTCGTTATTACATAGCAAAGCGTGCTTCCACATCAACGTTCCATCCTTATGGATGAGACGACAGGGGTGCACCTTTGAACCTGACGGCAGGTTATAGAAAGCTCCGGGTGAGATATGCCTACTCATCACACATCTCCTCTATGCTCTTCGTAATGCTCTAGGTCTTTAGCCCAGTTGTCGCCAGCATATTCATTATATATAACTCGACCTATATCACGGAAGCTGTTGTAGAACAGAGTGACTTTATCGATGTCGCTAATGGTAGCGTCAAGGGGTGGTCCATAGAGTAAGACGTTCCATGTAGATGGGCAGACAGACTCGAAACCTTGACTTGTAGCGCGAAGTTGTTTAATTCGCCTGAAAGGAATGCATACAGGATAGTCCCAAATAATAGGAGTGGCACGAATGATCTCACTAGCCGACGTAAAGAAGACGAAGCTTTTGATGTGGTTGTTTCTGTATTCATTAATCGTTTTGTTTAACCAGATACGTGTATTACGTACAGCTCCTTTAGGAGATACCCAGACGTTGCCATGCCAGTGTTCTTGTAGAGGATTAGTCTCCAAGGAAGGCACAGACGTAGCATCAACTAGCACCTGTTGGATAGGGTCAGACGTTGGGTCGTAGTCAATACTTCCCATGACTTGGCGTGCTCTCTCAATCAACTGTGGTGTTGGGTAGAGAGGTAGCTTTAGTCCGCTTTCCTTTAGTTTATTCTGTAAATTCTGCTGCGATCGTTCGGAAGCTTTCTTGGCTCCCACCTGCTTCGACTGCAAATGTTCTTGTTCCAGCATCACTGATCAAGGTAATTAGTACATTTTTTGACCAGTCATTTTCATCAATCTCTTCGAGCAACTTGCGAAGGAAGTCAACGATCTCAGTGTCTTCTTCGGACTCTGCAGTCTGAAGATCAAATTCCACAGCGGAACCTGACATGAAAGTTGTTGAGTCGTTCTGAAGGTTGATGATTAATGAACCAGCACCTTGAGCAAGCACACCATTAGATGCAATATTAATTAGATCAGTAAGGATTAGTTCTGCAGTAGCAGCAAGAAACTTTTGTTCTTGCGACTTCTCATCACCAAACTTATCCGATTGAATTAGTTGCTGTAATAGGTCTGTGCGTCTAGACATAATGTAATGACTCTTGTGTAAGTTTAAGTGAATTAAAAATCTGATGTGGGGTCATCATCACCAGTCTCATGATCTTCTGGCAATTCAAATAGTCCCGGTGATTGTGGTTTTGTCTGACTGATATGTCTACCGGCAAGCATGTCAACCATCACAGCTTCGAAGCGTTCATCAAACATAGAGTTTGGATTGAGTGTTAAGTGCTCACGTTCTTCAATACCTTCAGCCTTAATGATCTTCTCTTGTTCTTTGACTGCTTCTTGAACCATGAACTCAGCGATCTGCTGCTTGAGTGTGTGTAGTTCACAAGCAAGCTCAAAGCTTTCTAGATAGCTGTCGTGGTCTACAAAGACTCCAACATTCTGCGGAATAAGATGAAAAGGATTGCAGCAATACTTATTACCACAGGTATTTTTAACGCCGCTGAACCCAAGATCACCCCAAGTAAACCACATAGCAACCCGCTGAGGATGATGCTGTGTAGAACTACTAATTCCATGTCGTCTCCAAGCAAATTGTGGTTGTTTAGTTCGTTTGTTTACGCATCCATTCCAATCCCAGCATTCATCAGGGTCTCCAATATCAACTTGTGACCAGAACTTGAGTGCCTTAATGCGATTCTTTTTCAATAACTTAGAGATGTCAAAAGACATTCGACCTTCACGGGCACCAGCTACACAGCGCACGCATGCTTGGTGACTGTCGTAACGCATGCTGTGGGTAGAGAACCTACCGAGTGAGTGCCCTGTATAAATACAAAGCTCACCCTCTTCAGCGGTGTTAGAGAGCTGCTGTACGCGCCTGCCATAGGCATGACCACCACGGCCTTTATGAGGTTGAGCTTCAGGCATTAGAAATTTCCCTCAGGTTTTACATAGGTTCCACCCAGCTTTGGGTACTGTTCTTCTAGTGGTAATGCTGTGAGTTGATTATCAATCATGTACTCATAGCGAGTTGAGTTCTCAAACTTAATTCGAATAAGTTTTGACTTAGGGGTGTAATACTCTGGTGTTCCTACAACCAAAGCAGTCATCCCATTTGTAGCGACACGGACACGAAGCCCAAGTTTGATATCTGAAGCGTGCATATTAATACCTTATTTGTTATTAGTGTAATTAGAAATCGTTCAAAATATGTGATTCATCCAAGGGATCATCCTTAGGACGTTGCCATACACGTACCGATTTAGATTTACCATTAGCGTCTTTCCTGCTTGTTACCAAGCGACGCCATCCCATCGACTGCAGAACGTCAGCTACCCGACGACCTTCACGACGAGACTGGTTGCGAGGGTCGAGCTCTAGTGCATGCGTTAGCACGTCAGCTGCTGTGACTTCTCGTTTGATTACTACGTAAGCAGCAATCTTATCCATCCAAGGATCTGGATCACCAAACTCTTGAATGTACTCAGAGATAGCTGCAATCTCACCGCTGTTAAATTCATATCCAACACCGCTGCGATATGCATCTACCGCTGCAGCCCACAGACTATCACGTTCTTGTGCAAGTTGCTTCCAGGGAATCTGAAATCCACCTGCAATTTCTAGAGGAACAAAGCGTCTGTTACCTGTGCTATCTACAAGGAACTGGTTCCTGTTAGTCGTGCCAATCATGACAAACCGACGTGGCAGTTTGGATGGCAACGATGCATAGGGATAACGAACCTCGTCCACCCTGCTGGTGATTAGGTTCTTGAAGTTCTCGATGTTCCGAGTGTTGAAGTAGTTATCAATCTCAGGAAGCTCAAGCATCCACGCCATGTGTAGGCGGTACTGCTCTTTCATCAGAGTCTCTAGTGGAATAGTGATCTCTGCGAACAACGCATCGGGTACGAGGTTGCGAGCAAGCATCGACTTACCTACACCCTGTGCACCCACAAGGATGGGTAGCCAGGACATAGATGCACCAGGGTTATAAGCACGAGCAACTGCACCAATCATCATGCGCTGCATGGCGAGTGTGGCTAGTTGATGCTTGTTACCTAGGAAGACTTCGCCAATACGATCCCAATCTTTATGAGGGATGGCATGAGCAGCACAGCTATCTAAGTAGCGTGTGATTGGACAGTAACCATTCTTCCCTGCTGCATATTGAATAGCAGACTTGATACGAGGCTCAGGAATGAAGACGCCATACTCACAAGCAAGCTTGGTAGTCATGATGTCCAAGTCATTACCTTCAAGCTGAACGACTTTGCCGTTCGGATCGTCGTACTCAATCGCATTCGTGAGTCTGTTTTTACGCAGACCACTAAGGATCTCAGTTACTTTTTCAACATCAGACTCCCGTTCTTTAGCAGCATCTTCGTTGCTCTTCTTCGGGCGACCTCGTTTAGCTACCTTCTTTGAATCGGGTAGGGGTTCTGGTTCAAATTCCATACGCTCTTTCTTTGCATGTTTTATTACTTCATCGAAGCTGACTAAGGGATCGGTCTCTGTATAACCAACAGCTCCACCAGCTGCACCGAAGCGCAGGTTACTAGGGAGCTTAGATGTCCAATTAGAATCTTGCTTCTTTGCTAGCGAATACAGTTTAGTATGACCAGCATATTTGCCGAGACCTTTCCACTTAAACGGTCGAATGTTTTCTTCTTTGTGACCATGATGACCACGTAATACCCAGTCAACCCAGTCATCAAATAAGACAGTACCTACGCCAGCACAAGCTGCCATAACAGGTACGTAGTAAGACTCGTATTCGTCGTCGTTAGTTGGCTCAAGGAACTCGCGCAGGAGCCACTGACAGCGTTTGATATCGATGTCTTCACAGTCTGAAGAAGTGAATTCCTCAGGCTCGTCGTAGTCAATATCAGCCAGCAGGAACGCGGGAACCAACGCACCATCATTAAGACGATGACGAGTATTTGTATTGCCGTACCAAAGGCGCTCAGGCTTTTGTCCGCAGTTGTCTTTGAGTTCATTTAGTCCTAAGTCTGCAAGCAATCGATTAACGATCAGCCAGTAAGCACCACGGTGTTGACGAGTTGACTCAAGGTCAATCTCTAGTGCAAAGATTGCACGGAACCGATGCTCTTTTTCTGTATGGCTAGCAGATGTATAGGTAGCTAAGCACCACTCTTTAGCAGTCGTGGTATCCCAGAACTTATCAAGAGTAGTGTCACCATCGAAGTCGATGACAACGATGTTGCTACCGGCTGCATTATCTGCAAGCCGATGACGGTCAACAAAATGGGTAGCGCACCAGCCGTAACCGGAAGCTACCCACCCCAATAGCCAGTCGATGCTGACTAATACGTTGGACCAATTGCGAGCAACCAACTGAGGGTTGCTCTTGTTCTGGCAGTTCTTATTGACTGCTACCTTCAGTATTTTTTGCATCCTCCATCTCATGAAATTGTTTTGCCCTCGCTAGAAACTTCGTTTCGTATCTATCCATTTGGTCGGTATCTATAAATATACCTTGAGAGATTTCTGGCGTCGATACGATAATCAAAGCTACATCACATTTATAACCTGTGCGTTCAAATAGTGCGAGCCGATAAGCCGCCATTTGTTGTGCACATTTTTGATACTTACGCCATCCACCGAACCCCATGCGGTCTCCCTTGTCAGGGAAGCAGTTCATGTACGGTCCGTTGCTAGTTTTAAAGTCAGCTATAACTTTAACCCCACCTATCTCACCTATGAGATCAGGGCACCCTGCATAAAGGTGCTCTGTACTCCACACATATGCAACCTCTCTATCGTCTGAACGAAGATGGTTCCAGTCAGGACGTAATGGACGTTCCGACCAGTGAATTGTATCAAACCAATCAAGGTAAGGTGTTAAGCCATTCCAAAAATCTTGATACTCTTCAGGCACACCAGGGTCTAAGCCACGCAGATAATTTTCACAACCGAGGTGAATAGCAGAGCCACGAGTGGACGCTGCTTCTAATGCACCAGGGTTATTTTTTTGCCACGTACGCAGTCCTGCCTTAGCTTTTTCTGTTTCAGTTGCAGAAAGGACTGTCGTAACTGAGGGCATGTATAACCCTGAACATAGGTATTTTCGATAGCCGCTCGGAGTTTGAATCCGATACGGCATATCTTTAGTAGTCATCCTCCCTTACCTGTTCCTGGAACCCCTGCGAATACGTTGTGCTTGGATCTGTAACTGTGGTTTGCTGTTGAAACATGGCATACATTTGCCCCACTGCGTTACCTACAGCTTCAGTTACTTGACCCATGGCTTCGACACGAGCAGTGAGATGAGCAACCTCTTGTCGTAGCTGAATGGTGTGATCCATCAGAGAAGGGGTGCGTGCAACAGGAGCTGGCTGTGCAATTGCTGCTTGATGTGGTGACTCGGCTTGAAAGTTTGCAGTAGCTTTCTGCTTAGCACCTTCAATAATTTGTGCGATGCGCTCCTGCATTTCAGGAGGCAGCCCGTCTGTATTTACGTTAGACATTAGAATTCAGTTTCCTCTTCTTTTACTTTTTTAGTTGTGGTAGTAGGTGTTACGTGGGCTCCGCGTTTGTCGGTTCCACCAGCTGGAAGACCTTTAGCGTCAACTTGCTTACCGTCGAATGGATCTTTTCCTTCAAAGAAATTAGGTAGCCAGATGGTGTCTTTTTCTTTTTCCCAAGTTGATTTAATTTTATCTGGTACTTTACGGACTTTTGGAAGGATGCTGTATGAAGTTTCCAGACCGGCTCCCTTACGGCTAATCTTGATCGAAAAATTAGCAAGTCCATCTTCGGTCCAAGTGTAGTCTTCAATCTCTTGAAGAATCTCGGTGAGCTGTTCTCGTAGTGATTTTTGTTCAATAAATAGTACCTCTAAACGTGCACGTGCTGCGCTTGTTGCTACCCAAGCAAGGAACCGCCGTGGCTTAACGAAGGTGCCGTCGATCTTGGGTCGGTCTGGTTTGGACCAGTCAGTCTCTCGGGCGATGTCAGCAGGCTGCCCAGGGTGAGTGCGAGTAACGACGTAGCCATTAAAGCCAAGCTCGCCGTTGTCACGAACTTTCTCGGATGCGTATTGCCATCCCATGATTGCGTGCCCTGTCTCGTAACAGCCAAGCAAACGGAACTCTTCTGATTCTCCATCTTTAAGTGAGCTAGGTTTCCAATAAGGTTGTGCTTCTTTAGTTTCGATTTTGTCTTTAGGAGCCTCCAGCATTTCTGGAGGTAGAACTTGTAGCGTCATATTTATATTGTTTAGACTCTACAAATATAAGTAATACAATAGATAAATGTGAGCTATTAAGTTATGCGTTTTGCTGGTGATTTGATTAGGCAAGGGAACCCGAATGATACTATCTCTCCTCAGTCTGCGGATGAAGTTTATAGGTTTCAGCAGCACTTAAGAGACAAGCCAACCGTCCCTAGCTTTAACGCAGAGGATTTAGTAGATACACCAGAGATGGCACCTGGTCCATACTTCTCAGGACAAGATCTCATGCGTGATAAATACATTCGTTCTGATCCACGCAGTGGAGTAGCGCAAGGCTTTAAAGATGGGCAGGAAGTAGCATTAGCTCCGGCAATTCCTGTTGCTGCTGGTCTAATTGGTAAAGGACTGAAAGTTTATGGAGCAGTAAGATTAGGTCAAGCTGCTTTGGATGGTGGAGGTGTAAACCCTGGAACCAAAGCTGATTACAAAAATCAAGATCCAACTAGTCAATACAACAGACACAAGCAAGATGCTGACAAGAACTACATGGAAATCATGAAGTCAGGATTCATCTAAAATTTTTTGCATTAAAAAAGAGCCTCGCGTGAGACTCTTTGGGGTATAGATCAGAAGACGAGAGCGTTACATACTTGTTGATAGTTAACTTCTCCACCAAAGACCTCATCGATTGCTGTCTTTGATTCGCGCTCTAGCTTGCTGTCATTCTTAGACAGTGCGTATCCGTAGCAAGCTTTAGCAATTTGACCTGCGTATTCCTGCTTTACTTCCATAGCTACAACTGAACCCTGTGCATTACGTGCAGCAGAGGCAGCAGAGTTGATAAGGCTGCTAGATGATAGAGCCAGGGGTAGTCCTACAACCACTACGGCAGCGGAGCGGACGATGCTATTGATGTCGATGTTCATGATAATTAGTTAGTAAGTGTGTGTGTTTAGTAATCAGGTACTGGATCTACTTCTGCATATCCCTTTGCTTGACCCGTCTTTCGAGATGATCCGTTAGATTTCTCTCTTTCTTTGCGAGTCGTGAAGTCGTTCGCAACGATTGCACGGTAAGGGCTCGTGTCGCCTTCTTTACGGTACTCACGCAGATAGCCGTGGATGCATATGCCCCGTCCTTTGCGAACTCGACTGCTGAGTTTAGCTTTCCTGCTTTCATGGAGTTCCATAAAGAGCCAGGTAGTGACGTCAGCGTCGTCCAAGGTTGTCCCGACTTTGATTGCGACTTGACCATTTTTTCTCTCCTTAATTTCGTCAGATCCAAAGAACGCGTTACCCAGTACGACCTGGTTGCAATACATGTCTTGTGGGATGTTGAACTCAACAGTTGTCACCATCAAATCCAAGGGCTGTGCTGTGTCTTCTGAGAACACCAAGTAACCGGTGATCAGAGCTCGGGTGCCTTGTTTCCAATCAAGGAATCCGTCGAGCTTTGGACCGGAACGGTTGTAGCAGAGGGCACGGAGCTTGACCTCGTTGTCACCACTACCAGCGGGGATAACAACATCAGCGCCACGATAGTCAAGCCCATAAGCGTTGATTGGATCTGGAGTGATTCCTCTGAGTTCAACAGTTGCTGCGATAAAGTTCATTTATAGACTGTACGTTTGTCAGTCTTTAATATAAGCACTATCCCCACATAGCGCGAGCTACTGTAGGTAGTTGAGTATCAAGAATCTCACCAATCTGTCGTGCGATTGTTTGATGCTCTGCTTGGGTACCATTAGCACCACGAAGATCTATATAGTGTAACCAAGAACGGATAGTGCCCGACATATACAGCCTAGTTTTCGCGTTAGTTGGAAGCACATCGCGAGCACATTCTTTAGCCACACCAGCTTCAAGCAGTCCTTTATACAGAGCAAGTGCCTGTTGATTATGATTATCAATCATCTCTTCCCAAAGCTGTTGAGTACTTTCAGGCAAATCGTCGCGAGAATTTTGGCGATTCTTAAAGTCTTGTGATCTCAGTTTGGGTACAGTTAGTTCTTGAACTTCTGAGTAGCGCTGTGAGAACTCTTGAAATGAGAAGGATCGGTGTCTAAGGATTTGCGGACTAACAGCTCTTGTAGTCTCAATCTCGACGCACATGGACGCCATTTCGAAGGGTGACCAGTGTCGGTGCTTGATGAGATATTTGATGAGTCCTTCGACATTTGGGTTGTCCTCGTTAGCTGGGTTAGATACTCGTGCAATTTTTCCGATAAGCTTCTCAGCATCAGGAGTGATCCAGATAAGTTTTGCTGTGTGCATTATTTATAAGAGTTGATTAGTACCCGCAGTTGTTTAACGGTGCAGTGCTCTGCCTTTTCTTTAACAATAAGGATGAGCTTGTCTATGTAGTCTTGTTTAGTCATTTAATTTTGTGGAGATTCTATCGAGTTCTTGTACTTGTTTAGCGTAATACTCACGCCACTCAGCAACAGATAATTTAAAAGCTTCAACTAGGTTGTCGCCAGTGATTGGATCATCGTGTTGCACGTCACCGATAAAATCATCAAACAACTCTTTGTAGTATCGAACAGTTCCGAATTCAGTCATCTGATTTAATCTTTCCGTATAAGTTAGGTCGTACATTTCCATAGCCAGAAGCTATCTTGACAACTCTGCCGTGACCCTTGACTTTATCATGATAAGTATCAAAGATATCTACCATCGTATAAGCACGAACAACGTCATGCTTAGTAACGCTGTCGTACTCATAAGTCACGATATGAGTGTCTGATGGTAGTCCTTTATCGTCAAATTTATCTAAGTCAATCTCTTGTTCAAGGATTTGAATCTGTCCTTTCTCTTCTTTAGTAAATTCCAAACTAGGCATATTGGGGTAAGTTTTGATTAGCGGTCTCGAAGAACGCAGGCATACGTGAGGCACGTGTCTCAGCTAGACCTTCGGCTTTGCCACGGGTATAGAGAGAGTCACTACTTGCGAGCCAGAAGTTGCTGGAGAGGTGCTTGTTCTCACTCTCACCTTGGAGAGATTGCAAGACCCAGCTAACTGTTGCTCTACGGAGGTTGTTGAGCTCCTTGTCAGACTTAAGTCCGAGTGCTTCACAGACAAGCGTATTGGCAGCGACATGCGTCTGCTCGTCACGTGAGATGTCCGCACTTGTCGTACGCAATCCTGTATCTCCCAGGAAGCGGAAGATTGGAAGCAGTACGAAGAAGACGGAGCGTTCCAGGACAACAGCCTTGAGTACAGGGTGTCGATCCAGTTCCAGCCACGCCTTCTTAATGCGCTCAGCCTCTGCTTCAAAGCGAGGGTTAACACCATGCGCTTCAGCTGCAAAGTTGAGGGCGATATCATGATTCTCTTCATCTACAACGTTAGACATAAGCAGTTCCTTACAACCTTCGATGTCAGGCAGGTCGCCTTTCATAGCTTCGCTAATGAAGTCGCCTACAGGAATCTCAAGGCAGCGGAGTGCAAGTGCACGTTGGATAACATCTTCACCACCATTAAGTAGTGTGCCAGCAGATACTTGGACAGGAGTCCAGGTACGCTTGCGCTGATGAAGGTGTAGGTAAGGAGTTGCTGCTTTCATTTGAATTGTGTATAGGGTTTACTCGGCACAGCCCACGCATTCGCTAGGGCTATTGAATTGGCTGTAGTCAGCTTCGTCATTACCTAGTTCGTCAAAGCCAAACATGGTTGCGAAGTCGCCGTCCAGAGCTGCAAGAGCATCATCTTTTGCTTGTGTGTTCTGCATAACCTGCAAGCTGTAATACAGCGAGGTTTGCGGAGATGCCAGCCATTCTTCAACAAAAGCATCGTTGTATTGAACAACGTCACTCCATGAGTTGAATGAATAGCCATGCGACAAGCCAGTGCGGTGAATCATTTCCATGATTCCATCGACTACAAGTTTGTAATTGTCCCAACCAACTGTGTCAGCTGTTTCAATTTCACCGTAGTCAAATGTTTCGACACCAAATGTAGAGCTGTCCCTATCTACTGTGCGCCCGATTGGCGGTGCAATTTCGGGGGCTGTAGTATAGCCAGCTCGGTCTGTATAGCGATAACTACAGGAGGCAGTTGGTGCAATTGCGAAGGCGCGATCCATGTTGGCGGCTCGTGCTACTTCACTTGCTGCATCAATACCTGACTGAAGTGCTTTTACAATCTTAGTTGCAGCTGGAGTCGTCGTGTGATCTTCGTTAGGGAAGTTATGTGCACGTAATGCTGTGCCAAACTCACCGTATGTAACTCCTTCCAGCGCAAGGAGATTGGCTAGTCCAAGCATGCCAAGTCCAACCTGACGATCATCTTTTTGTGAGAGATACTCACCAGTTTTTTCAACTCCCGTCGTTGGATGTAAGGCACAAAGTTCAGCCATACCTGCTGTAAATGCACCAGACAGATCTTCAGGGCGACAAGCACCCAAGTTGATATGTTCCAAGAGACAAGTGCCACGGCTACGCAGGAAGACTTCGAGGCAGACATTCGCGTAGATACGTTTGCCGTGCTGGTCAGAGCGAATCTTGGCAAGCCAGATGTCACCACGTGCAATACCTTTGATGATTGCATCCTTAACTGCAGGCTTAGCCATGTCCCACATCACATTAGTGAGGTTGACGCAACGCTTAGCCCATGGGATCTCATGCCTAGGCATGCTGACAAACTCAAGAATGTCAGGGTGATTAAGGTCAAGGTGTAGAACTACTGCTCCGTTTTTGTAAACGCCTCCTCTGCGAAGTTGTTCATTAAGACAGCTATAGATTTTTCCAAATGAGCATGGGCCACTCGCAACGAGTCCGTTCCCGTTATCAGTGCCAGCTGCTCTAATGTTTGAGAGATGGACTGCAACTCCCGCACCGAAGCGCAAACCGTGGGATACATAGCGCCAACTTGCTTCAATTCCATTAGGTCCTTCCATACTGTCGTCTACAACAAACACCGTGCAGCTAACAGGCAGACGGCTATTAGGATCATCGATCCAGTTTTGAACCCGACCTGTACGGGCAATTACATTATTTTCCATGTGTATCGTAATAGTTTAGTTGTGGACGTGGTAGACAATCAGATAGATCAGGTGGTGCATAGTTAGGTCCTTTTAGAACCTTGCCATCTTCTCTATAAATAGGCTTCCCTTGTTCATCTAGTTTACTGAGATTAGACTCAAAGACGCGTGTCATCGCCTTATCAAGATCGATGCCATAAGTAGCTGCAAACTGATAACAAACAAAGACAAGATCTGATAATTCTTTGACCAGTTCTTCACGTCGTTGCACGTTCTCAGGATCAGCAAAGCACTCGTCAGCTGCTGTTAGAAACTCACTACCTTCTTCGAGGATGAGTCCACACTGCATGTCCCATAAGGCTTTCTTAATAAATCCATAGCGAGAGATGTTAGGCAAGATCTCTTGTCCAAAGGTTTCGCGGAACTTAACCGCTTGTTCTTGTAATGACATCACTTTTCTCTGAGGGTTATACGTCCACGTCCAAGGTCATATGGACTGAGTTCAACTGCTACGCGATCACCAACTAAGAGTTGGATCTTGCGTGTGATCAGCTTACCAGATGCACGACATAAACACTTATGTTCGATTGGGTCATCTAGTTCCACGTTGAAGTAACCGTTACCACTTTCTTTGTAGATAGTGCCACGTGCTTCAATCACGTCGGCTTTCTTAGACATTAGAATCCTTTAGCTTTTGTATGTTTTTCTTTGTCTTGTTTATACAAGTTGGCCGGTGCGATCTCAATCAATCGCTCTTCACTTTCGTTAGCTAATAGTGAGCACATCTGGTCTACCGCCATGGCGAAGACACCTGCATGTGACAACTTTTTAACTTTGTGAACGGCTAAATCAAATATAAACTCTTCTCTCTCGTTCTGTGTCATTAGTTGTAAGTCTATTTTCAAATTGATGGTGAGTTGTAATGTCTACTTGATCGTCAAACATGGTTGCATTACCAGTTTTGAACGTGCGTGTAGTTACAATTCTTCCGTTAACAATATGTTCATAACGCATGCAGTCGTAGTGACCGCCTCCGCTATTAGCTTCCCAGTGAAGATCTAAATGCTCTTCTGTATTTACTTCAACAGGACAAGCATCGTCACCGTCTTCCATATCGTTGTAGAAGAACCATCCACGCCAGTAGTCATCTTCATTTAAGTTGACAACTTCTAGATGAGTTGCGTTTTCATCTTCTAAAAACCAGCCCCAAGCGAAGTCAATATCTGTATCAGCACCATCAGGAATAAACATTTCGTCCCAAGCGTTAGGGCTGTGGACAATTGCATATACTTCCTTTGTCATTCAGGATGTGCGTATGTGTAAGCGTCTAGCGTTGCCGGGAGGTGTTCGATGATGCTGTTAGCCCCAACGAATCTTTCAACTGACTGCTCGACATAGTCGCAGTCTTCGTCCCCATCGGCATCGAGTTGGCAAGAGACCTCCTCATGTACGACAACGAGTGTTGGTGTGAGTTCCACCGATAGCTCCTCTGCAAGCGCCGTACGAGCGCCTGAGGCCGTCTTAAGAGGCACAAAGTGGAGCTCAGCTTGCTCAGCTTCCGTGAGAGTTTGGACGTGGTCCTTGAGGCGTGTGCAAGGGGCACAAGACTCTTGAGTAAATACATAGAGTTCGTAAGTTTTCATCATTTGTTATGCAGGTGTTCCGTCTGTGTAATAAAAACCACCGACGCAGTTCTCGTTATTCGATATTACTAAATGCCTGGAATGTTGATAGCACTTCATTCCCATATGATAGGAAATCATGACCGGGGTGCCAGGCACAACAGTATCGAGACGATTGCATAAAATCAGACGTGTAGCTGGTGGCTTACGTTTGTATTGGATCTCGGCGTCATAGCCGATGTGTTCATCCTCCTGAAGAGTTGTTGGGTTAAATACAGTTCGAACCACAGGTTCAGAGACAACGATTGCCTCCATCTCAGTCATGATTCTTGGTTTCATATTCCTCTTCGTGTAAGTAGTCGCAGTAGTCGTCAAAGTCCATGGGAGAAGCCCAGTCATCGAAGGCATACTGAGGTGTTGGATCAAAGTCGGCTAAGTATTCTTGATACTTAACCTTCATTTGAGTTAGGTTCATGAGTTAGGCAGATGAAGTTTTAGTGGAGGTAGATACTTTTTCTCAGCAAGGTACACTTCGACTTCCTTGCGCTGATCGCTAGTGAGATAACCAAACATGATGTTGAGTATCTGATTGAGATAGTGCGTAGGAAATTCTGGTGAGTCTTGGGCCAGTGCTGCGTGGCACAGCAATACGACATCGAGCACGTCGTAATCGGCAACGTCATCAATCTTCGGCATGGGTTAGTTCCGCGTATTCAGTTGGGTGTTCAGCAAAGTATTCAAGTAGTTCGATAAGGCGTCTCGCCGTCATGTGTTCTGAATCAATATTGAGGTGAGCCAGGACATTTGATAGATAACGACGAGCAGCCATCAGTTCAGTGACTGCTCTTGACATTCAGAAGTCAGGTGTTTGGTCAGCAGTAGGGAGAGCACGCAGCTCTTCGAGTACAGATACCTCGGCAGGTACGCCGTTGATCTCTGCATCAAGGATGGAGACAGAGTCACGCATGATTGCTTCGATCTTGTCACTTGCACGATCAGAACGAGCTTCTGCAAGTTGTGTGTACATCTCGTTGTCACCGATGCGCTCGCTATCGATGAAGATGCTGGCAAACGATGGACGCATGCCTTGGTCACCTTTCTTAGACCAGAAGGTAAAGCGCTCACCCATGGTGTAGGTGGGATGTCCATACAAACCCATGAGGGCTGTGATGACACACTGGGACCACATAGTGGTGAGACCAGAGGTAACCATGACGGTTGCACCCTCAGTGCTCTCTAGATACACATTCAGCTTGGTTGAGTGGAAGGTGCCGATGTCTTCTGCAATAGAGATCTTGGACAGTCGCACTGCTTTGAACTGCTGCAGTGGCTTACCTGAGGTAGGCACAGTCAAAGCGATGTACTTGCCTTCGTCTCCGACATACTGAAAGAACACAGCGTCAGAGTCTTTGTCGAGTCCTACGCCAATCATCAGGTCATAGTCAACAGATGTAGAACCAGTGAACTGAGAAAGGACTGATGCAGTAGGAGTGATAGTCATAGTGATAAGTAAGTGAACATGCCGTAATGGCAATAAGAAATAGAGCGCCCGCTCGGGCGCGTAAGGTCAACGGTTGCGGTCAGGATCTTCAGCCGCTAGCCGGTTGGCTTGTGCTTGGCATCGGTCAGCTACTAGCTGATAGACACGCAAGGGATCTTCAGCCTCATGCTGAATGATTAGCTGCTCAAGAAAGTGCATGAACAGGTCTGCGAGTTTTACGGTTTCCATATGTCAGGCTGCTGCCAGTTCTCCTGCCATCTCAGCCAGCTTGGCTGTAGCTAAACACTGGATAACTGTCCAAGCTAGTTCGCCTGACATTTGTTCTTGGTCGCAGAAATATTCTGTACCGTCTTCAATCAATTCAGTCAACTCAACGAGTTGGTCTTTAGTGATGTTCATTCAAGGAGTTATATATGTTCAGGCCCATCGCCGGGCACACCTTTAATATAGCCCCCGTTAGGGGGCAAAGGCAAGTTAATTAAGCTTCTTCATCTTCATCTTCAACTTTCTTTTCGATGTCAAGTTTCTTGAGTGCATAGTCAGCAACAGCTGCATCGACTGCTTGTTCAATTGCTTCTTCATCGATGTAGTCATGCATGATTAAGCAGACCGAACGACGAACAGCAAGTGTCATCTTTGGATAGTTTTTAATTAAATAATCGTTGGCATCAAA
>WLWH01000318.1_pt1 | contig 40339 bp, 37 predicted proteins | sample 6712741 | NCBI WGS metagenome assembly WLWH01 (sample SAMN12718694, study PRJNA515312) | sponge metagenome | isolation source: marine sponge | host: Mycale hentscheli | place: New Zealand: South Island, Marlborough, Capsize Point | collected 2003-05-01
AAGCGGGGATATGATGAGATTGTTCTAGATCAATCTGTCCTGATTGTTGACGATGTCGTTAATACTGGATTTTCAGTTCGCCTTGCGTATGAGGCGGTTGTTCAATCAGGCGGTCATCCAATGGGTGTTGCAGCGTATGTGAATAGGGGCAATGTTGGGGCGGCAGATCTTGGGGTAGAAAATTCTATTTTTTTTAGATGAAGTCCTCCTCCCGTCCTGGCCGGCTGAGGACTGTCCTCTTTGTCAGGCTGGGGTTCCTGTCAATGTGCGCTATGCCCATGGATCTGAATTCGTAGGCCGTGCATAAGCGAATGAATAGCTTCATGGGATCTCATCAGCTAACGCACATCAGTTTTGATGTTGCTCTTAGGCGGGTTCGAGCCATAAAAAACCAGCTACAGCACGTTTTCATGCTGAAACTGGCTTGATGTCTTAAGCCGATGACCTGACTTGAACAGGCGACCCACGCTTTACGAAAGCGTTGCTCTACCAGCTGAGCTACATCGGCAGCTTTAGGAACTTAACATTTGGCATTGCGCAGCACAGGGTTTGAGCGACCGCGACTCTCAAAGACAGTTGGATCCAGAATTGAAGGCGCGGCTGCTCCAGGAAGCACGCACTCCCTGGCGTTCTCTAAGGCGCTTGCTCTGGGTCGCTCTCTTCGCTTCCGGCGGGCTTGGTCTGTTCGTCATGACCTTCAAGGTCACCGCTGGAGACACTGTTGTCCTCAGTGACCTGGGGATCCAGATCGGTGCTGTCGTTCTGTTCGGCAGCTTGCTCTGGTTCGATCGCACGCGAGAGTCCTGAGTCTGGTGCTGTAGGGAGATTCAGTTCTTCTGCGTTTGCGTCGTTCAAGGCGTTGGAGTCAACGCCTGAGAGTTCCTCTTCTTCCATCTCCATCGATGGCTCAGGAGCTGGAGGCGTCTCGATGGTCTTTTGAGGTTCCTTCGGTTCCTCAACTGCTGGCATCTTGCGATCCGGAGTGTGCCAATCCAACGTCTCGAGGCGAAGAAGATCCAAGCCGAGGGAAAACCTTGCCTCTTCGAGTTGCCGGTCAGTCATCGCTGCAGCTCCTTCAATGGCTGTTGGAGGACGCGTGAGAAGCCAGATCGATTGGACCAGCTGATGCCATTGCCAAACAATGATTGCCAGCAGCGGGGTTGCAATCAGCAGGCTTTGAAGGCGATAGCCACTGTTGAAAGGCGAAAAATCTGCAATGAGCAGTGAGGATCGATCGATCCACCAGAACACGGCGAGCAGAAGAACAGCCCCTGCTGCTCCCAGCAGTTTTAAGGGCAGGCTCTCTTGGAATTGACTGATTTTTCGTTGCCAGCTGGTCCGCCCTTTGAGGGGTTGACGCACGAGGAGCAGGGAGCCCCAATCAACAGGCCGTTTCCACAGCAAGACGGCAGGCGCAACAACGGCGATTCCCCAACAAAGAAGGCGTTCCACCGAGGGCACCGGACCAAGATCCGAGCCAGCCAGGATCAAGCGAAGCAGCTGTAGCTCCAGTGGGATGGCTCCTATCGCCACCAACTGGAGCCAGAGAAGCGGCTCGTTGCGAGGTGACATTAGGTGGCGAGCTTGCGGCGCTGGGTCACGAGCTTGTAGCCCTCAACAACGTCGCCGTCCTTCCAATTGGCGAAGCGATCACAGCCGATACCGCATTCGAAGCCTGTGGCCACATCCTTGACGTCGTCCTTGTTGCGACGCAAGGAATCGAGGTCTCCAGCAAAGACAATTTCTTTGCCGCGACGCACCCGTACCTTGCAGTTCCGTTGCAGTTTTCCGGTCGTGACATAACAACCAGCCACAGCGCTCTTGCCGATCGTGAAAACGGCTCGAACCTCTGCTTCTCCAAGGGATTCTTCGACAAGTTCTGGTTCGAGGAGACCTTCCATCGCCAACTGGATGTCCTCCAACAGCTTGTAGATGACGTCGTAGTCGCGAACGTCAACACTGTTGGCATCTGCCGCCCGTTTGGCGCCTGATGCCATCGAGGTGTTGAAGCCCACGATCACAGCGCCAGAGGCTGCCGCCAGATCCACGTCCGTTTCTGTGACTTCGCCAGGAGCGGACAGCAACACACGGACCTGCACCTCGTCTTTGGGTAGCTGTTCAAGCGAGCCAAGGATCGCTTCCACACTGCCTTGAACATCGGCCTTGAGAATGAGATTGAGCTCCTTGAGTTCGCCCTCTTTCGCTTGGCCAGACATGGCTGTGAGGGATACGCGACGGGAGGCCATCTGTTGAGCCAGACGACTCGCACGGGCATCGGAAGCACGATCGCCGACCACGGCGCGTGCTGACTTCTCATCGGGATAGACCTCAAACTCATCGCCTGCCGTGGGCACTTCGCTGAAGCCAAGGGCTTCCACCGCACAGGAAGGACCTGCTTCCTTCAAGCGGCCGCCTCCGTCATCCACCATGGCGCGCACTTTGCCCAGAACTGGGCCTGCGGCGAGCACGTCACCCGTACGCAAGGTGCCGTTTTGAACCAGCAACGTGGCCACAGGGCCTTTGGCCTTGTCGAGATGGGCTTCGATCACAGTGCCTTTAGCAAGGCGATCGGGGTTGGCTTGAAGATCCTCAACCTCGGTGACGAGGAGGATCATTTCAAGCAACTTGTCGATGTTCTCTCCGCGGAGGGCACTGACGGGCACCATCACCACATCGCCTCCCCATTCTTCCGCCAGCAGGTTCTGTTCAGACAGTTCCTGTTTGACGCGATCGGGGGAGGCTCCCTCTTTGTCGATCTTGTTGATCGCCACAACAACCGGCACTTCTGCCGCTCGTGCATGGCTGATGGCTTCCAAGGTTTGAGGACGCACCCCATCGTCTGCCGCAACCACCAAGACGGCAACGTCAGTGACTTTGGTGCCCCTAGCACGCATGGCGGTGAACGCCTCGTGACCAGGAGTGTCCAGGAAGGTGAGCTTCCGAGGGGCGTCGTTGTGCTGAATCTCGACTTGGTAAGCACCAATGTGTTGGGTGATGCCACCGGCTTCTCCCGCGGCGACGCGGGCTTGACGGATCGCATCGAGGAGGCTGGTCTTGCCGTGGTCGACGTGGCCCATGACGGTGACGACAGGGGGACGGCGAATGAGATGCTCGAGATCTTTCTCTTCGATCATCTCGACGGTCTTCTTGGCCGCCTCTTCGACATCGTCCTGAAGCACAGGCACGCCGAATTCTTGTGCCACAGCTTCGATGGTTGGCATGTCCAAGGTCTGCGTGACCGTGGCAATGACCCCCTTGAAGAACAGGGATTTGATGATTTCAGAGCTCTCGATGCTGAGCATGTCAGCGAGCTCTTGGACCGTGAGATTGTCCTCGGGGACCACGATCATTTCTGGCCGTACCTGCTTGGCCTCTCTGGCTGCACGCAGCTCCATCGCGCGGCGACGTTGACGCTGACGTGCGGTTTCCTTGCGCCGCTTCCTGATAGCAGCAACTGGCTTGGGCGCTGGCTTGTGCTTGGTCCTTGGCTTGGAGGGACGGGCCAAGCTGGCGGATAGCACCATCGCCTGGCGTTCACCAGCGAATCCTCCGGTCTCAGCGGTTAGGGCATCATCGTTTTCGCCGATGATGTGAACCTTTTGGCGCTGTTTCTGAGGCGATTTACTGCGCAGCGCTTCCAGTTTGGCGCTGTCATCCCAGTCAGGCCGTCCAGGCCTGCGCTGACCACCAGCGCCTGGTCCAGGTCTGAAGCCTGGACGCCTGGGTGCTGATGGGGGAGTGGCGGTAGGACGGGAAACAGGAGGAGTGGCTTTGGCTCCTCCAGCGGCAGCTTCACCACCGCTTCGGGTGGCGACAGGAGTGCCATCCACGCGTCTCGGCGGTGGTGCTGATGGGCGGCTGTTCGGTTTTTGGAGCTGCATGAGCTCACCGGGGGCCACCGGCTTTCGCATCCCAGGCATGCCACCGGGACGGGGGGCTCCAGGTCTGGCTGCACCAGGGGGACGCCCTTGTCCATCGCCACGGCCACCGGCGCCATCATTGCTGCCGTCTCTGCGGATGGGTTTGCCGACCAATTCAAGTGATCCCGCACCTGCGCGGGGTTGCCCGGGCTTTGATGGGGCATTTCCAGGTCGTGTTGGGGCTCCAGGACGTTGAGCACCTGCCGGGCGCTGCGGCATGTTTGCCCGCTGACCCGGAGGCCCGCTTGGCCGAGGACTCACTCCTGGGCGTTGTCCGATCTGGCGCACGGGGGCACCAGGTGCAGCTCGCTTGGGCTGTGGCCGGCCCACGAGTTCTGGTTTGGGGGCAGGGCGCTGTGGTGCTCCTCGGTTGACTGGGGCTTTCGGTTGCGGACGCGCTGGAGGAGCCGTTGGTCTTGGGCTACTGGCTTCACTGCCAGGGCGCTTCACCGGAGCGGTGCCTGTGGGTCGGGCAGGGGCTGGTGTCGGTCTGGCCGAGCTAGGCCTTGCAGGAGCCGATGGAGCAGAAGCTGTCGGCGCAGGGGATGAGGGCTTGGGCGCTGAGGGCGCAGGAGCGACCGCGGGCTTGGGCCGTGGGGTGGGTGCAGACGGCGCTGCAGCAGATGGTGCTCCGGCAGAAGGTGATGGCGCGGCCGCTGCGGGGGGGCTTTGTCGGCTCACCGGTTTTTGTGGTGCGGCTTGACGCGACACGGGCTTCTGCACGATCAAGGGCAGGGGTGCCTCTGGTCGTGAAGGTGCAGAAGGTTTCGGAGATGGTTTTGCTGCCGTAGGTGCCGCAGGTTTGCTGGGCATCGACGGGGCTGCTGGGCTGGATGCCTTTTTGACCGAGAGAATTGCTTTTCCAGGCGCGGGCTTGACAGGAGCAGACGCAACTGGGCTCCCACCTTGCTTTAAAAGGCTTCGGATTTTGCCGGCTTCTGTTTCGCTGATGGAGCTGCTATGGCTCCTTGCCGCGATGGACAGCTTCTCGGCGGCATCCAGGACATCTTTGTTCTCCAAGCCAAGGTCCTTGGACAACTCATAAATTCTGACTTTGCCGCTGCTGGTCATTCAGGTCTCCGGTCGGTCCGGGCACGGTGTGCCTCGGGGCTCCACACACGTGGTGCCAATGTTCATCTTGCCTCAGCGGCTGCTACACGAGGTTCGGTGAGCCGCTCTTGCAGCGCCGTTAGTAAGTCATCAGAAACCTGGCAACGCAGGGATTTCTGAAGCCTTTTGCGGCGGCGTGCCTCTTCAAAACAGGCCTCAGTCGGGCAGAGGTAGGCCGATCGGCCCATCCCCTGATCGAGGAGGACCCCATCCTGATGGTCACGAATCACTCGCAAAAGCAGGCTTCGATCAAGAAGCTGACGGCAAGCGACACAGCGACGGAGGACGGGGCGCGAAACGTTCACCGGGCTCCTTCCTCGTCATCGCTAGTGCTGGGGGCATCCTCAGAGTCGAGCTCGGTGTCCGTTGTCTCGACTGACTCCTCGCTGGCTTCGGCGACAGGCTCTTCTCCTGAAGCTTCAGCTTCTTCGTAATACTCTCCATCTTCCGTGTATCCCTCCTCGTCTTCAGGAAGGGGATAGAGCTCACGAAGTCGAGCATCTTCTTCGGCCCTTGCGGCCTGTTCCACGGCTAGGCGCTCTTCCGCCTCGCGTTGAAGGGCTTCCTCCTCTTCTCTTTGGGAGATGAGCTCAGCAACAACAGCATCTTCTGCGCTTTGGTCGTATTCCGTTGAATTCTTGATGTCGATTTTCCAACCCGTTAATCGAGCCGCAAGACGAACGTTTTGGCCTTCTCGTCCGATCGCAAGACTCAATTGATCGGGTGGCACTAAAACATGGGCATGTTGCCCCTCGGGATCTACAAGACGTACCACTTCAACGCGCGCCGGACTTAGCGAGTTGGCGATGTATTGGCTGGGGTCTTGGGACCAGCGGATGACATCAATTTTTTCACCTCGGAGTTCATTCACGACCTGTTGAATGCGCGAGCCCCGGGCTCCGATACAAGCTCCAACAGGATCGACTTCTCTCTCGATGCTGTCGACAGCCACCTTGGTGCGAGGTCCTACCGACCTCGATGGAGGATTGGCTTCACGGGCGACAGCAACGATGCGTACCGAGCCCTCTTGAATTTCAGGAACTTCATTCTCGAAGAGGTAAACCACCAATCCTGCATTGGCTCGACTCACAAAGAGTTGAGGCCCACGGCGTGGCACCTCGCTGACCTCTTTAAGAAAGACTTTGAAGGTGGCGTTGGCTCGGTAGTTGTCGTTGGGGAGCTGATCGCGCCTGGGTAATTCAGCCTCCACTTCGGGGCGGCCGAGGCCTGAACTCACGGCCATGATGATCGATTGACGCTCGAATCGAATCACGCGTGCGGTCAGGACCGGATCCTCAAGATCAGCGAACTCCTCTTGGATCATCCGTCGCTGCTGATCACGCAGCTTTTGCGCCAACACCTGTTTGGTCGTGGCAGCTGCCATCCGACCGAAATCCTCTTTCTCGGGCGTGACGTCCAGGACGACGGTATCGCCGGCCTGGGCGTCTTCAGCCACCTGCATCACCTCGGCTAAGGCAATCTGGTGGTCTTCGCTTTCAACCTCGTCAACGATGATTTTGCTGGCGAGGACCCGATAGCCCTCTTCGTCGAGATCCAGGGCGACATCAAAATTGCTGAAATACTCCTCGTCAAAAGGATCTTCACTGATCCCTAAATACAGAGTGCGCCGATAGCGCTCATAGCCTTTGAGGAGGGCTTCCCTTAAGGCAGCTTCAACGACCTGAGGGGCGAGTTTCTTTTCCTCGCTGATGTCTTCGATCAGGTTGCTGAGGCCGGGGAGAAGGACGAGAGCCATCGAGGACGGGAATGAAAGTCTTGGAGGAGAGGGAGGTTGGAAAGAGGCTTAAAGAATCAGCCTGTGGGACTGGTGAGCTCTACAGAAATGATGGAGCTTCGCGAAAACTGTTTAATTCGCCCGTGAATACTGATCTTTACGTGGTCTTCCGTTCGCTCCAAGAGGGTCCCGGAATGTTTCTGCTCAGTTCCTTCGGTATCACGGTGAATCACGTCGACTGGATAGCGACGAAAAGTCTGGAAATCGCGATCCGACTGAAGCTGTTCTCCGATCCCTGGACTGCTGATCTCTAAGACATAAGCCTCGCTGAGAACAGCAGAATTCTCCAGGGCTTGTCCCATCGGTGCACTGAAACCGGCGCAATCATCGAGGGTCACATCCTCTCCGCTGGAACGGCGAATTTGGATCTGCACCGTCATGGGTTGCATGTGGGCTAAGACCTGCAAGTTAGCCAGCTCAAATCCATGGCCTACTGCTGTGGCAGAGGCCAATTCCTTGAGTGCTGGGAGCAGAGGATGGGGCAAGGACAATCGGAGGGAGAGTCGGGCATTGGCCCGATGGTTGATACTGCGATCACCCCCCTGAAAAGAGGAACTCACCAAGCCAATCAACAATGTAGTTGATTGCCCATTCCTCCCTCAGTCGCAGCCCTGTACGGAGATGCGATAACTGAATCCGGTCGCCCCAGGATCGTTGTTGGCGCCAATTCTGAAATTCACTTGGCTCACGGCCTTCCCGGAAGGAGACTGAAATGGCCCGAACTGGGCTCCCGTGCCCGTTGGCGGCTTCATGAATTCGTTGACAACTTTTAAATTGCTGCCGTCTGAAAATTTCAGGAAGGCTTCGATTGGGTAAGAGCCAGGGTTGCTATCCGTTGAATCTGCTGTGAAGAAGAGTTTGTAAGAGGCAAAAGGCTGATTCACCACAAAATCGGTGTTCCAGTTAGTCCGACCCACCGCTTTCCCGATGAGGCCCTTCGGACGCTCAACTTTCTTTTTGACGATGTAGGGCTTTGGGCCGTCGCCATTGCCACCAATTGGCATGAGGAACGTGCAACCTGCTTGAGCTGTTGGTGCGTGAGCAAAAATCAGCGTTGAGCAAGCCGCGACGACGCCGATGGCTGATGTGGATCGACGGCTTTTGCGTGCCAGAGAAAACATATTTTTTGTTGAAATAAATTAGGGCGTTTTTACACCCTGGTCTTCAATTTGTTCGAGAAGGACCTTGACTGGGATTTGGGTTGAAAAGCGGCAGGCGCAGGTTTCACTTGAGGCCAAGGTTCCATGCTCCCAATACTTGTTGCTTCCAGTTCCGCCTCCGCAAAAGCCGTAGTAATCGCATTGATCGCGGCAAAGCGCTGTGCCCGCGGTCATGTCATGAAGCAATTGCTGAAATGTCTCGCTTTCAGTGGCTGCAACAAGAGATTGATCGCGAATATTGCCTAAGTTGAACAACCCATACTTTTGGGTTTCAACGGATAAAAGTTCAGGGTCAAACGTGGAAAAATTGCCGGCTGAATCCACACTCAAAATCGAGTATGGGCGATTCATTTCGTTTTGAAGCAGTCTTTGACCACTGATCATCATCTCGGTGATTTGATCGAATTCACGAAGCCGAATCGGAAACCCGTCGCTTTGATTGCACTCCCAGAAGCATTTTAAAAAGTGGTGATATTGCTTTTCTCTGTTTAGGCCCTGCATGGAGGAGCTGGCGTTGACGCCTTCCTGCTCTTCAACATTGAAGCCGAGATCATGAATCCCATTGTCCCGAAAAAAGGAATACATCCTCTCTGGATCTTCCATGGCAGCACTGGTGAGTACGGCAATCGCATGGATGGGAATCTCTTGTTCTTGAAGCTTGCGAATGCCACGCATGGTTAGAGCATGAGAGCCCTTCCCATTCCGAAATCGGCGATGGGAGTCATGGATCTCTTCCGGTCCATCAACACTCACCCCAACAACAATGCGATTGCGTTTAAAGCATTCACACCAGGCGTCGTTGATCAGCGTGGCATTCGTTTGCACGTGCTGCTCAATCTGAACCCCTTGCTCCTGCAGCTCAGCCGTTTGCTCACGCACGATGGCAGTGGCCTCGTCATAAAAGCTGCAGGGCAACGTCAGGGGCTCGCCTGCATGCCAAAGGATTGAAAGATGAGGGCCCCAAAAGGGACTCTCATACACCCTGTTCAGCAAGACAGGTAATTGATTGAGATCAAAGATCCGGCGTTTTTGGCGATCAGGCAAGTAGCAATAGCTGCAATCGAGATTGCAGAGTGATGTGGCCTGAATCACCAAGAGGCCGATGGGTCCGTAATCAGCGTGGTTCACCAATTGGCAAAACCAGCGCGGTATCCATTGGCGAAGCCACCGCCGCCACCGTTACCGAAAGCGCGTCCACGGCCACCACCATTGCCGAAGGCACGGCCGTTGCCGTTGCCCCAAGCGCGGGCAATGGACTGGCCGTTGTTGTGATCACTGGTCTCCAAGCGTGCCCAGGCGTTATTGGAGAGTTTTTCAATGCGCTGTTCAAGAGCATTCCCGAGATCGGGCTCACTGAGAACAGCGGAGTGAGAGGCGTCAGTGAGCACTGAGCTTGAGGCGAGGATTGCAGCGATGCTCAGCAGGGTTGTTTTGTTCATGGGTGACGTGAAATGTGAGTGGAGTTAGGGACTAGGGCTCAGGAGCCTTTGGACAATTCAGCTGTCGTTGCGAGCACGATGGTGAAGAAATCGCCAATCATGTTTTCGCTCAGTCCAACCTGACTATCAGGACCAATCCACTGATTGACGGCTGTGCGTACTTCTTTGTTGTCGTCCACATAAGCGGTCAGCATGCGACCGATGGCCAAGTTGCTGTAATTCAGAAGGTGAGGAGTGGTGTTCGCGACCACACAGCCCACGCTGGATCTTGCGTAAGGGAATGTGGGGACAAGATCAGCATCCGGAGCTGTGGCTTGACGGCTTGCTTTTAGCCAGAGGCTGTCGCCACCCAGGAATTCAACGGTTCCGTCCTTAAGACCTGCAAGGGCCTCTGTGGGGGTTGAGAAGAATTGGAATTGGGCATCATCAACGGATTTAGCCAGCACGGCTGCTGCTGCCGTGTCTTTCACGACACCAATCGTTTTGCCCTTGAGGCTTTCCGGTGTTCCGTCATTGCCTTTAGGGGCTAAGACACGAACGCCACTTGTTGCGAAAGGCAAGCTGTAAGTAAGCGTTCTTTGTCGTTCCCATGTGAAGGCAACGCCACATGCAATATCGGCTTCTCCGGAACGAATTTTGTTCAGCCCATCCTGCGCAGACTTGATGGAAACAGGCTCGATCACGATGTCATCGGACTTGTTCTCCGACGCTGATTTCAGCTGATCGCGGATGGCGTTGAGCACGACGAAAGAAAGGCCTTCATATTTCCCATCTTTCTCGTCAACCATGGGGAGCACATCGTCAAGGACGACCGCCCTGAGCTTTCCTGTCTCGAATACATTGCCCGCCTGACTTGAAGCTCCTTTGTCGCTGGTGGGAGCTGACTTTTGGCAGGCCACAAGGCCAATCGAAGTGAGCGCGATCAGGCCAGTAGCGGCCGCTTTAAACAAGCGCATGATCGAGAGTTGATGACGTACCTGACGGTAGTAATAGACACGAATTTGGGAAGTGTGCCAGTCAAGGATTGGATCATGCACGATCGGGATCAGTTTGAAGCCTGTGTGCTTCCGACTTCAACAGGAGCGATTTCTTCGTAGCGATCACCAGGCTTCTCGCTGCCTCGTTGGGTTGCGTCTTGGTTGATACAAGCTGCTTTTTGCTCGTCTGTTTTTAAGTACTGACACACGCGTGCCCAAAGTTTGCTGCGGCTTCCGGTGGCTCCACGACTGAACACGACCTCGTCTCCCTGATCGGCGGTTTCATTGATCTCGATCTGACAGAGCTCGCATCGGAGTTGCACGTTTGACGACTCGGTCATGGCTCTGAAATGAAGCAAGGGTTGATCAAACTAATGCCGTGCTTCTTCTTCAAGTGAGTTGCCTGATGCGCGTGCTTCATTCACGTGAGCGGGGCCACTAGCGTGACGATTCTTATGTATTCATGATTCTTGGCCGACGGCATGAAGGTTTTGAAAATGATTCGCTTTTGTTGCCTGACAGCCCTTCTGGTCATGTCTTGCTTCTGCGGCCTCCCCGCTCAGGCCGCGGATCTCTCGTTTACGGCTGGCGGCCACAGTTTTGTTGCTAACGCCGTCCGGGAGGTAGCGCCGTCGGTGGTACGGATTGACACCGAACGCTTGATCGAACGGCAGCCTTTTGATCCGAACTTGATTGACCCTCTCCTGAGAGACCTCCTGGGGGAACCCGGCTATGGGATCGGCCCTGAGCGTCAGCGGGGTCAGGGGTCAGGGGTTGTGATCGATGGCCGTGGCCTGGTGTTGACCAATGCCCATGTCGTTGATCAAGTCAGCACTGTCAATGTGACCCTGTCTGATGGGGAACAGAGAGACGGGGAAGTGATTGGTCAAGACCCTGTCACCGATCTCGCGCTGGTCCGTCTGTCTGGTCGGGCTCTGCCCTCTCCGGCAACGTTGGGAGACTCTGAGGCCTTGGAAGTTGGTGATTGGGCCATTGCGTTAGGCACTCCCTACGGCCTGGAACGAACGGTCACGTTGGGCATTGTCAGCAGTCTTCATCGCAATATCAGCAGCCTCGGCTTTTCCGATAAGCGTCTCGATCTGATCCAGACCGACGCCGCGATTAATCCTGGAAATTCCGGTGGACCCCTGGTGAATGCAACAGGGGAGGTGATTGGGATCAACACGCTGGTGCGTTCTGGTCCTGGGGCCGGATTGGGTTTCGCGATCCCGATCAATTTGGCCTCCCGAGTGGCTGAGCAACTCCAAAAAGATGGTGAGGTTGTCCATCCTTATTTGGGAGTCCAACTTGTGCCTCTCACCGCTCGTATCGCGCGAGATCACAACCGTGATCCCAATGCTCTCGTTGAATTGCCGGAACGCTCTGGTGCCTTGGTGCAATCGGTTCTGCCCGACAGCCCTGCTCAACGTGCCGGGTTAAGGCGCGGTGATCTCATTGTTCATGCTGGAGAAGACACCATCCGAGATCCCCAGGATTTGTTGAAACAGGTGGACCAAGCGGAAATTGATCAGCCGTTGCTGTTGCAGATTCTGCGCAATGGGGGAGATCTGCAGCTGTCGGTGAAACCGGCTCCTTTGCCAGGAATGAGCTGAGAACTCTTGCTACCGTCTCGCCCTCAGCAGCTGATCGATGTCGGATCTCCAAACTCAAATGAAGCAGGCCGTCGCGGAGGCGGCCGTTGCACAGATTCGTGACGGCATGGTGGTTGGCCTCGGCTCGGGTTCCACTGCCGCTTTGATGATTCAAGGCCTCGGGGCGCGACTGGCAGCAGGAGAGCTTCATGACATTGTCGGCGTGACCACGTCGTTTCAAGGCGAGGTTCTTGCTGCTGAGTTGGGGATTCCTTTGCGGGCTTTGAACGCGATTGATCGCATCGATTTGGCGATCGATGGTGCCGATGAAGTGGATCCTGCTTTCCAACTCATCAAAGGTGGTGGAGCTTGCCATGTGCAAGAGAAGCTGGTCGCTGACCGCGCCGAACGGTTCATCGTCGTGGTTGATTCCACAAAGCTTGTGCAGCGTTTAAATCTCGACTTCCTCTTGCCTGTTGAAGTGCTTCCAGGCGCATGGGTGCAAGTTCAATCCCGTCTGAAATCCATGGGAGGCGTTGCAGAGCTCCGAATGGCAACGCGTAAAGCGGGCCCTGTGGTGACCGACCAGGGCAATCTTGTTCTGGATGTTCGGTTTGAAGCTGGAATCTCTGATCCGATTGCTCTCGAGCGAGACATCAACAACCTTCCAGGTGTCTTGGAGAACGGACTCTTCGTCAACCTGGCTGACGAAGTGCTGGTGGGTGAAATCAGTGATGGCGTTGCTGGAGTCCGCAGCCTGGAGCGAGTGGGTTAAGGCTGCTCACTGAAGCCGGATCCGCACCGAATTGGCATGACTGTGGAGACCTTCGCTCATGGCCAAGGTTTCCACCGCCACCCCGGTTGCATCAAGGGCTTCCTTGTTGAACTCGATCAGAGAGGTGTGACTCATGAATGTCTCCACGCTGAGTGCCCCACTGAATCGGGCGGCGCCGCAGGTGGGGAGTGTGTGGTTGGGCCCTGCTAGGTAGTCCCCGACAGCCTCTGGGCTCCATGGGCCAATAAAAATGGCACCTGCATGGTTAATGCGATCCGCCATCATTCTTGGTCGCTCCACCAGGAGTTCTAAATGCTCTGGAGCGAAGCGATCGCTGAGACTCGCGCAATCTTCAAGGCTGTCGCAAATCACAATCAGCCCCCATTGGCTTAGGGACTGTCGGCAAATGCTTTCGCGTGGATGGGAGGCAAGCTGACGTTCAATCTCCTCTGGGACGGAACGAGAGAGCTCCTCTTCCGTGGTGAGAAGGATGGCGGCAGCAAGCGGGTCATGTTCTGCCTGAGCTAGGAGGTCAGCCGCCACCTGCTCTGGTTTTGCTGTTTGGTCAGCGATCACCAGAACTTCACTCGGACCTGCCAGAGAATCGATCCCCACCTGGCCATAGACCGATTTTTTGGCCAAGGTCACGAAAAGATTTCCTGGTCCGCTGATGACATCGACCTTCTGGACGGTGTCTGTTCCATAGGCGAGAGCTGCGATCGCTTGTGCACCGCCCACTCGATACACCTCGCGGACCCCAGCGATGTGAGCTGCTGCCAGAACGGTGGTGTTGATCAATCCGTTGGCCCCAGCAGGGGTGACCATCGCGATTCGCTTCACGCCCGCAGCTTTGGCTGGCACGGCATTCATCAAGACCGTGCTGGGGTAGGCCGCTCTACCCCCTGGGATGTAGAGGCCGGCTGCATGGACTGGGCGCCAACGTCGGCCGAGCTGCTCTCCGTGAACCCCGGAAACGCTGAGATCAGTGGGACGTTGCCGCTGGTGGAAATCTTGGATGCGTCGGTGCGCGAGATCTAAGGCATCGCGAAGATTGACAGGGGTGTCCTTCCAGGCTTGTTCCAGCAGGTCTGAATCGATGCGAAGAGGTTCTGGGCGGAAGCCGTCAAATTGCTCTGTGAGGCTGATGAGCGCTTGGTCTCCATCCCTCTTGACCTGCTCCAAAATCTCTTGGACCCGTTGCTCCGCCTCGCGTTGGGTCGCTCCGGTGGTTCTGGTCGCGATCCGATCGAGCTCCTGCTCGGCTTGCGCAGCGGTGCTGATGCAGCGCATGAGACCGGCAGGCGGATGCTCATTGCTCAGCACTGTCGTCACCTCATCGTCGTTCTTGCTCAAACTAAGTGGCCCTTGAACCATGTGCTCGATGATTTGCAGCGCGGTGGGTTATGGTCACGGATTGTTGAACTGAAATCCGGCTCTGTGGCCAATAACAAGTCTTCGAAAAAGCGCGTCGAGATCGGCGAGCGCAATCGCTTACAGAACAAGGCGTATAAATCAGCGCTGCGTACCCTCATGAAGCGCTGTTTCACTGCATGCAGTGCTTACAGCGAGGCCCCAGGCGATGAGGCCAAAACCACGTTGAACGCCAGCCTCAATGCAGCATTCAGCAAAATTGATAAAGCGGTCAAGCGTGGTGTGATGCACCGCAACACCGGAGCGCATCAAAAGTCTCGTTTGAGTACGGCTGTCAAGCGCGCTATCGAGCCAAGCGTTAGCTGATCCCATCCCGGCACAATGGGGCCTGAAGGCGCGTTTCGGGTCCTGATCTGATGTCCACTCCAACCCTGATCGACAGCCACTGTCACATCGTCTTTCGCACGTTTGAGGACGATCTGGATGAGGTGGCTTCCCGATGGCGAGAGGCCGGGGTTACTTCTCTGTTGCATGCCTGCGTGGAGCCCTCAGAGATTCCGGCGATTCGTGCTTTGGCCGATCGCTTCCCTGAGATGCGTTACTCCGTCGGCGTGCATCCTCTCGATACGGAGCATTGGGCCGCCGATACCGTTGACGTTTTACGCGCCGCTGCGAAAGACGATTCTCGTGTTGTGGCCATTGGGGAGCTAGGTCTAGATCTGTTTCGAGACAAGAATCTGGATCAGCAACTCTCCGTGTTGAGGCCTCAGCTGGATCTCGCAGTGGAGCTTGATTTGCCCGTAATTGTTCACTGCCGGGATGCTGCTGAACCGATGCTGGCTGAACTGCGTGAAAGACAACTTCGCGGCCATTGCCCCAGGGGCGTGATGCATTGCTGGGGCGGGACTCCCTCGGAAATGGCAGCTTTTCTTGAGTTTGGCTTCTACATCAGTTTCAGTGGAACGGTCACCTTCCCGAAAGCCGTCGACACGCATCTCTGCGCGAAAGACGTTCCGCAGAATCGCTTTCTTGTGGAGACCGATTGCCCGTTCCTGGCCCCAGTCCCTCGGCGCGGAAAGAGAAATGAACCTGCTTTTGTGGCATCAGTTGCCGAACGCGTGGCGGAGCTAAGGGGGCAGACTGTGATTGAAGTGGCTGATGCCAGCACCGCCAACGCCAGAAGCTTGTTCGGGCTTCCCTGACAAAGGCTCCTTTGGAGTCGGCGTGAAAGTGTAAGATATTTAATCGGCCTGGCCAAGGTGCAGTTCCTGTGTCTTCGGCCCCAGAAGCGTCCATTTCCTTCCGGTTCATTGACGACGTCATCTGTTCAGATCAAAAACCTCTAAAGCCACGGAGTACGGCAGTCGTTCCTTGATTGGGATGGCTGCCTGTTCTTGTAGCGACGAGATTTTGGTTTTCTGAATCTTTGACGATTCTTCAGGCCTTTGTTCCCACTTTTCAACTGCAGGTCTCCGCATGAGCAGCAGCGCGATTCAAGTCGCCAAGACCGTCACCTACCTGCCCGATCTGGTGGAGGTGCAGCGGGCAAGTTTTAAGTGGTTTCTGGATAAGGGCCTGATCGAGGAACTGGAGAGTTTCTCGCCTATTACGGATTACACCGGCAAGCTAGAACTGCATTTTGTAGGCAGTGAGTATCGCCTGAAGCGTCCTCGCCACGATGTGGAAGAGGCAAAACGTCGTGATGCGACCTTTGCATCTCAGATGTATGTGACTTGCCGTTTGGTTAATAAGGAAACCGGTGAGATCAAGGAGCAAGAAGTTTTTATTGGCGAACTCCCCTTGATGACTGAACGTGGAACGTTCATCATTAATGGTGCTGAGCGAGTCATCGTTAATCAGATTGTTCGTAGTCCTGGCGTTTATTTTAAGGATGAGCAGGATAAGAATGGCCGTCGTACTTACAACGCAAGCGTGATTCCCAATCGTGGGGCTTGGTTGAAGTTTGAGACCGATAAAAACGATCTCTTGCATGTTCGCGTTGATAAAACACGCAAAATCAATGCTCACGTCTTGATGCGTGCGATGGGCCTTTCTGACAACGATGTTGTCGACAAGCTCAGGCACCCCGAGTACTACAAGAAATCGATCGAGGCTGCCAACGACGAAGGCATTAGTTCCGAGGATCAAGCGCTCCTTGAGCTCTACAAAAAGCTGCGACCAGGTGAACCACCTTCTGTGAGTGGTGGCCAGCAGCTGTTGCAAACCCGCTTCTTTGACCCCAAGCGATACGACCTTGGTCGCGTCGGCCGTTACAAGATCAACAAAAAGCTAAGGCTCACGATTCCCGACTCGGTCCGCACCCTCACGCATGAGGATGTTCTGTCGACCCTCGATTACCTCATCAATCTCGAGCTTGATGTGGGTGGCGCAAGTCTTGACGACATCGATCACCTGGGTAATCGTCGCGTTCGTTCTGTTGGAGAGCTTCTTCAGAACCAGGTTCGCGTTGGCTTGAATCGTCTTGAGCGGATCATCAAGGAGCGGATGACGGTTGGGGAAACCGACTCGCTCACTCCCGCTCAATTGGTGAATCCCAAACCTCTTGTGGCAGCGATCAAAGAGTTCTTTGGTTCCAGCCAGTTGAGCCAGTTCATGGATCAAACAAATCCTTTGGCTGAGCTCACGCACAAGCGCAGGATTTCGGCGCTTGGTCCAGGTGGTCTCACCCGTGAACGCGCAGGCTTTGCTGTACGAGACATTCACCCTTCTCATTACGGTCGTCTTTGCCCGATTGAGACCCCAGAAGGCCCGAACGCTGGACTCATCAACTCTCTGGCGACCCATGCCCGAGTGAATGAATATGGCTTCATTGAGACTCCGTTCTGGAGAGTCGAGAACGGAGTTGTTCAAAAGAGCGGAGACCCGATTTATCTCTCTGCGGACCTTGAAGATGAGTGCCGCGTCGCTCCCGGTGACGTTGCGACCGATGCGGATGGCCAAATCTTGGCTGAGCTCATTCCCGTTCGCTACCGGCAGGACTTCGAGAAAGTTCCGCCTGAGCAGGTCGATTATGTGCAGCTGTCGCCTGTCCAAGTGATTTCGGTGGCGACATCACTGATTCCTTTCTTGGAGCACGACGACGCCAACCGTGCCTTGATGGGCTCCAACATGCAACGTCAGGCGGTGCCTTTGCTCCGTCCAGAACGTCCACTCGTTGGCACTGGCCTTGAAACTCAGGTGGCCCGTGACTCAGGCATGGTCCCAATCTCACGGGTGAACGGCTCTGTCACCTTTGTGGATGCGACGGCGATCGTGGTGCGAGATGAAGAGGGCTACGACCACACCCATTTCCTTCAGAAATATCAGCGCTCCAATCAAGACACCTGCTTGAACCAGCGTCCGATCGTCCGACAGGGTGATCCGGTCATCATCGGCCAAGTCCTTGCCGATGGTTCAGCCTGTGAAGGCGGAGAGATTGCTCTTGGCCAGAATGTCCTGATCGCTTACATGCCCTGGGAGGGATACAACTACGAGGATGCAATCCTTGTGAGTGAGCGTTTGGTGAATGATGATCTTTATACTTCTGTTCACATTGAGAAGTATGAGATTGAGGCTCGCCAAACCAAATTAGGGCCGGAAGAGATTACCCGGGAAATTCCTAATGTTGCCGAAGAAAGTCTCGGCAACCTCGACGAGATGGGGATTATTCGTATCGGAGCCTTTGTAGAGAGTGGAGACATTCTTGTTGGCAAAGTGACGCCGAAAGGTGAATCCGACCAACCCCCGGAAGAGAAATTGCTTCGCGCGATTTTTGGTGAGAAAGCCCGTGACGTTCGCGATAATTCCCTTCGCGTCCCCAGCACCGAGCGCGGCCGCGTGGTTGACGTGAGGATCTATACCCGTGAACAGGGTGATGAATTGCCCCCTGGCGCCAACATGGTGGTGAGGGTGTATGTCGCCCAACGTCGCAAAATTCAGGTCGGCGACAAAATGGCTGGCCGCCATGGAAATAAGGGAATTATTAGCCGCATTCTTCCCCGCGAAGATATGCCTTACTTGCCCGATGGCACACCAGTGGACATTGTTCTGAATCCCTTGGGCGTGCCGAGTCGTATGAACGTGGGACAGGTGTTTGAGCTGCTGATGGGTTGGGCTGCTCACAACCTCGATTGCCGCGTCAAAATCGTTCCCTTTGACGAAATGTATGGAGCTGAAAAGTCTCAACAGACGGTTCAGGCCTATCTCAAGGAAGCGGCGAGTCAGCCAGGAAAAGATTGGATCTACAACCCTGAAGATCCAGGAAAACTCCTGCTGAGAGATGGACGGACAGGCGAACCTTTCGACCAACCTGTGGCTGTTGGCTATTCCCACTTCCTGAAGTTGGTCCACCTTGTCGACGACAAGATCCATGCTCGCTCCACCGGCCCTTACTCCTTGGTGACTCAGCAGCCATTGGGTGGTAAGGCCCAGCAAGGTGGTCAGCGTTTGGGTGAGATGGAGGTTTGGGCCCTTGAGGCCTACGGCGCCGCCTACACCTTGCAGGAACTTCTCACGGTTAAGTCGGACGACATGCAGGGCCGTAATGAAGCTCTCAACGCGATCGTGAAAGGCAAGCCGATCCCACGGCCTGGAACACCCGAGTCCTTCAAGGTCTTGATGCGCGAACTTCAGTCTCTCGGCCTTGATATCGCTGTATTTACCGATGAGGGCAAGGAAGTGGACCTGATGCAAGACGTGAATCCACGCCGCAGCACCCCAAGCAGGCCTACGTACGAATCCCTAGGCGTCGCGGATTACGACGAGGACTGACGGATCAACGAACGAATCGACACAACCGCCTTCTTTCTTAAACGCCAATGACCAACAGCAATCTGCGTACAGAGAACCACTTCGACTACGTCAAAATCACACTCGCATCACCCGATCGGGTCATGGAGTGGGGCCAGCGCACCTTGCCGAATGGACAGGTGGTTGGAGAAGTGACCAAGCCTGAAACCATCAACTACCGCACGCTCAAGCCGGAGATGGACGGCTTGTTCTGCGAAAAGATCTTTGGTCCCTCCAAGGATTGGGAATGTCATTGCGGTAAGTACAAACGTGTCCGTCACCGCGGCATCGTTTGTGAGCGCTGTGGCGTTGAGGTCACCGAGAGCCGGGTGCGACGTCACCGCATGGGCTTCATTAAGTTGGCAGCCCCTGTCTCCCATGTTTGGTATCTCAAAGGGATCCCCAGTTACGTGGCCATCCTTTTGGACATGCCTCTTAGGGATGTGGAGCAGATTGTTTATTTCAACTGCTATGTGGTGCTCGATGCGGGTGATCACAAAGATCTGAAGTACAAGCAGTTGCTCACGGAAGATGAGTGGCTGGAAATTGAAGACGAGATCTATGCAGAAGATTCAGAAATTGAGAACGAACCTGTTGTTGGAATTGGTGCTGAGGCGCTGAAGCAGCTGCTGGAAGATCTCGAACTCAATGCTGTTGCTGAACAATTACGAGAAGAGATTGCTGGCAGTAAGGGGCAAAAACGCGCCAAGCTGATTAAGCGCCTTCGGGTGATTGACAACTTCATTGCGACCGACGCTCGTCCTGATTGGATGGTGTTGGATGCGATCCCCGTCATTCCTCCAGATCTGCGCCCAATGGTGCAGTTGGATGGTGGACGTTTTGCGACCTCTGACCTCAACGATCTCTACAGACGGGTTATTAATCGCAATAACCGTCTCGCCCGTCTTCAGGAAATTCTTGCTCCGGAAATCATTGTTCGCAATGAAAAGCGGATGCTCCAAGAAGCGGTTGATGCCCTCATCGACAATGGACGACGCGGTCGCACGGTTGTTGGAGCTAACAATCGTCCGCTCAAGTCATTGAGCGACATCATTGAAGGTAAGCAAGGTCGTTTCCGCCAAAACTTGCTTGGTAAGCGTGTTGATTACTCCGGTCGTTCTGTGATCGTGGTGGGACCCAAGCTGAAGATGCATCAGTGTGGATTGCCTAAGGAAATGGCAATCGAGCTCTTCCAGCCGTTTGTGATTCACCGCCTGATTCGTCAAAACATCGTTAACAACATCAAGGCAGCGAAGAAGCTGATTCAGCGAGCTGACGATGAAGTGATGCAGGTGCTTCAGGAGGTGATTGATGGTCACCCAATCATGCTGAACCGCGCCCCCACCCTGCACCGTCTTGGGATTCAGGCCTTTGAACCCAAGTTGGTGGACGGAAGAGCGATCCAGCTTCACCCCCTTGTTTGTCCAGCGTTCAACGCCGACTTCGACGGTGACCAGATGGCCGTCCACGTGCCGCTCGCGATCGAGGCACAAACGGAAGCGCGCATGTTGATGCTGGCGAGCAACAACATCCTCTCTCCAGCAACTGGTGATCCGATCATCACGCCATCCCAAGACATGGTGCTGGGCTCTTATTACCTAACGGCTCTGCAGCCCGACATGCATCCCATTGAGTTTGGTGATCGCTCCCGCACCTACTCCTGTCTTGAAGACGTGATTCATGCCTTTGAAGACAATCGAATTACCTTGCACGACTGGGTTTGGGTTCGCTTCAACGGCGAGGTTGAAGATGAAGACGAGCGGGAAGAGCCCATCACCAGCGAGACCCTGAGTGACGGCACTCGCTTTGAACAATGGACCTATCGCCGTGATCGTTTTGACGAAGACGGTGCCCTGATCAGCCGTTACATCCTCACGACAGTGGGACGCGTGGTGATGAATCACACGATCATCGACGCGGTGGCAGCCACCTGAAGCCCCTCTCGTAACGCCTACCCCTTCACCCTGATCCAAGCGCTGTCATGACTTCCACTCCCTCCAAATCCCGCAAGTCTGCTAAGGCCACCAAGGCCGCCAAGGCTGCCGCTGCTGCCGCTGCAAAATCTCGAGCACTGGCCAAAACGCCGCCTCCCTTCCGCAACCGCGTGGTGGACAAGAAGGCCCTGAAACAGCTGGTTGCTTGGGCTTTTAAGCACCATGGAACCGCTGCCACCTCGGCGATGGCGGATCAACTGAAAGATCTCGGCTTCAAGTACGCCACCCAGGCGGCCGTGTCGATTTCAGTGAATGACCTCAAAGTTCCTGAAGCCAAGCAAGACCTGTTGGCACAGGCTGAGGAGCTGATTACTGAAACCGAAGAGTCCTACAGACTTGGGGTGATCACAGAGGTTGAGCGTCATACCAAGGTGATCGACACCTGGACTGAGACCAATGAGCGCTTGGTTGATGCTGTCAAAAAGAACTTCAACGACAACGATCCGCTCAACTCGGTGTGGATGATGGCCAACTCTGGGGCTCGGGGCAATATGTCCCAAGTCCGTCAGCTGGTGGGCATGCGCGGTCTGATGGCGAACCCGCAAGGGGAGATCATTGACCTTCCGATCCGTACCAATTTCCGAGAGGGTCTCACGGTTACGGAGTACGTGATTTCTTCGTACGGAGCCCGTAAGGGACTGGTTGATACCGCTCTCCGTACCGCTGACTCCGGCTATCTCACCCGTCGCTTGGTGGACGTCGCCCAGGACGTGATCGTTCGAGAGGACGACTGCGGCACCATGCGCTCGATCATGGTGAAGGGAGAGGACGGTCGATTTGGCAATCGCCTGGTTGGTCGATTGACCGCTGATCAGGTGCTTGGTGCTGATGGTGAGGTGATTGCTGAACGCAATACCGAAATCGATCCACCGCTGTCCAAACGTTTTGAGGCAGCTGGTGTCACCACGGTGATGGTCCGCTCTCCTCTCACCTGTGAAGCCAATCGCTCCGTATGCCGTAAGTGCTACGGCTGGGCTCTTGCCCACAATCAGCTGGTTGATTTGGGTGAAGCGGTTGGAATTATCGCGGCTCAATCCATTGGAGAGCCGGGTACGCAGCTCACCATGAGAACGTTCCACACCGGTGGTGTGTCAACGGCTGAGAGTGGTGTGGTGCGTTCCAAAGTGGAAGGCACCGTTGAATTTGGTTCCAAGGCAAGGGTTCGCCCCTACCGCACCCCCCATGGTGTGAATGCACAGCAGTCCGATGTGGACTTCTTGCTCACGATTAAGCCCAGCGGAAGTGGCAAGCCACAGAAGATCGAAATCACCAATGGTTCGCTGCTGTTTGTAGATGACGGTCAGCAGATTGCCTCGGACGTGACCGTGGCAACCATTGCGGCTGGCGCTGTTAAGAAGAGCGTTGAGAAAGCGACCAAAGATGTGATCTGCGACCTGGCTGGCCAGGTCAGCTATGACCCCACCATTCAGCCCCGCGAGGTGACTGACAGGCAGGGCAACATCACCCACAAAGCTCAGCGTCTGGGCAGGATGTGGGTTCTTGCCGGTGATGTCTACAACTTGCCTCCAAACGCTCGGCCTGTTGTCTCGGCTGGAGGCTCTGTTGTCGAGGCTCAGGTGTTGGCTGAAGCCAGTCAGGCCAGTGAATATGGCGGTGCGATTCGTTTGCGAGAAGCTCTGGGAGACTCCCGTGAAGTGCAGATTGTCACCACTTCAATGACGCTCCGCGATTTCAAGCTTCTGGGCGAATCAACCCATGCTGGTGAGATCTGGAATCTGGAGGCTAAGGATGGGACGCGGTATCGCCTGAACACCATCCCTGGAAGCAAAATCGGCAACGCAGAAGTGATTGCCGAACTCGCTGATGATCGCTTCCGTACACAAACTGGTGGCCTGGTCAAATTTGCACCGGGGCTTGCGATTAAGAAAGCGCGCTCAGCCAAAAATGGTTATGAGGTCAATAAGGGAGGCACCTTGTTGTGGATCCCTCAGGAAACCCATGAAATCAACAAAGATATTTCTTTGCTGATGATTACTGACGGTCAATGGATTGAAGCCGGCACCGAAGTGGTGAAGGATATTTTCAGCCAGACCGCAGGGATCGTGAGTGTTACTCAGAAGAACGATATTCTTCGCGAAATTATTGTTCGTAGCGGCAGTTTCCATCTCTGTACGGAAAAGAAAGCGCTTGAGCGTTTCCAAGGCGATGGCGTCATGGTGAATCCAGGAGAAGCGATCGCCAAGGGCATCAGCACCGAAACGATGGTGTTTGTCCAAGCGGTTGAAACCCCTGAGGGCACTGGCCTGCTGCTTCGTCCTGTGGAGGAATACACGATTCCAAATGAGGCCCAGCTTCCTGATTTGGGTCATGTCAAGCAACCCAATGGACCCCATCTCGGGATCAAAGCCACCCAACGTTTGGCTTTCAAAGACAACGAGTTGGTCAAATCGGTTGAGGGCGTTGAGTTGCTGCGCACTCAATTGATGTTGGAAACGTTTGACACCACTCCGCAGATGACTGTGGACGTGGAAGCGGTGCCCGACAAGAGGGCCAAAACGATCGAACGTCTCCAGCTCGTGATTCTGGAAAGCATTTTGGTGCGTCGCGACACCATTTCAGACTCCAGCCATGGCTCCACTCACACCGAACTCCAGGTGGAAGACGGGCAGTCCATCAAGGCGGGTGATGTTGTTGCCACCACACAGATTCTCTGCAAGCAGGCTGGTGTCGCTGAGATGCCAGAAGCGACGGAAGATGAGCCCGTTCGGCGTTTGATCGTTGAACGGCCTGAGGACACGATCACGATCAATACCTCTGGAGCCCCCGTCGTCACCGTTGGTCAGCGCGTCGTGGATGGCGAAGAGCTGGCTCCGGGTCAGCCCTCCGATTGCTGCGGTGAAGTTGAGCAGGTTTCAAACAGCTCCATCACGATGCGTTTGGGCCGTCCTTACATGATTTCGCCCGACTCGCTGTTGCATGTGCGCGATGGCGATCTCGTCCAACGCGGCGATGGATTGGCTCTTCTCGTTTTTGAACGTCAGAAGACAGGTGACATTGTTCAGGGTCTACCTCGCATTGAGGAGTTGCTCGAGGCGAGGCGTCCCCGCGAGTCTTCGATTCTTTGCAAAAAGCCAGGAACCGTTGAAATCAAACAGGGCGAAGACGACGAGTTCACCACGGTGACCGTGATCGAGTCTGACGACGCGATCGCTGAGTATCCGATCCTTCTTGGTCGGAACGTGATGGTGAGTGATGGCCAGCAGGTGAACGCTGGTGAGCTTCTGACAGACGGGCCCATCAACCCCCATGAGTTGCTGGAGTGCTTCTTTGAAGACCTGCGCAGCCGCAAGCCCTTAATGGATGCGGCTCAGGAAGCGATCGCCAAGCTTCAGCATCGCCTTGTGACTGAAGTGCAGAACGTCTACAAGTCGCAGGGAGTGGCGATTCACGACAAGCACATCGAAGTGATTGTTCGCCAGATGACCAGCAAGGTTCGGATTGAGGATGCTGGTGACACCACGCTGCTTCCCGGAGAGTTGATCGAACTCCGCCAGGTGGAAAACACCAATCAGGCGATGTCGATTACGGGTGGAGCACCTGCCGAATTCACGCCAGTTTTGCTGGGTATTACCAAGGCATCGCTGAACACCGATAGCTTCATCTCTGCGGCTTCTTTCCAGGAAACCACTCGCGTGCTCACTGAAGCAGCGATCGAAGGCAAGAGCGATTGGCTACGGGGTCTCAAGGAGAACGTGATCATCGGTCGCTTGATTCCTGCCGGTACAGGCTTCAGTGGTTTTGAAGAGGAGTTGAGAGCGGAAGCTGGTCCTCATCCCGACATCCTTTCGGAGGATCCTGCTGGCTACCGCCGTATGCAGAACCTTCGCCCTGACTACACGGTTGATATGCCGGCAGCTCCTGCCGCTAAATCGTCGGCTTTGCTTGACGATCCCAGTGCCGCAGACCTAGAGGCCACCCGCAGCCGCCATGGCATCGAGGCAGAGGCCAGCAATTTTGCTGCCTTTACGCGTCCAGATGCCGATAACGAGCTTGCGGAAGAGCAAGTTCTGGATCCGGCTGCGGTGGAGAATCTGCAGGAGCAGGGTCTCTTAAGCGATGAATGATTCTTTCGTTCCCGTTCGCATGAGCGGCTCTTGCCGCTCCAGAATGTTGCTCTTTATCGGTGTTGCTCATGATTGAGCCCTCTCTGATCCCCAAGCGGAAACTTCCCCGTTTTGGGTTTCATACCCACACTGAAAAGCTGAATGGTCGTGCCGCCATGCTCGGCTTCATTGCCTTGCTGGTAGTGGAGTTCAAAATCGGTCACGGCTTGTTGATCTGGTGATCAACGCCCTTCTCGGTCGAAGTAAGTCCGAGCTGGAGGAGTGGGCTGTCGCTCAGGGCCAGCCCGCATTTCGCGGCCGCCAGCTCCATGATTGGCTTTATGCCAAGGGGGCTCGGGATCTTCAAGGCATCACGGTGCTTCCCAAGGCTTGGCGCGCATCCCTTCAAGACGAGGGGGTATCCGTGGGCCGTTTGCATGAGCAAGAGCGACGGGTCGCTGCTGATGCCACCACAAAATTGCTGTTGGGCACCGAGGACGGCGAAACCTTGGAAACGGTTGGTATTCCTACCGATCAACGCCTCACGGTCTGTGTATCGAGCCAGGTGGGATGCCCGATGGCCTGTCGTTTTTGCGCGACGGGTAAGGGAGGCTTGCAACGTTCCTTAGCGGGCCATGAAATTGTTGCCCAGGTGCTCAGTATTCGAGAGGTGATGGAGCGTCGTCCCTCCCATGTGGTGTTCATGGGCATGGGTGAGCCCCTGCTCAACATTGAGGCTGTGCTCGAGTCCATTCGCTGCATCAATGACGATCTGGGCATCGGTCAGCGTCGGATCACCGTGAGCACCGTTGGCGTGCCACACACCCTTCCTCGGCTTGCTGACTTAGCCCTCCAACAGTTGGGGCGCGCTCAGTTCACCTTGGCGGTGAGCCTTCATGCCCCCAACCAAGCCTTAAGAGAGGAGTTGATTCCAACGGCCAAAACCTATCCCTATGAGGCCCTCTTGGATGATTGTCGTTACTACCTCCAAAAGACGGGTCGGAGGGTGAGTTTTGAATACATTCTTCTGGGTGGGGTCAATGATCATCCGCACCACGCAGCCGAACTCGCCGATCGGGTGGGCGGGTTCCAGAGCCACGTGAATCTGATTGCCTACAACCCCATTGAGGAAGAGGAGTTTCAGCGACCAACAGCCCAGAGGATTGAGGGGTTTCGGCGCGTTCTTGAGCGTCGTGGCGTCGCGGTGAGTTTGCGCGCTAGCCGCGGCTTGGATCAGGATGCAGCTTGTGGACAGTTGCGTCGCAATCGACGGTCCTAGAGGAGACTGCAGAAGCAGACTTGATTGGATCCGATGGCACCGATTGACTGGTTTCTGCTGGTCTTTTACCTAATCGGAACTTTGTTCCTCGGGCTTTGGTTGGCTCGACGCAACCAGGGTGAAGAGGACTATTTCGTTGCTGGGCGCAGCTTGAGCGGTTGGTTGGCAGGCGCTTCGATGGCGGCCACCACCTTCTCTATCGACACACCGTTGTACGTGGCCGGTTTGGTGGGAACCAGAGGGCTGGCGGCGAATTGGGAGTGGTGGGGGTTTGGCCTTGCTCATGTGGCGATGGCGGTGGTGTTTGCGCCGCTGTGGCGGCGCAGCGGTGTGATGACAGACGCTGCCTTTACGGAACTCCGCTATGGAGGAGCCACGGCGGCTTGGCTGCGGGGCACAAAAGCCTTTTTGCTTGCTCTTCCGATCAATTGCATCGGCATCGGCTATGCGTTCTTGGCGATGCGAAAGGTGGTGCAAGCGCTAGGGATTGTGTCCGATCAGCCCGTACCAGCACTCGGCGGTCTCCCGGACACGGTCCTGTTGCTCATGATCGTGGCTGTTTTGGTCCTCGTGTACACGGTGGCCGGTGGCCTTTGGGCCGTTGTGATCACTGATTTTGTTCAGCTGATTTTGGCGATGCTGGGCGCTTTTGCTGTGGCTTGGGCTGCCATCCATGCCGCGGGTGGCATGGATGCTCTGCTGACCAGCCTCAACGATTTGGGTCGTCCCGAGGTGTTGTCACTGGTTCCTTGGCGCTGGACCGACGCTGGTTTCGATTGGATTGGTGGGGCGGGCATCAGTGCTTCCACCTTCTTGGCCTACCTCACGGTGCAGTGGTGGAGTTTCCGACGCAGTGATGGCGGTGGTGAATTCATTCAAAGGATGCTTGCCACCCGCGATGAACGCCAGGCGCGGTTGGCGGGCTGGGTGTTTCTGGTGGTCAATTACCTGCTGCGCAGCTGGTTGTGGGTGTTGGTGGCCTTAGCGGCTCTGGTGCTGCTGCCCGATCAGGCCGACTGGGAATTGAGTTATCCGGCTTTGGCGGTGGCCTACCTCCCCCCTGTGGTGCTTGGCCTGGTGGTGGTCTCCTTGGTGGCGGCCTTTATGAGCACGGTGAGCACATCTGTGAACTGGGGCGCGAGTTATCTCACCCATGACCTCTATCAGCGTTTTGTCCGGCCTGACGCCTCCCAGAAAGAGCTGCTCTTGGTGGGACAGGCAACCAGCGTTCTTTTGTTGGTGTTAGGGGTGTTAACGGCTTTGATCAGTGACAGCATCGGCACCGTGTTCCGGTTGGTGATTGCGATCGGTACGGGCCCTGGAGTGGTCCTGGTCTTGCGTTGGTTCTGGTGGCGCATCAATGCCGCAGCAGAGCTGTCATCGATGGTGTGTGGATTTTTTGTTGGCTTGGCCACGTCTGTGGTTCCCGTTCTTCAAATTTCGGACTACGGGCTCAGGTTGATGGTCACCACGGCCATCACCGCAGTGGTTTGGGTGGTGGTGATGTTGATCACCCCGCCGGAATCAGCGGAGGTGCTGGAGCGGTTCGTGCAGCGCGTTCAGCCCCCGGGGCCTGGCTGGAGTCGTTGGCGGCGTCGCTGTGAGGTGGAGGCCTCTGAATCGCTGCAAGATCTGCTCACTCGTTTTTTACTGAGTAGTTGTGTTCTGTTTGGGGCGCTGCTTGGGTCGGGTGCCTTCCTTCTCCATCAGCAAGTGGCCGGTTGGTCCGGTTTGATCCTCACGGTTGTCTCCCTCTCGCTGCTCTGGCGCGGGCGGCATTCGCGTCTAGCCGTTTAGTCACCCTTCACAATGGACTGAAAACCGGAACCGTGAGTTTTTTTCGCAGCACCATTCTTCCTGTTCTGATCGTGGCTTTATTTGGCCTCGCTTTGTTTGCAGTGAGCGCCCGCATCTGGTTGCCTGGTGACATGCTTGCGCCAGCTCCGGTCAGTTGACCTGATGCTTCTACGATCAATGCCATGACCGATCGCCTGCCCCTGGATCGTGAACCACGTGTGGCCAATCTGGCTATCGATCCGGATGTGCTCGCCCGTGAGCTTGAAGCAGAAGAGGTGGGTGATCCCCTCGATGAAATCGATCTCGACGATCCAGAGCAGGACGCCTTAGAGGCCATTCGCCAGTGTGACGAGGCCCTGAATTGGTTGCAGCAAGGGCATGACCAGCGGCTCCAAGGGTTGCGCGTGTTTTGTGAACATCGAGATCCCCGCTCGGTTCCACTGCTCCTGCCTCTCCTGGAAGAGGTGTGCCCAGTTGTGCGGATGAGCGCCGTCTACGCCCTCGGCCGGAATCCCTCCCCCCCTGCTGTAGGGCCCCTCTTGAAATTGCTGCAAGATGACAGCAATGCCTATGTGCGCAAAGCCACGGCCTGGAGCCTTGGCAATTACCCCGATGCACCGGTGTTGAATCCCTTGATTCGCGCCTTGCAAACCGATGTGGCAGCGGTGCGCTTGTGGGCTTCGGTGTCCCTTGCTGAAGCCGGTGTGACCTCGGCGGCAAAGGCCGATCCGGCGGCTGGCCAGTTGCTGATTAGCTTGCGAATCGACAGTGAACCCGTGGTGCGAAGCAATTGCATCTGGGCTCTTGGCCGCCTGCTGGAGCATCTTGTTGAGCCCCGTCGCCTTGAGGTGATCGAGGTGTTTGTGCGTGCCCTTTTGCAAGATTGTGAAAGGTCTGTTCGCGATGAAGCCCGCACGGCTCTTGAGCAGATGGAATCCCCCGATGTTTTGGATCGACTGCAGACCTTGATGGACGAGGGATTGTTTAGCTGATCGGACGAACTGACACGACCCCCCATCAGCTTCGCGTTCTCGCCTTTAACATCTGTTCATTGTTGGGTCTGGTGCATGCCTGAGCGCACGCTTCGTTTCCGAATTCGTCCGGATGGCCGCGTCGAGGAGCAGGTGGAAGGCGTTGAAGGCGACGCTTGTCTGCAACTGACGGAACGGTTGGAATCAGTTTTAGGCACGGTGGAACGCCGGCAGCCAACGTCTGATGCCTACGTCACAACCCAAACCCAGTCCCAGTCCCAGTTCGTCGAGCCCTCCTGATGTCCCATTTCAGTACTGTCAAAACCGAACTTCGCCAGCGGGAGTCTTTGGTCTCCGCTCTTGAAGATCTTGGTTATGAGCCCAAACAGGGAGGCCATTCCGTTCGCGGATATCGCGGCCAAACCGTGGAGGCTGAGCTATCGGTGACCGTTCAGGACTCTGCTGATTTTGGGTTCGTTTGGAACGAAGCCAATGGTGCCTATGAGTTCGTGACCGATCTGGATTTGTGGCGCCAGTCCATGCCAGTTGAGAGATTTTTGTCTCGTCTCACCCAGCGCTATGCCCTCAACACGGTGTTGAAGGCTTCCCTCACCGAGGGCTTCGCTGTTGCCGAACAGCGCGATTGCCAGGATGGATCAATCGAACTGGTCGTGACCCGTTGGGATGCCTGATTCGCAGCGGGCGGGGGGGCAATCCGTGAACGACTCGACCGGCAATCCCGCTGCTGCTTACAGCGCTTCCTCCCTTGAGGAGGGTCAGCAATCCACCGGGATGGAACCCGTACTGGGTGGTGCCCTCGCCGAAAAAGCTGTCTGGGTGGACGAGGCTGTCTGCATTGGTTGCAGGTACTGCGCTCATGTGGCCTGCAACACCTTCATCATTGAGCCGAATTTGGGGCGCTCCCGTGCGGTTCGCCAGGACGGGGACAGTTCTGCACGAATTCAAGAGGCGATTGAAACCTGCCCTGTGGACTGCATTCACTGGGTTGCCTTTGACGACCTCAAGGGCCTCCAAGCCCAGCTGGATTCTCAGGAGCTTCTCCCCCTAGGGCTTCCCTCACCGGCTCGTCCAAGACGGATTCTTCCTCGGCAGTCTCAAGACTGAACTGCGATGTCATCCCTGGCTTTCCCGGCTTTGCCAACACGACGCTTTGGTCGCACAGAGCTGGCCATGCCCGTTTTGTCCCTGGGGGGCATGCGCTTTCAGCAAAGCTGGTCGGATCTTGAGGCGAACGGGATTACTCAGGAGTCTCAACGCATGGTGGAGGTCACCCTCCGCCGTGCGGTAGAGCTTGGGTTTCACCATCTGGAAACCGCGCGTCATTACGGCAGCTCCGAACGACAACTGGGCTGGGCCCTTCCCCTTGCCCCCGATCCAGATCGCATCCTTCAAACCAAGGTGCCGCCCAGGGAGGACCCTGAGGTGTTTGAAGCCGAGCTTGAACTCAGCCTGGAGCGCTTAAACGTTCAGCGCATTGAGTTGCTGGCCATCCATGGCATCAACCGCTTGGATCATCTGGAGCAAACGCTGCGACCAGGGGGCTGTATGGAGGTGGTCCGCCGCTGGCAGCGAGAGGGCCGGATCGACCATGTGGGCTTCTCGACCCATGGCGAAACCCGTGTCATCGAAGCTGCGATCAACTCCGATGCCTTTGATTACGTGAACTTGCATTGGTATTACATCCGGCAAGACAACGACCCCGCGTTGAACGCAGCTCAACGTCACGACATGGGCGTGTTCATCATTAGCCCCACCGATAAAGGTGGCCATCTGCATACCCCTTCACTGCTTTTGAAGCAGCTCTGCGCTCCCCTGCACCCGATCGTGTTTAACGATCTGTTCTGCCTGCGTGATCCCCGCGTTCACACCATCAGTGTTGGCGCATCCAGGCCGGGTGATCTTGATCTTCATCTTGAAGCTGTGGGGCAACTCGATAGCGCTGAAGCGCTGATCGCTCCGATTCAAGACCGTTTGCATGCGCAAGCTCTGCGGGCTCTTGGTGAACCTTGGCTGATGACCTGGCGTGAGGGGTTGCCCCATTGGAAAGACACGCCAGGGGGGATCAACCTCCCTGTGTTGCTCTGGCTCCACAATTTGATGGAAGCTTGGGATCTAGAGAGTTATGCCCAGGCGCGTTATGGAATTCTTGGTCATGCAGGACATTGGGCCCCTGGTGCGAACGCCGATGCTTTTGATCAGGAGGTCAGCGAGAGTGAGCTCCGTTCTGTTTTGAACCAAAGCCCCTGGGCTGAAACGATTCCAGGCATCCTGAGGGGGTTAAAGGAACGGGTGGGCGGCGTTCCTCAGGAACGCTTGTCGTCAGCCTGAGTCCCGAGGGGAAGACGGCTGGGGAGTCCAACGGGTCGGGGATAGCTCTTGGGGCAAGGTGCCAAGGGCTCAATTCGAATCAATGTGCGCAGCCCCCGACCGGCTGGCAGGTTGATTTGCTTGCAGTCGGCAAGTTTGGCTTTGAGTGGAACCAAGGCTCGTTTGAGGTTTGTTTCGTCGTCGTCGCTCCAATGGCCGCGATAGAGCAGCGCCTGGCCTTGAAGGCTCAAAAGGGGCACGAGATACTCCGCTACCACCGGGGGTGTGGCGACGGCTCTGGCCATCGCTAAATCGAACGTCCCACGACAAGCCCGCTCCTGACCGGTCACCTCTACGCGCTCGGTGCGCACGTCCACGCGCTTTCCTAAGCCAAGGGCGTTGGCCATGGCTTCCACCGCCGCAGTTTTGCGGCCGACGGAATCGACAAGGGTGAGCGTGGTTCCGGGTAGGGCGATGGCGACAGCCAGTCCAGGGAACCCACCTCCCGTTCCTACATCGATGCAGCGACGGGTCAGATCGGGGGTGAGTAGCTCCTTTTCAAGAGGCCAAAGGCTGTCAAAGACCTGGGCGATCCAGAACTCTTCGTTCTCCACCAAACGGGTGAGATTCACCCTGCTGTTCCAATGGCGCAGCAGGGCTTGCAGCTCTTTGAGTTGCGAGAGCTGGGTGTCATTGGGTTGCCAACCCAGGCAGTGCCATAGGTCAGGCCCGGCCTCAGAAAAGGTGTTTGCTTCTGGCATGGCTGCCAGGGCAGCGACTCTTCCTACAATGCACCTTCGTGATTCGGCTCGAAGAAGACCTGATGTCGGCCTCGACCCATTACGAACGGTTGGGAGTCGGCCGTGGAGTCGACGCCGAGACGCTACGTCGCGCCTTTCGACGGCTCAGTAAGTCGGTTCATCCCGACACCACGACCTTGCCGGCCGCAGAAGCAGCGCGCCAATTTCAGCTGTTGCGTGAGGCCTATGACCAGTTGGCGGATCCCTCGTTGCGGCGGCTCTATGACGCTCAATTAATCCAGCAGGATCAGCTCTGGCAACAGCAGCACGCTCCGCTGCCATCCCCAGCCGTGTCGTCTGCAACGGCGATTGGTGAGCGGCGACCCCTCTCAGGAGGGGAGTGGTTGTCGCTGTTGATGTTGCTCGGGGCCTTGCTTTTGTGCCTATCGCTGGGAGTTGGGGTCGCCTGGAGTCGGGGCATGGAGCTTCAGGTTCAGCCCAGTTGGCTGGTGGCCGAGCAGACTCAAGACGAGCCGTTGATTAGGGATGTCCTTGATGGTGTCGATGCCTCCAGCCGAAACTCCTTTGAATCAGCACTCGCTCCAAGCTCTTGAGCATTGGCTCCAGCAGCTTGGAGCGCAGCGGCTAGACAACGATCCGTGTGGCTGGTCATGGCAGCAGGAGGGATGGACGGCTGAGATCCGTCTGCAACAAACGGATCTCGCGGTGATCTGGAGTCCGAATGAGGCGCCTCGCCCCTGCGTGTTCCCCTATGGACTGTCCCGCGCTGATGTCGAGGCGGCCCTGCGTCTAGGGCCCTGAGAACTCAGTTCTTTGCTTGTGTTTGCAGAAGGTCGAGCGCTTCCTGGAGCACGGAGTAGCAGTGATCGAGCTGCTCATCGCTGATGCAAAGCGGTGGAAGCAGATACACCACCTGACCAAGAGGCCGAATCAGGACGCCCCGGTCTCTCGCCAGCCGGCGCAGCACTTTTCCAGCAGGGTTGAGGTAACCCTCTGCGTCTGTGACGACGAGATCAAAGGCTGCGATGGTCCCTGTCACGCGAACACGCTTGATGCCTGGGTGGCGTGCCAATCCCTCTAGGCGCGATCGATGTCTCGCCTCAAACCCCAGGTATTTCTCTGGTTCTGCTTCGAGGAGATCCAGACTGGCGTTCGCTGCCGCACACCCCAGGGGGTTGGCGGTGAAACTGTGGCCATGCCAAAGCGTCAAGCTCGGGTCCTTGCCAACGAAGGCGTCGAAAACAGCGCTGCTGGCCATGGTGATTCCCATGGGAAGAAATCCAGCGGTCAGGCCTTTGGATAGCGCGACGAGATCGGGTTTGACCCCCGCCCGTTGGGTCGCCAAAAAATCACCGCAACGCCCAAATCCTGTCAGAACTTCGTCGGCGATCAACAAGGTTCCAGCGTTGCGAACACGCTTTTCTACTTCTTGCAGAAAGGTTGGACGCACCATGCTCATTCCTCCCGCGCCCTGGACAAGCGGCTCGAGGATCACCGCCGCGGTGGGTGTCTTGAGGGCTTGTTCGAGCTGGTTCAGGGCCGTTTGTTCATGCTGTTCAACCTGATCGTCGTCCCACCAAGTTGCCGGCCATGGGATGCGGGCGACCGGAAACAACAAGGGGTCAAAGGGTTCACTGAACAGGCTGCGCGCTCCGACGGCCATCGCTCCAAACGTATCTCCGTGATACGCGCCGTCGAATGCGATGACCTGCTGCCTGGGCTCTCCTTTGTTGTGCCACCACTGAATCGCGATTTTGAGTGCCACCTCAACGGCGGTGGAACCGTTGTCGGAGAAAAACACCCGCTCCAATCCGGTTTTGGCTGCTAAGCGATCGGCGAGCCGTTCCGCTTGAGGGTGCGTGAATTCAGCGAAAATGACCTGCTCAAGGGTTTCGGCCTGACGAGCGATGGCAGCTGCGACATGGGGGTGGGCATGCCCATGCAAGGTGACCCACCAGCTGCTGATTGCATCGATTAACGGAGGCCCTTCATCGCGATAAAGAAGGGCACCATCTCCTCGAAGCACTCTCTCTAAGGGAGGCGTTGTCGAGACCTGGGTGAACGGAGGCCAAAGGTGGGGATGGTGGTTCTGAGGCACTTCGTCGTCGCAGCTGCCAGTGGATGGATTCGTCTGTGCTGATGTCAGCGGCACATCTCACTGTTTTGTTCCGCTTCCGTGGCGATCGGGCCACAGTTAAACCAACGCACCAGTCCGACTTCGACGTCGGTGAATAACACCAAAATCCCCGCGCAAAGGAGGGCTACAGCCACGGCGGCTCCGGTCTGACGGCGATTCATCTCGAAGCCTGTAAACGATTGATCTCGGTTTCGACCTTAGCTTTCACGTTCTGAACATGCCATTGCCTCGCTAAGGCCGCGGCATTGAGTTGCTCCAGCGGTGGTAATTCGCACAGCAGAGGAATCTGGCCGAGTTCGTTCAGGGTGCGGGGGTTGTCGGCATGGGCAGGACCATTGATCACCAGCCCAAGGATCGGAATCTTCCGTTTCCTTAGGGCTTCCAGGCTGAGAAGCGTGTGGTTCAAGGTGCCCAGTTCACTGCGGGCTACCAACACCACCGGAAGCTGCCACCGTTCCAATTGTTGGATTTGTAACCACTGGCGTGTGAGTGGCACCATCAGGCCTCCAGCGGTCTCCACGACCAACGGCCCAGCGATGGCTGGCAGTTGGAGCTGGTCTGGATCGATGCATTTTTCCTCTCGTTCCGCAGCCCAGTGCGGAGAGACGGGAGCTTGAAATGCATAGGCCTCTGGGTGCCATCGCTCCTGTGGAAGCTCGAGAAGATCGATCACCCGTTGACGATCACCACCGCCTTCGGTTCCGCTTTGGACCGGCTTCCAATAGGTGGCTTCCAAGCCTTGAACAAAGAGGGCGCTGACAATCGTTTTCCCGACATCGGTGTCTGTTCCGCAAATCACCAATCGAAGCGGAGGCGTGTTCATCGCTCGAGCACCAGGAGTTGGATCAACCAGGTCAATCTGACTTGCCCTTGAGCAGAACGCTCAGGCCAGTGGGCGCTCAGCTGACGCCATTGCTTCACGCTGAGAGCGGAGCGCGTGCTGCTGCCCGCGCCAATGGTTTGCATGGGCCGCAGCAGAGCTGTGATCTGGCTCGCTTGTTCGCTGAAGCGGAGCTGCTGTTGGTGTCTGATCTGCTGTTTGGGTAACGACGCCATCAACGCTTCGCTGGTTGGGAAGCGCAGTGCTGAGCAGGGGACGGCTGCTTGGCGTGCGGCCGCGTGCCATTGCGGGAAGCAGCCTTCAACCGGCAGCGCCACGATTAACCAGCCACCTGGGGCTAAACACTCGAACCAGTGCTGCAGTCTTGTACCGGGATCGGACAACCAGTGGAGGCAGAAACTGGAGGCGATCAGCGTTGGAGCGTCGTCCCAGGCTTGGAGGGACTGATTTAAATCCCACAGCTGCGTGTGGTCTGGACGGGAGTTGCGGGCCAGCATGGACGGGCTGCCATCGATGCGCTCCACCACCCTGCCGGGGTTGCGTTGTTCGATGGCATCGGCAAGCAATCCCGTTCCACTCCCGAGATCCAACCAGCGTCCTGATGGAATGGGTAAGCGCTGGCAGTGCCCGGCGAGTCGCCAGGCCATGGCCGTTTGCAGACGGGCGGCCCGGTTGTAATCGCTTGCGGCGCCATCGAAGCTTTGTAGAACCTTTGCTCCCCAGGTGTTGCTCATCGCTCTTCAGGGGGCTGATCAAGCCAGCGTTGGATGCGCATCAGAAGATCTGGCACCAACAGGGCATGCCCGCTGCCGGGCATGAACCAGTGCTCCGCTGGATGCTGCAGGCGGGTCTGAATGGCATCGCGCAGTTCTTGTCTGGCGGCAGGCACCACGATGGCGTCTTGTTCTGCTTCCACCACCAGCACTCTGCTGGATGCCTGCAGCCCTGGCGGTAACTCTGCGCTAGCGATGAGCTGATCCAAGTCGTCGGTTAGGCGTTGACGGCCCTCGTGCGACAGCCCCTCATGGATCGGGCCGCGTGGAAGGCCGTCTGCTGGCGCTGGCGCTGCCGCTCGCCTCAAAAAGTTCGTGAGCATCTCGGCTTCAGCGTCGCTACCAAGGCAGCGGCGCATGCCCTTCAAGCCTGTTTTGAGAGCGCGACCTTTGGCTCCTTGCGGCACAAATCTGGAAAAGCTTGCCAGCAACACCACATCGGTGGCGTGGGCGAGCACGGCATCCGGGAGCAGATGCGGTCCTAGGGAGTGAGCAATCACCACGCGGCGTTGCCGTTCTGTTGGCTCTTGATCGTCTTGCCAAAACGGCATGTGCTCCTGGCGTTTGCCATAACCCCGTTCACCGCTTTGCCAAGACCAGTGGTGATGGTTGAAATGCCGGATCCAGGACACCCATGAATGGCTGTCTCCGCTCCAGCCATGCATGGCGATGACCTGTTTCATCGGGTCCTATCAGCCCAAAGAAAGGGCGTGCAGCAGTGCGTCCAATGTCCCATCGGGCAGGTTCCGACGCACCACCAGACGGAGTCGTGCCGTTCCTTCGGGCACGGTGGGGGGGCGGATGGCAATGCTCAACAGCCCTTCGGCTTCGAGGGTTTGTTGGCGGTCGAGAGCTGCTTGGTCTGGACCGATCACCAGGGGGAGAATCGGACCGACCCCACCTGGACGCGTCCAACCAGCGGCAGCGAGAGCGGAGCGCCAGTGTTGGCTCGTTGCGATGAGCTCTGTCGACCAATGGGGATGGCGTTGCATCAGCGTTAATGCAGCGAGAGCGGCCGCGGCAAGGGGTGGTGCCAACGCCGTGGTGTAGCGAAAGGCGCCACTGGTTTGGAGCAGGGTTTCGCCGAGATCTCCATCGCAGGCCAGAAACGCTCCGCCGCTTCCAAAGGCTTTGCCGAAGGTGCCACTGAGCAGGGTGACGGCCTTGTTCGGTAAGGCATAGCTGAGACCACGTCCCCCATCCCCCAGGACGCCCAGGGCATGGGCTTCATCGACCAGGAGTCGGGCAGCATGGCTGGAGCAGAGCTCTGCCATGGCACTCAGGTTGGGACTGGTGCCCTCCATGCTGAACAGGCTCTCTGTGATTACCAAGGGTTGCTGCCCTGGGTGTCGATCCCGGCAGCGCTCCAGCTTGCGGTTGAGATCGATGAGGTCGTTGTGGGCAAAGCGCTGAAGCTTGGCACCACTGGCTTGCACGCCTGTGAGGAGGGAGTGATGGCAGAGCCGGTCCGCCAGAACGGGCGTATGGCGGTCGGCAAGGGCAAGAACGGCGGCAAGATTGGCTTGAAAGCCGCTTGGGTAGAGCAGAACGCGATCTCGATGCAACCAGTGCGCGAGCTCTTGCTCGAGTTGGTCATGCACCGGGCGGCTGCCACTCACCAGCCTGGACCCACCGGCCCCCACGCCGCTTCGTTTGATTTCTTCTGTTGCGGCGGCGATGAGCTCTGGGTGCTGAGCGAGATTGAGGTAATCGTTGCTGGCTAAATCCACCAGACACGGCGACGCTTCACTGCCTTGATCGGTTGCGTTGACAGGCAGCAGCCCTGATCCATCTGGATTGGGCCTCCAGGTGCGTAGCTGGCGTCGGCGTGCTGGAGACGGGCTGCTCATGGGAGTCAGTTTGCTGCCCTCTGCGCGCACAATCCCTAGGATCCAACCATGGTGTCACCGGATGTTTCCCAGCTGTTCCCATTCCCTTTGGATGGGTTCCAGTTGGAATCGATTGATGCCTTGAATCAAGGGCATTCCGTTGTTGTGAGTGCGCCCACGGGATCAGGCAAGACGCTGGTGGGCGAGTACGCGATTCATCGGGCCATTGCCCATGGCCAAAAGGTCTTTTACACAACACCGCTTAAGGCCTTATCCAATCAAAAGCTGCGCGATTTTCGTGAACAGTTTGGGGCTGAAAATGTTGGCCTGATGACCGGTGACCTGAGCGTTAACCGCGAGGCACGGGTGGTGGTGATGACCACCGAGATTTTCCGCAACATGCTGTATGCAGAAGCGGATGAGCATGACGATCCGCTTGCCGATGTGGAGTCGGTCGTGCTCGATGAGTGCCATTACATGAATGATTCCCAGCGGGGAACCGTCTGGGAAGAATCGATCATTCACTGTCCGCCTTCTGTCCAACTGGTGGCGTTGTCCGCCACCGTTGCCAATGCGGGGCAACTCACCGATTGGATCGAGAAGGTGCACGGTCCAACGCGTCTGGTGCTCAGTGATTTTCGTCCTGTGCCTCTGCAGTTCAGTTTTTGTAGTGCGAAGGGGCTCCATCCACTTTTGAATGAACAGGGGACTGGAATCCATCCCAATTGCAAGGTTTGGCGTGCGCCAAAAGGGCACAAGCGCAAAGGTCGCTCGCCAAGACCGCCTCAGCCGGAAGCACCGCCGATCAGTTTTGTGGTGGCACAAATGGCGCAACGGGAGATGCTCCCCGCCATCTATTTCATCTTCAGTCGCCGTGGTTGTGACAAGGCTGTTCGCGACCTAGGGGTGCAGTGTCTGGTCAGCGAGGCCGAGCAAGCCATTATTCGGGACCGGCTTGAGGCTTACACAGCCGCAAATCCGGAGGCCGTTCGCGATGGTCTGCATGCTGATGCCTTGCTGCGCGGGATCGCATCCCATCACGCCGGCGTGCTGCCTGCTTGGAAAGAGCTGATCGAGGAGTTGTTTCAGCAGGGGTTGGTGAAGGTGGTCTTTGCCACCGAAACATTGGCAGCGGGCATCAATATGCCGGCGCGCAGCACGGTGATCGCATCCCTTTCGAAGCGCACCGAACGGGGGCATCGCCCCCTCATGGCCAGTGAGTTTCTGCAAATGGCTGGGCGCGCCGGCCGTCGCGGCTTAGATACCCAGGGCTATGTGGTGACTGTTCAGAGTCGATTTGAGGGGGTGCGTGAGGCGGCTCAGCTGGCCACGAGCCCTTCTGATCCTTTGGTGAGTCAATTCACCCCCAGCTACGGCATGGTGCTCAACCTGCTGCAGCGACATGACTTAGCCAAGGCCAGAGAGCTGGTGGAGCGGAGCTTTGGTCGCTACCTCGCCAGCTTGGATTTGGTCGAGGAAGAAGACCATCTGGGTGCGTTGCGGATGCAGCTTGCCCAACTGCAAGGCACGGCTGGTGACGTGCCTTGGGAAGACTTTGAGGAATACGAAAAACAGCGTGGCCGTGTCCGCGAGGAGAGGCGTCTGCTCAGGATTCTTCAGCAGCAGGCAGAAGAAACCCTGGCCCACGAACTCACGATTGCCCTCCAGTTCGCAAGCGTTGGAACGTTGGTGAGCCTTAAATCTCCACGGCTGCGAGGAGGGGTCACGCCGGCCGTGATCGTGGAGAAATGCGATGGCCCAGGGCAGTTCCCATTGTTGCTTTGCCTAACGCAGGACAACGTCTGGATCCTGTTGCCCTGCCAGGGGGTGGTGAGTTTGCATGCGGAATTGAGTTGTTTGCAGGTTGATGGCGTGACGTCGCCTGATCTCAGCCGTTCTGGTGAGCTCCGTCATGGCGATCAGGACAGTGGCCGTTTGGCTTTGGCGGTGGCTCATATGGCAAGGCGTCATGACATGACCACTGCTCAGTACGACTTGGCTGGCGAAGTGTTGTCGCAAGTGCGCCTCGTCAAGGAGTTGGAAGATGAGCTGGAAGAGCATCCGGCTCATCGCTGGGGGGATCGCAAGCAACTCAAGAAGCACCGGCGACGCATGGAAGATCTTGAGCATGAAATTCGTGAGCGCGAGCAATTGCTCCATCACCGCTCCAACCGGCACTGGGAGACCTTTTTGGCTCTCATTGAGATCCTGCGGCACTTTGGCTGCCTGGATGCGTTGGAACCTACGGAGATCGGTCGCACCGTTGCCGCTCTTCGTGGCGACAACGAGCTCTGGCTTGGCCTGGCACTGATGAGCGGTCATCTCGACGAGTTGCCTCCAGCAGAACTGGCCGCAGTGTTTGAGGCCATCAGTACGGAGGTGAATCGGCCAGATCTTTGGAGCGCATTCCCGGCGCCTCCTCTTGCAGAAGAGGCCCTGCATGATTTGTCGGGGATCCGTCGGGAGCTTTTGCGGGCTCAGGAGCGCTTCAAGGTGGTGGTGCCAGCTTGGTGGGAGCCTGAATTGATGGGATTGGTGGAGGCTTGGGCCAAGGGGACAACCTGGAATGATCTGATCGCTAACACCTCTTTGGATGAAGGAGATGTGGTGCGGATCATGCGGCGCACGGTGGATCTAT
>WLWH01000325.1_pt1 | contig 39449 bp, 32 predicted proteins | sample 6712741 | NCBI WGS metagenome assembly WLWH01 (sample SAMN12718694, study PRJNA515312) | sponge metagenome | isolation source: marine sponge | host: Mycale hentscheli | place: New Zealand: South Island, Marlborough, Capsize Point | collected 2003-05-01
TAACTATGGCGACTATATCGAAGCTGCTATAGAAAGCGTCCTCTGCGTGCAGACTTATAAGGGTGAAATTCGCCTGTATGTCGTGGACGATGGATCGACTGACGATTCTTGGGAAAAGATTTCAAGCATGAGATTTTTTCAAGATAAAGACCCATTCGGAAATCCAATGGTGGACACTATCGAGGAAGTTACAGATAGTGTACTTTTTAGGAAAAGAATTGAAAACTCTGGTGCTAGTGTCGCTCGCAATGTAGCGATTGATATGTGTTGGGATTGGGCTGACATTATCGGTGTTTTGGACGCTGATGATGCCTATTATCCAGAAAAGGTTGAGAAACTGGTAGCAAAACTTGTCGAACACGAAGAAGTAGGAGTGGCATACGCAGACTACGAAAATGTGTTTCCCGGATATACCAAGCGCGAGTTCAAAGAATCTTACAGCAGAGTGGGTCTGCAACAGCACTGCATGGTGCATAGCAACGCACTCATTAAAAAAGAATATCTAGAAGCGATTAGGATGCCCAATGGGGAAATTTATAGGTCCGAACTGCATGGTCCTGCCAGTAAAGGATTTATAGGATGCACAGAAGATTACGATTTGTGGCTTAGGTTATCAAGGGTTTGCATTATTACACACGTTCCAGAATGTCTAGCCATTGCTAACCAACACGGAAGAAATCAGTCTATGAAAATGACTACAGAAATATTTAAGGAAAACGCAAAAATTATTACTGGTGAATAATGGTTAGAAATTTAAGAAAAATCAAGAAACAAGGTATTGCAGAAGATGAAATTTCTTTTATAATATTAGCTGCTGGCTGTGGCAAAAAGATAAAGTCTTATGAACCTAGAAGTCTGTTAAAGACAAAAAGCGGACAAACAATTATTCAGAGCCAGATTTCTAACATCGTCAATAACATTAAAAATGTTGAAATTGTTGTAGTGATAGGGTGTTACGCTAACAAAATAATAAAAAGGCACAAACAAGATAAAAATGTTAGATTTGTAGAAAATCAACTTTATACATCTACAAACTCTTCGGAAAGTCTTAGATTGGGCTTAAACAACTGCTTGTCACAAAATGTACTGTTTTGTCATGGAGATATAATATTTAATGAACAAACTTTACAAGTTTCGTATTCCAAGTCTTTTATAATAGTTGATTCTAACGGAAGAATTGGTAAAGATGAAATTGGAGTAACAAGAGTAAAAGATAAAGCTTCTATACTTTCATATGGACTTAACTTGAAATGGGCACAGATAGCATTTTTTACAGGTAAGGAACTTAAACTACTTAATTCAATTATGAACAAATTTGAGGAAAGAGACAAAAAGAAATTATCTTTTGAGATAATTAATGAAATAATAAGTATGGGTGGCAAGTTCACATGCTTAGAGCCTGACGGTATGCAAATTAAAGAAATTGACAGAATAAAGGATATGGAATGAAGATACTTATCTCAAACGACGGAAAACATGCTCATTACTTTCAAAGGATCGCTTGGGCAAACGCTTTTAAAAACTGTGGATTCGAAGTTGGATTTTGGGATATTAATACAAACTCTGCCTACGATGTGTTTGATCAATTTGAACCAGATTTATTTTTGGGACAAAGCTATAACCTAAGTGAAGCAATTATAAACTGCATTAAAGAAAGACCGCATCTAAAAGTCGGATTACGTGCTGGTGATTGGGGTAGTCAAACCGAAGAGATAGATCATGATAGATTTAATATTTTAACATGGCATAATTCTGTTGATTACAATAAGCGAGCGGCAATAGAGCGGTTACAGCTTGAAACGGGACAGATTAGTTTTGTCCACATTCATTATCCAAAAAATGCCGTGAAAGTTACGCATAATAATTTTGACTCAATTGGTATCAAGCCTATTTCATTGATGATGTGTGCAGATACTTTTGAATACAGTGGGTCAAAGTTTGACGAGAAACTGGCTTGTGATATTGGTTTTGTGGGAGGTTACTGGCCTTATAAAGCACAGGTTATGAATCCCTATCTAAGACCACTTCTTCATCCGTTAGGTAAATACAAAGTTAAAATATTTGGTAATCAACCTTGGCCCGTAAACCAGTATTGTGGGCTTATAGATGATGCAGACGTTAAAAACCTTTTCAGGTCTGCAAAAGTGTGTCCTAATCTAAGTGAACCACATGCGCAAAAATATGGATTTGATGTAAATGAAAGAATATTCAAGATTTTGTATGCGGGGGGCTTCTGTATTAGTGATAATGTAGAAGCATACAAGATGTTTGGTGATGGTATTGTAGTCGCGGATTCTCCAGAAGACTTTAGAGAAAAGGTTGAATACTATGCAAATACTGATGAAGGTACGATAGATAGATCTTTGATTATTAAAAAGGGTCAAGATTTTGTAACCGAAAACCATACAGGTTTTCATAGGATTGCAACAATCATGGAAGCGTTTGGATACAGTGATATAGCTAACGGGATTTTAAAATCTTACAAGGATTCATTGCAATGAAAGATAGAGTTTTAATAACTGGGTCTAAAGGGTTTTTGGGCCAAGCTGTGATGCGTGATCTAACCCTAAACTCGGAATACGACTTGGTTCCGATCTCTGGTAAGTCTGAGTGGGACTTAACTAATCAAAAACATGTAGATTATGTTTACAACTCTTTAGAACCAGATATTGTTATTCATTTGGCCGCTGCTTGCGGCGGTATTGGAATCAATCAAAAACAACCGGGAAGGTTCTTGTATGACAATTTAGCTATGGGAATGAACCTTATTGAAACAGCGAGAAAATACGGTAATCTCAAAAAGTTTATTATGGTCGGAACCGTGTGTGCCTATCCTAAATTTGCACCGGTTCCTTTCAAGGAAGAAGATTTGTGGAACGGATACCCAGAAGAAACAAATGCACCATACGGAATTGCCAAAAAAACTCTAACAGAAATGCTTATTGCCTATTACAATCAATATGGTTTAGAATCTACAAATCTAATACCCGTTAACATGTATGGGCCAAGCGACAACTTTAACCCAAAAAGTAGTCACGTTATTCCTGCTCTAATTTTAAAAATCGACAGAGCAATTACACGCGGAAGCAATAACATAGACATTTGGGGAACCGGAAATGCTAGTAGAGAGTTTTTGTATGTTGAAGATTGTGCAGAAGTAATCAGAAAAAGCATTGAAAAAGAAACAACTCCCCATCCTATAAATGTAGGAACTGGTAGCGAGATCAAAATTAAAGACTTGGTCCTGATGCTAACAAAGATAATGGGATACACGGGTGGTATTACCTACTGTTACGATAAACCGGATGGTCAACCCCGTCGATGCTTGGACGTAAGTAAAGCATATAAAATCTTTGGTTTTGAGGCAAGTATGCCCCTTTACGAAGGACTCAAACAAACTGTTAGCTGGTACTATAGATATAAGGGAGAAAAAAGTTTTGCCAATTACTTCGATCATATTCAGTAAGGATAGACCTCTGCAACTAGACCTATGTCTTTCGAGCATGGAAAAGTGTGACGTAAACAACATCTTTGAAGAAAAGATTGTTATTTACAAGTGTAGTAACGAACGATACAAGCGAGCGTATCAAAAGTTACGAAAAGAACATCGAGATGTGTCATTCTGGGAACAAGGAAAGTCTTTGTTTAACGATGTTGACGTTGCCGTTTCCTGTTGCCTGTCTTCATTCGTTGCGTTTTTTACTGACGACAACATATTTTACAATGAAATTCTTCTATCGGACACATGGTTGGAAGGCATTTTTAATAATTGGACGATTCCAAATTTAAGTCATATAAGTTTGAGACTTGGTGAAAACACTCAGAGCAGATCTGATAACAAGGGTGGATGGATACATCAGCCAGTAGGGGACGTTGTGTCAATTCGACATCCTAAGCCTAACCGAACAGAATGGCGACAAATGTTCCTTTATGACAGAAGTAATCACTTTTACGGTGGATATTGGAACTATCCAATATCTTTAGACGGCCATGTTTTCAAGCAGTCTACTGTCCAACAATGGACAGAAGAGTTGTGCTATCTAGATCCAATAAAAAAATGGAAACAGAATCCAAACGAACTAGAAAGAGCGTTACAAAGGTTTTGTCAAGAATGTGCTCAGTTCGTTTTAGTTCCTGAACAGGGCTGTTTAGTTAATAGTCCAAACAATCAGGTTTCTGACTATTTTGAACATAATATATCAGTTAACGAAGCGGGAAACTATTTTCCAAATAGTACGGAAGAATTTCTGAATGATTTTATTAATGGATACAGAGTAGATTACTCGCTTCTAAAAAACTCAGGCCAGTTTTCTAAGATCGTCTGTGCCCATCAGGAGCTTAACATTAAGGACTGCATGATTAAGGAGGTTTCATGATTAGCATAGTAACAGGAACACTAAACCGCCTGAAATACTTGGGTGGATTGATTGAAAACACGGTTGAGTCTATAGAAGGAAAAAGCCTTGAGCTAGTTCTTGTTGATGGAGGCAGCACAGACGGAACACTGGACTACGTTAACAGACTCAATCATCCACGAATCAAGCTGATAGAAGTAGGCAAAAGAAGTTCTTATCCTCATTACATGAATCTAGGTGTTAAGGCGGCAAAGTATGAAAATGTCTGTCAGTGGAATGACGACGTTCTTCTTTGCAACGAATGGTGTGATGTTTTTGAAACGATTGACGACGATCATGATGCCTATCTTTTTAACTGGAAGGAAGGTGATACGCAATCTATGAAAGAGCTGAAATGGACAAATTGTTCAGGAATGAGGGACAATGGATGGATCATTATTAATAATGCTCAGTACACCTACCCTCAAATGGCGGGTGAAAAGACTAAAGAAGTCTGTATGAACTACGGAATCTACAAAAAAGACGTATTCCGAAAGTACGGTCTTTACAATCCAGCTTATCAATATTACTGCGCCGATAGCGAAATGACCATGAGGGCTTTTCATAGCGGAGCTAAGTTCAAAACATGTTTTAATGTAAAGGTTTGTGTGCTTCCGGCAGAAAAACGTGCCATAATGATAGAACAGGATGTTTACAGGCATCATATTGATTGTGCTTATTATGTTCAAAATAAAGAAAGCATTAAGGATATATTTAGCTATGTTGGTGGAGAGTATCTAGAATGAAACATGGGCTTTTAATTTATGGACATATAAGCAAAGAGGCAGACTGGAACATCCTAAAAGAAAGGATTGATTTTTGGAAGTCTAAAAAGTTAGAAGATGGATCTTCTTTTTTTGTTACGGTCTCTATGTCTTTTGAAAAAAACCTACTAGATAATTCTTTTATAAGTCAAATAGATAGTGAAATCGATGGAACGTTCAACATTTCTTTAGAATCTATTTATAAAAAAAACAATATTCAAACTGTCCAACAATGCATAATTAAAGGCTTAAAAAATTGCAAAGAAGCGGGCATGATGAAAACATTTGTGATAAATTACAAATTTTCTGTTAGAGATATAGATACTGTTTTTAGACATAATAAGTTAGCTTGCGTAACCCTATATGGGAACAGTTCACACATATTAAAAACTTTAAATCCATCATTCATGTTTGGAAAAACAAAAACACTTCAAAGAGTGTGGGAAAACATACCGATACTTCAATCACTAAAATTAGAAGAGAACACATTTCGCGCATTTGCGAATGTTGTAGGAAATAGTTTGTCATTAATGAAAGTCATTAGTCCAGAAGATATCGGACTTAGAAAATTTATAAATTAGGAGAAAACAGTGAAAGGTGGAATTGCTTTTAGTTTATGGGGCAACAAATATAAGTACACCGAAGGAATGTTGAGAAACGTTGATCTTGCGGAAAAATACTATCCGGGATGGACAGTAGATATATGTTTTGATGAATCCGTTTCAGAAAAAACTATACTCAAACTAGAAGAATTTCCAAACGTAAAACTTAGATCAGGTTGTTTCGTACAAGGTATAGTTCCTGTTAGCTGGAGATTTGTTAGTTCAAATTATTATGATTATACAATTTTTAGAGATGCTGACTCAAGAATAACCCAAAGAGAAGCAAATGCCGTAAAGGAATGGGTAGATTCCGGTAAGATTCTCCATATAATGAGAGATCACCCTCATCATGGGTATCCTATGCTTGGAGGAATGTGGGGCATACAAGGTGGATGGATTGATATGTATAACGCAGTGTTAGATTGGCAGAGTTCCAAAGGAATCGTAGTTACGGACGAGTCTCGGTTTTATGATAAATCGACTTGGGGAATGGTGGACATGGATTTTCTTAGAGATATAATCTATCCTAAGTATGGGGGAAATGTGCTAACCTCTATGGTACATCAGGCTAAAGACTTCAACAGCAACATCTGGTCATTTAAGGTAGAAACTTTTGCTAAAGACTTTCCAGACCCAATAGATAAAAATAAGTATTTTGTTGGAGAAATATTTGAATTTCTTCCAACTGGTGCAGAAGTTAGAATGAATCAATACTTGGAGAGATAATGTCTAGAAACATATCAGCATTTATGGAGAGTCTTGGACCTTCACAGAATGCGTTTTATTTAATTAAAGAGTGGAACAAGGCGCAAGAAGATACTGCGTTATCTTTAGGAGTCTTTGTAAATGCTCACTCATTGCCTGTAAGTACCTGTATGTTCTCATACAAGCTTTCCGCTTTTCTATCTAGCTATAACGGTGTCTTAATATCTACAACAATAAAGAACGCTGCTATATCTTTAAAAACGCCAACAAAAATGAGCAGATATTTATATTTGTGGGATTTTGGTTGGACCAAGGGCAAATCATCCTATGCATCAATATGTGAGGTTTTAAGAAACGACAAGATTAAAATAATAGCAAGAAGTCAAGAACATGCGGACATGATAGAAAATTTCTGCAACAAAAAACCAGTGGGAATTGTTGACAACTGGAACATAGATCAAATAAAGGATATAATATGAAAATGGATGAATCATGCGTCATAAAAAAATATAAAGAAGGTTTTAGCTGTGCAGAAATAGCAGAGCAGTTCAACACTTATCCCAAGAAGATAGAGAGACTACTAAAAAAGCAAGGAGTGACACTTAGAAGCCGCTCAGACGCCACGAAAGGGGCTATGAAGAAAGGTAGACTGGAACACCCAACAAGGGGGAAGAAACGCACAGAGGCCGAGAAGGAGGCTATCAGCAAGGGCGTGGAGAAGTCTTGGCAGGAAATGGATGAACTGGATAGAAAAGCATGTTCAGAAGCAGCCAAAGAAAGATGGGACAAAATTGACCCATTAAAAAAGAGAGAGATGCAAGAAAAGGCCGGTCGTGCATTGAGAATTTCCTCTATAGAAGGATCTAAAGCAGAGAAATTTTTGAAGAAAAAACTCAATGATTTGGGGTACGAGGTAGTCATGCACAAGAAAGGATTAGTTCAAGGAAATTTTGAAATAGACTTGCTTTTACCCGAACTAAATACCATAATAGAGATAGATGGACCGCAACACTTTCTTCCCATTTTCGGAGAAGAAAAGTTACAAGACGTTATCAAAATGGACAACATTAAAAACGGACTGTTAATAGGAAGGGGATTCTGTATTGTTAGATTAAAATATCTTTGCAAAAGTATGAACAAATCTGTAGAACGTAAGATATGGTCCGCTGTGTCTGAACAAATAGAAAATATTGAGAAGAAGTTTCCGCCTAAACATAAAAGGCTTATTGAATTGGAGATAAAATGAACGAAGTAGGACAAGGTGACGATCTTTTTGACCCGGATAGTCTCAAAGAAGAAATCGCTAAGGAAAAGAACGAAGAGCTATACGGTCCTAAATATGGATCAGAAGCTTGGAATGATTATGTTATGAGTAGGTTCCATAAAAATGAGTTATTTGATGGCAATCCCGTATGTGCTGGACTCAGACGGGTTGCGGAAGAACTCTTAGGAGATATCGTTGTTAGTAGACCATCTCAGGTGTGGCCCTCAACAGATCCTAACGGCCCCGGAAGGGCGACCGTGGTTTTTGAGGTTGTTATCGATTGGATGAACTCAGGACAGCTAAGAACCTACTCAGAAGTAGCAGATGTATGGCATGGTAACTGTGACGCTTTGTTCGCAGGACATCCTGTTGCAACAGCTTCTACTCGTGCAGAAGGTAGAGCCTTACGAAAAGCTCTTAAAGTCAAATGTTTGGCCGCAGAAGAGCTTGCTAAGAAGGACGTTGCCGAAGCAGTGGAACGAGCTATTCAGCAATCTGCTCCTGTTGTAGAAACTACAGGGGAATGGGAGGAAGACAGCATTAACGATTATCAGATTAATTTTATTGCATCAAAATGTAAACAAATGGATATCAATGTGATGAATTTTGTGAACATGGGTGTTGCTAATTATAAGGTTATCGAAGATGTTTCAAAAAAGACGGCAGCTAAAATGCTAGGAGTCTTAAACGAGTATCAAACTAATAAAAAAGATAAGCCTGATACTATCTTAGGCTTTGAAGAAAACTGGAGGTAATATGAAGATTAATGTAAGTAGCAGTGGTGAAGTTTCAGCAGAGCTTGAGGGAGATTTAGGTGAGAACTTTGATGCAATCGCCGCCTTTCAAGAGGTTTTCGGACATAAAGCTTGTGGAAAGTGTGGATCAACAGATTTGAAATATAGTCTTAGAAAAAACGCTGACAACGAGTTCCGCGAATTAATTTGCAAAAACCCTGATTGTCGTGCCAAATTAGCTTTTGGTAGTAATAAAAAGGGTGGAGGAATTTTCCCCAAACGCAAAGACGGTGAAGGAAACTGGCTACCCGATGGTGGCTGGGTTCGCTGGACCAAAGAAAAAGGCATCCATTAACCAAACTTTGCAAACTTTGTATAGGGCGGCCTTTTGGTCGCCTTATTTTTTACCTTTAATTAATCAGGAACAAAAATGAAAAAAGATAAAGCAATTTCTATTATAAAAGAACTTAAACAAGAAGACAAATATGTTGTAACAGTTTCTGTGCTACGAGAAGACAATAGGATATACAACACTGTCTCCGTTAACAATTTTACTACACTAGATCTGCCAATAGTTAGAAACAAACTATCAGAAGAGATTCATAAATTTTATCAAGCTGGATTGGCTGAAGAGGGAACTGAAGGTGCAACTGTTCCAGTAACAGAGAATAAGCTAAAAACAATGCTTGAATAAGCATGTTAAGCATCAAGAACGTATTTTAGCCAGTGCGACATAGTGTTGCTCTGGCTATTTAGCGTTTCTGGAGAAATATGGTTATTGAACCTCTGTGCCATTGGCTTACCCGCATACCAATGTATTCCTATTGTTAAGCCGCCATGAATCTGATGATTATTAACAACTTTAAAAAAATCCCTGCCCTGATGTGCCCTATAAGGATAAACCACCTTCATTGGTATAATGTTCATTCCTTCTCGGTATTTATCAATGCCCCTTGTGTTACCAAGCATATTATACAAACAGTTAACGCCTGCCGATTGATAGGCGGTTAAATTTTTACTTGCCATAACTGAATCGAAAACATCCTTAAAGAATTTATTGTCCCCAGCAGAGAACATAAACCCTATTGAAAAGTAACCATTAAAATTAGAATATTTCTTTGAGTTCTTCCCAGTAAAATACGCTATGCCTGTTTGAAAACCTTTTATTTTCTGATAGTATTCTTCAATTGGCTTAATGTAAAGTATATCCATGTCCGAGTAGAAGCCGCCATTAGTAGCCAGTTCTTTCCATCTAAAAGCGTCACTATTATGAACCGGGTTACATTTGTCAAATATCACAGGACAGTCTTTTATCTTAACTCCGAGTTTCTCAACCTCTGGCATCCAGTCTTTACCCTTGTAGCTATGGAAATCCTGAACAACATTTTGCTTCCAAATTTTCTTCAAAACTTTTACATCTGATACATATAGTTCAATTTCCCAGTCTGGATTAAACTTACTAAAGGAATACAGAGTCATGTAACGCAACCAAGACATCTCCTTGTTACCCCAATAAAAGAATATTCGTTTGGGTATCATGATAAATCCTATACAAAATTAACATGTTGAGGGTCACTGTCTATAGCGTACAGTATGGTCTTGTTTTTATTGTTAAACATACACCTATCACAACTCTTAGCGTCGAAGCAGGAGAAGTTTTGTTTTTTCTCTTCTGAGTTCCAAAGATCTTTGAACCTCTGATCTGCTAAAGAACCAACCATACCTTGTTTATTGTAGGCAGTCACACAGCATCTATAAACGTTAAGATCTCCACCAATGTACGTTACAAGCTCTTGGTAGCCACAGAACGAGTAGTCTGGAGCAGCTTGGACGAGATCAGCGTACCGCTCGCCAAAGTTATTGAACACAGTAAAGTTCTCATCTTCATACTTTTCTTTTGTTTCTCGGCAAAGTTCAGCGGCCTTATCAAAGAACTGGTCAAAATACTTCTCATTGTCTGGTTGAAACACAGCACTGATTCGCACATTGTCTACGCCAGCTTTTTTAGCTAGTTCTGTGAACTGACCAACCTCTGACCAATTATCATCGGTCACAACAAAACCCATGCCAATCGTCAGATCTGATCCTGTACGCTTCTTTTCTGCTGCAAGATCTGTTACATTTTTCCACATTCTTTCATGGTGCTTTGCAGAAACATTTCGGATTCGCGTGTAAGATTCTGGATTACCAGCGTCTACAGAAAAACGAACCCAAGTAGCTTGTAGCAAAAGAGGAATAGTTTCTGGTTTGAAGATTACACCATTACTTACAAGTGCCAATTCCATGCCACGATCTAGTACGGCCTGATAAATCTTTGTGTGGTCAGGATGAACAGAAGGCTCGCCGCCCCCAGTAATCTGAATTGCTTTAACACCCATCTCTGCACAATCGTCTAGAATTTCAAGGCATTTTTCGTAAGGAATTTTACGGTTTGGGTTGTTGTTTATTTCACCGCTTTCAGGATGAACTACTTTAAACAGTTCGTTTGTGGTGTAGCCCGACATTCTATATGCACAAAAAGAACAATCTTGGTTGCAAAGATCAGAGATGATCAGATGTACTTGTAATGGTACAGTTTGCTCTCCTGCTTTCAATTGGTCAATTCTATCCCTGTGATGAAAAATCTTTCCTGATGAATATGCTGTCATTAATCCTCTCCATAAATTTCTTTTCTTAAATTTTTAATCCTGCTATCAATAGTTGAGGTCTTTTTTTGATATAATTTTCTCATATCTAAAAAGCCAGTAAGTCTTTTTTTATGATTTTGGTGAAAACCTATGATGTCATCTCTGTAATGAACATCGTAAACCCCGGTAATCAAAGCACCAAGATATGTGTCTTCATATCCCGGTTTTGTAAAGTCTTCATCATTACCACCGATGGCCCAAAAATCATCCTTAGACATTGACCCCAGAAAAAATCTAGGCCAAGTTCTTTTCCACCAATTAACGTACCATCGAAGCGTTTTGCTACCCTCTGGGTTTGCTCTGTTGTACGCAACATTGAGAACAGGAGCAAAATGGGCCGATTTGTCTGGAACTTCATAAAGTTTATCAATGCTAGATTTAAGGTTTTCGCAAGAAATGACCCCTCCCACCTTATGCTCGCGTAACCATTTGCAAGCACTTAATGAATAAGATGGAGGCATATGAGCAACGTCATCCGACTGCATAATCAGAACTCGACCTTTGGCTATGTCACAAGCCATATTCCTTGCAACAGCAGAGCCGCACAGATAAGGTCTATCTAAATAATGATACACAACATCAAAACCCTGACAAACCTTTTTTGTACCGTCACAACTTCCATCATCAACCACAACAATTTCGTAGTTGAGTTTTGTTTTTTGTTCACGGATACTTTTTAAGGTTTGACTTAGAAGCCCTGCCTTATTCCATGTAGCTATACAAATAGAAACATCAGTCCTTGCCATATTATTTCTCTATTAGAGAAGTTGATTAAATAAACTCAAGAGAAACGTAAAGGCCGTACTTTTCTTTAGCTCCTGTAGAAAGAGGAGAAGCTGAGAGCGCTACTGACCAAGTGTGATGAGTATCAACACCACTTCCTCCAAAAGTTCTATCAATAGGGGCAATACCGCCAACCTTAACCGTATCACTACCATCACCAAAAGAGAAGCCAAATACTTCTGTTTGGTCCGTACTATCGGTTATATACTGAGTCCACTTAGGCCAAACCATACCCGTTCCACTAACGACCTCAGAGTTTTGGAGCTGTTTTTGACCAGATCCCGGAGAATCTAGTAGAGGAACTTTCAAACCACTTCCACCAACAGTGTCATAACTTCCGGCGATTCCCGCTGATGCAAGTCGTGCATCTCCATTTGTTACAGTATCACTATCCGTACCGTTATAGAAAGTCTCTCCAACGCTATTAGTATAGTAGTTTTTGCTGCCAGTGATGTACTCGCTAGGCCAAGGCTCTCCCCACCACCACAAGTCTCCACTTCCCTGTGCCGCAGAACAGAGACCATTGTCGGAACCTTGAGAGTTAAAAGTTGCACCGTTGTGGTTGACAATTTCGGCAACTTTTGTATTGACTCCGCTTGCAGGATAATTTACATTTCCACGGTCATATACTCTTAACTGAACATTTTGAACGGAGCATTCGGTGACATTTCCAAACTCAATACCAAGTGTTCCATACATGCTTCTAACTCCAGTTACACCCATTGCATACGGAGAACCGGCAACTGTGTCGAGAACTGCCCACCCACTAGGATAAGTGGAAGTTGTCTCAAACTTTACATTAGAACTAGCATCAGTAAAAACCGAACCATCCCCATTCGAAACATAGCTTGTATCCTGATATGCGCCAATCTGCACTGATGACCCTGCGGTAGAGCCAAAGAAAGCCATACCTGAACCAGACAAGGTATCAAGAGATGGCGTTCCGTTGTTATTTCCTAGTAATTGAAATCTTATCTCTGACATTTGGATTTTCTCCTGTTAGTAGTTTGTGTATTGTTATACACATAATTTTAGTTATTTTGTAAATATTGAAAACGTTATCATGTTACACAAGATTCTGGTGGGCACTGTTCTCCGTCCGGCTCTCCACAATCAGGACAACCAACCCAAATTGGAATCCATATATAGTTTAGCCTAGCAACTATAACAAAAATTTTCTTTGGCGGACCTTCCAGCGAACCTGCTTCTTCTAAACTAGCGTCGAAATTGTAAGCGGTAAGAGTCTCACCGAAAAGACTATTACTCAGAGGAGGACTTCCTCCAATTCCATTTTCTAAACGAATAACCCTAACCGAAAAGGAACTTGGGGAACAAATAGATCCTGCTGGAACTGAGCTAGCAACACCACACAATATATGAGCGCCACCAGACCAAACAGATCTTTCAGCATCCCATTTAAGATCCACAGGACCAGCGGGCCAAGTGGACCTGTCATTAATAGCTAATGGATTTAAATCCCAGCTATCCTGTCCCGTTTGACCGACTGCGGGAAATGGTCTATCCGCAAGATCTGTTCCAAGTCCTGAAACACAAAGCGGTCCCCTAAAGTGATTTACTTGTACTTTACTAATACTAGATCTTTGAACTTTGCCAATATTTGTATCATTTCCATTTTGCCCAGTCCCATTATTATTCATAAACTGAAAATCACTACCCGCCATCCAGCCCGTAGCATCTCCTAGAAAGTTTGAAAAATAAGGATCTAACTCTGACCTTGTAGGTCCGAGATGTGAGGCAGAGAATTGACCATTTGATGCCCCAGAAGAAGGTTGGGAAAACCCGCTCATATTTCCACCAGCGGAACTAGCAGACTTAGTTATTCTAATGGGGGAATAAAGCTGTTCAGGGCTTGACATCGATATATTGTCCGCCTCTAAAGCTATTGCAGCAGTGGCGTGTGTTACGTTTTTGTTCGACGCTGCGACGTTTGGCATTTTTCCTTGTCCTTATTTAAAATTTTTAGTTTAGGCGGTTTACGGAGCTGGCTGTTGTTCCACATCGGGGTCTGCCGGATTTGCACCTCCGCCGCCATTTTCTTGTCCCATACCCTGATTTTGACCGATTAAAAACAATAAGGCGTTCATCTCTTGCCCGCTTTCCTTTGCTTTATTTAATTCTTTGTAATCCGTTTTTTCAAATGGAACCTTTGGTAATGGTGGCTTTGTTATTTTTCCTCTTAATTGTTGTGCCCTAGACCATGCTGACTTGTTTGTTTTAGCTATTCTGTCAACATTATACTTGGCAATCTTTCCAAACTCTGGAGTCCAAGTATTAAATTTGTAAGAAGTGGTAACACCATTGGTTGCATCTATTGATATATCCATACTACTCACATATGGGCCTAAACTAACAAATCTTTCACCTAAATTCCAAGCTGGGGCACCAACCATTTGCATATATCCGGTTTCAGATTGATACATATCAGTATTAGCAACAGCAGCATATACTCCACCAGCATCATAAAGCTGCTCATAACCTCCAAAAGTTTCTGGATTAAGCTGAGTTACCTCTTGCGCTTCTGCTTTTCCAAACGGACTGTAAAATCCTCCAGAATTTCGATTCAATGTTATCCAAGGGCCGTAATTAAATCTTTGACTCTCTTGAGCTATTCCAAAATAAGTAGGTTCCAATACATCGGCAGGAATCTGAAATTGTAAAGATTCTTTTCCTTGACCTATATATGTCTCTGGAGGAATATTTAATCCAAAAAAGAAACTAGCTAAGACAGTTAATCCGAAATCAGGAGTAGTTGAGGCATCAAAAAGTTTCGGTTGAGATCCTGTTTTAATCAACGTTCCAAATCTACCGAAAGAGCGATAAAAATAAGACTCGCCAACAGGACCACCCTTCTTAGATATAATCAATCCACTCGCACCATTAACTCCTAAAGTATAATCAGAACCTAAGCTAGATAAATCGATTGAACCCGCTGTAGAAACATAAGGATATCCAACTACGGGACTCATTTTTCCACTTTGATCAAAAAAGCCAGCATCTAAAGAAGGAGCAAATTGTCCATATTTAATAAAAGCAGAACTAGCAATGTCCCAAGTTTTTATAGCCATTGATTCATCATCAGGATAATAAACATTATAAAACTGATTTCCAACTTCGTTAGGAAAAAGGCAGTAATATTCTTGTTTATAGGAGCTGTTAGCTATAGCGCTAACTCCAGAAAAAATCGCATCGTTTGTTTCGTTAAGTCCCGGCAACCATTGATTGTATGATTTTTGCACATTTGAAACAACCGCATCAAAGCTGTTACCAACGCCACCAATTAATTGATTAAGTATGTCACCGGTAACATCTTGAGTAGCAGTCCAAGGTGAATTAAGGTTGTCATTGTACCCATTAGGTTCAGAGTTTGAAAGAGTTTGGAAGGTTTTAAATATTTGCCAAGGAGTTTTACCACCAAGAGCCATTCTTAACTCAAGAGTTGTTACTCTGTAGCTACCATATCCCGGAATTAAGATAGGTTGGATTGAGGACGGACTTCCATAAAATATGGATGCGAGACCAGCAAAATTGTATGCGTCCGTGTCTGTTGAACTAGTTTTACCTAAAACAGCGTACTGCTGTCCAACGGAAGGATTAACTCCAGAACCGTATCCAGTTCTAGGTCTACCATTAATTTCTAAATACCTAGTTCTCCTAGCTCCCCATATCATCTTTTGTGTAGTAGAATCAGCAAACTCTTTACCAAGGTCATAAGACATTATTGACCTTTCTTCCATAGGAAGTGCAACCTCTTCTTGAATAAAGTCTCTAATTGCATTTGGTTCCGGGGACTGACGTTTAGAAGTAACCTTAATTGCTATCTCGGCCTTTTCTCCTAAGAATCCTCCACCTTGAGTATCTTGAATTGGAGGACCGTCCGGGTTTTGGGGGTCGTTATGCTCAACTATAAGGTTCTGAACCTCATCAGGTCCACCTTCAGGATTTATGGTGTAGTAATAATCAAACTGATGAAACTCGGCCAGTTCACCAACAAGTCCATTAACAGACTTTACTGGACCTTGAATTCTGATCTTATCTAGCTCTTCTGCCGAAATACCTTCCGCTGTATAAAATTCTGCTAAAGCATCCCAATTAAAATCATACTCTGCACTACTTCCTCCCTCGTCCTGTTGACCATCTTCAACACGGATACCAAACTGAATACCGCCACCAAAATCGTTACTGGAATTAATTTTCATCAATTCGTCAGCAGCGACAAGTAATTTTAGTATCGATGTTCCACTAGAGTTGAAACCAGAAGCCCCAAAGTTGTTGTAGGCAGCTTTTGGTCTATTGGCGGGTCTCACGTCGCCGTCACCAAACTGACCATTAGCATCAGCTTGATTCCAGCCAAGAAACGGATTTTCCCAGTAGGCAAAAAGGTTGAATATATTTGTAGCAGTTCCGCCCCGGTTTTGCCTCGATTTTGTGTTAGCATATGTTGCATGAAAGAGACGACTAGTTCCACCACCAAACGCATTAGTGGACGCCTCCCATTGATTATACTGATTAGCAAAGGCGTCAGTAGCACCGTTAAAGTTTTCTATTATGAACTGAACACCATCCATCAATTTAGACGGAGATTCTATAATAATATCGTAAGTTTTACCATTAACAGCATCTTCTTTGTATGTCCATCTTTGAAAGATTCCAGCAAAATAGAACTCCCCCAGTTTAAAGAAGCAAGGAGTCCCAGTGTTTGGAGAATTATCGGCTCCAAAAAAAGGATTCCCAGTACCGTCTACTTCACCATTTTCTTTTGGTATAATTATTCCATTAGCAGGATCTTCAACAAGAGTAACCTGCAAACTGCCACCCTGTCCTCCCCATCCAATAGAAACAGACAAGTTTGAAACATAGGCTCCAAACATAAAAATAGGTTTTTGAGGTATAATAGGTGGCGGCATTTAATTTCCTTTAAGATTCTGGCTGTTCCACTGGTCCCTGTTTCTCTCGGTCAATTTTTCCGGGATTCTTAGCGTTGTAATTAGATTGAGGCTGATAGTCCGCTCCCGGCCCATTTTGGTCAGAAGGGAATGGAAGAGGTTGAGCATCTGTCCAAGTATATTCGATACTTGCCGAATAAGAGCCGGTAATAGGGTTCCAGTTTTGAGTTTTGTTTGTGCTGTATACAGGTATGTCCTCATTTGCATACGGTCCAGCTTGATATTTACCAAGAATAGGTTTCCAGTATGTATCAATCCAAGCATGTCCATTAGGGACTACGTAACGATAAAATCTGTTCATAACCATACTTATAGAAACAGTTCTTGACCTTTCTTGAGTAACTTTCATATCCTGAATTACCGGACCTGTGATTTTTCCAATAACAGGCTTAATGGCAATGACCTGCTGGCTACCATCCTCATTACTCATGTCCACATCACAATTGAAAGTTGCAGCACCTTCAAATACAGGGGTCTCATCGTTGAAAGAAGTTGATATTGTAATAGTTCCAGCGGTCTCATTATCAGTCCTGCTAAAACTTAAAGGAATAGGTTGTAATTGTGTCTCAAAATTATCTTTCATCCAAGCAGGAATATCCTCTAAGGTAATATCAGTATTACCTTCCTGTGGACGAATTGGACGTTGAGCCAAAACATCTTTATAATATCTTAATGCCCATTTGTAAATTAAATCAGTAGCGTAAGTAGAAGGTATTGCAATTTCTGGACCCGGAGGTGTAAAATCATCTGGCAAAGACGGAGCTTCTCTAGGAACAGGAAGCGGTAGGACATATTTATTTACCCAGTTCCAAGCGTGTTTGTATTTTCTATCCAAACCTAGTTCACCAAGGGTTTGGGGTAACGATGTTGGTCCAACCATTGATCCCGGTATCGCTACCGCTGCATTATCTCCATCATTAGGCTCTGTCCAACCTTCTACGGAAATGTTTACACCAATAGTAGTCACACTAGAATCAGCGACTCCACCATCTACGGTAAAGTCTACTTCCATTCTTGCAGGAGTATTAAATCCAAACATATTGGCTATTTGCCAAGTTCGTGTAACAGAATATGTTCCTTCTGTTATTCCTCTTTGGAATTCGTTTACTTGATTAAATGCCTTGAAGTTTTCAGACTTCTCACCGGTTTTATAAACCCTATCTTCTGGGGGAAGATTTCCTGAATTTTGATTTGTTAGATTGCCGGGATCATTATTTGGTGAACTGACAACGGTTTTAGGTTTTCTGAATCTAACCGAGTTTCCTTTACCATCACTACCTTCACCTTCTCCCCAGACCGTAGTGTAATCACCTAGAGGATCATTGCCCATAGCTCGCAGGCGAGCATCTATAAACCTTTTGGCCCAACGAAATCCAGCCGCATTGTTACCATAACCAATAGCGTCTGACGGTGGATCTCCGCCATCTCCGGGACTGTTGAAAGGAATACCTGTAGCAGATATGTTGTGAGTCAGGGTCCAAGTTTTGAAGACATTGGAAGGCGACTCTTCTGCGAGGTCTCCTATCAGATCCTGTCTAGGCTCTAATCCTTTCGTTAAAAATGGATCTTTAATCGTCCTTTCATCGTTTGGAGTTAATGACCAATCTTCCGAATAATCAATTATATATCTAGAATCTGGTTGTAACGATTTTGAAACCGAATCACCGGATGGTGAATAAAGGCTATCAAGCGTTGTTATTGGGTTATCCTGCTCATCTTTGCATGAAAAGTTATTACTTTCAAATACAAATACATAATTTTGATCCTGAACCCCTTGACTTTGCTCGCTTTGTGGAGAGGCTTCTACACTAATCAAAATTGCGTCAATAAAAGTTATAGGATTTATTCCGCCCCTGTCCGTTATAACCAAAGATCCGGGACGAGGACCAATATTCTTTTGATCTCCATAAGTAAGAGATATAATCTCTGTAACCTTTGCAGCAACAGCCGCCTGCCTTTCTCCCTTAACAAGCATACTTTTTGAAGGATCTACAAGAGTTGTGCCAGTAATTGTAATAATAAACTTTTGACCGAGATACATGTTCCCTTTACGAAGCAGTTCTGTCTCAATAGTGTAGTTTGGCAGAGGACCAGCCAGAGGATAGGCGTGACCAGTCTGAGGATCTACGGCTGGCAAAGCGGCACCGGAAATCTCTATCGGATCAACGTTTGGAATCGTATAGGTAAAACTTGTCATTTATATCTCCTAGTTGTAACCACGCGAAAACAAGCTTGTGGTTTTAACTTCTGGTGCTTTAATAAGTAAATCAGAAGAAGTTGTAGTAACTCCAATACCTGATGAATACAAAGTGGTAATTCCGCTAGGGTTGCTACTTTTTAGGAACAAAGTGGCAGTTTCAGCAACATTGAAACCCTTTTCCACAAATAGTGTAGTGTTTGAATCAAAAATTTCTTCATTTCTAATAAAAAGACTTGTTTTAGAATCTGCTAGTACAGGATTGGACACTGTTGCATTTGCCCCTTCTGTAAAGAACTGTAAGGTTCCAGAGCCAGTTGGCGTAGGTCCAGATTCAATAAATAAAGTTGCATTTGAGTTATCATCTCCAGAAACCTGTCCTAAAACAGTAAGTGATGCTGTTTTTACAAAAGGAGAAGCTCCTTCACTCATTCCTTTTAAATTTAAAGGAAGATCTAACTGTTTAGGACTACCACCATAACCCTGATTTCCTAAAATATAAACATTTGCAGAACCAGAGGAAAGCTGATCAAAACCAATATAAAGGGTCGCTTGGGCCGAAGCTGGTCCGGTAATATGCAAAGTGGCCTGCTTATTGTCTTTTTCTGATGGCCCTACGTACAAAGAAGCCACACCAGAAACAGGCGGATAACCCTTTATAAATAAACTTTCGTTAGTCACAAAACCCGTTGGCCCCGGTGGGAATGGCATATATTAACCTCCTGCCTTAAACGAGTTCTTGTTAAATCTTTGATCAACCTCTCTTTTGATAATCTCTTCCATTTTTGGCGTCATTGCATCTCCCACTGCGTTAACTATATTTGTGGTTTGCTCTTCTGACATACTAAATGTCATTTTCATATCTCCGCTAAACGAATGACTAACCTTCATTCCATTGTTTATTACAGTAGCAAGATTGTCTACAGCTCCAGCAATAAAATCAAATTGTCCTACCATATTATCAAGTTTACTTCCAAAAGCCGCACTAAATTTATCTAATACCTCACCAAATGGACCTGTATTTATTTCAAGTGGACCCATTGACCCACCCGGATTACCGCCTTTTTGTAAGTAAGAAGTCTTCATACCGCCAACAACACCACCTTTAGCAAACTTCTGTGGAATCTCTCCAGTAGCGTTCATTTTTTCTAGATTTTTCACACCTATTTTTTTAGTAGCTTCCTCATCTACCACATATTCACCCGCTGTCAACATGGCAGGAATGTTGTCTACAGCTTTACCGCCATTATTAAACCCTTGTGCTAGTGCGCGAGGATCTATTCCTGCGTTCTTTAGCAGGCTTAAAAGAAATTGCATAATCTGCATCTGTCCGCCGCCCTGCTGTCCGCCACCCCGCTGTCCGCCACCCCGCTGTCCGCCACCCCGCTGTCCGCCAGACTGTTGACCCGTCTGCAATCCTACTGTTTGAGCGTATTTAGCCGCTGCGCGAGGCCCGTTTCTTCTAAGAATGCTGTTATATTTTTGTGTTTTATTCGTATCTGATTCGGGACTGCTGGCCTCGGCCTTTGCTTGAGCCTTTGCTCGACCATTGTCGCGTCTTTCTTTCGACTCTTGTCTTTTGCCTTTAAGCCATTCTTGTTCGGCCTGTTTCGCTGCTTGTGCATATTCGGGACTTCCCTCCTTCTCACCTTCTGTAAAGGCTGCTACATAGGCTTTCTTTTCTGCCTCTCGTATTGTGTCTCTTTGTTCCTTTGCTGCTTTGTCGGCATCTTGTTTATCTTTCAGCCGTTGAGCGTTCGCTGCCTTGGATTCTTCGGATTTAATCCTAGCATCTTCTTCTGCCTCTCTTGCCTTCGCTGCAATCTCGTCTTTTCTTGCCTGTTTTGCTTCTGGGGAATTGTACGCTTCGTACTCTGCTCTTGCCTTTTCTTGACTTTTCTTTCTAGCGTCTGCTTCTTTTTTAGCCTGTTTTGCCTTATCTTGTGCTTTAACTATGGCCTCTCCGACTGCTCCGCCCCCTGCGTCTTTGACCCTTTGTGCCCTTTGGTCTGCCGCCTGCTGTTTTTTATTCGCTGCATCCTGAGCTGCTTTTTGGGCTTTTTCGGCCTGATATCGCTTTTCAAATTCTGCCTTATTTCGATTAATAATTTCTTGCGAAGCTTCTGGATAAGAGGCGAACATCTCATCACCAGCGCTTTCACGCCCTGCCACATAATTATTATAAGCCTCGGATTTGGCTTTATTTTCCTTCTCTATTTTTTTCTCTTCTTCTCGTTGCTTTTGTTGACCTCTAAGTTCTAAAATTTTATTAGCCGTTAATCCGAATCGTGGTGGATCTTGTGCCGAAAAATTACTTCTAAAAGGTTGATCTTTTCCATATCTCGTAAAATCACTTTTTAAAGCCGTATCATCTTTAATCTCACCGGCCATTACAGCCTTTTTATACGCAGCAAGAGTTCTTGCAAAAGGTCTACCAAGCCCGTCTTTAGCGGACCTTTGAACAAAATCCTTTGTTGCTTCCTTTTTTGTAAGAGGTGGGTCTTGTGTAAATTTTCTAAATTTTATATATTTTTCTTGGGCGAGACTTATCTCATCATTAATATTTGAATAAAATGCTGAGAAATTTGGTTTTTGTCTTTTTTCATTTTCTGCTTGTACAGCATCTAATTCTTGTTTCCTTTCTCTTTCCGCTTGTGCATAAGCGTCATCACTAGCTTGACCTAAAGTAGCTCCTTGGTTTTTAGCTTCTTCTGCACTAATCCCCGTTTGATTGCTAGTTTCTGACATGGAGACGACCGAGTAGGAATTGTTTTTAGCAGCATTTCTGGCCGAAATATCGCCACCTCTTCCATCTCCTGCTAATTTTTTATCTTTTGTTTCTTCGCTGGTTGGCGTTCTTGGCGATTCTTTTGTTTGTGCTTGTGTTCCCGCTTGTGCTCCCGCTTGTGCTCCCGCTTGTGCTCGTCCCTTTTTCACCCAAGGTTGAGACTCTAAAGTCTTAGAGAAGGCAGAGTTAAAGCCGTCTGATGTATTTACTTGAGGCTTGAAATAAGTATCCCTAGCCTTCTGCTCATAAAATATTCCCTGTTTGAAACCTATAGCGGCCCTTTCTTTGTCAGTCAGTTGCCTACTGTAATAATTGCTTTTAAGACGTTCATACTCAAGATCACGGTTCTCTTGCCCTCGTTTTCCATCTTCGGTTTCGGCCACACTGCGTCCATCGCGGCTAATTGAGTTAGCGAACTTCAGTTTTCCTTGTTTTTCACTATAGTCCCTACCTGTATCATTAGAATCTCTAGGTGAAAGAAAGCCTGTGACAGCAAGGGTACTATTAACAGCAGCTCCAACGGTTTTTTTAGCAAACTTCTTGAGCGTACCGTCGCCTTCGGTATTTATTTGTGCCTTGTCAAATGGTCCAACTCTTTCTTGCAGATTTTGTGCATAAAGGCCGGGAATATCTGAGGCGGCACTAAGTCCGGTTTTGACTGTAGACATCACGTCAGTAGCTATTAAATCTGCTTCTGAAATGCCAGTCGCCTGTGCGAGAGGGGTCTGTGGATTTCTAGCGTTTATGTTTGTTAAGTTTCTCGATTGTTCTTGGGCTATTTGAGTTGAACGACCTTTGAGGATTCTTGTTTCGCTACCGCTGTAGTTTGTCCATACCTCGTCCCCTCTGGAATTGAACTTTTGAAAAGTAAATCCCGAACTAGCCAATCTTGCCACAGCCTGATCTTGCCTTCGTTCAGGCTGACCGCCCCGATTAAGATAAACAGCACCACCATTGTTCATCTGTTGCAATTTATCTTTCCCAATCTTGTCAACAGAAGATTTTTTAATAACAAACTCACCCTCCTCTAGCACAGCAGGAACCGTATCTGTGCCTTTTGGCTTGAAAACGTCTTCCATTCCGTCTGGAGTTGGGGCACTGTTAGGAACCACTCCACCCCTGTTCATATAAACAGGACCACCTCTTGATTTATTTTGGGCAGCCGATCTAGCAGTATCTAGATTTTGAATAGCTTTAAGAGTCTGTGTCTGGAGTGTGTTAGACTCTTCTTGCAGGTCTGCAACCCTTTGTGTTTGATCTGCTATCCTAATGTTTAGATTTTTTATCGTGTCATTATTCGCATCAATACCTGCTTGTGCTGCGTTGGCATCGGGAGTAAAATCCTCTGCTGCGTTTTCCTGTGCGTTTCTGAGTTCTTGTCCAAATTCTGTTTTAAGAGTTGTTTCAATACTTTTAAGAGTTTGTAATTCTTGACTAGCAATCCCTGCTAAGGCAGCACTAGCAGCTAATTCCGTTTTAGCCACATCTTTAAGTTCTGCAAGTAAAGGGTTTTCTGCCGCCCTAAGACTTTCTACAAAACTATTAAGCCCACCAAGCCCTAATCTTCCAGTCTCTCTGGCAGCAAAGATCTGTTTTAACTCTTTGCCCGTAACCTGTTGACCTTCAAAAGTTATCATTTGATTACTAATAGAATCCAAAGCGCTTCCAATCGCCGCTCTTTGGTCTCCTGTAGCACCCTGAATTCCACCTTGGTTAAATGCCTGCTTGAGTAATCTAAAACCTTTAAATATCTCCTGTCTTTGGTCATCGCTGGCAAAGGCAACACTTTCCTGTAAAGACTCTATCTGTGACCTTTTTTCTCTAAGGTCACCTAAATCCTTTTCAATGTCTGCTGCTCTAGCCGACTGATCTGCTAACCTTTCTAATTCAGCTTTCGCTCTTGCCGCGCCTTGAGCTGCGGCATTTGCTGCTTTTCCAAGATTTGCAGCTTTTTTAGCGGTGTCTGCTAGATTGTTTGGATTAGTATTCCTTAACTCTTGTCTCTGTTGTTCTCTTAATTTTTTAGATTGGGAATTCAAGTCCTTAAAAGCGGTAGCGGTAGCTCTAACGTCACCAGCCCTAGCTCCTGCACCTCTTGCCTCTCCACCAAGCCTTAAATTAGCTGAACGAGTTCTACCAGCCTCTCTTTCAGCTCTTGATCGAGGTTTACCAGAAGCTTTAGCAAGTCTGTCTGCATTTCTTTCAAAAACATCAGAAACCTTAGCTACCGATTCTGTAACGGTCTGCTGGGCGGCGATTATTTTGCTATTAATAGTATTAAGCTTTTGCAGAAATTGGTTTTGTATCTCAACTCCGCGTTTAAATACAGCTATCTGACTCTGGATAGACGCTTCAAGTTCTTCTCTAAGTTTTTCCTGACTTTCAAAACTCAAAGACCCCTTAATTCCACTACCAATAGCCTCCTCTGCATTTTTTTCTATAATAGCCCGAACGTCACCACCTAGCCCCTCAAGTCCTCCGGGAATACTTTTTGCAATTTCTTGTGAAAGTTGTTTTTTTAGAGTAGGAAGATCTACAACCTGATCACCACTATTTCTTCGGAAACTTTCAAATACAGATGGTAGACCAGAAGTTATTTGCTTTACATCAGATATATTTTTTGCAAAGCCAGAAGCATCGCTTCCAATAGCACCCGAACCAAGACTATTTATCTTATCAATAGCCTGCTTATTTAGCTGATCAAAGGCTACATCAAAAATACTTGTGTCAAACTGAACAGCTCCAAAACCTGCTGAGTTCCCTGCATCTTCAACTGCATCATAAACAGCCGATAGCCTGTCGCTTTGCAAGAGTAGTAGGTTAAATGTACTCAGGTTTTTATTAACTTTAGCCAAAGTTAAAGCTTTTTGCCTTTCTGCCTGTTCAGATAAAAGTGCCGCTTTTGCAAGTCTTTGTTGTGCCAAAATCTGTTCCTCAGCACCTTTAATTAGATCAAGGTTAGACTGTGCTATTTCGGCGTTTGTTTTTGCTACTAACGCACCTCTAACATCTTTATCGGTTACACCCTTTAGATCTTGTGCTAGTTGTAGATTTTTAAGTTCTTCAAACTTACTTTTTGCAATATCTAGCGATTTAGCAAGACCGGGACTGACAGAAGCCAAGTCACCAAGTCCGTCAATGCTTGAAAGAGCAGCCGGTCCAAGTTTTCCAATTTCAGTTAAACCTTCGGAAACAGCTTTTTGTGCCAAGGTTCTAAAAGTAGCAGCTTGTCCCGCCGTTTTTTGTATCAGGTCAATACTTGCCTTTTCAGCCTGCTCTCTTTGTTTTGTTAATTCCGTAAGTGTAGACAACTGATCCTTAATTGCATCATCATCAACATCGGCGTCGGAAGAAACATTACCAGATTTCGTAATAACTCCCTGATCTATAAGCTTCTTGCGAAGTTCCGCCTCCTGCTTGGCGGCAATGGAAAGACGGGCCTGATTGGATTTAATCTCGTTTTGCGCATTTTGAGTCGCTGTTGCAAGAATATTTATTTGGTTTGAAGCAGACGCACCCGCATCAGAAGCGTCTTGCAAACTTTTCGTCAAAGCCTGACCAGCCTTTATAGATCTAAACTGAGTAATCGCATAATCTCTAGAGGTTTTGGCTAATAATTCATTAACTTCTGCCTGTTCTCTATCACTCTCTGCGGCTCTACTTGAAGCAATTGCGGCAACGGTGAAACCAACAGCCAAGGCCGCAAGAGCAACTGCTGCAACTTGACCAGCAACAGGAATAGCATTAACAGCTATAGCTGCACTACCTAAAGCGGTAGCAGTTGTGGCGGCACTAGCAGCAAGCCCGGCTGTGGCAGATATAGCAGCACCGGTAGCAGCTACCCCTAAAGCAGCGTTCCGTCCGGCACTGGAAGCAGCGCTACTCTGTTCGTCTAACCTTTGAATTTCTAAATCTTGACCTACAGCCGCACCTCTTGCTTTTACAAAATCTTCTTCATTTGCACCACGACCAGCCTCTAAAGCCTCTAATTGTTTATCTGCCGCTTTATTGGCAGCCTCTAATTGAATTTTTGCAACTGCTTTATAACCTTCGAAAATACCCTTTACAACAGCATCAACAACAAATGCCGCCGCGACACCAGCAGCAGCAACGCCAACAGCCTTGCCAGCAATCGCACCGCCTGAAGAGCTAGTTTGATTAGTGACAGAGGCTTTGTTAGCAGAGCCAGCTAATGCTTCTAGAGCCGTAGCCGTTTTCAAGCTAGCGGTTTGAAGAATACTACTGGTGGTGATAGAAGCGGCGATCTCAAGGCCCAAAGATCCGAATTGTGCTGCAAGTGCTAAATTTGCACTTATTGTATTTACAAAAGCTTGTGAGAAGGCTTTTTGTTCTTCCGAAAGGCCGCCAAAAGACTCAATCAAAGTCCCGGCTGCAAAAGATGCAGCCAGAGCCGCTGTTGTTACCTGATTAAGAGAAGACCCAAACTTTCTGAACTGAGCCGCCTGTTTTTCGTTAGCAGTGTTAGCTGCTTCGGTCTGTTCTTCAAACTCTTTTAAGGCATCTGCTGCGTCAGATATTTCCCCATCTAAATTACCACCACCGGGACCATTGGGACCATCGGGACCGGGACGAGTATTCGCCATTGGGTCTTCAGTTCCACCAATAACGCTATAACCTCTTTTTAAGGCATCTTTTGCGGCTTTTCGTTCTACCACAAGTGCCGTGGCTGATTTTTGCAATTCCTCTAGTGTTTTTAACGACTTTCCTTGTTCAGTAGTAACATCTCTTGTCGCATCTTGGAAAGATTTTTGAACGCCAATTCCTTTTCTCTGTAACTTCAAAGCTCTGGCAGCTATAGTTCTGACCTGACCTTCTGCCTCCGATCTTGCCTTGACCTGTGCGTTAAGCCGTGTCTGCTCGGGGGTCGATTCACCTAGTGCGGCAGTAGCTTGTTCGTTTGCTTTAATAGCTTCTTGATATGTGGAACTTGTTTTAGTTAAGTAATCATTCAGCTGAGTCGCTGCGATATTTAGACCTTCTTGATCGGTTGCCCCCTGAGAAAGCGCTTCTAGATAAAGAGACTCAGCAACCGATCTTACATTTGCATCTCCGCCACCTAAAGCATCTAGTCCGCGTTCAACGGTTCCACCAGCCACAAACTTTTGAACACCAACGGGTCCACCTTTGGCAAAACCTGCAATACCCCTTTTGTTCATTCTATTAAGGTTTGCTGCACCTATTGTAGATGCGGCTTTCTTGTTGATAACAAACTCACCGGGGGTCAATAGGGCGGGAACGGTATCAGAAGGCGCAGGACCGCCTTTAGCAAAACCAGCCCTTTCTCTCATTTTTGCCATCTTAGCGGCTTGCTTGGCTCTTCTTTTTTCTTGAGCGGCTACAGCAGAGGCAGGAGCAGCTTTGGCTTCTTTTTTCGCGTTTTTGTATGTTGCTGATCTTTCATATTCTTCAGCAATTTCACCTATGATTTTACCTTGGGCAGCATCGGCATTTGATCTACCATAACTTGTTCTAGCATCAACAAAACTAGATGGCATTTTATCGTATGTAGATGCCAAGCCACCAGTAAGACCTCCTTTAAAGTCCCAGAATGCACCTTTAGGCGCAGGCTTAAATGGACCCTTGCTGTCCATAACCCTTAACACATCTTCAAAAAGAACTCCCATTTGAGAGCCAGACTTTTTGATAACAGCGGCCATTGTTTGCTTGGATTCTTCTGGCATTGAAACAGAACCAAGCCCCAAACCATTGCTCAATGAGTTTGCGGCAACACCAACGCCATTAGCGGCCTCTTGTGCTATAGTGTCGTAAAACTTTTGTGAAGTTTTTTCAGGCAAACCTTGTCTTGCAACGTTGAACTTTTTATTAGCCCAAGAAATTTCTTTATCAAGAGCTTTTTTCTGAGCATCTGTACCCTTGACCGCACCTCTAATTTGAGCACGAGTTACAGAAGCGTCTAGGTCTGCACCACCCTGATCTGGGTCAAGTATAGCAAAACCAACTTTATTTTCTTTGGCAAGACCGCCGAGAGCAAACTTTTGGATCAGACCACCGAAGGCTCTCTTTGTTGCTCTAAGTCTTTGTTTTTTTTGGGATGAGCTTGACGTAGTAGCCCCGCCAAGTTGTGGTTCGCTCTGCTCAACATCTTTGTTAATCCTTCTAAGATCGGTGTCATCAAAAATAAGGCCAGCACTTCCAAGATTAACATTGTTATCACTTCCGGTCAGTTGCGAGGCGGTCAGATTGGCTTGAATACCTTTGTCTATAGACGAAATAGGTTCTACCGAAGCACCTACAACTTTTTTAGCTAATTCTTTGTCACTAATTACCTTTTGTCTACTTTTGATTTCACGAGGAATTCCTTTGTATACGGAATCTAGTCTACTGCTAGGAGAATCAGCGTCTTGTGCAACCCCTTGCGTTGCCAACTTGATTCCCGCATTAACCTCTGTTACAACCTTCTCAAATGCTATACCTCTAGCGTTAGGATCGTTGTTTCTTACAGCATCCCTGTACTCCTTAAATCCTGCGGATCTTCTCTCGGGATAATCATTAACATCAACTGCAATATCGTTAGCACGATTAAAATTTAAATCATCACCAGTAGTAAATCTTTTCTTTCCAGCAAACGGTGTGCCTTTTCCTTTGTTGACTTCTACATCTGAATCGAAAGTAAGGGCTTTTGTCTGTTGCAAGTCTCGAACATTTGTTTTAACTGAACCGCCACCGGCAAACTTCTGTCTGCCCTCATTAATTCGTGCTAGATTCTCAGCACCCAATTTATTAACACTACTCTTGCGTATAACAAACTCGCCCGGAGTAAGCATAGCAGGGACAGTATCTCCGTTTCCTTGACCGGGAACAAATCCCCCACCATTAAAACCTAAAATCCTACCGCCAGCATTTCTCTTTTGTGCGCCTCTACCAAAAAGCTGACTCAATCCGGGTGCCAAACTTCTACCAAGTTTGATTGCAGCAATCTGGGTTAACAGAGGTAGTACAGTCTCAAGAGATTCTGCAAATTTCAAAAATGTATTGGCTAGTTTAAGGACAAACTTAGCAGAATCTTGAAAAGTAGAACTATCCGTAAATTTACGAATAAGAGCATCAAAAGACTCTCTAGTCTTTTGAAACTGAACGGACAAAGCTTTTTGCGCTTCTTGAGCATCTTTAGAAGTAGAGCCAACAGATCGGTTAGCTACTGCTAACGCCTGTTGAGTAACCTGAAATTGCTTAATAAGAGGGATAACTTTACCAATCTGACGAAAACCACCAAGCTGTTCCACGATTTCATTAAATCGAACATCTTTAGGATCTAATCCAGAAAGACCAATGGCTAATTTTTCAATAGCTTTTAACGGACCTACGAATTTACCCTCTGCATCCTGTAAACTGATACCTAATTCATTAAGAGCCTCAATTGTGTCTTTTCTTTGCAACCTAGTGAAAATGGTACGGAAACCAGTGGCAATTGTTTCAGCACCTTCACGAGTAGTTTGACGAACACTTGTAAAAAGAGCAATAAGCTCTTTAAGATTACCACCAGCAGCTTGGAACACGCCACCAGTTCTACGAACGGTTGAAATAAGGTCAGAAGATTCTACAGCAAAGTTCTTAGAAACAGCATTGATAGCGTCTAAAGACTGCTCTAAAAACTTAATATCGTTACCAGTTTTAGCGGCCTGTCTGCCAAACTGATTAAGAATAGCAATCGCACCTTCTGTGGTATCAATAATTGTGTCGAAAGTAGGAGCCAAAGTTGTTTGTGCCAAAACTTCCAACGCCTGTTTGGTCTTTAACGCAGAAAGACCCGCTTGAGCCAAGACTCTAGAGGTTTGAAGAAGATCTGCATTAGCAGTACCTAAGCTGGTAGAAAGTCTAGTAACCTCTTGCTCCAGCCCTTTTAATTGGTCTAGGTTTTTACCAGTGACCTGAGAAATTTTCACAAGTTCTCTTTGAAACTCAATAGCACTACCAACAGAGGTTTTAATTCCTCTAGCAAGAGCAATAAAACTTCCTGTAGCAACAGTGATAACGCTGAATCTTCGAGCTGCTTCTGCAACATTTCGACTCAAAAGGTTAAAGCTCTTAGAAGCCCTGTCTCCCTGTTTCGCTACACCGCTCAAGTTTTGCTGAACAGCGGCTAAATTCTTGGCGTTCTTTCCAACATCAAGATTAATATTAATACCGCTCAAATCACGCTGAATTTGATTAGCTACCGCTTTTGTATTAGGTGCCTGTAACTGAATTTCTGCCGTTAAGTTGAAAGCTGCCATTTTTACCTTCTTATGCTAAAACTAACGGGGCATAATCTGCCCCGCTACTATTTTCCCATAATGCTATACACAATTATTCTTAACTAGATGCTTTTTTTGACTTTGTTGTCTTTCTAGTTCTTTTTGGTTTTGGAGACTCCTTAGCAACCAAATCTTCTTCTTTTTCTAGATCTTCCTTTTTAGCAGACACAAACTCAGAACCGTCTTCATTTAAGAAAGGTTTTCGGACCTCTAATCCTTTTTTAACCCAAGTAACTTCTCCGTCTTCGTCTGTGACGGCAATCACTTCGTCGCCGGACTTATTAATAAAATACTTGTTTTCTTCTGTTTGCTTTCCGTCTCTGTAAGCTATATATCTACCATCTTCATCAATTAGATTTCCCTCGATATCAACTAGATGACCATCGTCATTAACAAGCCTAAGATCATCGTTCACGAATTCAAACTCTTTGAGGAACTTATTTTCTGTTAACTTATTGTCGTAATCAGGATCAAGCCCATAAATCATACTAGCAAGCTCCGACGAAGCTTGTGACACCCAAGGCTGATCCCCGTTGGCATCGTAATCCTTCTGAGTTTGGAAATACGGTTTTTTAGTTTTAGGATTGAGCATACAAAGTCTAACCAGTTCGGAAAATCTAGCATTATCAGCTTGACCTTCTACGGAATTTTGATCCAAGGAATTCTTCTCTGCAATAAACTCTCTAAACTCATAACGAAGACCGCGAAGCTCCAACGCAACCTCTCTAGCCTCCGAAAGCTTGATACCGCCACTATTAATTATCTGTTCTTTTGCGTTGATCTCTTCAATAAAGCGGTCATTCTCTGCTTGTTTAGCTTCATTCCAAATCCCCTGCTCTGTCATATAATCTGTTAATTTTTGACGTAGCAAGGCTCCAGAATCCAAAGCTTTTCTAAAAGCCTTGTTGTACTCTATTTGAGAATCTCTGTACTCCTGTGGTCCGGGAGTTTTTAGAACAACACTTACCGTGTTACCATCTTTGTCTACGCTCTCGATAACTTTTTTATTTTCCATTCTTATTCTCCTAATTCTTTTTCTGAAACTGGTAAATTAATTGTAAATCTTTTTTTAGTAACCTCGTAATCCGAAAACTCCGATTCTAAATTTCTTATCTGAGTATTTCCTTTATCAAGAATATCTGCTCTAGCCTCGTCATATATATCCTTTAACTGCTTCTGCTCTTGTGACAAATCTTCCGAATCATTATGCAGCCATAAAAACCCAAATCGCTTCTCTAATACATCCAAGGCTCCTATCATTGTGGTTTGAATTTTCTTTTTACAGGACTTAAATAGCGCATCTTTTGAAACTTCTTTTTTTCTTTGTTCTCTAATGTTTTTTAAGTCGATAGACTTCTTTAAAAAACTAGTGTATTCTTCTCCGTCTTTAGTCATATCAGTTTCCTTTAATTGCGTTAATTCCTTGTTGAACAGCGTTAATTGATCTAGATGTTTTAATGTCTGAAAAATCCTTAAAATGCAGATCTTCAGTAGACGCATCAATCTGCTGCTGTCTATCTGCGATTGTCGATCTAACTGATTGGTCATTAAGGTCATAAATATTACTTGCATCTTCATAATTGTTTGCCATCAGCATAACTTCTTGAGCGTTTGCATTTTTTGAATTGGCAAGTATACCATCAGCCTCTGCTGCCTTTTGTTCTTTTTCGTGTTTTCTTTTTTGAACAATAAACCAGCCATCCAAAGCATAATCGTCTTTTATAACTGATTCTGGTGGAGCTTCTTGACTCTCGTAAACATTATCATACATCATTGCATATGAAACTAAGGAAAGCTGTTGACCATCCATTTGAGTTGCGCATTTGTTAAATATATCACCTCTTTTTTTAGAACTGGTCCACATAGTCCTAAACGGTGAAGATAGTGCAACCTTTCTAAACTCAGAAGCAGTAATAGTTTTTTCGCTGTAAAGATCTAAAACCCTGCTAGAAGAAATGTTTGCAAAATTATAAAGATTACCATCAGCTGTTCTGGTTGTATTAGAAAGAATCCAAGACTTTCTTGTAAAACCGGCAACACCTTCACACGTAAGATGATCAAACTGTTTTTCCTTAGCAAGTATATTATTCATCAATTTTTCTGTCATTCTTATATTAGCCCTTATCCCGTTAGCTTCCTTTTTCTTAAAAAAGCTCTTATATAAATGAACTTTTAAATTTTCCAACTTATCTTCTAATTCTTTTGCTTGTTTTTTATCAAAAGGACTCCATAAATTCATTTCACAAAGCAAATTTATAGCATCATCTTTTAAATAACAGCCTGAAAAATAAGCCTTTCTTTTAGCCTCTTCATAAATCTCATAAGATTCTTCTAGAATAAAGCTATCTGGCTCATAAATAAACAGAACAAGGTCGCCTACTTTAATTCGTAGACGACCTTGGATAATTCTGTTTAAAATTCTTTCATAGTAAATATCATCCAAGTCCTAGTCCTTTTACTAATAAAGCTATAATGCACTGAACGATGAACCATCGTTAACAATCAAGCTATTAAAGTTTGTGTAGGAATAAGTAACAGTCGAATTACCGCCACCAGCGTCACCACCAGAGTAGGAGATCGAAGAAAGCTTATTCTTTCCAGCGCCACTACTACCAAGGTCAATAACGGTTCCGGCACTATCTTTAATCAAGATATCTTGGTTTAACAAGTTCTTGTTGATACCTGAAACACTTTTCAAGTCACCAGAAGTTGCAATAACTTCAAACTCACAACTAACCTCAATTGGGAAAGTCACAAACTTAGCGTAAGGACCGAACCTTCCTAACTCAAGCAAGTTCTCTTGGCCGAAGTCAGCACTAATAGAAACACTCTGAATGTGGTAGTTTCCATAATTAGCTGGAATGTTCGCCAAATCTCCTTCTTGACCCTTAACCAAATCAGGGATTTCGGAGCCACCGAGGTCAATATCAGTTCTACGAACAACGCCGGAAAGTGGTGCATCGGAACCAAATTCACCAGTTGTTATAGTTCCAAACTGCGCGGTTGGACTGCTAGCAGTACCACCCGCTACACTATTCCAGAATCTATCGTTACCAACAAAAGACAATGACTCAGTAGCATTTCCGTCAACATTATAGGTGTAGGAAACATTAGAGATGTAGCATCCAGAGTTCCAACATACGTTACGAGGTGACCCCGTGGCGTTAGATTGTGCGTCATCAAAAATCGAAAGATATACATCGGAACGGTTCTTAACGGCAGCAACCAAGTCGGTTTTGCAAAGACCGTTAGAAGCAAGCACAAATAACAAGGTCTCTCCATCAATAACTTTTTCAAGCGAGACTTCGATATCTGCAACATCTTCTACGTTTTCATAAATTTCCAACTGACCAATTTCGAAAATTTGATCAAGTGAGAAATTTGAATTCATTCCAACGCTTTGCAAACCGCGTGCAATATTGACAGCCGCCGGGTTGTGACCAGTCTTAACAATTGCAACAGCCTGACAAGCATAGAAAATTCTATCATTTCTAGCCATTTTATTCTCCTTAGAATGTATTTAAGTCCTCTGGTAAAAGACTAACACTATATACGCAAAAAGTGATTAAACGGGACCAATTTCCGTTGAACATCGAGCAACTCCCATATAAAGATCCACAGAAAGCTGAGTAACGGAAGCTCCCCTAGAATTATTTATCCAACATTTTCGATAAGGATAATTTTCAACCAAGCTAGGATATATACCACTAGCTCTAGCATGACCCCTTAACTCTCTTTGTCTACCGTTCTCAAAAGTATAAGGAGAAACTCCAGAGGCTGCCACTTTGGTAGAGTCGTACAGCTCCAAAGTTCTATCGTTTTGAGAAACTATAGTATCCATTAGGTTAACCGTTTCCCAATGGTTTTCACTCATAACATAAAATAAAACATCTGGCTTAACCCATTGACCACCGCCAAGCTGATACCCTTTCGTGGATTGAGCAGGTACAACTTCTACCGCTATAGCCGGAAGCTGAACCCTTGTTTGTCCCAAATGAATCCATCCACCCGAACCAAAGACCTGAAAATCAGACTCGTTTCTGAATGAATTTGTTTGCAACTGCTGAAACCAAGATATGCCTTTGGCTGGAATAACTTGAACTCTTTTATGACTATACGCTATAGTAACATCGCTAGTGGTAGGTTCAGCGGAATCAAAAACGACTCTACCTAAATCGTAATCGATATAAAACGGTTTTACGACGTTATCAACAGCATAGAAAGAACCATTAACAAATACTCCAGACGGAGTAATGGGTTGCTCCGTTGTGCCATCTACGCTTCCATCACCTTCCCAAACCCAATTCTTGCGATACCCCTCCCAAACCTGACCATCATTATAATTAGGGGAATCTACAAGCCTTAACCTGTGACGGTCTCCACCATAAATGCCACTCTGGGGAATATTTATGTTGTAAAACCCCCCCTTATCTAACAAGCCCCAGTCATAAAAGTTTACAAAATTATCTAGAACAAGCTCTGACAAGGTTGCGTCTGTAGCCTTTTCTTGACCCCAAGCCAAATTAAGTTTAGTTGTATTATCTCCGGGCATTAGAAAGCTCCTTTTAGTATCCTTGTGATCTCGGACTGTACTGATTCTACGGCCCTAGTTATAAAATTGTCATCTTTAGTTCCAGAAAAAGCGCTATTAACCTTGTATGGAGCAAATTTAGTGCTCATTCTAGCTTCTCCGGTTCTAGATTGTGAGTAGGAACCAAACTCAACGCCAAAATTGGCGATTATAATAGAGTCGCCTAAAGTTAGTAGCCATTTTAACCAAGGTAAACTTCCACCCTCTATCGGCTGTTCTGCTATATCTAGAGATAAAAGATTTTCAAAACTAGCTGGCTGCATAATAATTCTAAGTCCACCAGTTAAGTTTTTCCCAGTTATCGGAAAATATTGAACCTTTAGACTGGAAAGTATGGCATTTACTATATCAGAAGTAGGGTCTGACTCAAGACCAAACTCAGCACTAAGCAAGCCTCCTTTCAAAGATAAGATTTCCGGGCTAGATAAAAGTGCAGCAGAAATAATAGGTTTTATTTTAGACCTTATCTGTGGAATTTTTTTAGGAACATTGCGATTAGCTTGATCTGCTATAGCCTTAGTAACCATTTTATTAAATTCGTTTTCTGTCTCTATTAATTTTATGCTTGCCTTTCTTGCCATTACGAAGAAGCCCTTTTCCAAAATGTAACAACATACTTTGTTTTGTTTTGTTTGAAACCTTGTGGAAAAGAAGTTCCTGCTTTTTCGTACCTAGCATTGGTATCATAATTTTCTATTCCGTCATAAGAAGGGATCATATATTTGCACTTCTCTATTTTTTCAAGATCTGTAAGATATGCAATAGTTTGAACGCCTCCGTCTGGAATATTTACTTCAGCACCAGTTTTTACCCAGCTTTTTCTGTCCCAGTAAATTCTTAACGTAACGGTATCTGTAGACTCTGTGGCCTTATAACCCTTCCCTCCACAGTAGGGGCAGGGCATACCTCGTTCAAAAGGGTATGGACCCCCTGCTTGATAAATACTAACAGACCTATTTCTTGTACCCATAGAGCCAAGAATACAATTAGGACAGTCTTCCTTAAACTCAGGATATACTAATTTAGCAGACCTAGTGAAAAGAAGAATGGCATCGTTATAAACATCAAATACACCGCTTGGAATATTAATAGCCATTAAATAATCCTATAAGTTATATGACCTGCAATATTTCCAACAGTATTTGTTATATTTAAAGCTTCTCCCACAGCGGTAATCATTAGACCATCTTCTCCGCCAGATGGAGAGGATATACCTCCATTAGTAGCGATAGGAAAGCCTCCAGATATAGCATTAGTGTTTGATTTAAACGTAACCACCGTAGAGTTGTCGCAAACAAAAGCGTAAGATATTACTTCTATTTGTCTTCCCGGCACAGCGGCTCTGAGTAGCTGAGTAGTGGCTCCAGCAGAAATAGTCGCATATTCTACTATGCCATACATATTGTAGTCTTGTGGAAGACTTTGTCTATTTAGAGCCGGGTTCGGAAGTTCAGAAACAACACCGGTAGAGGTCGTAAAAGTAACAGCCCCTCCTTCATTGAACCCATTTCCGCCAATAATTTTTACAGAACTCATAACTTTTCTCCGATTAGTGAATTTTAATAAAAGCCGCCGTCATTACGATTTTGGGCAACTCCCCAACTTCCGGGGCTGTAAGGACCAAGAACAGCGGTTCCAATAGGAGATCCACCATCGCCCTTTTCGTATTGGTATTTTGTTATCATTTCCTCATATTTAGAACATATGCTACTATATAAGGATGACAGACTTCCACTAACACCTCTTAGGTCGATAGCAGAGGGTCCGTCCTTAATAGAGATTGCGTTTGCTGACTCTGTTTTTACTTCGCTTCCGATAAGAATGCAGGCGCTTTTATAAACACTTAAAACAGCGAAATCCGAATCACCCGTATCAATTGGATCAGGGGATATAGAAACTTGCCCAACACTCGTTACATAAGTATTTGCAAAAGTTGCTTGATTTTGAACGTTATAAGCTCCAATAACTAGTATCTGCTTTAAACGCTCATCCGTATATTTTAAACCATCAAGATCCCCAATTATGGATCTTAACATCAAAACCATATCTATTTTCCAAGACATAATACCCCCTAAATATTTTCGTAGACCTTGAAAGTTTTTACATTTGACCTAAAGCTAGAAGTAGCAAAGTTTATAATCGCCTGTATTCTCCAAGTTCCTACTTCGTTTAAGTCTCCATCCACAGTTGTGTACTGAACCTTGCCATCTGTGCCATCAGTTTTAAACACTGCCACTTTGTTATAAGAAGTTCCAGAGGGAGATTTTAACACTAAAAAAGTAGAAACAGCGGCGGAAATATCCAGAGGAGATGACGTTCCCGATACACAATCATTTATTGTTGTTAGAATTATAGTACCAGTGTCGTTATAATGAAGTTCTTCTTCTGAGCAAGTCATTGTCTTATACCGAAATTTATAGTTGACGATTTTCTAAGCTTTAGTCCATCTATATACTTATACCCAAAATTTTACGTTTAAGGGTTGTAATTGTAAAAAATAATTATCCAACTCTCAATAATGTGCTTCTTATGTGTCCCGCCGGATCTAGCTGAATTGCTCCCATTGCCCATAAACTCGTTCTGTCTACTCCAACAGCATCCGTGGTTGCATAACCAGCACCCCTAAGCACATTTGTTCTACCGCCTTCTGGAACCTCAGAACTCATGTCAAGACCTCTGCCAATAGCATAAGAAGATTTTGAAAGATGTAAATCTTCCGACCCAGCAACTACTGAGACAAACAAATCAGCGGCACTAATACCCGTATAAGCGTTGTCGCCATATAGCACACTTCCGTTAGTTATGTTTGAATTCCAGTGTGGAAAAGAGGCAGTTCCGGGAGTATTAACTAGCTGATAAGCCTCACTTAATATACTTGCCGCTACATTATTTTTAATATTGGCCTTGGATATCGCATTAGGTTGGTTTTGTATTTGCAGAGCAATATTACGTAAATAAAAGGAATTGTTTACTATATCTGCACCGGTAAATTGCACATTTGCAACAACTCCGTTTCCAGAACTATTTACGTCACCATACAAAATAGAGTTATCAAGAGTCATTCCCCAGAATCCGCCGCCTATATAGCCCGGTGGTCTATTATTGCCCGCGCTATATAGCAATATTTTTGAAATACGTTTTCCATAGCAGTAAGCCCCAATCTCAATCAAGGCATTTGCGGTGGCGTGTTGATTTTTCATCTCTAAATATTCTAGCATTGTTGGAACATTTCCATTACCAATGTACGCCAACCTTCCCCAATTAGAAGGCGATTCTAACCTTGCTCCCGTATCAGCGGTTCCATCGTGCCTTTGACCTTGCGCAACTGTGAGTATAGTGGAGTTTAGCGATGTTCCACCGCTGATGTTAATCCTTTCAACAAACGCAGAATCGTTGTAACATTCTCCAACAGCATTTGCCCCGGTTCCATAAATACTAGTATCGTCCAAGCCCGCCTCCCAAGCTGCGATAGTGGAGTAGTCGCGACTGCTTGTTCCGATACTTGCCGTGGAAGCATACTGATGTGCGCCGATATCCCAAACGGTGGCGCTAAGGGCATGTCTATTAGAATCATTTATATCTGGACCATAGCTACTTCCAAGGTCTTGACCAGCCCCTCTAAGAGAAGAAGACTTCACTAAATGTAAATCTTCGCTGCCGCTCACAATAGAAACAAAATGATCTGAGGGCGTTATTCCCGTTATTTGTCCAGAACTATCGCTTGTGGCATTTGTTGTTGGTGGAATTGTCCATCCTGTGTCTATATCAACAGTCTGAAAATTAGCCATAATATTAGAACGTATATCAACATTAGTAGAGAAGTTAATATAATCAATACCAACATATGATCTGTTTGTCGTACTAGAGCCATAGCCAGTATTATTATAAACATATGCATTACCACCATAAGATGATCTTATGCAGTAGCCCATAGTGATAAAAAAGTTGTTATGAACTCTTACATTTGGTTTATTAGCATTAATATATACACCGAGTGATGGATAAACAGATCCATTTTCTAGAGAATGGAATAAACAACCATTAATATCACAATTACTAACGTTGTTACCATACTGTAACCTTATACCAAATCCATCATACCCAAAATAATCATCAAATTCAAATTCTAAAAACTCAATGCTTACATTTGGATCGGCAACGTTAATAAAATAACTACCAAAACTTGTGCCAGTATTCGTGAGCCTTGCACCAGTTCCGGCGGTCCCGTCGTGACGTTCAGATCTCGGTGCGGTAAGTTTTATTGAGGACAGTGTGGCGTTAGTATCTATAGCGATTGCAGATGAAAAGGTAAACGATGAATCGTTATAACACTCACCCACAGCTTCATCATTCGTCATATATACGCCGGTATTATCTAGATCAGCCTCCCATGCAGCTATGGTGGAATAATCACGCGATGCGGTGCCGATTGTTTTGGTAACAACGCCGGGATCTCTTCCTATTCCATAATAATTTTTTCCGATAGTGCCAGCTAAAGATATACTTGTTAATCTTGTCATTATCGAATAACCCTGTTGTTAAACGTTGTTTACTTATTTAAATAATTTGTTTGGTTGTCTTTTTTAAGTTTTGTCGCTATTAAAAAATTGGTTATTAAACCTACTCGCCTCGAATGGATTAAAAGTCGCCGCCGAAGGACTGCCTTCTATTCCGCGTGAAGTTGCGAGGTGGGTGATCTC
>WLWH01000328.1_pt1 | contig 39297 bp, 38 predicted proteins | sample 6712741 | NCBI WGS metagenome assembly WLWH01 (sample SAMN12718694, study PRJNA515312) | sponge metagenome | isolation source: marine sponge | host: Mycale hentscheli | place: New Zealand: South Island, Marlborough, Capsize Point | collected 2003-05-01
AGATCAGGGCAGGCGTGTGGCCCGGCTTGTAAAACCGCAACCGTGACGTGTGTTCTTATAGAACAAACCCGCTGCTCAAGATAGCAGACCTAAGTATTCGCTAGACCCGTAGCACAAAGTGCTGAACACACAAAAAGTGAGCCTTCCTCATAGGCGGCATGGAAGTGCCACTTATCGATGAATCACCAGTCCCGAATAGCGGGATTGAGTCCGGGCCGCCCTGCACCACCTCCCTCTTCGGCGCCCGGTTGCGCACCCTGTGCCCGCTGGCCTTGAGAGCTTATTTGCGCCCGCGCCGACGCCTCATACTGGCAAAATGATGCATAAGTGCCGGGTGGGTCCTTCGAAATCCGGTGGTCGGATGCAAGAACGACTACGGTTGTGGAGCACGGTGGAGTGTTGAACTGACGGCAATATTGATGATGTGTGGTTACTGGTTAATCAGGAATATACTGCACTAGGAATTTTCTGCCTAGTGCAGTATATCTATATCCGTCTAATACACTATTAGGCTTTACTCAGGTTAGGAGAATACCAATGAAAGATAAGGCGATCGTTATTGTAACCGAAATATTAGATAAGCATCTTAAAAAGCTTATAGATAAGTATTACCCAGTTGCCAAGTTATCCAAAGACGACCGGGAATACAACAAAAATATGAATAAAGGTTCCAATTTAATGATAGGAATCTTAACTCAGAAACAAGCACAAGCCAGAAAAATCGAGGTCGAACAAGCCATTAAAAACTTTGGCGAAGCACAGATTATTCGCCCAAACGCCTGGGCTGCAATTAACTCAGAAGCAAAATGCCTTTATTTACTTAGTGACTATTCCTCGGCAAGCAAGCGAAATGCAATAGCAAAAGAGCATATCAATTATGGCCTTAATGATCGACCAGCGGATAAAGAGAAAGAAATAAAGCGAGAAGCGAGCTTTTATAATCTCGAATCGATGATAAACCTTGCATTGGGGAAATATGATGATGCAATAAGTCAATGTGTAGAGGGGCTTTCGTTAACTCCCAATAATATTCATATGCGCTTAGGTTATGTCCGAGCGTTATGCCTTAAAGGCGAGATTACTTCGGCCATAGAACAAATCAGTGTAATTGAAAGCTTGGATGGATTTGAGTTGTGGGCACATGATTTTAAGGCGAGAATTGAACAGGAAGGCGACTTTAAGCCTCTTCGTAAGAATTCAAAGTGGAAAGAAAAATCCAAGGAATGGGATGTGCTCACAGAGAAAGCCATAAAAGAGCACAGAGAATCAATAGAAAAAGAGAAAGACAAGAAAGCAAAGATAAAGAAAACTGCAGGATACGCAGCATTGTTGGTCATAACTGTCGGCGTAAACTTCGCTATAGGAGAAATATTCTCCTTGCTTGAAATAGAGGGAACTGCAATTGGCACTGAATCCGGTGGGGAAGAATCAACTTCCACAGAAGCTCCAGTGCAAGAACAAAAACTCGTCGATCTGGAGCCTTTTGGGGGAGATCACGAAATCGCCGACTTGGAACCGTTTGGTTCTGAGAGTATCGAGGGAGCCGCACTTGACTTGGAGCCATTTGCAACTCAATTGGCCTCAGGAAATCCATGGGTTAGCGATCTTTTGATCGCGTAAGCCTAACAAGGGCGTAAACTCGGATCCCATAAAGCGCCGCTTCTTCGTCGCTCTGCTTTACGGGTCCGGTTACGCCAAGCATTATGCGTTGAGGCTGTAGAAAAAGCCAAGGAACTTCTGCAATTGCCAGTGCTCTGATCGACCAACGCAGCGTTAAGAGCGCCGGTATAACCGCATTCGGTGCCTATGTACCCAGGCTTCGTCTGCAACGCAGCGTGGTCGCGCAGGCCAACACCTGGTTCGATGCCTCGCTGGGCGCACATGCCAAGGGCGAGCGCGCCATATGCAGTTGGGTGAGGGTACCGTCGCCATGGCGGTGGAGGCGCTGCGCGATATGGCGCAAGCAGACGCACCGCAGGCTTCGTTCTTGGCGTCTACTACCTTGCCGTTCGCCGATCAACAAAACGCCGGCATCGTCCTTTGCCACCTGGGCCGGGTGCCTGCGGGTGTGGCCAAGGCGTGTGGCATCAGCGCCGGTGTCTTAAGCGCGGCCTGCTGGCCGACATCGGCCATAGCGGTGTCGCCCATCCCCTGCTGATGCTGGCCGGGGTGCTAGCGGGGGCGCAACCCGGTCAACATGCGGTTGCTTGCGGCGCCGCCGATTTTGCCCTGGCCATGGGTGTGGAGAAACTGAAAGACACCGGCTACGGCGGCCTCCCCGCCCGTACCCGCGGTATCACCAACGATATGTTCGCGCCGAACGTATCCGCCCCCGGCGCGTTCGCGCAACTGGCCGCCGGTTACTGTGGCACCCACGGCGTGGGCAAAGACGATCTCAAGCGAGCCATGGCCCACGTATCGGTGAAGAGCCACGCCAACGGCGCCAACAACCCCAAGGCGCATCTGCAACGGGCGATCACGCAAGAGCAAGCCGTGACAGCGCCGCTCATCGCCGAACCCATCGGTTTATTCGATTGCTGTGGCGTCAGCGACGGCGCCGCCTGTGCCATCGTCACCACGCCGGCGATCGCCAAGAGCATGGGCGCGAACGAGCCGGTGACAGTCAAAGCACTACAGTTGAGTGTGTCCAACGGCGAGGAGGCCGCCTTCAACGACTGGAACGGCGCCCATTTCAAAACCACCCGCATCGCCGCCCAACGGGCCTATGAGGAGGCCGGCATCAAGGATCCACGCCGGGAAATCAGCGCCACCGAGGTGCATGACTGCTTCAGCATTACGGAACTGGTGACCATGGAAGATCTGGGTTTGGCTGATGAAGGTAAAGCATGGAAGGCGGTGCTGGACGGCAATTTCGATGCCGCAGGTGAGATCCCGTGCCAGATCGACGGCGGCCTCAAGTGTTTCGGCCATCCCATCGGCGCCTCGGGGTTGCGCATGCTCTACGAGCTGTATTTGCAGTTGCAGGGCCGGGCCGGCGAGCGCCAGCTGGACGATCCGCGCCTCGGGCTGACCCATAACTTGGGCGGTCATCCCGCGCAGAACGTTTGTAGTGTGTCCATCGTGGGCCGCGGCCTAGGCTAGTAGGACTCTACTCATTGCGGAGCAGCCTCAACACCCTGCTTGGGGCTGGCGCTCTTGCAGAGTTCTTGAAAACTCTGCACTAGAGGCCCGTTCGGATCGCACAGTTCCAAAGACATCTCGAAGTGATTAGCGCCCGGAATCTCAAGAGCGCTACAGGGACCGTCGGCACGCCGCCAAGCGGCGGCAAACTCCTGCGACTGGCGGCGGTATTCGTTTAACTCCGCCTCTCCCCAAGCCACCACGATGGGGCAGGGCGACGGCGGTATCTGGTGAATCGGACTGAGTGCCCGTGCCTCTTTGGCAGTGAGCGCGAGAGGCTCGTTGCGCGAACTCAAGCGCACCGGCTCCAAGTCGTAGATGCCGCTCAGCAGCAGCGCGCCGGCCAAGGGGGATGCGTCCCGTTTGAGGCGCGTGCGCCAGTCGGTGGCGGCCACCATGCCGGCGAGAAGAGCGCCGGAGGCGTGACCGGCCACGAACATCCGATCGGCCGAATAGCCGTATGCCTCGCCGTGCCCGGCTAACCACTCGAAGGCCAACAGGGCATGGTTGACCTGCACCTCCGCGCGCACGTCCGGAATAAGATCGAATTCCACCGTGGCGAAAGCGAAGCCGTTGGGTATTAGCGCGAGAGCTGGATAGCCAAACAGATCCTTGGTGTGACGCATCCACGCGCCACCATGAAAAAACACCACCAAAGGAGCATCCGGCACCTGCGCCTCGAAGAGATCAAGGCGTTGATTGGCCTCCCCGCCGTAGCGCAGATCCCGGTGTACAGTGAAATCAGCCACCGCTTGGGCGGTGAGTTCCTCCCACTGCTCGACATACGGGGCAATATCGGGCACCAGTGTGCTTTGATCGTACTGGGTGTCCAGTTCGTTCTGCGTGAATTCGCGGAATACTTTTTGCTCACTCACGGCAACTCTCTCGCGGCTGGCGGTTCTCGTTTAGAAACCGGAGCACAACACGGTTGAACACCTCTGGGGTTGAACACCTCTGGGCGCTCGATGTTGACCAAATGGCCGGCGTCCGGGATCACGTGCAAGCGGGCGTCAGGCATGCGCGTCACCATGGACGCACCGATAGCGGGTGGTGTCAAGCGGTCGTCGGCGCCGAAGACGAGTAGACACGGCACGCGGATAGCGGGCAGATCCGCCGCCCGATCATAGAAGGCCGTCGCTGCCACCGTTTTGATATACGACGCCTTGTGTAGCGCCGCCATGCTATCGACTAACCGTTGAAAATGCGCTGCGCTGGCCGCCGGCCCAAGCAGGGTTTTGGCCACCGTAGGCGCGATGTCGATGGGCTCTTTACCGGCCACCAGGGGATCCTTGCGCAGGCGCACGAACGCCGCCCGCCGCTCGGGTGTGAACGAGGCATCGAAGGCGGCGAAGGTGTCGCACAGAGTGAGCGTGGCCACCCGCTCCCGGTAACGGGGATAGAAGTCCATCAGCACCCGTCCGCCCATGGACAAGCCGACCAAGTGGGCTTGCGCCGCGCCTAAGTGATCCGATAACCGGGACAGAGCATGAGCGAAATCGGAAAAATCCAGGGCACCCTCGTAGTCGTCCGACAAACCGTAGCCCCGCGCGTCCAGGGCCACCGCCCCCCAGCCGGCGGCGGCGAAGGCGGGGAGCTGATCATGCCAATTGGTACGGTTGCCACCGATGCCATGTAGAAACACGGCCAGTGGCCCTGCGCCAGCGCTGTCATACGCAAGGCGCGGCGTGCCCGCCACGTAGTTTGTCGTCCAGTCAGCCAAGGGCCGCATCTCCCAGGGAGGCTATGGGTGCGCATGATGATTTGGCTTCGGCGCCATGAAAAGACCTAAGGGCATCATTCGCATCGGTTCGAGTTAACCCTGGACGCCGGAGCTATTGAATGTTACAGCGGTTGCTTTAGACTGCCGCGCGCCACGGCCGTGGCCGTTTGTAGGACCATTCCGGGAGATAAAGCATGACTGATCGCGTCGAAGCCGGCGGATTGAGTGTTGACCGCTCTCTATACGAGCTGGTCGCGCATGAGATGGCGCTAGACGTGGGGGTGGAGACGGACGCTTTTGGGGCTAGCCTAGCTGCGATCGTGACCGAGCTGGGGCCGAAGAACAAAGCCTTGCTCGCCCACCGGGACGCGCTACAAGCGAGGATCGACGAGTGGCACCGGGAGCGCCGGGGCTCTGTCCATGACAGCGCCGCCTACCGGGCATTCCTGGGCGACATCGGCTACCTGGTGCCCGAGGGCGAGGCTTTTAACGTCTCGGTGGAGAACATCGACGAAGAAATCGCCCGCATTGCCGGGCCACAGCTCGTAGTACCGGTCACCAACGCCCGCTATGCGTTGAACGCGGCCAACGCCCGCTGGGGCAGTTTATACGACGCACTGTATGGTACCGATGCTATAGCCGAGAGCGACGGCGCGGAGCGCGCTGGCACCTATAACCCGATGCGCGGCGCCAAAGTGGTGGCCCGGGCGGCGCAATTGTTGGACGAATCGGTACCGCTCGGCGCTGCTTCCCATGCGGATGCGGCGGGTTACACGGTGGCCGCTGGCGCGCTGCGGGTGGCGCTGGCAAACGGCGGCACGGCAGGCCTTAGCAACGCCGAGCAATTCGCCGGCTACAGGGGCGCCGCCAACGCGCCCAGCGCCGTGTTGCTGAAGCACAACGGACTGCACATCGAAATCCAGATCGATCCGGGCCATCCCATCGGCCAGGCCCATGCCGCTGGCGTGAAAGACGTCCTATTGGAGGCCGCTGTTACCACCATCCAGGATTGCGAGGACTCGGTGTCGTGTGTGGATGCGCAGGACAAAGTGCTGGCCTACCGCAACTGGTTGGGGCTGATGCGCGGGACCCTGGAATCCTCCTTCGAGAAAGGCGGCAACACCCTGGTGCGCCGGTTGGAGGCGGACCGGGAATACACCGCGCCCGATGGAGGCGTCATCACCTTGCATGGCCGCAGCCTGTTGCTGGTGCGCCATTGCGGCATCCACATGTATACCGATGCCGTCACCTTGAACGGCGAGGACATCCCCGAGGGTTTCCTGGATGCCATGGTGACGGTGCTGGCGGCCATGATTGATCTCAAGCGCCGCGGCAGCCACACCAACAGCCGTGCTGGCAGCGTGTACATCGTCAAACCGAAATTGCACGGACCGCAAGAAGTGGCCGCCACCGTGGAATTATGCAGCCGGGTGGAAGATGCGCTGGGCTTGACGCGCAATACGTTGAAAGTGGGCATCATGGACGAAGAGCGGCGCACCACCGTCAACTTGCTGGAATGCATACGCGCCGCCAAGGAGCGGGTGATGTTCATCAATACCGGCTTTTTGGACCGCACCGGCGATGAAATTCACACCTCCATGGAAGCGGGGCCGTTTCTGCCCAAAACCGAACTCAAAAGCGTCACCTGGATCGCCGCCTATGAGGACTGGAACGTGGATGTGGGCATCGAGGCGGGACTACCGGGCATGGCTCAGATCGGCAAGGGCATGTGGGCCATGCCCGATGAGATGGCGGCGATGATGGAAGCCAAGATCGGCCATCCCAAGGCCGGCGCCAACTGCGCCTGGGTGCCGTCGCCCACCGCCGCGACCTTGCACGCCATGCACTACCACGCCATCAACGTGGCCGAGCGCCAAGGCCAACTGGCCAGCCGGCCCAGGGCCAGTTTGGACGACATCTTGACCTTGCCGCTGCTGCAAGAGCGCAACCTGAGTGAGGACGAGATCAACCGGGAGCTGGAGAACAACGCCCAGGGGGTGCTGGGGTATGTGGTGCGCTGGGTGGAGCAGGGGGTGGGTTGCTCCAAAGTGCCGGATATCAACGACATAGGTTTGATGGAAGACCGCGCCACTTTGCGTATTTCCAGTCAGCATCTGGCTAATTGGCTGCACCATGGGGTAGTGACCCGCGAACAGGTGAGCGCGGTGTTCGAGAAGATGGCGGCGGTGGTGGATGAGCAAAACGAGGGTGATGCGCAGTACCGCGCCATGGCGGCGGACTTCGATGCTTCCATCGCTTATCAAGCGGCTTTGGATCTGGTGTTCTTGGGGCGCGAGGAGGCTAACGGTTACACCGAGCCGGCTCTGCACCGGCGCCGGCGCGAGGTGAAGGCGCGGGCGTAGAGAGCGGTTGCCGATGATGCCTGCTCAGTGCGTGGCTACAATGCGGGGCATCGCGTAGCACACAAGGAACATCGCCCACGGGCCGGGCATTCGACTGGGATGTATTCCTTCAGAATCCTACGCGAGATCCCACGCGAGATCCTACGCGGCGGCGGATAAGCCCAGGGTCGCGCGTTTGGCCGAGCGGCTGGAGGCCGAAGGTTTGCGGGTAGGGTTCGACCGCGCGGAAATTGACCCTGGAACCGATCTACTCGCGCAGATAGAGCGTGGACTTGAGCGCTCGCCGGTGTTGCTGCTGTGCATGTCAGCCGCCGTCTTTGCTTCCGAATGGGTGCGCATCGAGCGCGATACGCTGTGTGTATTCTTCGACCTGTAAAACCATCCACTGCGCCACCCCCTTGACCTGTTCACCGGCTTGGCCCGTTGCGTCCACGAATAGGCGAGCGCGGCGCAACGCCCATCACTGCCAGCACTGGACGGCAACACACTTGAAGATATGCACACCTGGCTGGAAGCCTTGGACCACTGGCCTGGCGGTGGAACGGGTACTGCTTTGCCTTGATGAACAGACCGATGCCCGGCTTCAACTCAAGCAGATGACGGGCTTGCTGCGCGCCACCATTCAACACCACCGCCGGGTGCGGTTTCTGGTATCCGGCACGGCCACTTTCGACGAACTCGGCGCCCCGTGGACCGATACGTTCATCAGTGCCTAGGAGGTACGCCTCGGACCACTGGCACCCGGCGTGGCGGAAGCACTCGCTCGCCAACCGCTGCCCGAGTCCGAAGGCTGCCCGAGCACAACCGTGCCAGAAGCGGTCACCAAGGCTGTGCTAGCACGCACCGGCGGCCAGCCCTACCCAACCCAACTTTTTGGCCACTGGCTCATCGACACATTAAACGAAAGCAAACGGCGTACCGCCCTGCCCGAGGACATCGACGCGGTAGAGGAACTCGTCTGCGATAAAGCCGGCGGTTACTTCCGCGAGAGCCTGAACCCACGCGGGGCTGAGTTCGGTGTACGCGCAACCATCGAAGCAATCGTTACTGGCGGTGCGGCAGCGGAGCTGTCCGGAGAGCAGAAACGCTTTCTGGTCGGACGAAGACTATTGACAGGGGAAGGAAAGCTGGCCTTTCCTGTGCCCGCACGCCGGCTGCAAGACTTCACGTAGCGCCACGATTTGGGCAAAACCAAAGCTTGGGGGTCGTTCGTAGCTTGCGTGCAGATCGCTGACAACATAGAAAACACAGCGGCACTCAGCCTATGGGCACCTGCTAAAAATGCACTTTTTCCGCGATTGCGGCGTCAGTTCCGTGCTCGAATCCTCAGGTATCACCTATACACTGCGGTTGTGTGCGCGGTGCTTCCTTGCACTCACGAAACAATGACTATTGTTAGAGGCGCCCCTATGTAGGCACGTGCGTTGACGCTTATTGCATCGTGTATATGATGGATTTATTTCGTCCCACGGGGATCAACTTGTCATGCCCACCATCGTTAAAGAGGTGCCGCTGACCGATGTACCACCCGGTTGGCGTGATGGCTTGGACGGGGCTGCCACTGTACGGGTGACGCTTGAATGCGTCTGCGAGGGCCGGACAGCCCTTGACAACAGTCGCTTGCGCCGCCTACTGGACGACATGGAGCCTATCAAACCACAAGACGCCCATGACGACAGTGCGGCTGTGCTTGCGCGAGTGCGGGAGGAGCGCCTCAGCCGGCTCGGCTCATGAGGCGGGTGGTTCTAGACACTTCCGTTCTGGTTAAGTTCTATCTGCAAGAAGAGGGCTCTTTCGAGGCACGCCAACTCATCGAGCGCGTCTATGACGGCTCGCTCGAGATTCATATTCCTAGCTTAGCGCTCTACCCTAGCTTAGCGCTCTACCCTAGCTTAGCGCTCTACGAAGTGGCCGGTGTTTTAATTCAGCGGCTATCCCAGGTGGCGGCGGAGCGCTATCTGCAGGCGTTCTTGGCACTCGTTGAGACCGGTGCATTGCGATGGCATTCCGGATGACATCAGGGTCCTCGATGCAAGAGCGCAACTTGAGTGAGGACGAGATCAACCGGGAGCCGGAGAACAACGCCCAGGGGGGTGCTGGGGTATGTGGTGCGCTGGGTGGAACAGGGGGTGGGTTGCTCCGAAGTGCCGGATATCAACGACATAGGTTTGATGGAAGACCGCGCCACTTTGCGTATTTCCAGTCAACATCCGGCTAATTGGCTGCACCATGGGGTGGTGACCCGCGAGCAGGTGAGCGCGGTGTTCGAGAAGATGGCGGCGGTGGTGGATGAGCAAAACGAGGGTGATGCGCAGTACCGGGCCATGGCGGCGGACTTCGATGCTTCCATCGCTGATCAAGCGGCTTTGGATCTGGTGTTCTTGGGACGCGAGGAGGCTAACGGTTACACCGAGCCGGCTCTGCACCGGCGCCGGCGCGAGGTGAAGGCGCGGGCGTAGAGGGCTTTTGTTGATGATGCTTGCTCAGTGCGTGATTACAATGCGGGACATCGCGTAGCACACAAGGAACATCGCCCATGGGCCTGGCATTCGATTGGGATGTATTCCTTTCCCACGCGGCGGTGGATAAACCCAGGGTCGCGCGCTTGGCCGAGCGGCTGGAGGCCGGGGGTTTGCGGGTATGGTTCGATCGCGCGGAAATTGACCCTGGTGCCGATATCGTTGCCGGGATAGAGCATGGGTTTGATCACTCACGGGTGGTGGTGCTTTGCATGTCGGCGACCGCACTTATCTCCGAATGGGTACGCATCGAGCGCAACATGGCGCTGTTTCGTGACCCTGGCAATAATGATCGCCGCTTTCTGCCGCTGTTGTTTGAGGACTGCCGCATTCCGGCGTTGCTGCGTAGAGTCAAGTACATCGATTGGTGTGACGAATCGAAGGAAGCGTGGCGGGAACTATTGGCGGCGCTTGCTCCAGATGCGCCACCGCTGCCCGAGGTCGAAAACGGACCGTTCAACCCCTACGATCCATACACGCTCGCGCTGGGTAGCGGCTTTGTTGGCCGGGCCAATGAACTGCGCCGTTTGCATAACGCCATGGAAGAGATACATAGCGTCTCCCTGGTGGGAGACTGGCGTATCGGCAAAACATCATTGCTGGCTGCTTTCGAGTCCACGGCTTTGCAAGCTGGGCGTGTAGTACGAACGCTGACCGGTGAAGGCCCCGAAGGTCGGTCGCTCGCCGCGATGCTGGTGGCCGTCACCGGGCGGTGTATACCCGCGTCCGATCCGGACAAGACCCTGGATCCTGACACGGCGGCGGAGCGGCTACGGCAGTGGGCGCGGCAACATACGCACGGCCCTTTACGCCCGTTACTCATCGTCGATGAAGCCGAGGTTTTTACCCGCATCGTCGAGCACCGCTTCTTGGAGCGGCTACGCGGCCTCGTGCAAGCGCGCGAGGCCATATTGATATGGTGCACGCGGCTTGAGCTGGATCGCCTGTATCAGCAGCTTGGCCGTACCTCGCCGTTCGGCAATACGCTGCGGCAGGAGCGCTTGGCGCTACTCGATGAAGCAAGTGTAGAGAGTTTGCTCGGATGGAACGCGGGCGTACTGTGCGCGGAAGACCTGTCACTCATTCGGGAATGGGCCGGCCGGCACCCTTATTTCATACAGCTACTGGCTTACGAGTTGGTGGACGCCCGGCGAAGCGGTGCATCGCAAAAAGAGGCCCTGGATCGTTTCGTGGATACGGCACAGGCTCGTTTGCGCGAACTTTGGAAGGTCCTTGATGAAACCGATCGTCAAGCGCTACAACTGTGTGCGGAAAACGGTCGCAGTGACCGCCGGTCCCTGCGCCTACGCGGTTTGACCGGGTCCGATGGGCGGCCATTTGGCCATGTCCTGACCGACTGGCTGACGGCGGGCTGACAGATGCCACCGGTAAGCCAGGATACCGGCAGCAACGGCATGGACGCCGCTTTTCCGGGCTTTGCACGGTTTGTCCGGATGTTCTGGATGCAGCCGATTCTGTTACACCGGCTGCTGCGGTCGTCAGACGTTGAAACTGATGCTAGCTGGTTGGCGCTGCGCCGCGGTACCGCGGCGCAGCGCCAATATGCGCGGTACTCGCTACTGATGCTCGTTGTGCTGATGCCAGCATTCACCTTTATTGTAGGGTTTGTGCTGGAAGCCGATTTCGCCGGCGTGGCGTTCGGCGTGGCGTTCGGCGTGGCGGGCGGCGTGGCGAGCGGCATGGCGGGCGGCGTGGCGGGCGGCATGGGGTTCGGCGTGGCGGGCGGCGTGGTGGAAGGCATAGCGCTCGGCGCAGCGGTCAGCGTGGCATCCAGCGTGGCATCCAGCGTGGCATCCAGCGTGGCGTTCGGCGTGACGGGCGGCGTGATAAGGGGCGTGGCGAGCGGCGTGGCATTCGGCGTGGCGAGCGGCGTGGCGTTCGGCGTGGCGTTTTCGATCAGCTTCCTCCGGATCCCTATATCCGTTGTGGAAGTGACGTGGTTGACTATCTGCCGGACCATCGAGCGACTGTGGGGGCGCTCCACCCTGCCCTGGTGCCCCGTACGCTATCACGACCTCAGTTACCTGCCACTGCCGGGCCTGCGCGCCCAGCTTCTCTCGCCGTATGCTGATCCAGAGATGCTCGAAGACGTGCTGGCGGCGTGCACGCGGGCACCGGGGCAGCGGCGCATCGCCCGCGATGTGCTCGCCGCGTTGCAGGCGCGCGAGTTGCGTGATCTGCTGGCCACAAATCATCTTCGAGCGATAACCGGGCTGCGTGGCCGCTGGTTGCCAGGTTTGGCGGCGCCGGAACCACGGCTGGTGCAATGGCGTGACTTCGTCGCCGCGCTGTTAGCGGCGCAGATCGCTCTGGGACCCCGTCACCGCTTGCAACAAGTGCAACGGGCCGAACGCATTCTGGAGCAACTCCGCACCGGCCTACTCACAGACAGCCGTTTCGAAGCCGGCGAATATCTGCAAACCCTGGAGACGGCGCGGCGCTTGAGCACCGCCATGCGCCAAGAAGCGCAAAAGCTCGCGGCGGAACAACTGCCGAACCCGTTTCGCCCCGACGGCAATCCGCTGATCCCCGAGTTCGGCGCGGAAACCTTCCGCGGGCGCGCCGATGCTGCGCGCCGAATCGAACTGTTGCTGAGCGAGCAACAAGCCGCCGCCATCGCGCTGCTGGCGCCCCGCCGTATGGGCAAGACCTCGCTATTGCGCATGCTGCCGCAAATGTTGCCCGATACGCTGTGTGTCTTCTTCGACCTGCAAGACCATCCGCTGCGCCAACCTCTTGACCTGTTCACCGGCCTAGCCCGTTGCGTCCACGAACAGGCGAGCGCGGCGCAACGCCCATCGCTGCCAACACTGGCCGGCGACACACTTGATGATGCGCGCACCTGGCTGGAAGCCTTGGACCACCGGCCTGGCGGCGAACGGGTGCTGCTTTGCCTGGATGAATTCGAACGTCTGGAAGACTTGGCTGATGAGCAACCCGATACCCGGCTTCAGCTCCGGCGGATGATGGGTTTGCTGCGCGCCACCATTCAACACCGCCGCCGGGTGCGGTTTCTGGTATCCGGCACCGCCACCTTCGACGAGCTCGGGACCCTATGGACGGACACGTTCATCAGCGCCCAGGAGGTACGCCTCGGACCACTGGCGCCCGATGTGGCGGAGGCACTCATTCACCAACCGCTACCCGAATCCGAGGGCTTCCCGAGCACAACCGTGCCAGAGGCAATCGCCAAAGCGGTACTGGCCCGCACCGGCGGCCAACCCTATCTCACCCAACTCTTCGGCTATTGGCTCATCGATACACTGAACGAAAGCAAACGGCGTACCGCCCTGCTCGAGGACATCGATACAGTAGAAGAACTGGTCTGCGACAAAGCCGGCGGTTACTTCCGCGAGAGCGTCAATCCACGCGGGGCCGAATTCGATGTACGCGCAGCCATCGAAGCGATCGTTGCCAGCGATGCAGCGGGCGATGCGGCGGTGGAGCTGTCTGGAGAGCAAAAACGCTTTTTAGTCCGCCGAGGACTATTGACCAGAGAGGGAACGCTAGCATTTCCCGTGCTCGCACGATGGCTGCAAGACTTCGCGTGACGCCGCGATTTGGGCAAAACCAAAGCTTGGGGGTCGTTCGTAGCTTGCCTGCAGATCGCTGACAACATAGAAAACACAGCGGCACTCGGCCTATGTAGGCACGTGCGTTGACGCTTATTGCATCGTGTATATGATAGAGATGCCCTAGATTTATTTCGTCCCACGGGGATCAACTTGTCATGCCCACCATCGTTAAAGAGGTGCCGCTGACCGACGTACCACCCGATTGGCGTGATGGCTTGGACGGGGCTGCCACTGTACGGGTGACGCTTGAAAGCGTCTGCGAGGGCCGGCCAGCCCTTGACAATAGTCGCTTGCGCCGCCTACTGGACGACATGGAGCCTATCAAACCACAAGACGCCCATGACGACAGCGCGGCTGTGCTTGCGCGACTGCGGGAGGAGCGCCTCAGCCGGCTCGGCTCATGAGGCGGGTGGTTCTAGACACTTCCGTTCTGGTTAAGCTCTATCTGCAAGAAGAGGGCTCTTTCGAGGCACGCCAACTCATCGAGCGCGTCTATGACGGCTCGCTCGAGATTCGCATTCCTAGCTTAGCGCTCTACGAAGTGGCCGGTGTTTTAATTCAGCGGCTATCCCAGGTGGCGGCGGAGCGCTATCTGCAGGCGTTCTTGGCACTCGTTGAGACCGGTGCATTGCGATGGCATGAGGCAAGCGCGAATTGGCTCACGAAAATGCCCGCCATCGCTGCCACCGACACCAAGAGCCAGGGTTATGTCTCACCCTATGACGCGGCATTTCATGCCTTGGCGTTGCATCCGGATGCGACTTTCGTGACGGCTGATGCAGCCCATATTCGCAAAACTTGGACAGGAGGTTGGCGAGAAGCCGATTGGAGCCGTAATATCGCTCGCGGAGTTCATATTGTAAGTCATGGGAATTCGTTTTTTTCTCCTGCGCAGCCGCTTCCCATGCGGCATACCGCTCGGGGGGACCTTGGGTTTCACCGCGGCCTCGTCAATGGAATAACCCGCGTTTTCTCGCGCCCACCGCAAGACATCCGGGTTGATTGTGGCTCTAGGGCGGCTCATTACACTGCTCCGTCAAGCGGCGTAATCGTATTGTTTTTTGGGCACCGGCTGATAAAGCGGGTTCAGTCGCTCTGGCGAATAACACCTCGCGCAATCAAAGCATCCACGGTGTCTTGTTCAAAACCATATTCGCCCAGTATTTCGCGGCTGTGTTCACCGGCCCGTGGCGGTTGCCGCCGCACCGTTCCCACCGCCGCCGATTCCATCTCGAAAGGCAGGCCCGCTAGCTGGCCCCGAAGACCCGGCTGCAATTCCACGTCCAGCAATCGTCCGCCCGCCTGCAAGTGCGGATCGCCGAACAGATCATCGGGCGTGGCCACCGGTGCGAACGGGATACTGATTGCGTCAAACAAGCTCTCGAGCTCCGCTTGGTTACGCCTCTTGGCGAGCCCGGCCACGATGGCAAGCAAAGTGGGCCGCTCCCGCACCCGGTCTTCATTGGTGGTGTAGCGTGGATCCTCCAGCAGATCAGGCCGCTTAAACGCCTCGCAGAAGCGCCGCCAGTGATTGTCGCTGGTGATGCCGATGAAAATCTGCTGGCCGTCTGCCGTCTCGAAGGGCTCGTAGATGCCCCAGGCGCCTTCGCGGGCGGGCATCGGTGGCATGCTGCGGCCGGTGATGGTGGTGCCGGCCATGTGTTGCGCCATGAGAAAAGTGGTGGACTCGAACAGGGCCGATTTCACCGATTGTCCTCGACCGGTACGGGCCCGCTCGGCCAGCGCTGCCAATACCGCCACCACGGCGAAAGTGCCGCCCATGATGTCGATGACGGAGGTACCGGCGCGCAGGGGCCGCCCCGGCGGTCCCGTCATGTAGGCCAGCCCGCCCATGAATTGGACCACCTCGTCCAACGCCGGACGGTGCTCATAAGGACCGCTCAAAAAACCCTTCAGCGAGCAATAGATCAAACCCCCGTTACGCGCTTTTAAGGTCTCGTCGGCAAGCCCCAAGCGCTCCATGGTGCCCGGCGCGAAGTTCTCCATGATGACATCGGACTCGGCCGCCAAATCCAGCAACAGATCTCTCCCGGCGGGCGCTTTGAGATCGATGGCCAGGGAACGTTTGTTACGGTTGAAAGTGCCGAAAAAACCGGCGGCGAAGCCACTCAAGCGGCGGGTACGGTCGCCCTCGACGGGCTCGATCTTGATGACATCGGCGCCTAGCTCGGCCAGCAACAGGCCAGCCGACGGTCCCATGATGGTGTGGCACAGCTCCAGTACGCGGATCCCGCGTAGCGGTAGGTTCGCAGGCTCCTTATCGTTCATGGCGTTAGATAATGCCTTGGCCGCGCAGCGCCGCTAGCTCCTCCGGTCCAACGCCGATCGGCGCGAAAACCGCCTCGTTGTGTTGGCCGACTTTAGGCGCCGGGGTGCGAATGGCGCCCGGTGTCCCGGATAGCCGTACCGCGGGCACGGGCATGGGCATAGCCGCCATCTCCTCGTCCGGGAAATTCGCCAGCACACCCCGTTCGTGCACGTAGCTGTCTTCGACGATATCGGCCACGGAGTAGACCGGACCCACGGTCACTGCCCGCTCGGTGAAGAATGCAACCAATTCGGCTTGGGTATGGCGCGCCATGAACGCCGCCACGATTGGGTCCAACTCATCGTTATTGGCGACCCGATCCGCGTTGGTGCGGAACCTGGGATCATCGATGAGTTCCGGGCGTCCTATGGCCCGGAAGAGGCGCTCGGCCATGGATTGCATGGAGGCTGATAGGGCGACGAATTTGCCGTCTTTGGTGCGATAAGCATTACGCGGCGCGGTGGTTTGCGAGCGGTTGCCAGTGCGCTGCGGTTCCCGGCCCGTTAACTGATAAATAGCGGCGTTCGGACCTAGAATCGAGTGCAGGGGCTCGAACAAGGATAAGTCGATGATCTGGCCTGGTCCGCCGTTGGTCTCGATGGCACGCAACGCCACCATGACGGCGAATGCGCCCTGCAGACCGGCCACCATGTCGGCCAATGCCAATGGCGGCAGGACAGGCGGGCGATCGCCGAAACCGTTCATGGCGGCAAAACCGGAGCGGGCCTCGATCAGGCTGCCATAACCCGGATCGCCCGCTTTGCTGCCGGTTTGGCCCCAACCGGAGATCCGGGTCACGATCAACGCCGGATTGCGCGCGTGTAGCTCATCGGGTCCCAAGCCCCACTGCTCCAGGGTGCCGGGCCTGAAATTCTCCACCAGCACCTGCGCCGTGGCCACTAAGTCCAACAGCAGCTCACGGCCCCGGCTTTGGCGCAGATCCAAGGTGATGCTTTTTTTATTGCGGCAGTAGTGCTTGAAATGAACTTCAACGCCGTCGGTGCGCCAATTGCGCAGATCATCGCCCACGCCGGGGCGCTCGACCTTGATGACCTCGGCGCCGAAGTCGGCCAGTTGATGCGTCAGCATATTGCCGGACACCAAGCGGGACAGATCGAGCACGCGCACGCCGGCGAGCGGCCCATCGGCGTGGGGAGCGTAGTCGGCTACTGGTAATGGGAGTGTGGGCGTAGACATAAGGGCACCTCTAACAATGCACTGTTTCCGCGATTGCGGCGTCAGCGCCGTGCTCGAATCCTCAGGTATGACCTATACACTGCTATGAGCTATACACTGCGGTTGTGCGCGCGGTGCTTCCTTGCACTCACGAAACAATGACTATTGTTAAATGACTATTGTTAGAGTTGCCCATAACGAGCTAATGCACCTCCAAGCCGACTGCTGCCGATAACGTAGGACCGATCTCCCGGTTGAGCACCAGATCAGCATGACCGTCCAGATCCGTGGGATCGCGGTTGAGAATGACCAGCCGCGCGCCCCGCTGCTTGGCATAGACGGGAAATCCGGCTGCTGGATATACCACCAAAGAGGAGCCGATGGCGATAAACAAGTCGCATTCGCCGCTCGCTTTCTCCGCCCGCGCCATTTCATCTTGCGGCATGCTCTGCCCGAAGGAGATGGTCGCGGTTTTCACCAAGCCGTCACAGGCGGTACATACGGGTAAGGTGCCGTCACGGGCAAATGCTTCGAATATCGGGGCCAATTCGTAGCGCTTCGCGCAACTCAAACATTTGGCGTAGGTGCTGTTGCCGTGTAGTTCGATGACTTTGTCGTCAGGCACGCCGGCGCGTTGATGCAGACCGTCTACATTCTGAGTGATGACCTCGCTGGCCTGGCCCATTTCCACCAAGCGGGCCACGGCCACATGGCCCCGGTTGGGTGCAGCCACCGACATGGTTTTGTCCGACTCTATTTTTTGCCTCCAAGCCCGGCGCCGCGCCTCCTCGGAGCTGATGAAATCGTCGAAATAGACCGGCGTTGTTTTAGACCAAATACCGCCCGGGCTCCTGAAGTCCGGAATACCGGATTCGGTACTGATACCCGCCCCGGTGAAAATAGCGATTCGCTCAGCTTCTTCTAGGTAGCGGTGGAAGGTGGTCAGATCCGGATCCAAGGCGATGGGATCGCTCACTACTCAAGTCCCCCGGTGCTAAGGCGCCCCAATGGTAAGTCCCCCCAATGGTAAGGCGCCCAGTGCTAAGGCGCCAATACAGGGGCGCATCGTACGCAAAGCTCCGGCTGTGTGCATGCCGGCGAAGCGGCTGTAGCCGGAGCGCTGTCAGGCGAATACGAGCTTGGAAAACCCCGTGTCAGCCATCTTGCGCCGCGCCGCCCGTTCTTGTTGCGGAGTGCGGCCATAGCGCTCGCGGTAGCGTTTGGAGAAATGAGAGTGGGAGCTAAAGCCTACAGCGACCGCCACCTCCAACACGGGCATACGTGTTTGTTGCAGCAGCAGCCGTGCCTGACGCAGCCGTAAATCCATGTAAAAGCGTGCCGGCGAGATACCGGTATGGGCCCTGAAAAGCCGCTGTAAGTGCCGCGTGGTCACACCCACGCGATGGGCGATGGCCTCCGGCGATACCGGCATCTCCAGGGTTCCCTCCATTTCGCGGATGGCGCTTTGCAGTTTGCGTGGCCGGGCGCTCAACTGCGCTAGCGGCACGGAGCGCTGTTCGTCATCATGGGTGCGCACGCGCTCTAGTTGAAACTGTGCCGAGAGACCTTCAGTGATCTCCCAGCCGTGCCGCTCCGCGATGAGACGTACGAAGAGATCGGTCACGGCGGTACCGCCCGAGCAGGTGTAGAGGCCACGGTCGATCTCGAATACACGGCGGTTGGGATTGATGCCCGGATAGTGTTCGCATAGCCAGGGGGCGGATTGCCAATGAATGGTGCAGCGCCGGCCGCGGATGATGTCGGCTTTAGCCAACACGAAAGTACCGCCACCGATGGCGCCTAACCGGGCGCCGGTCCGGTCTAGTTTTTGTAACCACAGCAGTAAACGCGCAGGCACCACGGCATTCAGGTCCGCATCGGCTAGATCCGCATCGGCGCACACGAAGACCCAATGTTTATCTCTGTGTTTATCTCTGTTGGTTTTATTGTTATTGGTTCGAGGCCCATTGGCTTCGATAGTGTTGTCCACCGGCACCAACACGCCGTTACTGGCCGCCACCGCTGATCCGGTGCATGACAAGGTTTGCCATTGATAGGCGGTCCAGCCCAGATTGCTGTTCGCTTCACGCAGTGTCTCGAGCGCCGCCGCCAGATCCAGCATGGTAAAGCCTGGCAGTAGCACAAAACTGATGCATTGGGCGGCATTTTGCCCTGTCATTTGATTCCCGCTGAGAGCTGAAGGTAGCCGTGTAGCCTGCGCTTAGGTGACGCTTCAAGCGCGCGCATAGGCTACGCTCTTGGAGGCGCTACACACCTGCGAGAATTTCTAAGGCGAGTGGGTAGTTATCCTGCGGAACTTTACGGCACTGAGCGGATGACGCGCTCTATTCGGCCAAAACGGCGGGGCGTAACCAGACCGAGTGCTTCGATTACTGATGCTTCTATTAATGGGGGGAGCGATTAACGGGGAGAGCGATTGACAAAAGGCTGTGCGGCCTCTTAGACGGAGCTTCGTTTTAAGCTGATTTAAGCCGACTTCGGCGGGGCGCTCTTTTCGTCGGCCATGATCAGCGGGTCTGGCTTCGGCACGGGCGGTGTGGAGACACCGGCTTGCGCTTTATCGACGAGTTCTGCACTTAAAGATTTTTGATTCTTCGCACCCAAATCCCGCAACAGCTCCACTTGCCGCACCAGATTGCCGCTCCCTGTGGTCAATTTCGACATGGCCTGGTCGTGGGCTTTAGCGGCTTGGCTCATGCGTATACCGATATTCTCCAAATCGGCCACGAAGCCGGCGAATTTGTCGTAGAGTTTTCCTGCCCGCTCGGCGATGGCCTGCGCGTTGCGGTCGCGCCGCTCCACTTGCCATAGGTTGGCCACCGTACGCAGCAGCGTCATCAGATTGGTCGGTGAGGCGATCGTGACATTGCGCTCCAGAGCAAAAGAGGTGATTTGCGGATCGGCATTGAGCGCCGCCGCCAGCGCGCCTTCGATGGGTACGAACATAATGACGTAATCGGGCGCCGCGCCGATCGCTTGCGCGTAGCTTTTACCGGACAATTCACTGATGTGATGGCGTACCGATTCCAAATGGGCGCGTAGCGACTTGGTCCGGGTGTCCTCATCGCCCTCAGCATTGACCCAGCGCTCGAAAGCGGCCAGCGACACCTTGGCATCAACGACGATGCGGTGGCCATTGGGCAGATTGACGACGACATCGGGCCGCAGCCGCTTGCCTTCACTGTCCGCCACGGTCTCTTGGCTGACGAATTCATCGCCTTCGCGCAGTCCCGATTTCTCCAGAATCGTGGTCAATACCAATTCGCCCCATGCTCCCTGGACATGGGTTTGTCCCTTGAGCGCCCGCGTTAGATTCTCCGTTTCCTGCGACATGGCTTGGGAGCGGGCGCCGAGCATCTCGATTTGCTTGGCCAGGCTGGCCCGCGCTTGCGCCGCTTGCCGTTGCGACAGTTCCAAGCCCTGCTGGAATTCGACGATGCGGGTGCGCAACGGATTGAGCAGCCCTTCAATTTGCTCGCGGTTTTGCTGCTTGAACGATGCGCCTTGTTGCTCCATCACATCCTGGGCCAGAACGCGAAACTCCTTTTTCATCGCTTCACGGCTTTGTTCCAAATCCGCGATGCGCTTGGCGGAGAACTCCCGCTCCTTGGCCGCTTCGGCGCGCAGCCGTTCGTTTGTGCTGTGCAGGGCACGCAGTTCTGCCTGCGCCTCGGCTAAGCGCGTATTGCTCTTGTCTATGGATTCTTCCAGTTCCGATGCGCGGGCGCGTAAATGGTTACCCGCCTCTTCAAGGCGTGCGACCTCCTGTTCAGCGGCGCTGCGCGATTGCGTTTCGCCATCGGCCCGCGCCCGCTCTTGGCTGCAAGCGTGCTCCAGTTGCTGAATGCGTTCGGTCAGGGCCGCGCCCGGATCGGGCGCTGAGCGCCGGTTCAGCCATGTGACTAGCAAAGCAACCAGCACGGCGGCCAGCACAGCGCCGGCTAATCCGGCCATCAGGGCAACGGTGAAATCCATGCCGGTGAGTTTAAGCTTCAAGCGTGAAGCGGTCGGCGGGAAAATACTTGGCCAAGCGGTCATCGCCGGCATAAGCGTGGCCGTGCATGCCTTCAGCGCGCGCGATCCTGGCGCTGACAGTACCGACGGTGCGGTTGGCATCGCGGCTCATGCGCTGCCAGGTCACGGTCTTGGTGAATTTGGCGACACTGAGCCCGCCGGTATAGCGGGCTGCGCCCTTGGTCGGCAAAATGTGGTTGGGCCCCGACGATTTATCACCGTAGGTGACACTGGTTTCCTCCCCTAGGAACAGCGAGCCGTAGTTGCTCAGGTGCTCTAACCACCAATCCAAGTCCTCGGCGTGCACTTCCAAGTGCTCCGGCGCATAACCGTCGCTCAAGCTCACCGCCTCCTCGCGCGTGTCCACCCACACCACTTCGCCATAGTCGCGCCAGGCATCGCGCGCCGCACCGCGGTTGGGCTCTTCCAGCCGCTCTATGTAGTGGGGTACCCGTTCGATCACCCGCTTCGCCAACTCACCCGATGTGGTGATCAACCAGGCGGGAGAGTCCGGGCCGTGTTCCGCCTGGCCGACCAGATCGCTGGCCACCAACTCCGGATCGGCGCTCTGATCGGCGATAACGGCGATCTCGGTGGGGCCGGCGAACAGGTCGATGCCCACGCGGCCAAAAAGAATGCGCTTGGCTTCGGCCACGAAGCGGTTACCCGGCCCCACTAAAATATCCGCCGGGTGACCGCTAAAGAGCCCGAAGGCGAGGGCGGCGATACCTTGGACGCCACCTAAGGCCAGGATGGTGTCGGCGCCGGCCAAGTCGGCGGTGTACAGAATAGCCGGATGCACCCCACCGCTAGCGCCGCGCGCCGGTGAGCAGGCGATCACCTGTTTGACCCCGGCGACCCGCGCCGTGGTGACGCTCATGAGCGCGGATGCGATGTGCGCGTAGCGCCCGCCCGGGATGTAGCAGCCGGCGGTGTGTACCGGGATCAAGCGCTGGCCGGCGGTGACTCCGGTCGGCAATTCGGTGACGAATTCCTGGGTGCTGGCGCGCTGCGCTTCGGCGAAGGTCCTGACCTGCTCGTGGGCGAACCGGATATCGTCCTTGAGCTGTTGACCGAGCGCTTGGCCGGCCTCGGCAATGGCTTCTTGGCGGACGATGATGGCGCCGGTCCAGTGGTCCAACGCCTCGGCGTATTGCCGCGCCTTGGCCTCGCCGCCGGCCTCGAGGTCCTGGAGCATGGCCGCTACCCGCTCGCGGGTGCCGTCCTCCCCGGTGGCCGGGGTTTTGGTGGCTTGCTTGAGATATTCGATGCTCATCACGATTCCCTAAAGGTAGATAAGACCGGCGATCACCACAGCCACGCGGCGCCCCGTACGCCGCTTGAGTCGCCGTGCAGGGCCTGGCGCAGGGGGGTGGTGCAACGTTCGGTGAAGACGTATTGATGGAGCAACCCGGGAACGGATTGGTAGATGAAACTCACATTCGACAAGCCGCCGCCCAATACGATGACGTCCGGGTCCAAAATATTGATGACATGGGCCAGCGCCCGCGCCAAGCGGCCGCAGTACCGTGCCCAAGCCGCCGAGGCGGCGCGGTCACCGGCCTGCGCCTGCGCGGCGAGCGCCTGAGGGGTCAAGGCACCGTCCGCCTCCACGTCGAATAGCCGGACAAACCCCGGCCCCGACAAGAAGGTTTCTATGCAGCCGTGCCGGCCGCAAAAACAGGGCGGCCCGGGGATTTCGTCCGCCTCCGGCCAGGGCAGAGGATTGTGGCCCCACTCACCCGCGATGGCGTGCCGGCCGACGAGCGCCCGGCCGTTGATGGCGATGCCGCCGCCCACACCGGTACCCAGTATGACGGCGAAAACGACGGCCTCGCCAGCCGCGGCGCCGTCCACCGCCTCGGACACCGCCAGGCAATTGGCGTCATTCATGACCCGTATTTCCCGCTCCAGGATAGCGCTCAAATCGGCGTCGAAACGCTGTCCGTTGCACCAGGTGGAATTGGCGTTAACCATCAAGCCGGAGCGGGGTGACAAGGATCCGGGAATACCCACACCTACGGTGGCGCTCATCGCTAATTCAGCCTCGAAGGCACGTACCAGGTTAACGATGGCGCCCAGCGTTGCCGGATAATCGTGCTTTGGCGTTGGCACGCGGCGGCGTTTCACGACAGTCCCCGCCTCATCCAGGGCGATCGCCTCGATTTTGGTTCCGCCTAGGTCGATGCCGATGCGCATGGCGCCATTGTATCCTCATGCTTCATCGCGTTGGTGTAGGATTGCGCCGCTTTTTACCACGGCGTTAAACCCGAACAGGACCACATCCGCGCGGTTATGGCGACCCCACGCGAGCAGATGAGAGAGGCTTTCGCGGCAACGGCGGGCTGGTCTGGCGCCACCGCCACCGCATTGCCCGCCGACGCCTCCTTCAGGCGCTATTTTCGTCTTCAGCGGGACCGAGAAAGCTGCCTCATCATGGATGCGCCGCCGGACCAAGAGGACGTCAGGCCGTTCGTACTGATCGCGCGGCACTTGGCGAAGCTTGGCCTCAGCACGCCACGGATATGGGCGGCGGACGAAGCCAACGGATTCTTGCTGCTAGAGGATTTTGGCCAAGCTACGTTCACCCAGTTGTTACGTGACGGCGGCGATGAAACCCGGTTAATGGAGGCGGCGGTGGATACCATCATTCACCTGCACCAGTGCGCCGCCGCCGCCGACATCGCCGTACCCGATTACAGCGTCGAGATATTGTGCGAGGAAGCGTTGTTGTTTCCCGACTGGTTCGTGCCAGCGTATTACGGTGAACCCTGTACGCCTGCGGCACGCGACGCCTACATCGGCGCCTGGACCCGGACCTTCGCCTCCATGCCACCCGCGCCGGTGTCATTGGTGTTAAGGGACTATCACGTCGATAACCTGATGCTGCTAGCTGCTCGGTCAGGGGTACGGCGCTGCGGCCTGCTCGACTTTCAAGACGCGCTCATCGGGCCGGTGGCTTACGACTTGGTGTCACTGGTCGAAGATGCCAGACGGGCAATCCCGGCCTCCTTGCGCAGCGCCCTCATCGACCGCTACTGCCGGGCTTTCCCGCAGATGGACGCGGCGCTGATCCGCGATTGGTGTGCCGTTCTGGGAGCGCAGCGCCATGCCAAGGTGGGCGGCTTGTTCATCAGGCTGCACGAGCGCGACGCTAAGCGCGTGTATCTGCGGCATATCCCGCAGGTACTCGGGCTACTGCGAGGTCGCTTGGCGCACCCGGCTTTGGTCTTGCTCAAAGCCTGGTTCGAGCAACACGCCCCCCGTTTTGAGCAGGCGCGTTTTGAGCAGGCCCATTTTGAGTAGGCCCATTTTGCTTAAAGCCCCAGCTATTGAGTTTGATCATTGGCCCGGCGCGCCTCGCGGCGTGCTTTACGGGCCGCCTTACGCGCCTCACGCGAGCGCGCCCATTGCTCGCGTTGTTGCGCCGTCAAAATACCCTCGATGCGCGCTTGCGATTCCTCGCGAAGCGCGCGGCGCTTGTCACCTTGCTCACGCACGATGGTATCGAGCTGCGCCCGCTGCTCGTTGCTGAGATCAAGCCGCTCGGCCATGCGCTCCACGTACCGGGCGGCACGCCCCTCTGCCCGCTCGGGACCGGCGCTGGCGTTACCCACAAAAGCGGTGGCGCAGAGGATACCGAGGAGCCAAGCGATCAGTGTGTGTTGCATGGTGCGTTCATCGTGTTGCTGTTGTGGATAGGGTTATCTTGCCATCCTCTTGCGCAAGCATCACGCACACAATGTGCAACGATCGTGACAATTATTCCCCGTAGCGGTAGCCAACACCGTACACCGAATGAACGAGATCCCTACCGGGCGGCCGTTGACCTAACTGGCGCCGCAATTTTTTGATGTGGCTGCCGATGGTGCGAGCGGACACGATGCGGTGATCTCGGCAGGTTGCCGGCGCCCGGCGAACGCCACCAAGCCGCGCTCTATGCACCAGTGGGCAAACCCGAGCATCACCGCCCCTGTTGCCGGGGCCGGCAACACAAAAATGACAAAGAGCTTGGTGCGGATGTGCATAGCGGGTCATTATGTCCCGCGATCGGGCAAAGAATGTGAATAGGGGGCCGGCTTGGACGGGTTGGAGCAACTGATACCGTGGTTTGACGAGGCCTTGAATGCGCCCGCGCTGGTGCCCGATATACGCCAGCGCAAACCCGATATCACGCCCCTGCAAGCGTACCGGCTGCAAGCCGGCATCATGGCCGCTAGGGTGGCGCGCGGTGATCGCATCGCCGGCTACAAAGCGGCTTTGACGAGCGCCGCCATGCGCGCGCAGATCGGGGTGCCGGAACCGCTGCTAGGCACTCTGCTAGCCTCCAAAGTGTTCCCGGAAGATGAACCGGTGTCGCTCTGCGGCAAAGGATTCTTGCGCGCCACCTTGGAGCCGGAAATCGCCGTCGTTCTAGGCGCCGAGCTGCAAGGCCCCGGCGTCGATGCCGTACAAGCATTGAGCGCTAGCGCCGGTTATCTGCCGGCCATAGAACTGGGCGACTACCGCGCCGCCGACGCCGTCGGCCATACACTGATAGGCAGCGTGGTGTGCAACACTTTCAACGGCGGCATTGTCCTAGGCCGGCCGCTCACGCCGCCCGCCGGCATCGATCTGCGGGTAGAGGGCATGAGCCTGCGGGTCAACGGCGTGCCCGCCGGCTCCGGTACCGGCATCGAGGTCTTGGGCGATCCGCTCAACTCGGTGGCGTTCATGGCCAACAAGCTGGCTGAACTCGGACTCGGTTTGCGCGCCGGCATGGTGCTGATGACCGGCTCTATTATTGCCAGCATTGCCGTTGCGCCTGGCGATCACGCCGAGGTAGCGTTCACCCGCCTAGGCACCGTGCAGGTGCGCATCGCGGATTAACCGACATTGAAGGATTAACCGGCATTGAATCCAAGAGAGGCTATGAAATGGCTGTATATTTTATTGTTCACGCGACCATCAATGACGCGGACAAGATGAAAGAGTACGACGCTGGCGCCGGCTCCACTGTCAAAGATCGTGGGGTCAAAGATCACGGCGGCGAGGTGGTGAGCCGCGGACCCTACCGAGTACTGGCTGGCGAATCCGCCGGCAACATGATGGTGGTGCTCAAGTTTCCCAGCAAAGCGGCGGCGCAAGGTTGGTACGACTCACCGGCATACCAGGCGGTGATCCCAACCCGGCTGCAAGCCATGGACGCGACCTTTACCCTGGTGGGCGAGTAACCGTTATACCGCTATGAACACATCGATCAACGTTTTGGGTGAAACCCTAGTCCTTTGCAGCGCAGCGCCCATGACCGGATTTTTCCGCGACGGCTGCTGCAACACCAGCGACGATGATCTGGGCTCGCATACCGTGTGCGCCCAGATGACGGCAGCGTTTTTGGAATTCTCCAAGGCCAAGGGCAATGATCTGAGCACCCCGCGCCCCGAATTCGGCTTCGCCGGACTCCGGCCGGGCGACCGCTGGTGCTTGTGCGCGGCCCGCTGGCTGGAGGCGTACGAAGCCGGCAAACCGCCACGGGTGTATCTAACCGGCACGCATCAACGGGCGCTCGAGATCGTGCCGCTTGCGTTGTTGCGGGCACACGCCACCGATCTCAACTAGGTGGTCTCAACTAGGTGGTCTCAATCGGGTGATCTCAATCGGGTGATCTCAATTAGGCGGGCAGTTAGCTAATACGGCCTGCGGAGTTGGGAGAACACCGGAAAATGCTTGGTATCGACAGCAGGGGTGCGACTCCCCCTGGGGACGCCATCATTATTCCGGTGCCCGGTGTCCATCGGGGCCAGCCCGGCCAAATCAAGCTTTTCATCCGCGTCACCGGTCATGTTGTGACGGTCGATACCGGTGGCGTACTCGATGCGGCACCCTCCGCTGATGGGGTCGAACTCGACCTTCTCGATGGGTTGCTGAATGAAGTCTTTCAAGCGCTCCCCCCGACCTTCGCGGATCTGTCGCCCGGTGTGTCGTAGCAAGCGCTCAATCTGACCATCGGTGATCTTTGCCAGCGCTCGTGCTGCCGCATACTCGGATTCGCAGTTCTGGATGTCCTGTTGCAGGCCGCGTCGGGTCTGTTGCAGTTCGTCCACCTTCTCCAGCGCTGGTGTCGGGTCTTGCTGGGGTCGGGTCTTGCAGGCCGCAAGCAAGCTCCAGATAACGGTCCATACGCGCAACGACCTCGGCCTCCTGCCGCCGAAGGGGTCCGGCTGGATCGCGATCAGGTGGCTGATAGGTCTTTAGGGCCTGTTGAATCAAGGCACCGGCGAACGAGGGCGACTGCAAGTCCTTAACGACCCGGCGCACGATGGTGTTCTCCACCACATCCTTGCTGATCCAGTAGCTTTTGCCACCGTCCGGCTTCGTTCGGTAGTGCTTGCGCCGATCCCCGTACCATGGTTCGCCGTCCGGCCCCTTCAGCAGGCTGGTCAGAAGGTAAGTCGCGGGGGTGCGCCGAGCCTTCGAATGCGTACTGCCTTGGAGCCGCTGGAGAATGACCTCGGCTTCATCCAGGGTGATAAGGGCCTCGTGCGTGGTTTCCGGCGGCACCTGCCACTCGCCGCGTGGCCGGCGCTTGGTGCCCGTCTTGTAGCCGTCGCGTAGCCGTTCGTTGTTGACGTTCCAAACCGTGAACCCGGCATACATTAGCGCCTGCCACTCCATGTCGTTCAAGCTGGATTTTGGCCATGTGATACCGAGTTCTTCGACCCAGCATGTTCGGGAGCGGCCTTGTGCCCGACCACGCGAATACCTGCCAACGGCGTGCGCGTCCTCGTTGGTTTCCGGAACCGACTTCAGAACCGGCTTACCTTCTCGGTAGCTTCCCGTCTCGACGTGACGAATCCGGTAACCTCGCGGTGCTCGCCCGCCAACTCGAAATCCGTTGCGGGCGTTCTCGGCCATGCCCTGGAGACCTTTTTCCCGCGACATCCCTTTTCCCGCGACATCAACGAATGGAACGGGTCCATTGCCTCCATGATGGACTCGAACAGCTTGTCCATGGCCGAGCCGTTCGATGGCAGCTTCGAATAGTGAATCTCGCCCCCGCGCTCAGCGAGCTGATGCTTGCAGACCTGGGCGAAGTGCGGGTCTTTGGACAGGCGGCTGGTATCCACGGCCAACCGCAGGCTCCAGGCGCGGTCCGGGCGGGTCGGGCCGTAGAGAAGCCGCTGGAAGTCGGGCCGGTCTTCGTCCTTGGCGGACTCAACCGCATCCGCGTACTCAACGACGATGACCCACCCATGACGATGACCCACCCACGACGCTGAGCGAACTCCCGCAACTCGTGCCGTTGGACCGAGATCGACAGGTCCGAGCGGTCTTTGCTCGACCGCAGGTACACCGCAGCCTTGTTGTTCATGCGCGTTTCCCCAGGGGCGGGCAGAGCCGGGACCAGCCGCCGGTCCGCACGTGCATCGTGTTCGTGCCGGATCCGAACCGACCCCGATCTATACCATTTTATTGGACAAGCATCGCTCAGGCGGCGCAGGATAAGGCCCAGGTTCTAATTGGGTGTCGCGCACATGCAAGCAGCCGAAGACCGATGGCTGTCGGTGGCCGAGATCGCCGACTATCTCGGGGTGAAGCGGGACACGCTGTACAAGTGGATCGAGCGCAAGAACATGCCCGCCCACAAGGTTGGCCGCCTGTGGAAATTCCGCAAGGACGAAATCGATATGTGGGTCAGGACGGGCGGAGCGGCGGTCAGGGATTAGCGGTGCTATAGCCACGATACCCGCCGGCGGCGGTGCACGTCGGCCCGCTAGTCAATCGATCACACGATAAGTCGGGGAAACATTGTGATAACAGGAGCAATCAAGTCGCAGGTCGATGCCATTTAGAACGCATTCTGGTCGGGTGGCATCACCAACAGCCTGACCGTCATCGAGCAGATGTCGTACCTCCTGTTCGCCAAACGGCTGGACGAGCTGCACACGGCCCGCGAGGCCAAGGCGAACCTGCTGAAACGCTCCATCGACGAACCTGTGTTCACTGCGGACCAGCAGCAATTGCGCTGGTCACGCTTCAAGGACGAAGCGCCGCAGGCCATGTTCGAGCAGTTCCGCGATGAGGTCTTCCCGCTCATCAAGGATTTCCATGACGGGCGCGAGACCGCGTTCAGCCGGTTCATGAAGGACGCTGTGTTCGTCATCCCAACGCCATCGCTGCTCGACCGGGTGGTCCATATGCTGGACGACCTGCCGATGGAGGACAGGGACACCAAGGGCGATGTCTACGAGTACATGCTCGGCAAGCTCGCCGTCGAAGGTCGCAATGGTCAGTTCCGCACGCCACGCCACATCATCCAGATGATGGTGGAGTTGGTGGAGCCGACCCGCACCGACACCATCAGCGATCCCGCCTGCGGCACATGCGGCTTCCTCGTGGCTGCTGGCGAGTACCTTCGGGACCATGACGCCGAGCTGTTCCACATCAAGGAAAACACAGACCACTACCATCGCGGCATGTTTCATGGTTCGGACTTCGACGCATCGATGCTCCGCATCGGCGCGATGAACATGACTTTGCACGGGGTCGAAGATCCCGACATCCGTGGCGTGGATGCACTCTCGGGCGAGAACGGTACCAACCGTGAGGCTTACTCGCTGATCCTGGCGAATCCGCCATTCAAGGGATCGCTGAATTACGACGAGACGGCCAGTGATCTGCTCCAGTTATCCAAGACCAAGAAGACCGAACTGCTATTCGTTGGGCTGTTCTTGAAACAGTTGAAACCGGGTGGCCGGTGCGCATGCATCGTGCCGGATGGTGTCCTTTTCGGGTCAAGTAAAGCTCACAAAGCGATCCGGGAAGAGCTGGTGGAGAACCAGAAACTGGATGCCGTGATCTCGATGCCGTCTGGGGTGTTCAAACCCTACGCTGGGGTGTCCACGGCAGTGCTGATGTTCACGAGAACGGATTCGGGTGGTACTGACGATGTGTTCTTCTACGACATGCAGGCGGATGGTTACAGCTTGGACGACAAGCGCGACCCGGTGGATGCGAATGACCTACCTGACATAGCGGCGAGGTACCGGCAATGGAGAGCTGGTGATGGCGATTTCAGCGACAAGAGCCAGAAGGCTTTCGTGGTTCCGAAGCGTGAAATCGCTGAGAACAAATACGATCTGTCCATCAACCGATACAAGGAGGTCCAGTATGAAGAGGTCGAGTATGACCCGCCAGCGGCGATTCTGAACCAATTGGAAGCGCTGGAGGCTGAGATTCAGTGTGACCTCAGACAACTGAGGGAGCTTGTTGGGGCATGACCACGGTTGAGTCCGTTCCCATCGGCACTGTCGTGTCCAAGGCAGCGACGTGGGACCCAAAGTCGAATGGGCACGGTGAATTCACGTACATCAATATAGCATCGGTGTCTCAGGAGAAGAAGGCGGTCACCGCGCCACAGCAGATTGACTGTTCCGTCGCGCCGAGCCGCGCTCGCCAGCTTGTCCAGTGTGGTGACGTTCTCGTTTCGACGGTAAGACCAAACTTGAACGCGGTGGCGCTACTCCCAAACAGCCTCGATGGTGCCACTGCGTCAACGGGCTTCTGTGTGTTAAGACCAGTTCCAGGAAGGCTCGACAGTACCTACCTCTACCATTGGGTGCGAACACCACAGTTTGTCCGGGAGATGACGCGTTTGGCTACCGGGCAGAGCTATCCAGCGGTAAGCGATACCATCATCAAGGACTCCACACTTCCCCTCCCACCACTCAAGGAACAACGCCGCATCGCCGCCATCCTGGACAAGGCCGACGCCATCCGTCGAAAGCGCCAGCAAGCCATAGGGCTGACCGAGACCTTTCTTCGGTCGGTGTTTCTGGACATGTTCGGTGACCCATTCTACAACCCGAAAGGTTGGGACTCCGTTGCACTTGGCAACCTACTCTTGGTGCAGCCACAGAACGGTCTTTACAAACCATCGCAAGAGTACGGCACAGGTGTTCGAATATTGCGAATAGATGGCTTTGATGCCGGTTCTGTTCATGATCTTGATTCGCTAAAGAGAGTTCGAGCGAGCGCCAAGGAGATTGAGACATACGGACTCCTACCATCTGACGTTGTTGTCAATCGCGTAAACAGCCGGAGTCATCTGGGCAAGTGCGCTCTTGTACCTGAGCTTGTTGAACCAGTTGTCTTCGAGTCGAACATGATTCGCATTCGCTTGGATACGTCGCGTGTGCTGCCGAGATTTGCAACGGAATTCCTCACAAGTCAGTACGTAAAAGACCAAGTTTTGAGGGCATGTAAGGATGCGGTGAACCAGTCGAGCATAAATCAAGGGGACGTGCAGGCGCTCCGCATGCTGGTTCCTCCCATTGGTCTTCAAGAGAAATTCGTGGCAATCGCCAGATCTACCGCAAAGGAAAGGATGAGGCAGACAGTGCAACTAGGCCGCATGGGCACGCTCTTTGAATCATTGTCATCGTGTTTGTTTGCATCCGGCGGTGCAACTCACTTCGGCTCGGCTGCATAACTTGTGGCATCGAACTTCGACTTTCTTGGTCTGAATTGGGCAAACCTAGCTGCCGACGCTCAGGAGTCAGAAGGCACGGCGTTCGCCCGACCTCGCACGTCTGCCTTCTACGCCCGCCGCACACTCGAACTCGCGGTCGAATGGATCTACGAGCATGATCGCAGCCTCCGGGCACCATACCAGTCGAACCTGGGTGCGCTGCTGCACGCACCAGATTTCCAGAAGATGGTCACACCTGGGCTGTTTAGGCAGATGCGGCTCATTCAGAAAGTCGGCAACCAAGCCGTCCACTCCAACGCGAAGTTGCGACCTCATGATGGCGTCCAACTCGTCAAGGCGCTGCATCGCGTACTCGGTTGGCTGGTACGCCAATACAGCCGTGATGCGGTTTCCATCCCACCGTTTGACGAGTCCCTGCTGCCGTCCGGTGACGACACCGGCAAGGATGCCAACGCAGCACAACTGAAAGCGCTCGAAGAGCAACTGCACTCGAAGGATGCCGCTCACGCCAAGGCCGTAAGCAAGCTCGCCAATCGCGACGAGGAACTGACAAAGCTCCAAGCCGAGATTGCTGACATCAAGGCAGCGAACGAAGCACGGATGGCTGAGTACTTGGAGTCGTCCAAGCCGGACTACACGAAGAGCGAAACCGAGACCCGTACACTCATCATCGACGTGCTGTTGCGAGAAGCCGGATGGGAGCCGGAAGCGCCGAGCGTGCGCGAGTACGAAGTCACCGGCATGCCGATACCACCAAGCACTACCGGCACTGGCTACGTGGATTATGTGCTGTGGGGCGATGACAAGCTCCCGCTCGCCATCGTGGAGGCGAAGAAAACTTCGGTAAGCCCCAAGGTCGGGCAGCAGCAGGCGAAGCTGTACGCAGACTGCCTGGAGGTGATGACGGGCCGAAGGCCGGTCATCTACCTCACCAACGGCTACGAAACGATGCTGTGGGACGACCTGTTCTACCCGCATCGGACCGTCCAGGGCTTTGCCAACAAGGACGAGATGAACCTTATGGTCAACCGGCGCACGGCCCGGAAGTCCATGAAGCACTCGCCCATCAAACACGAGATCATCGACCGGTACTATCAGGAGGAAGCCATCCGGCGCTTGACCGAACGCTACGAGACGGACCATCAGCGGGCAGCGTTGCTGGTGATGGCAACAGGGTCTGGAAAGACGCGAACCGCTGCCGCCGCCGTGGAATTGCTGATGCGCCAAGGATGGGTTCGCCGCGTGCTGTTTCTGGCCGACCGCACAGCACTGGTCAGCCAAGCCAAGCGAGCGTTCGCGGCACATCTACCGCACGCATCCGCCGCCAATCTCGTCAACGAGAAGGAAGGCGACAAAACCCGGCTGGTGTTCAGCACCTACCACACCATGATGCGGCTCATCGACGAGCGGCGCGATGGCGAAACGCGCCGGTTCGGCACCAACTACTTCGACCTCGTGATCATCGACGAGGCGCATCGCTCCGTGTATCGGAAGTTCGGTGCGATCTTCGAATACTTCGACGCACTACTGCTGGGCCTCACCGCGACGCCTAAAGCGGACATCGACCGAAACACCTACCGGCTATTCAACCTCGAAGACAACGTGCCCACCTACGCTTACGAGTTGGATCAAGCCGTTGCTGATCAGTACCTAGTGCCGCCAAAAGCCGTGTCGGTGCCGCTGAAATTCCAGCGCGAAGGCATCAAGTACGCGGAACTCACCGATGAAGAGAAAGAGGCGTGGGAGAGCGAAGCCGGATTCTTCGATGATGATACCGGTGCCATGCGCGAAGAGGTTGACCCCGAAGAGCTGAATCGGTGGCTGTTCAACCGGAACACGGTAGAGAAGGTGCTGGCCTTGGTGATGGATCACGGCATCAAAGTCGCCGGGGGTGACCGGCTCGGCAAGACCATCGTGTTCGCGAAGAACCAAGCCCATGCCGAATTCATCACCGGGGTCTTCGACGCGAACTACCCGAAGTATGCGAGTAGCTTTTGCCAGACCATCAGCCACAGCATCAAGTACGCCGACACCCTGATCGAGTCCTTCGAGGGCAAGGATAAGCCGCCCCACATCGCCGTCAGTGTGGATATGTTGGACACCGGCATCGACGTGCCGGAGGTCGTCAACCTGATCTTCTTCAAACGCATCCGCTCGAAGGTCAAATTCTGGCAGATGCTCGGACGCGGTACCCGACTCAGTGTTGACCTGTTCGGGCCAGGGCAGCACAAGACCGAGTTCTTCGTCTTCGATTTCTGCGCCAATCTGGATTACTTTGAGGTCAACCCCGAAGGCGCGGGCACATCAGTGCCGGAACCGGTATCGCAGCAGCTGTTCAAGCGACGCTTGGAGCTGGCAATTCGCCTGCAAGACCGGGACGACGAGGCGACCAAGCAACTGCATGGCGACGTTCTCGACGCTCTGCATTCCGCTGTTGCCGGGATGAACGTGGACAACTTCCTTGTTCGACCCCGGCGGCAAGAAGTGGAGCGGTGGTCGGACCGCCGCCGTTGGGATACGCTCAGCATCGGTGATCAAGCCGAGATCGTGGCGCACGTCTCGGGCTTACCCACCGACTATCAAGAGTCTTCAGCCGACGAAGAATTCGCCAGGCGCTTCGACTTGCTGATGCTCAACCTGCAACTCGCAATGGTAGAGGCCGACCCAGGATTCGAAAGATACCAGCGGCAAGTCCGTGAACTGGCCGAAGGTCTGGTGTCAAAGACGTCAATCCCGATGGTGGCTCGGCATAGGGAGCTTATCGAGCAGGTAGAGACCGAGGAATGGTGGGCCGATGTCACCTTGCCAATGCTGGAAGCTGCCCGCAAGAAACTTCGCGATCTCATCCGGTTCATCGACCGGCAGGCACGCCAGGGCAATGTCTACACCGATTTTGTAGATGAAATCCGTGAACCGGCCGGTGACTACAAGCTGGTTGCCGCCGATCCGAATTTCGCCAACTACCGAGCCAAGGTCGAACGATTACTTCGCGAGAATCCGGATCACCCTGCCGTCCGCGACCTCCGGGACAACCAGCCGGTTACAGCAGATACCCTTGTTGAGCTGGAGACCCTGATCTTCGGAGACGGCAACGGAGAGTCGAGAAGGGCGTTTTTCGACATCTATGGTACCGGGCAGCCGTTGGGCCAACTCGTTCGTCAGATCGTCGGGCTGGACCGTAACGCGGCAAAAGCCGCGTTCGCAGAGTTCCTTGCCAAGAAAGCACTATCGCCCGACCAGATACGCTTCATAGATGTGATCGTGGAGCATTTGGTCGTGAACGGCCTGATGGACCCCGCCGAACTGTTCGATCACCCGTTTACGGATTTTCACCACGAGAGCGTACTCGGCGTAATGCCGGACTTTGCCGAAGAAGTCGTAGCCATCATCGAAGAAGTAACGCGAAACGCATCCGGCAGCAGCGAGTCACTTTGAGGCGTTAGCACTTCCAGGGGAATGACTCGCGCATGCCCACAAGGCGTAGACGCGAAAACACAACGACTGAAGCCCCCCGGTGGTTCGACAAAGAGCGTTACCCTGCTGCGGCGCGGCGGTTGAACTCGACGGGTTGGCTATACCAAATCTCTGCGCGGCTTGCGCTCGGAGCATATCGGAAAGACCGGGAAGTCGATGCCGATATGCCCTGGCACCAGCCGCATTCATGGGCACACGCCGGAGAGCAACTGTGGCAAGGCATTATGGAACAAGGCGTGCTTCCATTATCCGACGACGGGTCCATTGGAACGATTGACCCTTAATCTGGCATTGCCCTGAATCATCAGACTACGACTGCGCCCCTCTACGCTCCCTTCTCGTCTGCCAAGTCCACGAGGCGTTGGAAGCACGATGCGACAGTGGTGAACGGTGGCAGGGTCCTGATGACGGCGGCTATGCCCAGATTTCTGGTCCAGTCAACTATGACGGTATCGATAAAGACACGGAAGCGATTCCGTTGCGGGCCTTGTCCTCTCGCCTTTATTCCCAAGCTACGGATTTCGGACCGTTCACTTCTCTCGTTGGTGTTGATTTGAACGTAGACGACAACACGCTGCTTGAAGCTTTCGCCAGATGGCTTCGACTCGCGAGAAATATGTGAACTGATCCGCACTGTAATCAGTCGGTTGCCGTACACCCGCACAAGCACACGTAAGTGACTGATTCTTCGTCCTCGGCCAACGCCGATATCAGCGGGGTTATCCGTACACTCCCGTTGGTACCAAGATGGTACCAACGAGCAGCGTGGTCACGATGATGCCGGACAGGCAGACTCGGCACGGTGACGCCACGCCGAACCGCAATCCGGCTTCGAGCCATTCTGGACCAGCGGGGGCGCGCCGGAGTGATACGCCGCGCGATGGGCTATTGGTTGAACGCCGGGGTCATGGACGCGGGTGAGGTGAGCCATCCCGAACGGGGTACGCCCCAGGGCGGGGTGATCTCACCGTTGCTGAGCAACCTATATCTGCACGAGGTGCGTGACCTATGGCTCGAACACGAGGTCAAGCCACGGCTCAGGGGCCGGGCCTTTGAGGTCCGGTTCGCCGACGACGCGGCGTTGGTCTTCGAGCATGAGGAGGATGCGAGGCGGATGCTGGCGATACTGGGCAAGCGGTTTGCTCGCTTCGGTTTGCGCTTACATTCGGATAAGACCGAGTGGGTGGACTTTCGCAGTCCTCAACGCAATAGAGGAAAGCGCTCGCAGCGCGCGCGTAGCCTACAACGATTGGGGTTCACCCACCACTGGGGACGCTCACGGAAAGGGCGCTGGATAGTGAAACGCAAGACGGCCCGTGAGCGTCTCACGCGGGCGCTGCGCGAGAGCAGGCGGTGGTTGTGCCGGCCCCGCCCGTCACGGGCGCGTTGCGGACCGGCCTGCGGTGCTCAGCGACAAGCTCAAGGGCCATTACGCCTACTATGGGAGCACCGGGCTATGGGAGTACCGGGAAACGCGCGAGCGCTCTCGCGATTTCAGCGTGGGGTGAGACAGTTGCGGCGCAAGTGGCTGAACCGTCGAAGCTGGCACTCAGGAATGGACTGGGAGAAGTTCGCCCGCCTGATTGAACGCTATCCTCGCCCGCCGATACGCATCGTTCACAGCATATACCGACGTGCAGCGACACCATCGCCTGAGAAGCCGGATGCGGGCATTCCGCACGTCCGGATCTGTAGGAACCGCCGGTGGGAAACCACCCGCGGTCGCCCGGCGTCCGGATTACCGACAGTTTCTTAACAATCCGTTAATTCGCTTCAGGTATTCAGTTTCGGGGGAATCTGTAGATCACTTGCAGACAAATATAATATGATATGATATGATATATCATATCTATGATACGATTCGATAAAACATACCAGCGGTTGCAGGTGTTGTGTGGCATTACACTCCGGGGCGTCGAGTGCTTGAAAAGCACTGTATCTGAAATCGTAAACCCGTATTCCGCAACACAAGATAAGGGATCGTCATCGTAGACTGCCTGAACAGGTGTCATTCAGGTAATACATTTTATTGGAACAGAGCATCCAATGGTTTCAAACTCGGAGAAACATCAATGAGTAAAGAGTATATGGCAACAATAGCAGCGGTATTGCTATCTATGAATCTTAATGCCGGGCCATCCGATCATGGAGAGCGGCATATCCAGCAAGAGGCTCATCAGCACGGACTGGCGGAAATTACACTGGCGGTAGAAGGTGACAATATTGAACTGAATCTGGAATCTCCGGCCGCCAATATCGTGGGTTTTGAGCACCGCGCTTCAACACCTGCCCAGCGACGAATTATCGATGAAGCCAAAAGGACGCTCGAATCGTCCAAGCAATTGTTTTCGTTTATCGGAGCGCGTTGTGAATTAACAGAGTCGGAGATTGACGTTTCTGCTGTGCTAGGCACTGAAAACGACGAGCATGAAGAGGATGCACATGGGCACCATGAACAACCCGATCATGCCGATACAGACCATGAAACACACAGCGAAGAAACACACAGCGAAGTTTCAGCCAATTACCGGTTTCACTGCGAGCAGGGCTCTAGATTGGCAGCCATTGCTTTGAACTTTTTCGAGTTTTTTCCGGGTATTGAAACACTGAAAGCCGTTTGGGTAACTGACAGCAGTCAGGGTTCTGCTGATCTGACAGCCAAATCGAACACGATTTATCTACGGGGAAGTCCATGAATAGAGTGCAGAAGATCATTGGGCGCGCGGAACAGCACTGCAAAGAGCATGGTTCCCGTCTTACCAGTAAGCGCAAGCAGGTGCTTTCGGGGTTATTGAAGTCGGAAAAAGCTTTATCTGCCTACGAGCTGGTGGATTACTGCAAAGATGCGTTTGGCGACAATATACCGGCGATGTCTGTGTATCGGATTTTAAGCTTTCTACAGGATGAACACCTGGTACACAAACTTAAGCTGGCTAACAAGTATGTTGCCTGCTCCCATATCACCTGCGATCACGCGCACGAGGTAGCGCAGTTTTTGATATGCGGGCAATGCCAGCGGGTTAAAGAGATTAATATAAGTAAATCAATAATAAGCAAGTTACAACACAGTGTAGCAGAAGCAGGTTTTCATTTGCTCAGCCCGCAGTTGGAAATGAACTGTCTCTGCGATAGCTGTATCAGTAGTGCAGCCTAACATCGCAAGTAGCATCACAAAGAGGAAGATAAGATATGAATAACCTACAAACCATTACAGATAAAACCGCAATATGCCTGTCTCTATTGTGTGCAGTCCATTGCCTGGCTATGCCCTTAGCTGCTGTATTATTACCCTCGATAGTTGCCTTGCCACTGGCTGACGAAGTATTCCACCTTTGGATGCTGACTGCTGTGCTGCCAATCAGCGCCTACGCCCTGACGATGGGCTGCAGAAAGCATAAACGCTACCGTCTCTTATCGATTGGCGGAATGGGATTGCTTATCCTGAGCATAGCGGCTTTTGGGGGGCATGAAAGGCTTGGCGAGATATGGGAAAAAACCCTCACGGTCATAGGGGCAGTGACTATTGCGCTTGGACACGCGTGGAACTACCGTCTGTGCCAACATCAGGATAAAAGTGCAGCGCTATAGGCAGCTTTTAGGATCGTTCTTTTATGCGCGGTACCGATAAGAACTCAAGTTTCGGAGTTGAAATTACTATAGTCTAAATCAGCCCTGTATATATCTATCCATCTTCCATGCGTAATGTAAATGAGTCCAATTGCAGGCTTTGAACAAGAAATTCGTTAACACGGTCTTCAATACTCTGCATAACTGTCGCCACTGAACAGCCAAGATCTTTTTCTATATCGTGTAAAGTTTCACCTATTAGCATTCGAAATAACGCCCACAATTGTTCGAAAAAACTCACTCTATTGAGCTGATCTCGTATAGTGACTCTTGCATCGCTAATGCGAAGTTCTTGAGTCGTCAACTTGGCATGAACCAACATCAAATAACGAATCGCACACAAATGGATAGAAGCGACGTGCGAGACAAACAGTCCTTGTCTGCTCTGTCACAAACCCTAGATGCTGCTTCGCTTCCTTGAAGTAAACCTCTATCCCCCATCGCAACGCATAGATTTCTAGCATCTTACTGACGCTAAGACCCACATCTGTCGTCACAAATAGCGCCCAGTCCTTTTTGCCAACGTCCCCTTCACCCGGCCCCTTCACACCGCGCACAAACAACAACTTCACCTGCCTCCAATCGGGTTCACTTCTCGTGTCCTGCGACACATTCAACTCCACTTCCCTCGATACTGTCTTCCACGGTCATCCTTGCACTTTTCTCCATTGACCCCTAACCGCCTGGGCATAAAGCTCCCTCGCGTCCAACTCAATTTCCTTCCCCTTGTCGCTCACCGCTCGGTACTTGAGCTTGCCTTTGTTCATCCGCAAGATGGCGCAAACGCCTAGCGAAAAGGCCATATCAATCATGCGTTTGCTACCGAACCACGCATCCGCTACCAAG
>WLWH01000330.1_pt1 | contig 39116 bp, 55 predicted proteins | sample 6712741 | NCBI WGS metagenome assembly WLWH01 (sample SAMN12718694, study PRJNA515312) | sponge metagenome | isolation source: marine sponge | host: Mycale hentscheli | place: New Zealand: South Island, Marlborough, Capsize Point | collected 2003-05-01
GAAACAAATGCATTAGGACAACAATGGCGTCTTGGTGGAGTACGCTTAGATATGAGAGCGGATGGAAGAAGATGACACAAGTACCTGATCAAGTCCTTACAAAAACTACCTTATCATTACCCGGAAGCGCTTACGAACAATCTTATTTTCGTAGACTTATTGGCGATATTCAAAGGATTTTTAACAGCATACAGACACCATCAGAAGGAAGAGAATCATCTGAAAGTTTCTCTTGGTTTATTGGTTAATGGCTAGTGCTTACTTAAATATTGTTAAAAGCGGTTTAAGTTCTGGTAATACAGATATTTATGTTTGCCCAATCGGTGGACAAGCTATCATTAAAGTAGTAAATATATATAATACCACTGCTGGTGCTGTTAACTCTACTGTAAGTGTTTTTGATAGCTCGGCAACCGTAACAGGCATATGGGATACGAGTACAGTTGCTGCAACAACGCAAGAAAGAGTTCTTCAGAACGGAGAGGTTATCAACCTAGAAGCGGGTGATAAATTAATAATTAATGCTGGTACAGGAACTGCTCTAGATGTTATTGTATCATTATTGCAGATAACGTGAGGATAACATGGCTTGGTATGATTTCATTACAGAAGGGATAGCAAATACAGGAAAGGATCTTCTTTCTGTAGGAAGAAACATCATAGACCCTAGAAACATTGCTCAAACTGCTCTTTATACAGCGCTTGCTGGTGGTAATAAAGGGGACTATCTTCGTAATGCTGGTATAGGAGGATTACTAAACACTTTAAACAATCCAAGACAACAAAATGTACAAGCAAAAACAAGACGATCACAAGTAGGACCCAAAAGTCAATTTCAAGGTGGCCCCAAATTTAATCCACAAACTGGTCAGTATTCAATGCAAGTTTCTAATGAAGGTATTGGAGGTCTAGAAGATGGATTCCAAACTGCAGCCTTTACAGAAGGTGAAATGATTGCTCCTACTTCTACTGGAGGTTTTTTAGATCTTTTTGGCGGACCTACTTTTGAAGGAGACAACCCTCCTAGAACTGGCACATATAATCAAGGTGATTATAGTTATGTAGATAAACCAGTAGTAAATGCGCAAGGAAGAACTACGGGTTATATTAGAGATTATAATACTGGCGCTCAAGAAATGTTAGATTTAAGTAAAGGTTATTTAAGAACCCTTAGAGAAGGAAAAACCAAACCAGCTAACTTTGGAATAGGAACACAGGGGCTGTTAAGTACACTAGGGGAGAATACAATAGGCACAAAAATAAATGATGAAATTCTTAAAATACTTTTTCCTGATAGCTTTAGAACAGAAAGAGAAGCATCTGAATTAGCTAATGAAGATTATGAAAGGCAAGTAAATGACTTTACTAAAAAAATGAATCTTGGAGGATTTAATAAAAAATTTAGTAGAGACATTGCTGCTAAACAGTACAATCAAGGTGGCATTGCTAGATTAAATGCGGGTGGTTTTGTAAATAGAGACGGTCCTATTAATGGTCCAGGAACAGGAACATCTGATGATATTCCTGCTATGCTTTCTGACGGTGAATTTGTTATGACTGCTGAGGCAGTAAGAAATGCTGGAGGTGGAAGTAGAAAAAAAGGCACAGAAGTTATGTACGGGATTATGAATAACTTAGAAAACGGAGGACGAGCATAATGGCTCAAGAATATAGTTCAATAAGTGCTGTTGAAAATAGATTAGATCCAGCTAAAAAAGCTTTATATGATAGTATAATTGCTAATGCTATTGCCTTAACAACAGGTCAAACTCAAACCGGAGTAGATGATCAAGGAGATCCTATTTTTACAGAAGGTTATGGCCCAGGAGAAGGAGCATTTAGTCGTGATGCTTATATGCGTAACATTGCACCTCTTACAGGATTAGAGCAAGCTGCTTATCTTGGTGCAGCTCAAGGTGTTGGTCAGTTTCAACCCTACTTACAGGATGCTAGAAATTTATATGGTGAACAAGCTGGTTTAACAAGAGCAGCATTACCTTACATACAAGAAGGAATTTTAGGTACTCGTTATGGACAAGATTTAATTGATCAAACAACTGGCGTTAATCCTTTTACCGAACAAGTTGCTGACAACCTAACAAACAGAATAAATGAAAGAGAAGCTCTACAATTAGTTAATTTAGAAAGAGAGGCTGCAGCTAAGAATGCTTTAGGTGGTTCTCGATACGGCTTAGAAAGATCTAATATTCAAAGAGACAATACTAGAGCTTTAACAGAAGGTTTGGGTAATTTATATTCTTCTGAGTTTAATACAAGAAATCAAAGATTAGCAGATGCTGGAAAAAGTTTTGGTACTTTAGGAACAGGTATTGCTAATTTAGGAACAACTTATGGCAATATAGGTACTCAAATAGGATCTACTGCAACTAATATGGCAGCTCTTGGAGGTGCTGGACAAGATATGTATCAGGAGGATATAGGAACTGCATTAGGCTATGGTCAAAGCTTAAGAGATTATAACCAGTTAATGTTAGACACAGCTCAAGAAAATATTTATGCAGAAGAGTCTAGACCATTCCAAGACCTAGGATTTATATCTGAATTAGGTGGTCTAATACCTAGTTCCGGATATGGCGTTCCAACACCTTTCCCAGTTGGTGGTAATAGCTCAACAAGTGCAGCAATGGGAATAAGTGGAGTAAACCCATTTGGAGGTGGCAGTGTATAATAGTCCTTTAAACCGATCTATGTTTCAAAAAAAAGTACCTGGTTATCGTAACGGTGGAGGTATTGCTTACTTAGCTAGAGGTGGAACATCTAATATACCTGTTAGTGGTGAAAGAACAAGAATACTTCCCAGAGGTAAAAAAATTCCAGGAACAGCGGTAGAGATAGTTAAAGGTCAAGGTCCAAGAACAATTAACCCTGGTCCGCAGAGTAGGATGGATAGAATAAAAAGTTTAGGAAGAAAAGGCTCAAAAGGTATTGCTGATCTTCTACGAAGATCAGGACCATTATTAAGATCAACAGCAGGACCATTAGCTCTTGCTGGAGCAGTAGCTTCACAAACAACTAATCCTGAATTAGATCCTTTTAGAGAAGCTACTAATATTAAAAAACCTTTTGGAACATTAGGTTTACTAGGACGAGGAAACGAAGATAAAACAATAGAGAGATATGTAGCAGGCAGTAAAGAAGAATACAATCCTTCCATAGTTGCTGGTAATCTTAGAAGAGGATTAGCTTCAATATTGCCAGGAGAAAATCCATTATTGACCGGCATGGCTTCTAACCCGAATGCTTTGAGAGGTGGATTAAATTCTCAACAAGCTTTTGACGAAACAATTGACAGTATAAAATCTCAATTAGGAAGAGGGGTTTTAGGAACATTAGGAAGTCTTTTTTCAAAAACAAAAGCTGGTGAAATAACTACTACTAAAAAAATAAGTGATTGGCTCGATAGTAACTCACAAAAATTATTTGAAATGTCAACTACAGACGAAGAAAGCGCTCGTAATTTTATAAATTCTTTAACTAGTCCAGATGGTTTAAAAAATTTAATTCAAAAAGAAGATCCAGAAGCTTTTAATGAAATTTTTGTTGGGGAAAAAATTGCTGAAACAACTCCTATTCCTAAAGATTTTGACTTTGATAAAATGACAAAAGATGCACAACAAGGCATGGGAAAAGTAATAGAAGAAGAAAGACGAAAAGAAGCTTTAATGCAACGTGCAAGAGATAATAAAAGTACAATGGATACTTACATAAGAGAAGAAAGAATACAGGGAAAACCTATGGACCCTAAAGTTGAAGAAAAAGCTTTAATGGCAGCCATGTATGGAGGTGGCCCTAACGCTACTGCTTTTGATTACTTTAAAAATGCTGATGTTACAAGAATTGCTGAAGAAGAAAAAGCTGATAAATTAAGATTAGAACAGAAAAAAGCATTAGGTTCTGGTTACGAAGCTCCTAAAAGTGAAGAAGTAATTGAAGGCACAGGAATAAATATTTCTTTCTTCCAGCCATCAAATCCTACTCTTAGAGGCGCACAAGAATTAATAACTGATAATGCTTATAGAGATGCTTCTCAGCAAATAACAACTAAATTAGAAGTTTATGCAAGAGCAGATGACCAGATAGATCAATTAGCAGCTATATTGGCAGAGGGAAATCCTACCGACATAGGGACCAGATTAACGCAAGCTTTTTCTAGAGTATCCTCTGCTTTAGGAGCAGATTTTGCTGAACAAACTGATTCTGATAAATACGCTTCTATTCAAGCTTTAATTCAAGCAGCATTTACATCAGAGTTTTTAAACGAAAGTGGTAGAACTATATCTGATAGAGATAGAGAGTTAGTAAGAGATATATTTGCTCAAGCTAAGGATTTAGCAGCAACTGGTACAAATATTGAAACTTTAAGAAATAAATTAGAAGAAGTTAGAGAAGTTATAACTGGTGGATCTAGGAAATATAATAGTGCTTTTAACAGAATTAATTTAGCTAACCCTAAGATGGCTGGTCAATTTGCTCAATCAAATTTAACATCTGAAGAACAAGATGAGTTAAGTGAATTAGATATTGAAGTTCAAGAGTTAATACGACAACAAGAAGCAACAAACAATGGTTAATCTAAGCGATAGAGATAGATTAGAATTAGGTAGGGCTTTTAAACAAGGAATATTTTCCGAAGCAGAAAAGTCTGAAGTTCTTTCTTTATTGGGACAACAACTTCCTAGCTCAGGCTCTCCTGTTAGTTTTGGATCAACCGCACCTACACTTTCTAATTTTGGAGAACTTTACTTAGATAAAAAAAGAAAAGAAAATGCTGGTAAAAGAAAAGATGCTTTAAAGGCTTCTGGATCAAAATCTTATTATGACGATGATGTTGATTATAAAACAGGTATACAAGACCTGAAGTTTAGAGCTGGTTGGGCTAGAAGAGACAATGATGCAGAGAAACAAGCTTATCTTTTAGATAAGGTTGGAGAGCAAGGCACAGACTGGAGTCAAGACAGTGTAGGTCGTTACGTTATTACTCCAAGAGGTCAAAAAAAATTAGGTTTAAACCCATTAAAAAAGAAAGTTGTTATTGATGAAAAAGGCACATCACTAGATGATGTAGTGGAATTTTTTTCAGCTTATGGCGCTCCTATAGCTTTAGGTACAGCTGCTGCTGTAGCAGCTCCTTTTACAGCTGGAACATCTTTATTAGGCACGGGTGCAACTGTAGGTTTAACATCTTTAGGTGCCGCTGCTGGTACAGGTGTTGGTGTTTTAGCTGATGAAGTTATTGAAATGGCTGAAGGTTATCAAGACGAAAGTGCTACAGATGTTTTTACAAGAGCTGCTTTTGAAGCATTAATAGCTGGCCTTGGTGAAGGTATATTAGGAGGTGCATTTGTAGCCGGAAGTAGATTACTTAAAGGTCCTGGAGCTTCCTTAACACCAGGTAAAAAAGGTACAGAAGCTACACAAAGCAGAGTAATAGAGGGCATATTAAAAGGTGATGGAAAATTATTAAGAGATGCTGATGGCGGTAAAATTTTTCAAGGTAATATGTTTGAAAATCTTTTTAATCCAGCAAATCAAGGAAAACAAATTTTTGATTCTAAGGGAAAAGCAATTGAAGGATTAACAGTTGGCTCACTAGCCAAAGACGTACAAAACATGATGCCTAACATTAAAAATATTTCTGATAAAGAAATATTAGCTACAGGTCAAAAGATTGCTGAAATGGTTTTTCCCAATAAAAAAGCACAACAAAGAAACGCTTCAGCTTTTTTAGCAGCAATGAGACAATTAAAAAATGAGGCTGGTACACCTGATGGTAATAAAATTGTACAAGCTATTCAAAAAGCTTTTCCAAGTCAAAATAAAATAAAAACTGATATTGATACAAATACAGAAGCTTTAAGAAAACTTTTGTCTGATAATATTTCTAAAAAATCAGGTCAACTTGTAGCTCCAGACTTAGACGAGTTAGGTGCTAGAATAATTGCTGGAAGAAATATTTTTAATTATCAAACAAATGCTGGATACGCAGCAGTAGATGATTTGTTGGCAAAAATAAATCCCAATAAAAGAATAGATAAATTACAAAGTAAAAGAGCTGCTCAAAGAAATAATGCAGCAGAAGCAGAGTTTTTTATTCCAGACTCGCCTCTTGATGAAATTATTAAATCAAGCATGGGCAAACAAAGTTTTTCAAAAATAGCCGATGAATTAGATAAAATAGCATCTATCAGTATGGACCCAACTTCTTTAAATAAGTTTAGCGCTTATTTAAGAAATAAAGAAGGAGCTGTTAGTTTAAAAGAATTAAATAGTGTTAGAACTGTTTTAAGAGAGGTAGCTTATAATGACAATCTTGTTGATGGAGCAGCGTCAGCCACATTAAAAGAGGGCGAAAGACTTATTGATAAGGCTATGAGATCTTATAGAGAAAATTTAGGAGCTATTGCTGTAGATGCTCCAAAAAGTGTAAAAAAAGATTTAGAAGAAGTTTTAGATGTATTGGGAGCAACAGAAGATTTTATAGCAAAAGGAAGAGGAGCATTTTTAAATAAAGAAATAAATGCTATCGGTCAAAAAGTACAAAACGGTATTCCTTTATCTCAGAAAGACATTGATGGATTATTGGTAGACGAAAGTTATTTAGAAGGTTTTTTAAATGTTGTTAATCCATTTCGAAGAGAAGGTGCTGCAAATTTACCAGCACAAGGAAAAAGAGGGTCAGTAAAGATTGATGACTTGCTTAGCAAACAAGATAGCGAGTTTGTTGAAATATTAAAAAAATCAGATCCTGATAATCCTTATATTAAATATTTTGAAAACAAATCTCAAACACAAAAAGATTTAATAGAAAACGCCGGAAGTGTTATATCCGGGGGATCAAAAGAATTTGATGATCAAATGACTAATGCTTTAGCTGGTTATCACTGGAGTAAAATGTTTGGAAGAGAATCTTTAGGTGGTCGTTCTTTAGGCCAAGGTCAAGGAACATTTAGTGCTGTTGACGATATTGCTGATTTTTCTGTTAACCCACAACAAATCATAAAAGAGTTTGAAGATAATAGAGTTGTTTTAAATAGACTGTACGGTAAACCTCAGGTAGATGAAATAATTACAATAGCTAAACAAATGGATGATGTTGGTGAAAGAATATTACCAGAAGCTTTTGAGCTAACAGCAGGTCAAACTGCAAAAAATACTGTAGAAAAATTAAATGCTTTAAGAACACAACAAGCAAAATTTAGTGATGATAAGATTCTTCGATCTATTCAAGATAGCATAAATGATCCTAGCGCACTACAATCTCTTGGTAAGCAAGTAATAAAACCAGATATGACAGCAGAAAAAGTTATTGCTTTTAAAAAAGCTTTACCAGCTGATCAAGCAGACGATGCTTTTGTTGAGATGACATTAGCTAAAATATTACCTGATGAATCAAAGTTGAACGTTGATGGTTTGTTAAGTGGAAAAGTTACTTCAGAGTTATCACCATTTGTAGGAGATGCAGCAACGTATAACAAAGATACTTTAATAGAACTTTTAGGTGGTGGTGATGCTGGTAAAAATATTTATAACAACTTAACTGATCTTTGGAATTTTTCTAAAATTCTATCTGATGCATCTACCGCTGGATTGTCTGGCCTTAAAGGTGCAAGTGATAGATCTGCAATAGCAGGACTAGCTTTACTACTAGCTCCTGGACCTACTATTGCTACGGCTGGTGGTGCTTTCTTAGGTAAACACATTCTTAGATCAAGAGGTGTTATGAAATACTTAGCTACTCGTCCTACAGGAAAAACAAATATTGATGCTCTTACCGAGAAATCTAATGTATTAAAAAGATTGGCTACAAGAGCCGCTACACAACCTATAGGGGCTGGGGCCGGAAGTGGTTTTGTTGCTGGTAATGATGTTATTGATGAAGTAAGCGAAAATGTATTTCAACAAAGTGGCCCGCAAGGAACAGAGACTGAAGTAACAGAAACTGTAAGAGAGCAACCTGTAAGACCAACAAGAATTTCTGCTCCTATGCCAGCCCCAAACGTAAGAGCTAGTAATATTGAAAGAGATATAGCTTTAGGTGCGGCCGGAGATAGTCCGTTAAATCAAGCAATGTTAAGAAGTAGGAGTGTGTAATGGCTGATGATTCAATGGATGCTTGGTATGAATTATTTGGACAGGACGGTGCAGCAGATGACGAAATAGGGCAAAATATATTTTATGATGAAAACTCAACAGCTCAACAAATAAATTTTGCAAATGATTTTGCATCAGAATACAGAGGAATAGAACAATTTGACGGTAAAGAAGCAGCCAATGCTTGGGCTTTGGCTAATGCTGTAGAAAGAGGTGTTGATCCTTCTCTTGTACAACAATTTTTAGATAACGAAACTTATAATTCGACCGTTATGTTGGATAATCCAGTTGATTTTGTTGTGGGAGGATATGATATAGATCCAGACACACAAGGTTTTCAAGCTAGTAATCCCGGTGAATTAATTGTTACAGGAGATGAAGGCAAGAATGCAACCATCATATATCCAGACGATGTTGATATATTTGGCCCCAGCGCTGGAACTACAGTAGATGCTGGCACAATATATGGAACCCCACCTTTAGTAGTAGGTGAGCCTGTTTCTGGAATAGGTGGATTTACTATACTTAACCCAGGTGGAGTAAGTTTTCCAAGTGGCGGTGCATTAAATAATGCTTATAATATCTTAGCTCGAAATGGCGCTAATATTTTGGGAGCTAATGAGGCTGCTAGAGATATAGGAAGCGGAATGTCTGGAGAGATGTGGATAGCCATGTACGAAGATATTCTTCCTGCAGATTATGTAAAACTGGTAGCTGATGCTTTTGGTATAGAGTGGGAACCAGATGAAGATGAAGATGATGATGATGATGATGATTCATCTTCTAACGATGATGATACATCTACAGTTATAATTCCACCAGGAGGAGGGACTGGAATTATACCAGGGTCTGGAACAGGATCACCTGGAATTGGAGGAATTACGACAGTCGCTGATGGACCAGGAGGATCATATCCTAACCTTGGTTATTATACAGACGAAGGTTATGGCCCTTACTTTACACCTGACTCATCTTATTCATCCATAACACCTTTTGTTAGCCCTAATACCGGAAACACACTTGCCAATCTTTATGATGTAGGTGTTAACCCCAATCAATTCCTTGGAGGTCCACCTACCTCGACAACAAATCAACCCTTATCATCTTTTGGATACTCTGAGGACACATTCGCTCCTTCTGTAGGTGGTATTTTTAATCTTGATAATTTCAAAGATTTAAATGTCAAAGGGTTAACTTTTGCTAATTATAAAGGAAGTGGAGACACCTCTGTTATTACAGGAGGAGTGAATGGAGATTCTGGCGGTATTACATCTTTAACGGGTGGAGGAAACAACACTTCGTTAATAGGTGGCGGTCAAGGCGTTCCCGGAGGTATAACAGGAGGATCTACATTAAATTTAGATCCTGATGTGATTACTGATTATGATAGTACTATTGAAGATGTAGATACAATAGAGTTTGATGATGGCAGCATTACTGGTAATCCTTTAGGTGATTTAGTTTTAATAGTAGGTGCAGAAAATCTTTTAACAAGTGGTTTTGAAGCTTTTAGTGATTATTGGGCAGGAAGATCAGAAACTGGAGTTGTTACAGGTACACCAGTTCCTTGGGGCGCTGATGTAACGAGTAGCAATCAAAATTTATTATCAAATTACAGACAACAATTTGACCAAATTTATAACAATCCAGACGCCTATCAATCTTGGGTAGATGCCGGAAACACAGGAACTTTAAAAGACTATAATGATCAAGTTCAACAATCTTATTTAGATAGAGTTCAAAATGAATTTGGCAATAACACTATGGTAGGAGAAGAAACAACTATAACACAAAGACAAGCTAACGGCGTGTATGATGAAACACAAGATACAACAACAGATACAACAGAAACACTTGACGGAGATGACGGCCCTACTAATATTTTTGATGATTTTAATTGGACTGGAGATGCTGGTAGTTTTATTTCAGGACTTAATACAATTGGTTTTTCACCAGGAGATATTGATGCTTTTAATTCAGGATTAACAGTTGAAACAGCTTCTGGAGTTCTTGATTCAGGTCTTGGAGGTGAAACTGTCTATCAAGGAACACCAGATACACTTGGTGGAACAGTTTCAAAAGTAATTACTAATGCATCTCAAGTTGATGTAGATAAATTTGGTGGATCTTTAGGAGATACACTTTATATAAGTGCTGATGGTACAACAGCCTTAACAGGCGTAGCAAAATTAAATGCTCAAGCTACTCAAGCTTTATCAACTTTAACGCCAGATTTTATTGAAAATGCATTTACTGGTCTTGCTGAATCAATACCTCCTGGAGTTAAAGAAGGTCTAAAAATATTTGCACAAATTGGAGGTGGTATAGATGCCTACGCCAATCTTGTTCAGTTTATAGATGATCCAGAACCTGAAAGCGCATTAAAAACAGCGGCTGGAGTTTTAGCTGCTACTGGTCAATTTGGATTAGCTATCGCTGTTAAAGCTATTGCAGAAGTAGTGGATGCTGTGTTCAATGGTTACGATCAACAACCTCATAGAACTGTATACAGTAACATAGACTTTGATGTATTTGAGCCTTTATCTTATTCACAAGCTGATTACGACTCAGGTAAGGCTGCAAGCGAAGGTGTTAATATGTTTATGGATGGTGTGGGCCAGTTGATTTCACCTGATATTCAAGCACTAGAAGAAGAGTACGGAATAGACATTAAAGGTGATCTACAGTTAGCTTACTCTGATCTTGATGGATTTTTCTATACCATTGGCAATGAAGATGTTACCGGGTTTTTAGAAAGATTAGATGCTAGAGATGGCGGTGTAGATATTCCAGAATCAAATCTTTACAGAAAAAATTTAGGAACATTTGATTTTGAAAACCCAGAAAACTTACAAGACCAATTAATTGAATTTAAAGAAACTATCTTAGGTGACATCAGAAGAGCTTTAGATGCTGGTTATACCGACTTTAGTAACTTCCAACAAGTTATGAAAGATATTAATTTAGGCGATGAGTGGGCTAGACAGAAAGAAGCAACAGGTATGAGCGATAGTGAGTTAATGAATTATTTAATTTCTTTTGTTAATCCAGCTCAAAGTGGCCCTAATCCTGCTGGAGAACTTTTTTCATGGGGAATTAGAAATAATAAAACAAATTATGGAAGCTTTGTAGCCTAAGAACCTGTAGTAAACTCTCCATCACCTTCAGCAAAAGGACCACCAGGAACATCTAACCATTTTTTACTTTTAGATCCTCCGGCTGTAGCCTTTACAATTCTTGCTTGATCAATAAGAGTTTGAACCATATCTTGTAAATTATTTATACCTCTATCATGGAATCTATCTGTAAGTCTTTCTTTGTGATAAGCAATACCGTTTGCTCTACCTGTTTGAGTAAATGGTTTTCCTTCTCTAGCTGCATGCTTAATACACGAAACAAGTTCTTCTAAATCAAGTTCTGTGCCATGACGAACTAAACCAAGTTCACTTGTACAACCTTCCAACAAACCATTATTTGGATTTCTTAAAAAAGTTCTTATCTCTCTATTAGCCGGACCATTACTTTTAACAACCGCACCGTGAGCTACTTTATTTCTTTTAAATTCTATGTTTAAACTTTTACAAATATATCTTATCTCTCCTTCTGGAGGAGTCCATAAAGCCATAGCAAATCTTAATCCATCAACAATGGCAGATGTACCTCTAATTAAATTACGTGCATGCTCTGGCGTTGTAACAGGATTTTTAATATCTACTTTTGCCATGTGATGAATAAGAAGCCAGGTAGCATTTGTTTCAGTAGCAAGACTTGCAAAATATCCTGTAACAAAACTACCCATAGCTGGATCAGCATTAACATCTGCATATATAAAAGAGCTAAGCGGATCTACAACTACTAATAATAGGTCATCAATCTTTTTTATTTGATCACATATATTTTGCCATTCTGGTGTGATAGTTGGCCTACCTTTTTCTACCGTAACAATTGGAACTGTTCCGCCATAATTAGGAAAAGGAATTATTTTTAAGTCATGTCCGGTTTCTCTAAATCTATACCCATCTCTATCTAATGACTCTACACGCCTATGTATTTCATCAGCTTCATCTTCCGCTGTAAGAATTACAACAGAACCATTTTCTGTTATGTGGCTATCAAACACCTTGTCTTTACCAACTGTTCCATAAGCTAACTTTAAGCCCATATCTAATGTTATTAAACCTTTACCAGTGTCTCCTGTTGCAGCAAGAACTCCAGCAACTCCTTTTGGTAATGTTTCTTCTACTAAGTATTGATAAGGGGGTGATTTTCCCTGAGCGTATCGAGAAGCAGATAAACTAGAATCTATAAGATTAATAATTTTTCTATTTGAATCTTCTATTGATAAAAATTTATTAATATTAAAATTTTCTGCTACTGCATCAGCTACGTCCCAGCCTTTTGGTTTTCCTTTAGATGGTTGTAAAACTCTAACTGATTTACAAATAGGTATAAGATAAGAGGCTAAAGATTCTGCATAATGAAATCCAGGTTCATCGTTATCTGGCCAAATTGTTATTTCTTTATTTTGTAAAGAGGACCAATCAGTTTTTTCTAAGGGAGCGCCCGACCCACCCATGGCCGATGTTGCAACGTATCCCATGGTTTTTAATGCATCAGCACATTTTTCGCCCTCTACAATAATTACAGTATCGGAAGTAGATACATCAACTAGATTATAAAGAGGTCTAACCAGTGGCATTTTAAAGTCACCACTCGCAAGTCTAGGTAAAAAACTTTTCTTTCCATCATTAAATTGTTTTCTAACAATAGTGCATATTAAATTTCCATTAGGATCAGTGTATGTATGCTCTGCTACAACCTTGCCTTTATCTTGATCTACGTTTCTTATTGGCTCTGGTGTAGCAATAACAGGTCTTTTCTCTATAGGACTTCCTATAAAGTTACTTATATCTTCTACTGCTGTTATAAAATCTACATTTTTTTTATGCTTCCAAACATCTATAAAATCAGAAAACATCTTATGGCCGCCCATACCATTAAACTCTCCACCAACTCCTAATTTAGAACTGTCTAAACTAAAAGAAACAGAGTCTCCGGGGTTACCATTTAAATCACCTATAATAAATTCTTTACCTCTAATTCTTCCAGAGGGAAATAGGTGAAAAAATATATCAGAAAGTCTTGTAGAGCATTTAAGCTTAAAAGAATCTATGTCTATAGAATCAAACTTCTCCATCTACTTCCCAACATCTTGTACTAAACTCACAAAAACGACAGGAAAAATGATCTCTCTCATAAGCAACCCTTGGCATTAATTCTTTGTTATCAGTTGCAGCAACAATCATAGCAGCCTTGTCCGTGCATTCTTGTGCAAATTCTGAATTAAAAGGTACTCTCTCATGGTATATCTCTTGCGTATTTTTGTTTACGACCGTAAACAAAGCCGGAAGCTTTGTTAGGTTCATAAAGTATTGGTAAACCACTATCTGTGCATAATAAATCTTATTCGTTTTTTCTACACCATTTTTTTTATATTTTTTCCAAGTAGCGTCATTGGATGACTTACACTCCCACAAATAAGGATACTCTTCATCTAAAGGACTTTTAGTAACAAGGCCGTCTATATGACCTTTTATTCTATCGTCCGCATGACTAAACCCAAACTGCCTACCATGACGGTCTGCTGTTCTTAACTCAAAGCCACCTCTCGTTAACCATCCTATAGCCATGTCTTCATAAGCATGACCAGCCCCGAATATTCTTAAAGTTCTACCTTCAAATTCTTTGTCAGGCTTTATAGCCAATAATCTATATTGTAATTTTCTTTTACAGGGATCTCCTATGCTGGATCCACCAATGTAACTTCTTCTAACTTCTTGTTTGTTTGCCTCTTGTAAGCTTCTATCAATATATCCGTTTATGACATCTGATACATCGCCATCAAAAACTTTTTCATTTAAATCAACCATACCCTCTCCTGTTAATCTTGTTTATTAAAATATTCTTCGTCTTTAACCCAGGGTATATCATCGTCTGGCCCCCAAAATTCTTTTGCTAAGACTGTTCTTGCCTCCTCTTTTGCATCATATTTAATTCGTTCGTTTAAGTTATCTCTGTACCCCTCTAACACACAATAAACTAATTTAATGGCGTCATCTCGATCAAATTCTTTAAAAGGCTTATCAAATAAACGACACTCATTCCCATCTTTATCTTTTCTTGTTTCGGTTGCTAAAAAATTAAAAAGTTGATTTTTAATTGTTTCCGTAACACAAAGCCATTCTCTTTGTTTTGCAGCATCTTTAATTTCCATATTATATCCTAAATTTTTACTTATATATTTTTGACTTTCTATTGAACACACCCAGCCTATCTGTTTAGATCTATGAAAATCATAAATGCCAAAACCATAGTAGCCAATAGACCCACATAATCCGCAGACACGTTTACCTCCAAACTCTTTTGTGATAGGTTTCCACATGAGAAAAGAAACGCCTAGCCGGGTATAGCTAGGCGCTTCGCCACACTAATCTTCTTTAAACTTAGATTTCATTTGACTAATATATGACTTAGATTTCTTTGTTATCAAAGCCACTTCAGTCACCGTTTTTCCCTCCGTAAGAAGATTGTATATCTCATTACGATTTTCCTCGTTTATCTTTCGACCACGAGTTTCTATGTTGGGAATTTCGCCACTAGAAATTTTATCAGATAAAGAATCTATGCCCTCAGAAATAAGCTTTTCAACTTCTCCAAGTTTTTTCTTAGCTTGATTAAGCTTTTTTATTTCTGATTGCACACGATTAGCATTCATTATGATCCCCATTGAGGCAGATCATCACTAGACATAACCGTTGATTGATTAGAAGGTTTGTCCGTGTCTGGTGAAAAGGTAGGTACGGGAGCAGCACTTGCTGGTGCGCTCATACCATTAGATGAAACAGCTACTTGAGTATCAAAAAATTCTAAATGATCGCTGTACTGACTGCCATCATCAGATGTTAAAATACCCCATGGAGCAACATCATTACTATCAGAGTAACCATTGTCTCCTTTTTTTATTTCAATACGAACAACTGCATTCATACCATGTAAAACACTATAATCATTTCCAGGTATAGTTTCAGCTAATACTTTTTTAGACTTATCAGAAACATCTGACATCCCTAATCTTGCATTTGAAAGCAATATACCTTTTAGCATTAACTGAGAAAAATTAATTCCTTTCTGCTGCCCGTCAGTGATAGATTCTCCATCCATTACTATATTAGTATTTTTCCAGACAAGCCTATTCATGTATGGGCCACCAATAACCCTAAAGGCTACAGGAATGTAACACATACCTGTATCAGCTCTTCTTAATAGATTGGCTGGATACTTTTCACCTTTAATTGTCATTTCAGAATCTATTGTATTTTCTTGTGACAACTCAATTCTTACGGGGACAACTGTGTCATTTGGAATTAAAGTATTTTTTCGCTCCCCAGAGTCTACGCTATTAAAATCAACCATTATTTTTCTCCTATAATTTGATTGTTCGAAAGTTTGTTTAAAAGAGCATTAAGGTCTGGTGTTTCATAAACATTTACACCTTTAGCTCGGCTTTTTGCAAATATGTGTCCCTCTGGCTTACAAATAAAAGTTCGAGTTGGTATCATATTGCCGTCTTTATCTTCTGAATTAACAAAATCATAAATAATAACTTGGTCTACAATTCCCGGTAATTCTTGAGCTGATTTTTTACCTTCCATTTGAAGCTTATATTCAACTCTTCCCATTTCATCTTGGCCTTCTTCTAAGATGCAACAGAAAATAACATTCTTTAATCTTATGTGTTGAAAGAATATTAACCACTCCATCATCTCACGACCCATAGATCCATATGCACCTCTTGAGTCTATGGCTCCAGATTTAGTAAAATTTTCTGGAAGTTGTCTGGCATGCATTAAAGCTAATCTTGCTGCAACAGTTATTGAGTCAATAAATATTGTATCGCATTCTTGTAATGCTTTATGTTGATCCGGAAAATGCTTTACACACATATCATAGTGTTCTTGAGAATATGCTTTTGGTTTGGCTGGATCTTTTGACACAATCGCTGTGTTCGGTCCGCCAGCTAATACAGCAATATTTTTACAATCATTCCAAGTATCAGGTTGAATGGTTGAGCCTTTATAATCTTGAACGGATAAATCTCCGGCCTCTAAGTCTATAAAAACAGTTTTCTTAGGGTTTAATCCTAAGAGAAGAGTTGTTTTACCAACTCCAGGCCTACCAGCTATTACGGCTTTTACACCGCTTTTTTGCTTTAGACGTTCTTCAGGTGTTACTAACTTCATAATATTTCTCCCTTTAAAGTAACCTTGTATTTTAAATCTTCTCCAATAGTCACAGTTCTACACTTTTGCAGCTCGTGTTGAATTGTTTCTGAGGCAGTGTTGTACTTCGAGGATAGGACGCTAAACTTAAAAATATTGTCTAGCGTTTCCTTATCAATACCTTTTTCAAGTAAATTTTTATAAGCCGTTCTCAATAAAGCATCATCATATTTTATGGTTGATGGTTTTCTTGCGATGACTTTGGCCGTCTCATAATCGAAAGTATGAGAACCAGAGTCTGACTTACTTAAATCCAGTTCAGATTGCAGCTGTTGACCGATTGTCCTGTCTAAACATCTGTCTATATAATCTTCTACTATTGTTGATAATTTCCTAACCCCGACTAACTGTTCTTTAAGTTCAAACAGTTTTTCATTTGAAAGGTTTGCTAAAATTGATTTATCATCTCTAATAGATAATAAATATTCTGTTGTAATCATGCTAAAATCTCCGTAAAATTGTTAAAAATTAATTAAAATATATTTACTTTTAGACTTTTTTATTAATTGCGTCAAGCATAAAGAATTTTATGTTCCGTTTTTTAGTTAACAGAACTACCTCTCTACCCAGAATGGGTTATTTTATTCTACAGGTTCGTAAAGCACGCAGCCTTTACTTATCACATAGTTTTCTGGATCCATTACATGTTCTGCAATGATCCAATGTGATGCTTCAGGATAACTTAATTTTTTCTCAATTATATTTTCGTTACTACGGATCATAGATTGAGCTATTATCCTTCCTGTATAGTTGTGCCAAATCACTGGCATTTCAACATTCATAATTTCTCCTTTACTCAAAATCGAAATTAGTTTACATCTGTATGTAAACCTAAATGAGAGGAGGCAATAATGCAAGAAAAAAATGTAAACTATTCGACTGCAAGAATATACACTGAGACACTGGCCAGGTTAAGAGTCTTAGCAACTAACTCACAAAAAACACAAATTAAAATGATTGATGAATTAGTAAATGAAGCTTGGATAGATCTAACTAAAGATAAAGATGAAGATGAAATAGACATCCTTGATAGCGAACACATTAAAATAAAATCAGGAATTGAAAATGCAGTGCGAGACAGCTCAAACGATCAAAGTGCCTAAAAGAATGAGAGGTCTTGAATTATTTGCTGGTGTCGGAGGAATGTCTCTTGGCATGGAGCTGGGTTATGGAAAAGATTATAAGTGTGCTGCATTTGTAGAAAGAGATCCTTATTGTACAAAAGTTCTACAAAAAAATTGGAAAGACGTACCAGTATACGATGATATTAAGGAGTTTAGATATGAAGACGAAAAATCAAGAATTGGAAACATTGACATTGTTCTCGGAGGATTCCCATGCCAACCATGGAGTGGAGCAGGAAAGAGAAAAGGCTCGGAAGATGACCGAGATCTCTGGCCAGAAATGTTACGAGTTATTAAAAGCCTCACGCCCCGGGCTAAATGGATCGTTGGAGAAAATGTGCAAGGGTTTGTTAACATGGAGATGGGACTCGCCCGTACGGTCGCTGACTTGGAAAATGAAAACTACAAAGTCCAAACTTTCGTATTTGGTGCTGTCTCCGTCAAAGCCCGCCATCAAAGACAAAGATGCTTCGTTGTGGCCCACGCCAACACATAGAGGAGGACGATCTTCTTACGCAGAAAAACCTTGTCCTTCTATGATTAACGGTACACACGGATGGAGCCTTACTGCTGCAGTTACTGATAGCTTAGATGATCAGCCTAATAGAATGTGGCCAACTCCTCGCGCAAGTAATGGAATGAATGATTCGATGCACTCTGTAGAAGGCCAGTTAGAAAGAAAAGGTTATAAATCAAAGTTAGAACAGGCTGTGTGTATGTTTCCCACTCCAACTGCAAGAGATTGGAAAGGTGCAAGAAAACCGGAAACTTTAAAAAAGAAAGGAAGGACTGCATCTAACTCACTACCTGATAAAATAAGATCTTTAGACGATACACCTAAAACTTTAAATCCAGCTTGGGTTGAATGGTTGATGGGTTTTCCAATTAATCACACTAGTATTGATAAAGAGGACGAAGTTCACGCCAATGTATCTTACTGGGACATTGAGCCTGACATGTCTAGAGTAGCTTCAAAGGTTAATAACCGGAAAGATAGATTAAAGTGTATGGGTAATGCTGTTGTGCCGCAATGCGTAGCAGTTATTGCTGAATGTATAAAGGAGGTTGAAGATGAAAATAATAATAATTAGTTTTGTTTTGTTATTAACTGGGTGTGTAACATCAGACGATGTAAATTGTGTTCCTATTCACATAGGCACAGGATATGACTCAGACGGAATGCTTATGACAATACAGGTAGAAGAACCAGGTTGTCCTCGAATAGATACATATAAAGATTATTAATGGGAAAAATAGCTCGTCATAAAGACGATTATTATCCAACACCACCTGAGGCAACCGAATCACTGCTGCAAGTAGAGAAGTTTAAGGGAAAAATACTGGAACCAGCGTGTGGAGAGGGTCATATTAGTAAAATTTTGATGTCTCACGGCCATCAAGTGGTGAGTAATGACCTTATAGACAGGGGTTATGGCACAGGAGGGGTCGATTTTTTGATGGAATATGAAAGATATCCCAATATAATAACCAATCCACCCTTTAAATTAGCTAAAGAATTTATATTAAGATCGTTAGAATTATCAGATGATAAGGTGGCTATGTTTCTAAGGTTAGCCTTTCTCGAATCACAAAGCCGGAAGAGAGAGCTTTTTGATCCTTTTCCCCCGGCTAGGGTTTGGGTCTTTTCTAAACGACTCACCCTGTGGATAAACGGAGATAAACCTACATCTTCGGGTACAATGGCCTTCTGTTGGATGGTCTGGGACAAAAAACCTACTAAAAATACTCAATTAAAGTGGTTATAACATACAATTTGTTGACGAAACCTGGTGAATACACTACATCTAGTAGTATGTGGATGGTAGGACTCTACTAAAGATATATGTCTTCCTCTCTTATCATGTATCATTCCACGGATTGCAGCCACTTGTAATGCCCGATCTCCAGGTTGGGCATTACTTTATTATAGACATCTGAGTTGTAACCATTCCTTTTTTATCACGGCCTTGAGATCCACCTATAAAAGTTTGTTTAGTTTTTATATCAACATATAAAAGCTTTACCCCTAATTTTTTTTGAACTGGACTTAAAACACGGGCTACTTTAGTACCATCTTTTCTCCGGTTTAACACTTTTACATCAAACAAATACACTTTACCGTCTTTATCTAATCCAACTAAATCTACCGGACCTTGAGCAGAAGGAGGTAAAAAAGCCCATATTCCTTGGCCAACTAACCACTCGGCCGCTAATAATTCGCCTCGTACACCGCGAGTAATGTTAGCCTTCATAAAGTTATTTTTGTGTCCCAAACTAAACCCTTGATTTGTTTGGATTATTCTATGATGATTCGAAACTATCGGGGATATCATTGTCTTCTCTGCCGACGGCACGTCTTTTTGTACTGCCACAAGTCAATGCGTAGTCATAAGTAATATTTCGTTCTTCCGCAATGTTTACCAGAAAGATATAAACTACAAAAAATATATTTACAGCTAAATTTGATCTTTCATCGAGCCATAAGACTCGCATATCACTTGGTGCGTGATCATTCCTCTATGAATTAACTTGTCGGCCTTTCCATTGATGCATAGTTCAGCATTAGCTGCGATGCTTTTAGCGCCGTGTCGAACCCAGTAAAATGCATTATAGCTGAATTAACTATAAGCTCGGTCGGGGTTGTATATTTTGGAAACTTTTCTTGTTCGTCTATCGTAAGAATAATTTGTATGCCTCTTTTTGAAGCTTTCCATTCGTTCTTTTTGTCGGACCGGGTAAATCCAGCCTCTTCTGCTTTTAGTTCTAACATTTTTCTCTCCATTGATTGAGTGATACCACATTATTAACTCTGCTTTGGGATTCTTCTTTTAATTCCTCCAAATGATCTTCAAAGTAATCTCTAATCAGCGCCCCTATTTCAGCATCAGATCGTTCTTCTAAAAACAATCTTATTGTCTCAGGATCTTCGTGAAGCTTTACCTTCCCTCCTGAGCCAACAGTCGCTAATGCAACATAAACTGTTATTTTACTTTTCTTAGTCATTTTCAAAAATTGATATAATAAATGCTTCTTTTCTATATTGATCTTACATTTTTTTTGTGCAAAGCGATTTAGTAAACGTCACTAGCAAAAACATGAGGCTTTTCTCTTTCATGGCCATAAAAAGAAACTCTATGACGTTCCATTCTTTTTGCTAACTCAGGCACGGTTAAGCCCATTGAATTATATTCAACATAGTCTTCAAAAACTTTTTTTAACAATGGATTTGATTTCATGTCTTGATAAAGATCATAATACTTTTTCATTCTTTCTCCTAACTCAGAAACAGTTAGTGTCGGGTTTAAATTATCTACTGGATCATTACAAAAGCTATCCCAGGTGTTAAAGATATCTTGCAGCAAAACATCTTGGTTGTTAGTTGACTTGAATGCTACCTCTTTCCACTTAAACCGGAAGCATAATAGGTTTCTAATTTTATAAATAATATTTTTCATCTTTCTCTCCTTTAAAAAAAACTTGGCTTTGTTAGATATCTTTGGGAAAAATTTAATGGGTATTCCCCTTTATTAAGGATTCCACCACCGACTTTCACGGCTAGTACCCAACCAAGTTATTAAGTGATGGAGTTAACAACAGAGGAGTGACTCTTCTCCATCACTTAAAATTTATTCTTCTATTCTTTTATACCACTTATGATCATTTTCATCAAAGTATGCACCCTCCGACCTTACCGGTCGGTGAGATACTTTCTTGCCTTTACTCTTTCTAGTTTTTCCAGGTATTAATCTTTTTGCCATATTCCAGCTCCTTTTCCATTGTTTACTTTCTATATTAACTTTTGCCTTTTCTTTGTCTTCCATGATCTTCATTCCTCTTTTTCTCTATTGCACTCTTTTGAGAACCCATAGCGATGCCCATAAGTTCATCTACTGTGGTGGGTCTTCTATACGCATGGCCGTTTATTACAACGCATATGTATTCACTATTGATCGACATTGTAAGATCATGCCTCGAACACTCTACTGTTTTAGAAACATAATCTTTATCTAGTCGGGTCAAAATTTCGCTTATTTGTCGAGCTACTTTATTGTCGGGCAGTTTATCAAATATCTCCATGATAAGATCAAATTTGTAAGCCTTTCTTTTTATCTCTTCATTCATCTAAGATCCTTATTTTTGTTTCAGGCTTATTCATTTCCGGGTATAATACCGGATCTTTCCGGTTAAAATCCGCTGCAAAATTTGCCAATGTATATTTAAGAGTACACATTTTATTATCCTGTTCGTCCCAATACTCAACTATTATTTTAATCATCAGACACACCCATCACACGGGCCATTTCGTCAATTATGTCAGATCGATAAGCCTGAGACTCATCATAGGGGCTTAAAAGCTTAGATGATGTCTCACAAAGTTCTGATATCAACTTCACTTTAGTAGAGCATTCGTTGATCGCAGTTATAATGTGGTCTTCAAACATTTTGTCGGCATAAGGATCATTCGGGGCTGACTTACTTATAAGGTTTACCAACCCAAAGATATACTTCTGATGCTCCTCAGAAAGGTTTTCAAAACGATTTACTAAAGCTTTATTACTAGGCATTATCATTCTCCTCCCATTGCTTAATAAACTCTTTAATCCATATGATCTGATCGATAGTTAGGTTCGGGACACTAAGTATCATCTCGTCGGCAGATAATAAATCCTTGCCAACAAAACCATTTTTAATGCCCCAAATTGTATACTCGTCAGTAAGCTGATTAATTCTTTCGTTATAATCCTGTGCTTGTTTTTGCATCATCCTTCTCCTATAATTTCATAAGACTTATAGTCTCCTATATCATAACTATTCCATTCACTTTCGTGGTTATCATTCATAGCATTTTTTAAGGCTTCTTCTCTAGAATTAGCTAATATGTTAATTTTCACATAATCATCTCTAGTAGCAATTATTGTATATGTTTTTTTAGCCATTATACTTCCCCCTTTCTTTCTTTAGCCAAGTCTTGCAAATAATACCAAATCGTATCGCTACATACTCCTTGGCTTGAATCATGACGACGCTCAATCTGTGTTAAGATATCCATACAATCTTTATCAGTAAGTTTTAGGTCTTTAAGGTATCCGTCTTCCTGACTATCTTCTAAAATCGATTGGACGTCTTCTATATTCCAAACGATAGCAATTGAATTTTTGCTATTGTCTCCATGCCTATTAAAAATATGAAAGCTTGTATAATACCTCGTCATACTTTCTAAAGTCTCAATGACTTGTGTCTCAGTTATCTTGTCTTGACTCAACTGATCTGTTAAATCCTCCAGGGCTGATAACAAATTTTCTTCGCTACTTTTTCTTTTGTGGTATCCAAAATCACCACCTTTTTCTATACGCATTACTCGTCCTCCTCTATATATTTACTAAAATTGTTAAACAAATTATTCCTAATATTACTTGCGTTAAATCCCATTTAGTCATCAATCTGCCCTACTTATGACCGGAAAGTCACCGGTACTTGTTAATAAAGCGCCTCCGTCATTTCCTTCATCGTCCATCGTAGGAAATGCCCAACTATCGTCATCAAAATAAAAGGCTAGGGGAACTTTATCGCTACCCCAACACTCTTCACCAAAAAATTTAGTCATTTCTTCTTCAGTTAAATATCTGACCCCAACAATTTTTTTACCAATAAAAAAATCCTGTGCTTTTTTATCCCAAATTTTTCTTATTTTACTCATCGTCTTCTCCCTCTAAAGTCATAGGTAACCATTCCGTGCCACCTTCCAGGAAACCATAGTTACTTATGATCTCGAATATAATTTTTTGTGTTTTTTCTATGTCTTCTTTTTCACAACTAATATTAATCTCAATAGAGTTAATAGGAACGAATTTAAATGCTCCATCATCTCCATAATCGACTGTCTCTTCAACAACCTCTAACGTGTAGGTAAACTTACCAAGAAGAGATTTTTTACACCTAACTATGGCTGTTTGTGGGTTCTCCTCTTGTGGTAAATATTGATTAATTTCTCTTTGATGATCTTGGTTCATTTTTCACTCCTTGTAGATATGTAACCTTTTCTTTCATGCACTTCTTTAACAAAAAACTTTGTAAGCTTATCACTGCTCGTCCAATCGCTTGATACCTCGTCATACTCTTCTAGCCTATCAACCATCTCGTCATAGTCAGTCATGTTGTTTATACACTCGACTATGTCGTCGACCATTTCGTGAGGACAAGCCTTTAGCCATCTCTTTGAATAGTAGTCTTGATGATCCTCTGTTATAATTTGCTCAAAGAGTTCAAACATTTTTGGTACTAAATCGTCCTGACCCTCTTTAAAATCATTAAAATCATTACCTCCATGCTCCCAATATTTTAAATATAAATCTTCGTCATACTCTTCATTAATAATGGGATTAACCTTCTTGGCGATAGTTTTGATTTGTCTTTTGATACAAAACTCTTTGACCTCATTAAAACTATCAGTTTCTAAGAACCAACAATTTGTTGAAGCATAGTCTTGATCTCTTTTAACAAAGAACCTCTTAACATTACTATTAAGACCCCAACGTTCATCTCTCTCTTCTTGGGTCGGCATATCGATATTGATATTCCAAATTGTATTACCATCATCAAAAGAAAATGTTGGTAACTCATCATTGCCGTAATCATTGTTCTCCCAGGAAAGTGGTAGGTCTAGGTCTGCGTAGTTTTTCTTCCAATTTTCAATAGCCATTACTCTTCCCCCTCATAATAAAGAATATCTTGATAAGCATTATCTAAACAAGCCTCAACGTCCCACATTGTTTGAAAATCACTATAAAATCTCATGCCACTATCTTGTAAGGTTATTTCGTAACCATGAGTTCCATATGCAGATTCTCCCACTCTTTCTATAAAATCAGAAAAATCCTCTTCACCATTCCAATGTGCGGTTGGTTGTTGTTTATAAACATCGATGACAAAAACAACATCATCATTATTCTTAAACACTTCTTGTTTAGCTAACTGAATTATATCTCCTGAAAATCCTATTGCCATTATTGCACCCTCCCTCTTCTCATATGATAATCTGATACTCTGTTAACTCTTCTCATTACAGATCGATATTTTCTTAAATCTAAATTTTCATTACTTCTAAGAACTACTTCTCTATGCTCAAACAAAATATTCCAAAGTTCTTTAAGATACATTCTTCCTTCGCCCTCGTTGTCGATCTCTTCATTAAGAACAACGTCGAACATAACATCTTCATAAGCATCTTCGTCATGCTGTTTTTGGATAGTTAGTTTTCCCTTTAAATCATCTTTAATAAACTCGATAAGATGGTCTTTTGTTTTTTTAGAAAAATTATTAAATTCTCCGTGAAGAATATTTTTAATTACTTGTTGAATGCCTGTTGGCATCAATTGAATATTGATTACATCTTCACCATATAGACTTGGAATAATTGGATCACCATTCTTGTCGATATTAAAATCAACAAAATAATCACAACCTTGAAAATCGACATAACTTCGATCTATCATTATTAATGTTTCTTGCTTAAAAGTTTTCATAATCACTCTCTTTAAATATAAGACTCAATATCGAATCTTTTCTGTTGTTATGTAAACCTTACTAAATAATTAACTAATATACAAGTACTTATTAATTTATTTTATTAACAAAGGTTTATGGTTTACGGGTTTATGCCATAAACAAAGTGCCGTATATAAAACACTTTTGGCTATATTCAGCCATTCTAAAGGTTTTTTTGTTTATGGTTTATGGCTACGTCCGTAAACTTCTTTTTGGCAGTTTTCTGAGGGTTACAGAGAGGTTTATGGTTTATGTATATATATATAGATATGGGGGTCTATAAAACCCCCCCAACTATATGATCTCTTTAAGTTAATTCTATAAACTTGTTGAGTAAACGTCATGAATGATTTATATTCTGATTGTACCTAGTAAACAACCGGCCACTTACCTAGTAACCTCCCGGCCTCAAAGGATAGAGAGATGCATAAAAGAAAAGCAGACGTAAAAGCACTAAGCAAAAACCCTGATAGCCTGAACGCAAAACTGACAGAAAAAGAGATGAGTTTTGTAGAACACTATGTGAAGAAGAATTGTTCTCAAACAGAGTCTGCCAGGTTAGCTGGTTATAATCATGCCAACCAAGAGGGCTATCGATTGATCAGGCGGAAGCATATCGCAGACAAGATAGTTGAGATGCAAGATGCTATGAGATCGAGGGCTAGGATTACCCCTGACAGATCATTGAACGACCTCATGAAGATAAGAGATAAAGCTTACGAGGAAGGCTCATACAATGCCTCAATCGGGGCTGAGAAATTACGTCTACAAATTGCTGGATTGTTGGTCGACAAGAAGGAAATTAAGACGGGCAAAATAGATCAGATGTCGAGGGAAGAAGTAATGAAAGAACTCCAAAAGTTACAAGACCAAGCTGAAGAAAATACTATTGATGTTTCCTTCACTTCGGAAGATCAAGACTCGTAAACGCTCCGTTTACTTCGGTTTACTTTTTCTAGGCGATTGTCAGGAAAATTAGGGTCAGAACCAGGGGGGTGGAGGCACTCCCCCTCCGAGAAAAAAAATCAGACATTCCAGGTAAACCAAAACTAGAACCATCAGTTCAAGTTTAGGTTCTAAAAGTCCTAGCCAGGGAAGAGCCAAGTCCTAGCCAGGTCGGGTCGGGTTCGCTGCGACCGGTCGGGTTCCAGGCCTTAGTCGGGATCCGGGTCGGGGGTCGGGAGTCGGGTAGTCGGGACTACACATAGATACCAGGTTAGTAATAGGTAAGGCCCAGGTTATATATAGGTCATTACCAGGTCTGCATAATTACCTGGCCAGGTCGCCGGCCTTACGCCGCGTCCGGGTCAACATACCGGTCGTATACCAGGAACCTTTATTGTTTACTTTGTTAACTTAATAATATAATATTATTATATTAACAACTTAATGAGGTTTAACATGACTATATATAAAAAGTTTAATGAGTTTAAAAAACAAGGAAAGCTTGATCCCAGGTATTATCATTATTTTGATGAGTTACCAACAAAATTAATGGGGGTTGATACCAATACTAAGATCATTAAAAATCAGAAACTAGGATTTTTAACGGGTATCATTCACATGCAACCAGCGGATGTTTCCGGGTATACATTATGCACTCACTATGAACAGGCTGGATGCAAAAAACCTTGCCTGGTTTCAGTTGGGCGTGGTGTTATGGGTCCGGTTATAGCATCCAGGTTGCGCAAATCTTGGTTTTGGATGGAATACCGCAAAGAGTTTGAGTCATTATTAAGAAAAGAAATAGACTCGCTTGTTAGAATTGCAAAGCGCGATGGCTTGATTCCCCTAGTTCGACTCAATGGTACATCCGATATTGTATACGAACGCAAGCTTCCAGGAATATTTTCTGATTATCCTAATGTACAGTTTTATGACTACACCAAATCAGGTTCCAGGTTAGGTAAGACTCCTAGTAATTATGATCTTACGTTTTCCTATAGTGCTAATCTTAGTTACCAGGGCGAGGTCATCAAGGCTATTAACAACGGTTCAAGAATTGCTGTAGTATTTAAGAACCAAGACCAGGTTAACCATGCTATAAATGATAAACAAGGTTTATACATTCATGATAAGTGGTTTCCCCTGGTTAGTGGCGATGACTCTGATGTAAGGCATCTAGACGATAACGGAGTCGCGGTTGCTCTATATTTTAAAGGCTCTAAGAAACTTTTAAAACTAGGACTCGAGTCAAAATTTGTAATAGATATCACCAAGATGCACGAGTATCCAGGTCTAAGATTTTTCTCTACATTTAAAATAGCAAGTTAAGAAAACCTCAGGAGGTCCGGTCTGTAACCAGGTCGGGCCTTTTTTGTTGCCTGGATTCCAGGTCGGGCCAGTCGGGTCGGGCTTAGTCGGGATCACGTATAAAGACTGGTATTACCCTGGTGTAAGAGGCCTTATATGTAATAGGTAATATTAACCTTATTAATTGCTTTAACCTTGCTTAGCTTGTTTTATTGTTAATTTAAAAGATAAATTATTTTAGTTAATAAGGTTTACAATAGGTAATTCCTAGGTAATAATAATACTTTAACAACAACCAAAGAGGTTTAACTATGAATACTTTACTTAATAAGATTACAACCAATAAAGGCATGGCGCGAATATGGATTCAAAATGCTTTATTTTTAGAGCCAAACGGATTCGGTGCTAACGAGGTTTATTATCGATTCACGCGAGGTGACTCAATTATTCTTGAATCTGCCGAAAGAAAGATAAAGAAGGGTCAGCGACTCAATAATGACTATCGACTCAAGCATTCACTAAACAAGCATAAAACTTGTGTCAAAGTATCTAAAACGACTCGCGGTGGCTGTACTATCGATATACTAGCGCAACCAACGAGCAATTTTATTCTTGATCATTTAGGCTGTACTCTTGAGGATATCGAAAGCAATGATATTTTTATCAATTGTAAGGCTACAACTTCAGACAATCACAAGGCTTTAAAGCTTCAGATTAAAGAGGTGGCATAATGAGTAATAGAAAATTACCCTTTAATTGCGTTGTCTGTGATTCTGAACCCGTTGAGGTAAGCAATAGATTCAGCGGTGAGTCGATAGTGATTCCGCCCGATGCCGTTGCGGTTTATGATTCCGTTATTGGTGCCGAATATATCAGCGATTGGGATACGGTGCGCAAAGGAATTGATTGGTTTATTGAACATGAACCTAAAGCTTACGGCGTACTGTTAGATTAATGGATAACGTACCTTTATCAAGTAAGCTGAGTCTAGCGATAGCGATTCCGTTTATTATCTTTTACTTTGTTAGTAAATTTTTCTAAACGAATCAACTAAGTAAATTAAAGCCCTAGTGTAAAAGCTAGGGCTTTTTTTGTGCCTATTGTTTACAGGTACCCTATGACTCGAATCTCGTTTATCTACTTTTTATTATTGCGATGGGGGAGAGGCATATCGGCCCCGTCTTTCTATATACTCTGTATAGGAAGTAGTATTTTGCCAAATAATAACCACACAAAAAAATAATTGGTGTTTTTAGGGAATAATGGTATAGATGAATCCATGGAAGAGATTGTAGTAACGGGAAGAAGAGAAGACGAACCTAATTTTAATGTTAGAGACGCTATATTATTCGGCTCATCAGGTGTTCAAGATAATTATGCTTTTGATAGAGATTTAAAAAATTCTAATATATTTGAAAATGATGCAGGTTATGATGAAGCATATAACTACGCTCAAGAGATGAAAAACCTTAATCCAAAAGTCTCATACAAAGGTCAAGGTATGGATAATTTTGTAAAAGGTGCAAAAAAAATTGGAAACAAATTATACGATACAGCTGCTATGGCAAGTACAGGAATAGGTAATATTCCAATAGCTGGTTTAGCTTATAAAAATGCTATTGCAAATGCTAACCCGATTGGTTTTTTTACTGCAAAACAATTAGCTCCTAATGTTATGTCAGACTTTGGCTTTGCTGAAGGTGGTCCAGTTGATGAAACTAGACCAAGAATAGGAGAAAGAGCGCCTTACTTTAGGGTCCCTGACTATAAAACTGGAGAATATGACGATATAAGACTAGGAAGATTAAGAAATGTTTTTACTAGACTTTTAAGAGAACCAACTGATGATGATACTACAGGAAAAAAATTAGCGTTAGCTGCAGCTGAAGTAGGTCTTTCACCAGTAAAAGTTGTTGATATGTTTGTAGAGTTTGCCAGCGGAGCATCTTTTGTGGATAATGTTAATATGCTTATGGACAGACCAGAAAGAGTTTTTCCAGATAGTCCTGCGGTAAATAATTTTGAAGAATTTAGTAGAGATGAATTTAGACAATACCGTCCTAATGATAAAGGACCAAGACCAAGTCTTATTCCTGGGTTCCAAGACGGTGGACCTGTTGCAAGCATGGAAGATAAATCAGCTCAATTTCAAATAGATCGAGTAATGATGGCTGTTAATAGACTTATGGAACTGGGCGTAAGTGAAGAAGAAGCAAGAACAATAGTTCAAAGACATCTTGAATTAGGACCTTACCCTGAACAGGTACCAGGTGAAGTTGGACCTGATGAGTTTATGAGAAGACAAAGAGAAAGAAGAAAATCTGATCCTTCAAGACCTCAAACATTACCAGGCCCAAATCCATTTAATCGTGATTACAGCAATAATGATTCAATGAGGCTTCTTAATGACGAAATGTTTATTACAGAAGATGGTCTTGATTTACGTGAAGCAGATGGAACATCCTTAAATAACTTTGATGAAATGAATTATAAGGCTCATGGCGGTCAAGTAAGAAGACGTGTACCAGATATGTATTTTGGTAGATATAACACGGGAGGTGCTGTTGCACCCGGACAAGTATCAAAGACTCCAATGCCTACTAGTACTGGTAACCCTATGTTAAAACAACTAACAAATACAGATCCTCGTTATTATAGTCCTCCACCTAATCCAATGGGTAACTTAGCAGGTGGAATCTCAAATCTTGCTAACAATCAAAAGAAAACTAACAAGCTTTTAGGTGGCAATAATCAAAACAATAATGCCATGAATCAAAATTTAAAAATTTCGTACAATCCCAATCCCACCAACAAAGATCAAAGACTTGTCTTCTCTAATGTTCTAGAGAGTACTCGTCCAGTATAAAATCTTCCTGTCTATACGAAGGTTAAGGGGACGAGAGATCGTCCCTTTTTTCTTGCTCTTCTTTCAATACTGATTTAAAAGGATATACAGGAGACAAAAATGAAAAATATATTAATAGTATTTGTACTAGGAGTATTTTTAATAGGATGTGCTGCATCACAAATATCTTTAACTGCGTCTGCGCCTAAAGGCAAAGACCTAGATATAACTATTAAAACAAGCGAAAAACAAGAAACACAATAGGAGAGTAATATGGAATGGCTAAACAAAGCGATAAGTCTAATAAAAACATTACCATCAAAGATATCAGAGCCGAGTACGTGGGCCGGTGTCGGTGTGGGGCTAATAGGTCTTGTACTTGCGGTGAGCGGAAACTTACTTCTGGGAATACTAATTTCGATTGTGGGAATAGCTGCGATTGTAATAAGTGAGTCTAATTCCAGCAAATAGGTAAATCATGCTATCGTTATTAGGTTCCGTTCTCGGATTTGGAACAAGCTTTTTACCTTCTATTTTAGGGTTCTTTGAAAAAGGACAATCTAACAAACATGAATTAAAAATGTTGGAAGCAAAAGCTAAGTATGCTGACACCTTGAGCAAACTTAAAGTTCAAGAGTTAGATGCTGAAGCAGACATACAAGAAACACGTTCTATATACCAACATGCATCAGAAGTTGCAGCTAACAGTAAATCTACATTTATATCTGCTATTCAAGCATCGGTTCGTCCTGTTATTACATATTTCTTCTTTGCTCTTTTTGCTACAATAAAAGGGCTTGGAGTTTATGTTGCGGTTCAAGATGGAACAGATGTATCTCAAGCTATATTAAATAGCTGGGACCAGGAAACGGCAATTTTATTTTCGACCGTAATTTCGTTTTGGTTTGGTGGACGAGCAATGAAACATATTAGAAGCAGTAAGTCTTAAAATGTCTCAAGTTAATTGGGATAAAATAGTTGACGGTCTTACAGATGATGAAGCTAAATATGCTCTTGAGTTAACGCACAGACTTAACAAGTTAAACTATCAATCACATGCTCAAGAAAAATTTATAACATTTGTAAAACATATGTGGCCAGACTTTATAGAAGGCGAACATCATAAAATATTTGCAAAACAATTAGAGGCGGTGGCACAAGGAAAATCTAAAAGATTAATTGTTAACATGCCACCTCGACACACAAAGTCTGAGTTTGCTAGTGTGTTTTTCCCAGCGTGGATGATGGGAATTAATCCTAAGTTAAAAATAATTCAAGCAACACACACAACAGAACTTGCAACAGGTTTTGGACGTAAGTGTAAAGCTCTAGTGCATAGTCCTCAATTTAGAGAAGTTTTTCCTAAAGTTAAGATATCACCAGAAAGTCAAGCCGCTGGTCGTTGGAATACAGTCGATGGTGGTGAGTACTTTGCTGCCGGTGTTGGTGCTGCTATTACAGGTCGTGGTGCGGACTTACTCGTAATCGATGATCCGCACTCTGAGCAAGATGCTTTATCAGCAACATCTTTCGAAGCATGTTATGAATGGTATACCTCTGGTCCACGACAAAGATTACAGCCAGGTGGATCTATTGTTATTGTTATGACGCGTTGGTCTACGAAAGATCTAACAGCTGAAGTTTTAAAAGCACAGTCACGAAAAGGCGCAGATCAATGGGAAGTTATAGAGTTTCCTGCTATCTTTGAAGACGATAGTGTTTTGTGGCCTGGTTTTTGGGAAAGGTCAGAACTAGAAGGTGTTAAAGCATCATTACCTGTTTCCAAATGGAATGCTCAGTGGTTACAAAAACCAACCAGTGATGCGGCGTCAATATTAAAAAGAGAATGGTGGCAAAAATGGGAAAAGGACGATCCTCCACATTGTGATTACATTATTCAATCTTATGATACTGCATTTCTTAAATCTGAAAGAGCTGACTTTAGCGCTATAACAACATGGGGTGTTTTTCAGGCAGCTGAAGATGATTCGCAGTCGATATGTTTATTAAACAGTGAAAAAGGACGATGGGAGTTTCCAACACTAAAAAGAAAAGCCTATGAAAGTTACATGGAATATGATCCTGACATGGTGTTAATTGAAGCTAAAGCAAGTGGACTTCCCTTAACGCAAGAATTAAGAACAATGGGTATTCCAGTTCTTAATTTTACCCCAGGAGGTAGGCGGGCTGGACAAGATAAGATAGCTCGTGCTAATGCTTGCGCACCACTATTTGAGTCTGGAAAAGTATGGGCGCCAGACACGGACTGGGCTGAAGAACTTATCGAAGAATGTGCATCATTTCCTAACGGAGATAATGATGACTTGGTAGATTCAACAACTCAGGCTATACTACGATTTCGTGAAGGAGGATTTCTTGTTCATCCGGAAGATTATTTGGATGAAGAGGTGCTTCCTAAACAATTTAAATATTACTAAGGAGAAAAAAATGCCAAGAGTTGGAAAAAAAAGTTTTTCATACGATGAAGATGGATACATGAAAGCACAAGCTGAAGCAGATAAAACAGGGCAAACTATGGTTACAGGTTATGCTATGGGCGGAACTGCAGCAGATTTTGTTTCAGATAAAGAAAGAAGAAGACTAGCTGATGATTATATCGCTAATTCTTCAGCTGTTAACCCAGACTTTGCTTATGATCGTGCAAGCTATGAGCTAGATCAAGGTGAAGGAACAAACAGAATGAAAAAAGCAAGGAAGATGAGCAAAGGCGGAGATGTTTTTGGTCAAGAGACTGTTGTTTCTGTTCCTGAAGGTAATGGTGCTGGTACCATGAGGGGTATGGGAGCTGCTACTAGAGGCGGTAAATTTTCTGGAACATTCTAAAAATGGTAAAAATTAAATTTACACCAGACTTTGCAATGGAAGAAGATGATGATATTGTTTTTGAATTAGAAGATGAATTTGAAAATTTAAAACCTATTCCCGTTGAGGAAGCTATTTCAAGGACATTGTGTTTTAATAGTCCAAGTAGCAAATGTAAATGTGAATCATCTCTAAAGTGTAAAAGTTATAAAGATTATAGGTCTTCAGCCTTGTCTGCAATAATGGTTATATTAACAGCAGACCCACAAGTATCTATAATAAAGAAGGTAGATAAAAAGGATTTAAATTAATGGCCCAAGATGATTTACCTTTAGGACCAGGTGGTCCAGAATCTGAAGAAATAATTGTTGAAGGTAATCCTTTAGACCAACTAGCTATTGATCCTGAAATGCTTGAGCTTGTTCAAAACACTGAAGGCATTGAAATGGAGGATGGTTCTTTTGAGTTCTCTATGGAAGAAGGTGTTTTAGAAAAAGCACAAATACCTTTTGATGCAAACATGTCAGAATATTTAGATGAAAGTATTTTATATACTATATCTAATGATATTCTTTCTCACATAAACGAAGATAAAAGTTCAAGAAAAGAATGGGAAGATGCCTATAGAAGAGGCTTAGAGTTATTAGGTATTAATGACAACGAGAGATCAGAACCTTTCCAGGGTGCATCAGGAGTTACTCATCCTATGCTTGCAGAAAGTGCAACTAAATTCCAAGCAATGGCTTACAAAGAATTATTACCAGCTGGTGGTCCTGTTCGCACAATGATACTAGGTGCAAAAAATGCTGAGACAGAAGCACAAGCAGAAAGAGTAAAAGAATTTATGAACTATCAGATAACGTGTGAAATGGAAGAGTATGATCCCGAAACAGATCAACTTCTTTTTTATCTACCTTTGTCTGGTTCAGCCTTTAAAAAAGTTTATTACGATCCAACAATGAATAGGCCTTGTGCAAGATTTGTGCATGCTGAAAAATTAATTGTTCCTTACAACACAACTGATTTAATTTCAGCTCAAAGAATAGCTCAACAATTTACAATGGCTGGCAATGAACTAAGAAAATTACAACTTTCTGGTTTTTATAGAGATATAGATGTTAAAGCTGGTTTTACTGGAAGAAGTGATGTTGAAGAAGAAATAGATAAGCTTTCTGGTATAGAAGATATTAATTATGATGAAGATGTTTTTGAATTGTATGAAGTACATACTTTTTTAGACATCGAAGGTTTTGAAGATACAGATGATCAAGGTGAAAATACTGGAATTAAACTTCCTTACATTGTTACTTTAGACGCATCAAGTGGAAATGTTTTATCCATTAAAAGAAATTATTACGAAAATGATCCCCTGAAACAACCTATTCAATATTTTGTTCATTACAAATTTCTCCCCGGTTTAGGTTTTTATGGGTTTGGGTTGCCACACATTATAGGCGGTATGGCATCTTCTGCTACATCTATCTTGCGTCAGTTAATTGACGCTGGTACTTTAGCAAACTTGCCTGCTGGTTTTAAGGCTAGAGGAATACGAATCAGAGATGATGACGTTCCGCTACAACCCGGTGAGTTTAGAGATGTAGATGCCCCAGGTGGATCATTGCAAAATTCTCTTATCCCATTACCATTTAAAGAACCTTCTCAGACTTTATACGGTTTGTTAAAGACTTTAGAAGAAAATGGTAGAGGATTTGCTGCAATAGCTGATTTTCCATACAAAGAAGTAGATAAAAATGCTCCTGTAGGCACTACAATTGCTAATTTAGAACAAGGAACAAGAGTAATGTCAGCCATACATAAGCGTTTACATTACTCACAAAAGACCGAATTTAAGCTGTTAGCACGTCTATTTAGCGAGTATTTACCCCCTTCTTACCCATATATGACTGCAAATGGGGATCAACAAATAAAACAAAAAGACTTTGATGAAAGAGTAGATATCGTACCAATTAGTGATCCTAATATTTTTTCTATGGCTCAAAGGATTGCTTTAGCACAAACAGAATTACAATTAGTTCAGTCTAATCCAGCAATACATGGTCCTAATGGATTGTATGAATCTTATAGAAGAATGTATTCTTCACTTGGCCTAAATAATATAGATGAAATATTACCAAGACCTCCAAAACCTCAACCTTTAGATCCAGCTAAAGAAAATGCTATAGGCATGAAGGGAGGAAAGCTTCAAGCTTTTCCACAACAAGACCACGATGCTCACATTAAATCTCATATGGCTTTAATGGGTACACCAGCACTTAATGCAAACTTAGATTTAGTTGCTAATATTCAGTCTCATATCTATGACCATATGTCTTTTAAGGCTAGAGACATGGTTATGCAAAAGATGCAACCAGAAATACAAGCTTTACAAGAACAATATCAAGGTCAAATCCCACCAGAGATTCAAGAACAATTACAGGCTAAAATTGAAGAATATACTGCTCAAGAAATTGCTGGTTTAAGTGAATTATTTACTCAAGCTATAGAGCCAATGGAAGGACCGGATCCTTTAGTTGCTCTTCGTCAGCAAGAAATTAATTTAAAAGAAGCTGATATGGAAAGAAAAAATGAAGAGTTTCAACAAAGATTACAACACGATATTACTTCTGATGAAGCAAATGCTCAAGTTGCTATGGATAGAGTTGATGTTCAGGAAAAGGCAATTGAAGAAAGAACAAGAGTTGCTGAAGAAAGAATTGCTGCTCAAAGAGAAAAATTATACTTGGATAAATAATGGCAAAAACTATAGCCAGAACAACAAAAGGCAAAGGAGCCAACTACAGACCCACTAAGTCTGGTGCAGGCATGACAAAGAAAGGTGTTGCTGCCTACAGGAAAAAGAATCCTGGCTCTAAATTAAAAACTGCTGTTACCGGTAAAGTTAAAAAAGGTAGTGCTGCTGCAAAAAGAAGAAAATCTTATTGCGCAAGATCAGCGGGTCAGTTAAAAAGAAGTAGCGCTAAAACTAGAAATAATCCTAATTCTAGGATTAGACAGGCAAGAAGAAGATGGAAATGTTAAGGAGAAAATAATGAGTCTGGTAGAAAATATTAACAAACGCAAAAAGGCAGGAAAATCTAGATCTAAAAAAAACAGCACTGTTTCACGTGAAGCATACGCAGATATGAAATCTGGTTGGAAGAAAAAGAAAAAAACTACTAAAAAGAAAAAAACTACTAAAAAGAAAAAAACTACTAAAAAAACTTAATATCATTAAAAAAGGAAATAATTATGATGAAAAAAGCTAAAGGTATGAAAAGAGGTGGCAAAGTAAAAGGCTACAAAAAAGGTGGCAAAGTAAAAGGCTATAAAAGAGGCGGTAAAGCAAAAAAATAAAATAAGATAAGGAGGAGAGGATGTCTTATTTAATATCGAATATCCCTTACTTTAAGGTATGGGTAAGAAAAGAATTTACGGCTGGTCATCAAAATTACCAAGGTGAATTTTTGCACGGTTTAGCTGTGGCAGTTAATTGCATTCCCGATAGATCACTATCGTTTCAAGTTATATTTACAGGTTGCGAAGCTGAAGATGATGAGCCTAATGTCCATGGCGGAGCTATGTGGGCTAGGATGCCAATACAAGGTTTAGTTGCAGATATACCTGTAGAAGAATGGCCAGAAAGAATGGAAAATCATTTATGTCAACCTTGGGATTGCATGTCTCATCACCATACCGCTATCAGTATAGATAGAACTTCGTCATCACCCTGGTATGCAAAAATAGATGGAGAGTTTTATTTAGCTAAGTATATCTTTACTGTTGATTATACAGAACATGAGATAGCTGATAGTCCAGACCAACATAAACAAAGTCATGTATTGTATTTAACAGAAGGTAAATGGAAAGGAAATGTCGTTGCGCTACCTAACAATAGAGTTAGAGTAACCAACCCAGCATTATGGTCGACAGGAGAAGGGGCGCCTGATTTTGCTCCAAGTCAGTGGATTCATAGTAGTGAAGAGCATGAAAGCTATACTGATCCAAATATAACTTTTGATAACTTATACAATAAATCTAAATAGGTTTACATTTAAAAGTTTTTGGTTGACAAGTGTAAACAACAACCCCATATATATGTTATGTTTGATTACGACATTTTACAACGTGTTCTTAGGTTAGTCAGAGAGAGGCAAGAAGACCTAAGAACACAAGCAGAAACTGGAGCTGTAAAAGATTGGTCAATGTATCAAAACATAGTAGGACAGTTGCAGTCCCTGGCATATGTAGAATCTGAAGTCCAATCACTATTAAAAAGATTGGATGGAGATGATGAATAAAAAACTTTTAGTACCTGATTCTTATGTAGGTAAAAAAAATAAAACTAAAGACAATGTAGGATTTGAATCTGCTTGGGTAAAATCCGACGAACGATTTTTAGATCCTTCAAAAATAAAACTATCTTTAAAGCAAAGGCTACCTAACCCCACTGGTTGGAGAATGCTGGTTGTTCCTTATCAAGGAAAACAAAAAACTGATGGGGGCATTCATATTCCTGATCAAATAAGAGAAAAAGAAGCCTTAGCTACATCAACAGGTTATGTTTTAAAAACAGGACCTGGTTGCTATCAAGATAAAAATAAGTTCCCAGAAGGGCCTTATTGTAAAGAAGGTGATTGGGTACTTATAGCACGATATGCTGGAACAAGAGTTAAAATGGATGATTTTGAAGTTAGAATTTTAAATGATGATGAAATTTTAGCAACAGTTTCTGATCCAACTGACGTAAAAAATTTTTAGGAGAAAAAAATGGAAGAAAATGAAGAAGTAATTTCAGAAGAAGAAACAATAGATATTGATGTAGAAGCTCAAGAAGAATCAACGGCTGATGCTTTAGATATAAAAGAAGATTCGGCTGAATCAGAAGAAACAGTTAAAGACTCTTTATCTGAAAAAGAATTAGATAAAAGAAAAAATACAGCTCAAGATAGAATTAATTCTTTAACCAGAAAGAGAAGAGAAGCCGAAGAAAGAGAAGCTGCTGCTCTTCAATATGCTGAAGCAATGAAGAAAAAAGCTGAAGATGCGGAAAGAAAAAATAGTACAGTTAATCAAGGTTATGCTGTAGAGTTTGAAGGAAGAGTAGCTAGTCAGGAAGATCAAGCTAAAAAAGCTTTAGCTGATGCTACTGAAATAAATGATCCTACAAAAATAGCTGAAGCTACTTCAGCTCTTGCTAAAGTTGAAATTGAAAAAGAAAGATTAAGGGTTTATAAAAATAAAGCAAAAAGACAACCAGCTCAAAGAGAAAATTTTGTCCCTTCTGCGCAACCAGTTCAACAACAATATCAGGCACCTCCTCCACCAGATCCTAAGGCTACAAGCTGGGCTGAAGAAAATTCATGGTTTGGTGAAGACAAAAACGTAACAGCTGTTGCAATGAACATTCATAATGATCTTATAAGTCAAGGTTTTGATGGATCTACTGATGGTTATTATGAAGAGTTAAATAAACAGCTAAAACCTTGGGTTTCTGCTGCTGGTTATGATCAAGATGAGATTGTTTCAACTAAGCCAGCAACAGTAGCTCCAGTTAATTCTGGAAGAGGAGTTGCAAAAAAACAAAAATCTGTTAAATTAACAAGGTCCCAGGTAGAAATAGCAAAAAGACTTGGTGTACCTAAAGATGAGTACGCAAAAGAATTATTAAAACTACAAGGGAATAGGAGCTAAATATGGCTAAAAATGAAATTATCGATGAACCTGTGGCTACTGAAGCAGCAGACAGATCTTCACGGAACAAAGACACAAGAAAAGCTTCAACTCGCCCTGTGCAATGGCGCCCAGCTAATAAATTGCACGCCCCGGATGCTCCAGACGGATTTATTCACCGTTGGATTCGAGCGGAAACTTTAGGACAAGAAGATAAATCTAATGTCCATCGCCGACTCCAAGAAGGATTTGAATTAGTAAGAGCGGATGAGTATCCAGATTCGGATTTACCGGTTTCTGATGGCAAACACGCAGGTATTATTGGCCTCGGAGGTTTGTTGTTAGCTCGATTCCCAGAGGAATTTAAAGAGCAAAGACATGCATATTATAATGCAAGGTCAGGAC